>Ga0190274_10002148_pt1 | contig 11601 bp, 9 predicted proteins | sample Popmic531T_FD_133002 | JGI IMG/M metagenome (GOLD analysis project Ga0190274, IMG submission 133002) | Populus adjacent soil microbial communities from riparian zone of Yellowstone River, Montana, USA - 531 T | ecosystem: Environmental > Terrestrial > Soil > Riparian zone | place: USA: Montana...
AATACGTCGGGCAGTTTCACCGTGGCTGGCAGCGGCGGTACTTGTACTTTCCTCGTTCCCACTTGCTCGGGTGGCCGTATCACGACTACGACCGGCGCGGACAATACCACTGCCGGCATCGGTGTGTCTCTAAACAACGTCAGCAACATCTCGCTGACTTCAATGCGGATTGACAACCATCCAAACTTTGGTATCCGCGGTCATGGCGTCGTTGGTTTTACGCTTCAAAGTTCGGTGGTTGACGGCAACAACGGCACCAGCGCAACCGCCGACACTGATTTGGTCGACGGCGAAGACAGCATTCGGATTATCAATCTGACGGGCAGTGCATTGATTGACGACTCTTTTATCGGCGGCGGCTACGAAAACAATCTCCGCGTCGTCAACGACACTGGCACGCTTAACCGACTTACGGTTAGCGATACCAGCATCGGCGATCTCGATGGGGCCGGACCCGGCCGAGGCGTTGACATTACAAACGGCGCCAACGATATCTTCATCGAATCGCTCACCGCCGGCACGGTCATGAATACGACCTTTACTAACAACCTCCTCAATAACGCACGGGCCAACATCATCTTTACCAACGCTACTCTCGGTACCAACATGGACCTTGTTTTTCGTGGCAACACGGTCAGCAATAACCACCCGAACATCGTCAGTGGCGGCGGCGGCGCGCTCATCGCCGGTATAGGCGGGGTCACCTACGATATCTCATGCAACTCGTTCCGCGACTCCAACGGTATCGGTCTTAACGTTTTCAAGGGCCGGCCCGCGAATGGTACGACCGGCGGTACGTGGTCGGGCACTATTTTCAATAACAAGGTGGGCGTCACTGGTGTTATCGGTTCCGGAAGCGGTCCCGGAGCGAGCGGCATTAACATCGACGCTCAGGGGAACGGAACTCACACCACTCTTGTTAAGAACAACGTGATTCGCAACTATGGCGAAGCGGGAATTAGAATCAATGTGGTTGATGCCAACACTTTGCCTCCCGTTGCTGTCACGCTGAACGCCACACTCATCGGCAACGTCACGGAGGAGCCTGATCCCAGCTTTGCGTTCGCAGGGTTGTTCGGTGTTCAGGGTGCGGTGCCGGGTGCTGATGTCAATGCAACGCTCAATCTTAAGTTGGGCGGCGCCGGGGCCGAGCAAAATGATTTCACTGACGGCGATCCATTCGATTTCAACGATGTCTTTATTTTCCAGGGCGCGTCTCCCGATGGCCAGTTCAATCTCACCAAGGGAGTTTCAGCGTCCACCACTCCCGACGTCGTGGTTATGGATAACAACGCTTCTCCGTTAACGGTTTTCGCTGACCCAGGCATCGTCGTTGTCGTGCCGGTTCCAGCCTTGCCGGCCGCAATTAATCAAACTTGTTCGCCGCCAGCGTTAATGGCAGCTCAAGGTCTGGAAGAGATGGCTCGGATCAATTCGAACGCTGATGGTGACGTAAGCAACACCCTGCGTTCCACCAGCGGCGAAAATCACAGCCGTGGCTCAGTCCCGACGCTGACCCCGAGCGAACTGCAAGCCATGACCGAAGCCGCGATTGGTCTGTGGGCCGACGCCGGGGCCTCCTTCGAGGAAATCGCCAGAATGAAGGCAGTCTCACTTCAGATTGCAGACTTGCCCGACGGTCAGCTGGCGACTGCTAACAGCAACGAAATTAAGATCGATGAATCCGCAGCGGGATACGGCTGGTACTTCGACGTCACTCCATCCGACAATTCCGAGTTTGATGTGTTAGTACCAAATAAGGAACTGCAGAGCAGTGAATTGAACCTCGGATACGGAAAGATGGACCTGCTGACAGTAATCATGCGTCAGTTGGGAACACTGAGGATTGATCAGAAATCGCGGACCAAAGGCGGGCAATCATGGCTAATGCAGAACACGCTCGGCACTGGCGTCCGCCGTGCTCCTGGGCCGAAAGCTGCGGGACGGGAGCTATCCAAATCCAAGGGAAGCGCGCCCGCTAGTACGGTAGCTAAATCTGTAAACCGGCCGGTGAAGCCTACCAGCAATAACCAGAAGGCAGCCGTCCGTCGCGCTGTGGGACAGAAAGCTCTGAGTCACCATGCGACCGGTCTTCGAGCCATGGTTAACAATGCACAGCCAACGGTTAGCAGTATGTTGGCTGACGTCAATCTCAGCATCGGCACCCTGCCTGCCGGAGAAAGCGTTGTTATTACCTTCAGGGTTACTGTTAACGATCCTTTCATGGGAGCCTTGCCACAAGTCTCTAACCAGGGCACGGTCTCAGGAAGCAACTTCTCGAGTGTGCTGACTGACGATCCGAGTGTTGGTGGTGCTGCCGATCCAACCGTGACGCCAATAGATTTACCGTCAGTTTCAGTGGCGGTATCTCCCTCCTCGGTATTGGAGGACGGGGCAACTAATCTGGTCTACACGTTTACTCGTACCGGCTCCACCGCAAACGCCATGACTGCGAACTTCAGCGTGGGCGGAAGTGCCAGCTTCCCAGGCGACTACTCGCAGAGTGGTGCGGCTACCTACAGTTCATCGGCGGGAACTGTCACCTTCGCTCCGGGTAGCCCGACGGCGACGGTAACTGTTGATCCTGCGGCCGATACCACAGTCGAAACCGATGAAACGGTAAATCTGACTGTGACTGGAGGCACGGGATATACGGTTGGCAGCCCCAGCGCAGCCAGCGGGACCATCACTAACGATGATAGTGATGTCAGCGTTGCGGTCTCTCCCTCTTCAGTCGCTGAAGACGGAGCTACTAATCTCGTCTATACGTTCACACGCAACGGCGCCACCAGCGGCGCGTTGACAGTGAACTTCTCGGTAGGTGGAACTGCCAGCTTCCCCGGCGACTATTCACAGAGTGGCGCCGCCACTTACAGCTCATCGGCGGGCACGGTGATCTTCGCTCCGGGTAATGCTACGGCGACGGTAACCATTGATCCTTCAGCGGACGCCACAGTCGAAACCGATGAGACCGTAGACTTAACTGTGACTGCCGGCACGGGCTACAACGTTGGATCACCCAGCGCAGCCAGCGGGACCATCACCAACGATGACACCGATGTCACCCTGGCGGTGTCTCCTTCGTCCGTCTCCGAAGACGGCGCGACCAACCTGGTCTATACATTCACGCGCAATGGTGTCACCAGCAGTGCGTTGACGGTGAACTTCTCGGTAGGTGGAACTGCTAGCTTCCCCGGCGACTATTCACAGAGTGGCGCCGCCACCTACAGTTCATCGGCGGGCACGGTGACCTTCGCTCCAGGCAACAATACGGCGACGGTAACGGTTGATCCTTCAGCCGATGGCACAGTCGAAACCGATGAGACGGTAGACCTGACTCTGACGGCCGGCGCGGGCTACAACGTTGGGTCACCCAGCGCAGCCAGCGGGACCATCACCAACGATGACACCGACGTCACCCTGACGGTGTCTCCTGCGTCCGTCTCCGAAGACGGTGCGACCAACCTGGTGTACACGTTCACGCGAACCGGAGTTACTACTGGCGCGTTGACGGTGAACTTCTCGGTCGGTGGAAGTGCGAGCTTCCCAGGCGACTACTCGCAGACTGGTGCGGCTACCTACAGTTCATCGGCGGGCACGGTGACCTTCGCTCCGGGCAACACTACGGCGACGGTAACGGTTGATCCTTCTGCCGATATCACGGTCGAAACCGATGAGACGGTAGACCTCGCTTTAACGGCCGGCACGGGCTACAACGTTGGGTCACCCAGCGCAGCCAGCGGGACCATCACCAACGATGACACCGACGTTACCGTGGCGGTGGCTCCTTCGTCCGTCTCCGAAGACGGCGCGACAAACCTGGTCTACACCTTTACGCGTAACGGCGTAACCAGCGGTGCGTTGACGGTGAACTTCTCGGTAGGTGGAAGTGCTAGCTTCCCCGGCGACTACTCGCAGAGTGGAGCAGCCACCTACAGTTCGTCGGCCGGCACGGTGACCTTTGGCGCAGGTAATAACACTGCCACGGTAACGGTTGATCCTTCGGCCGATACCACTGTCGAAGGTGACGAGACGGTTATCCTGACTTTAACTGCAGGGACCGGCTATAACGTCAGCTCGCCATCCTCGGCAACAGGCACGATCACCAACGACGACGCCGACGTCAGCGTTGCAGTGGCTCCTGCGGCAGTTGCTGAAGATGGGGCAACCAACCTGGTCTATACGTTCACGCGCAGCAACATCAGCGGCGGTGCGTTGGTGGTGAACTTCTCGGTGGGCGGTACGGCCACCTTCGGCGTATCACCAGACGATTACACCCAGACCGGCGCAACCACCTACACTACAACGTCGGGCACCGTGACTTTTGCACCTGGCAGCTTGACGGCTACGGTAACGGTTGATCCGGAGACAGACCTGACAGCCGAGGCAGATGAGACCGTTATCATCACTTTGGCAGCTGGGGCCAGCTATAACGCAGTAAGTCCAAACTCGGCGACCGGGACCATTCTCAACGATGACACGCTCGTCAGCGTCGTAGTGTCGCCCTTGTCTACGCCTGAGGGTGGAGCAAACCTCGTATACACTTTCACTCGCACCGGCCCGACCACCAGTGCATTAACTGTTAACTTCTCCGTCGGCGGCACAGCGTCTTTCCCCGGCGACTATAACCAATCCGGCGCAGCCACATTCACGCCGCCAACTGCCACGGTTACCTTCGGAGCCGGAAATTCAACCGCAACAGTCAACGTAATGCCACTTTCCGACTGCACGGTGGAAGGTCCCGAAACTGTAGTCTTCACGGTAACGTCAGGGACGGGTTACGGAGTGGGATCACCGAGTTCAGCTACTGGAACTATTACAAACACGCCGGATTCGACGCCGCCAGTTATCAGCGGTGTTTCGGCAAGTCCTTCAGTGTTGTCACCTCCCAATCACCAGATGATAGACGTGACAATTAACTACACCGCTACCGACAGCTGCGGCGGGGTAACCTGTGTCATCAGCAACATCACCAGTAACCAGCCCATCAATGGGACCGGTGACGGGGATAGCTCGCCAGACTGGGAGTTTGTTGATGAGCATCACGTTCGACTGCGCTCTGAACGCTCAGGTGGTGTGACTCGCGTGTATACCATTACGATTACCTGTACCGACTCCGCCGGAAATATCTCGACGAGTCAAGTTCAGGTAACCGTGCCGTAATTAACAACTTCGCTTCCTGAGCATCGGAAGTGTGACCCTTGAAAGAAGCACGCCGTAAATCAATCAATAGATTTCCGGCGTGCTTTTTGATTCGTTGGGAAGCTATAAAACTTAAGAAAGAGATTTACATTGTTATGTCACATCGAAGCAAAACCCTCGGAATACTTGTCCTGCTTTTCACTCTCGCCGCGGTTGCTTTTGCGGATCAGCCTAAGATGGCTATGGCCCGGATCGACCTGGTGCGAGCGAGAACTCAACTCCAGGCAGCTATGGCCAACAAAGCCGGTCATCGCGCAAAAGCAATTGAGTTGATAGGTGCTGCAATTGTGGAAATCAATAAGGGAATGGCCTTCGACCGCCGAAACCATCACGCTCGAACACAGCTCGGGGAAGAATTAGCCCTCGTCTCATCGACCGATCAGCCGCGGATGCAGCAGGCACTTGATTCTTTGCGACGCGCCAAGACAAATCTTGAGGCGGCTAACTCTGACAAGGGCGGACACCGCATTAACGCAATTCGCTATGTCGATGAGGCGATTGATCAGGTCAAGCAGGGCATGGAAGCGGGTGAGTAAGCAGAATCCGCGCGCCCTCTAGGTTTCTTGTTGGATAAACGTGATGTAAATGAGTCAAGTTCTTAGCTCAGCAGTCAAACAGAAGTTAGCCGCGGATGAACGCAGACAAACGCAGATCAGAAGTTTTTGTTGTTCTATTTCCGATCCGTGTTTATCCGCGTGTATCCGCGGCAAAATACGATCGCACCTCTTATCGGTCTGAGGCAGAGCCCCCGCTAGGAAAGTAGATCACCAACAGCATCGTCGCCGGGTCGGCTGAAGTCTTTGTACCAAACGGCGACATTTCCAAATGGCTCCGGCGTAGCGAGGCACACGAGTTCGTCGGCTAACTCTGCGACTAACAGACGACCTTGTTCAGAAGCCACCGGGACAGCGGAGACTATTTTCGCCGGCCCCATAGGTCTCAGAGCTCCGATTGCCGCCTGCATGGTCAACCCCGAGCGAATTCCACAGTCAACCAGGATGACCGTTCTGCCCGCGATATCAATGGGAGCCCGTCCCTGGCGGCACATCAGCTCCCGTTGCTTCAATGCATTTATTGCCTCGGCAACGAAATGTTCGATCCCAGTAGATGGAGCGCCGGTGGGCAGGGTTAAATCCTGATCGAGGACCATCGAGCCGCCAACGCTAACTGCGCAGGTTTGCGACCCTGGCCCTTGAGGCGTGAAGAGTCTTCGGATGATCACCATATCGAGCGGGACGTTCAGAAAGTTGGCAACTTCGTGCGCCACCGGCGCACCGCCCAAAAGGATTGCGAGGACGACGACGTCATCCCGGTTGCGATATTGCTCGAACGAAGCTGCGAGCTCGCTACCGGCGGTCTTTAGATTTGGAAATCGCATCAAAGATACATCCGCAGATTACACAGATTTTGTAAGTGCAATCAAGTGGCATTGAGGTCAGTACCACCTCGCGGTAGCGGGTGGGTCGGTGACATATCAAGGGGCTTAATTATTAAAGGACCCACCCGCTACCGCGAGGTGGTACTGACCTCAATGCCACTTGATTGCAGCTCTCCTGCGCTGTGTAATCTGCGGACTGCTGATGGCATAATCAAAACATCGTGACAAACGAAGCAACTTCAATGGGAGAGTCTACACAATCTGTGTCCATTCGTCCGGCCACTCAGGATGACCAAGCATTTCTCATGGATCTCTTCGCCAGCACCAGGCCGGAATTCAGTTTATTGAATTTGCCCGAGAGCCAGATGCAGGCCTTAATGTCAATGCAGTTTAATGCGCAGCGGCAACAATACAACGCGGCCTACCCGCAGGCTGAAAGCAATATCGTTTGGCAGGATGAAGAGCGAGTTGGCAGGATTTTAGTAGACAGGGCTGAACGCGAGATAACACTCGTCGATATTGCTTTGTTACCGCAGTATCGAAATGCTGGAATTGGATCCAAACTGCTGCGGGATTTGCTGGCAGAGGCATCCCTAACGAAGATACCGGTTCGGCTGCATGTCTTTCAGACTAATCCGGCTTTGCGGCTATATGAGCGTCTGGGGTTTTCTCGAGTTAATGATCAGTCAGCGCATGTTGAGATGATTTTTCAGCCTTAGGATGGTCCAGAATTAAACTCTGGCGATGGAGAGAAAACGATTATGGCAGCAGCTTTGGAACATGAGGAATTTAGTAAACACTTGAATACGGAGTTTAGAATTCACGTCAATGAGTCGGAGACTGTAGCAGGCGAGTTGACCTTTGTGTCGGAACATTTGTTGTCAGATGTTCAAGAGCGATTCGCAATTACCTTTCGCACGTCGAACGATATTTTTCTCGGGCAGGGATTGCGCCGGCTCGATCATGATCAAATGGGTACATTCAACCTGTTTCTCGTTCCGATCGGTCAAAACGATCAGGGAACCACTTACGAAGCCTGCTTTAATAGATTGGTTAAGAAGTAGCTTGCTCCTTTGTATGTCCATAACCTTACGCGATACCGACGAAGCTGATACCGCTTTTTTGCTCGAAGTTTATGGGAGCACTCGGGCCGATGAGTTAGCCCTCATCGATTGGAGTGACGAGCAAAAGGAAACTTTTCTGAAGTTCCAGTTCGAGGCTCAGCATCGCTTCTACCACGAACAATATCCTGACGCGACCTACAGTATTATTCTCCGGGACGGCGAGCCAGTCGGCCGGCTCTATGTTTTGCGAGCGGAAGATCTGATCAATATTCTCGACATCACGGTGCTTCCTCAATTTCGGAATACGGGCATCGGCACGACGCTAATTGTCGAACTACTCAATGAAGGCGCCCAGAGCAGCAAACCCGTCCACATCTGGGTTGAGTATTTCAATCCGTCCCTCCGCCTGTTCGATCGTCTCGGGTTTTCCAAAATCCAGGAAGAGGGCATTAATTGGTTGATGGTGCGCCCGGTGAAGTAGAGGGAAGTTACCGACGCCTGGCGCGGATAAATTTAGGGAGCTCGGATCAAGTTCATTATCAATTTGGATTTGCGTTAGCCCGCGGAGCGCGGCGAGAGCGTAAAGCCTCGCTCACCCCAGGCTTTACGCTATCGCCACGCTCCGCGGGCTAAGACAAATCTACCCATCTTGACTTGAGCAGGCCTTCCTTTAGGTTGTCGTAAATGCGCGTGAGAGGAGAGACGAACGACAACTAATTTAGTAGTTTGAGTTTTATCAACACGAAACAAAATTGGGCGCTACGAGAACTCTTCGAGTCTCGTAGCGCCCAGTATCTTGTTCTCTAACTGCCAGCCTCTATTGCGCCGCGTGACTAAAGACGGCCTCGTAGATTAGATCCCCATTTTCGGCCTTTCGACTAGTCAAAAACAGATCAAACTTACCCAGGGCCGGATGACTCATCTGGTGAATGGAACTAAAGGGAGGCAGTTCCTGCGAAGCACTGAATTTAAGTGTGAAAGATTCTGGCTGACGAGCGTGCTTCGCGAGCGCCCGGCCTTTCGGTGAGATTTGGTATTCACTTACTCCGGTTAGCTTCAACTCAATCATCTCGCCCAGCGAGTTGGGAGCCTGGAAGATGTCGCCGACATAAGGGCTGAACGTGGAAGCCCGGAAGAAGGCCAGCGCGTCCCGCTGTGCTTCAATTGGAATCTCGGGACCGTCCCCGGAATCGGGTCGCTTCGCCGATTTTTCTTTGGACTGGCCGAAGACCAGGTTCGCGCTGCCGAGAGCCAGCCCAGCCGAAAGTGTCGTCAAGGTGGCGGTCTTCAAAAAAGTACGTCGGGCAATGGACATTTCTCGTATCTCCTTCAAATGTTTGAGTGAGCAAGTTTTAAATCTACGTTGAGGTGGGACCAGGCTTTCCCCAGAAGCCGGCGCGGGCGCCAGTGTATTTCAGTTTGCCGGAAAGCGCCACTAAAAAACAGAAGCAATGATTGGCGGCTGAGCGTCCTGGGCCAGGACCAACTCTTTGGAGTGCGGTAACCTGTTACCGCTTTAGTATCCGGCGACCTGTCGCCCCGTCCTTCGCTCCGAGTCGCACCCGCCCGCCGCACTAGCCTCTATTCCAACATCGAAGGCTCCGACAAGTCTCAGCCGACCAAAGCGGTAACAGGTTACCGTACTCCAAAAATGCAAAAACTCTTGCATCTTCCCGAGGGGCCATCATTTTCATACAAGAGTTCTTGCATGATTCGATGGGTAAGTGGCCCAACCATGAAAAATCTCTTGCATCTTTCGACCGCGCGAACTCCATCAATACAAAAACTTTTGCATTTTTGCCGCAATTGAGTGTAATGCAAGAATTGTTGCTTGTCTTTTTTTGGAGTTGCGGCTAGAATCCCCCCGCTTCAGTTTCAAGCAGTCGCTTTTCAAAGATTTCTTCACGGGCAGGGGATTCCAGAAATCAGATCTTCGCCGCAGTCCAGAGCTATTGGATCTGACTTTCCGTGGCAAGGCATTCTTTCGGAGGCTCGCCGGATTGATCGATCTCAAGGCCTGTGACTGACCATCCTTATTTTTAGCTTCGAGTAAAAAACTCGAACCTCTACTCCAGGGAGTGAAAATATGTCTGAACCATTTTTGGGAGAAATCAAGATTATCTCTTGGAATTTTGCGCCGCAGGGGTGGGCGTTTTGCAATGGCCAGTTCCTGCCCATCAATCAGAACCAGGCTTTATTCTCGTTGCTGGGTACGATGTACGGCGGCAACGGACAGACTACGTTTGCGCTACCTGACTTCCGTGGTCGCGCGCCCATGCACGTCGGTGGTAGTTTTAACACGCAGGGTCAGGCCTCAGGCCAGGCTGCTCACACCATAACCATGTCCGAGATGGCTCAGCATTTCCATCAGGCTCAGGGGTTTTCGCAGAACGGTGATGGAATCACCCCTACCAACGGCCTCGTCAGCCAGCTCAACGCCGCTTATGGGGGGCCCGCCTCGGCCAACCTGGTGGCTCTCGCCCCAACCTCGGTGACCAACCTTGGCGGGTCGCAGGCACATGAGAACCGAATGCCGCTCCTCGCTCTCAACTTCATTATTGCCTTAGTTGGCATCTTCCCGTCACGAAACTAGGAGGACAGAAAACCATGGGCGAACCATTTATAGGCGAAATTAGAATGTTTGGGGGTAGCTTTGCCCCAGCGGGTTGGATGTTCTGTAGTGGACAGCTAATGCCCATCTCAGAAAATGACGCTCTCTTCACTCTCATAGGCACAACCTATGGCGGCGATGGCCAGGAGACCTTTGGGCTACCGAACCTCCAGAGTCGCGTCCCAATCCACTCTGGCACCGGCTCGGACGGTATCAATTACCAACTGGGAGAGATGGTGGGCGTCGAGAATGTGACGTTGACGACCCAGCAGATTCCCATCCACACGCACACAATGATCGCGACGTCCGAGATCGGTGTCTTGAATATCCCTCAGGGAAACATGCTGGCGCAGTGTGCCGCGGTCAAGTTCTACTCTGCCGCTGCTCCCAACACACCGCTACTGGGTACGGCCATCACGCCGGCAGGCGGCAGCCAGCCGCACACTAACATACAACCGTATCTGTGCATCAGTTTCATCATCTCGCTCTTCGGGGTATTCCCGCATCAATAAAGGAGAAGGAAATGTCCAATCCATTCGTAGCTGAAATCCGCATGTTCGGTTTTAACTTTGCACCCACTGGTTGGGCGCAATGCAACGGCCAGTTGCTTCCCCTTTCACAGAACACTGCTCTCTTCTCGTTGCTCGGCACTTTCTATGGTGGGGACGGGAAGTCAACTTTCGCGCTTCCGGACCTTCAAGCGAGCGTTCCGGTTCACCAGGGGCAGGGACAGGGTTTGAGCGAGTACTTCCTCGGGCAGCAGGGGGGCTCTGAGTTTGTTACTTTGCTGACAACCGAGATACCGTTCCACACTCATACCTGGCAGGCCAACGCGGCGCCGGCCACGCTGAACGCTCCAGACAACAACCGCTCCATTGCGCGCTCGTCAGGTGGCAACATGTACAAGGTAGGCTCGAATCCTGACTCGCAGATGGCCTTCCAGGCGCTGTCGCCGGCGGGTAGTTCACTTCCGCACAACAACATTCAACCGTCGCTGGTGGTAAATTTCTGCATCGCCTTGCAGGGCGTTTTTCCGGCGCGACCGTAAGGACAGAAGACAGAAGACAGAATGCAAAGAGCGCCAGTTCCGCCAGTGCGATCAGCTGTGATCGCACTGGCGGTATTGCTTTCATGGTGACCGTGTTTCCTGAGTGAGAGGGGCAGATGGTAGAGCCTGACTTAACCGATCATTTTGACCTCCAAGTGATCAAGCGGTTCTTCGATGCCCAGACCTGTTCGGAGATCATTACCGAGATGCGCCGATCACCAGCGAGCCCAGCCGTTACCTACGGGCAGGGCCAGGCAGGATCGGTTAATCCAAGGGTGCGCAATGTCACGCAGCTTAA
>Ga0190274_10002149_pt1 | contig 11599 bp, 9 predicted proteins | sample Popmic531T_FD_133002 | JGI IMG/M metagenome (GOLD analysis project Ga0190274, IMG submission 133002) | Populus adjacent soil microbial communities from riparian zone of Yellowstone River, Montana, USA - 531 T | ecosystem: Environmental > Terrestrial > Soil > Riparian zone | place: USA: Montana...
ATCGACGGCTTCTACGAGTGGCAGGACCAGGGCAAGGGCCAGCGCAAGCAGCCCTTCTACATCACCTCGCGGGACTTCAGCCCGCTCGCCCTGGCCGGGCTCTGGGCCACCTGGCGCGACCCCGAGAGCGGCGAGGAGCTGTTCACCTGCACCATCCTGACCACCTCGGCCAACGACCTGATGGAGTCGGTGCACCACCGCATGCCGGTGATCCTGGCCCCCGACGACTGGGACGCCTGGCTCGACCCGAGCAACACCGACACCGACGAGCTGGCCAAGCTGCTGGTGCCCGCGCCCGAGGACATGCTGACCCTCTGGCCGGTGGACCCCGCCGTCGGCAACGTCCGCAACAACCGCCCCGAGCTCCAGGAGCCCCTGGAGGGCCACGCGCCGATCACCGCCTGACCGGCGAATCTGCCGGTCAGAGTCTGTTGATCGTCGGCCGAAAGGCCGACTCCGAGGCCTTGCCTCACCGTAGACTCGGCCCATGCGCTATGGCCCGCTGTTCCAGTACGTCCGACGCTCCGACGGCCGGCGCGTGGCCTACCAGGTGGTCGGCGCCGGCGACCTGGACCTGGTGTTCCTGCTCGGCTGGCCGACCCACCTGGGCCTCATGTGGGAGAATCCGTCGTTCGCGGGCTTCCTGCGCAAGCTGTCGTCGTTCTCCCGGCTGATCCTGTTCGACCGGGTGGGCGGCGGCCTCTCCGACCGCGGTGGGGGCGGGGGCCTGTTCGAGGACGAGATGGACGACGCCCGGGCAGTGCTGGCGGCCGTCGGCTCGGAGCGGGCGGCCCTGTTCGGCTGCCACAGCGGCGGCCGGCTGGCCCTACTGATGGCCGCGACCTACCCCGACCAGGTGTCGGCGGTGGTCACCTTCGGGTCGCACCCGGCCACCCTGCGCGACGACGACTACCCGTGGGGCTCGACCGTGGAGGAGCACGAGGGCCTGCTGACGATGATCAGGGACGGGGAGACCTTCGAGGTCGACATGCTCCTCGGCATGGTGGGGCCGTCGGAGGTGGCCGACCCGTCGGTGCGGCACTGGTTCCGGATGTTCGCCCTCTCGGGGGCCACCCTGGCCGAGCAGTACGAGGAGATCCGGTCCCTCGGTCCGGTGGACATCCGCGGCCTGCTCGGCTCGGTCCAGGCGCCGGTGCTGGTGCTGCACCGCGGCGGCGACCGGGCGGCCGATGTCAACGCCAGCCGCTACATGGCCGAGCGCATCCCCGGCGCCCGCTTCGTGGAGCTGCCCGGCGAGGACCACTTCCCGTTCTTCGGCGACCAGGACCGGGTGATTGCCGAGACCCAGGAGTTCCTCACCGGGGCCACCCCGGTGGTGGAGCCCGACCGGGTGCTGGCCACCGTGCTGTTCAGCGACATCGTCGACTCCACCCGCCTGGCCGCCGAGCTGGGCGACCGCCGCTGGCACCGGGTCCTGGTCGACCACCAGCAGGCGGTGCGCCGGCAGCTGGACCGGTTCCGGGGCCACGAGATCAAGACCATCGGCGACGGGTTCCTGGCCACCTTCGACGGGCCGGCCCGGGCCATCCGGGCGGCCGACGCCCTCCGGGCCGGGCTCCGCGAGCTGGACCTGGAGGTGCGGGTGGGCCTGCACACGGGCGAGTGCGAGCTGCTGGACAAGGACATCGGCGGGATCGCCGTGCACATCGCCGCCCGCGTCCTGGGGCGGGCCGAGGCGGGGGAGATCCTCTGCTCGCGGACGGTCAAGGACCTGGTCGCCGGGTCGGGGTTCAGCTTCGCCGACCGCGGCAGCCACAGCCTCAAGGGGATCCCCGACGACTGGCAGCTCTATGCCGTCGAGCTGGCCGAAGGCTAGCCCGACCGCGCCCCGGCCGGTGCGCCGGCCGGTGATGTACCAGACCTGGCGCTGGCTGGGGTTCCTGCACTGGTCGTATGAGCCGGAGGTGCTGGCCGGGCTGCTGCCGGCGGGCCTGCGGCCCCACACCTTCGACGGCCGGGCCTGGGTCGGGCTGACCCCATTCCTCATGCAGGACCTGCGCACCCCGGTGGCGCCGGCCCCGCCCTGGTTCGCCAGCTTCCCCGAGACCAACGTCCGCACCTATGTGGTCGGCCCCGACGGGCGCGACGGGCTCTGGTTCTTCTCCCTTGACGCGGCCCGGCTGGAGCCGGTGCTGGTGGCCCGCTCGACCTACGCCCTGCCGTACATGTGGTCGGCGATGACCGTGCAGCGGGACGGGCCGGTCATCCGCTATCGCAGCCGCCGGCGCTGGCCGGGCCCGACCCCGGCGACCTCGGCCGTCACCCTGGAGGTCGGCGACCCGCTGGAACCGGAGGAGCTGGGCGAGCTCGACCACCACCTGACCGCCCGCTGGCAGCTCTACACCACCCTGGGGCCGGTGCTGGCCCGGTCCTGCGTGGAGCACGAGCCGTGGCCGCTGCGTCGGGCGGTGGTCCGCGAGCTGGAGACCGACCTGGTCACGGCCGCCGGGCTGCCGGAGCCGGCGGGGGAGCCGCTGGCGCACTGGTCGCCCGGGGTGCGGACCCGGATCAGCGGCCTGCGCCCGCTGCGGCGGACCGGGCCGGCGGCCGTCAGCGGCTGATCAGCGTCGCCAGCGGGGTCGCGGCCATGCGGTCCAGCACCGTCACCCGGCCGCCGGGATGGGCGTCGGGGGCCAGGCGGGCGAGCTCGTCCGGGTCGCCGAGGTTGCCCTCCATCAGGTCGTAGTGCATGGGCACGACCGAGGTGATGCCGGCGTCCCGGGCCAGGCCGAGGGCCTCGGCGGCGTCCATGTTGCCGACGATGTCGCGGGCCTCGCGCTCGGCGTCGCGGCCGTTGATGGGCAGCAGGGCGACGTCGACCGCCAGGTCGCGCAGCAGCTCGGCCTGGCCGGGCCAGCGCAGGGTGTCGCCGGCGTGGTAGACGCGGCCGTCCGGCGTCTCCAGCACGTAGCCCAGGTAGCGGACCTGGTCGCCATCTTCGGGCAGCCCGTGGCTGTAGGCATCGGTCGCGTGCACCCCGTGCAGGGCCGGGACCGGGTGGACGGTCACGTCGCCGGCGGCCAGCGGCTCGCCCGGCCGGGCCGGCACCAGGCGGTCGGCGGGCAGGCCGGCCTCGACGGCCACCGGGACGGCCGGCGCCGGCACCACCACCCGGACCCGGTCATCCCGCCCCAGCAGGTCCCGCAGGCCGGGCCCGTCGAGGTGGTCGAGGTGCTCGTGGCTGGCCAGCACCAGCTCGAACCCGGCCAGGTCGCCGGCCCCGACCGGCGCCGGGAACCGCCGGTCCGGGTGGTCGGAGAGGAACGGGTCGAGGGCCAGCCGGGTGCCCGCGGTCCGGAGCAGGAAGCCGGCCTGCCCGATCCAGGTCAGCTGGACGCTCATGCCGTGCGCGCCCCGGCGATCCCGGGCCGGGTCCGCGACCAGCGGTAGTGCGGCGCCCGCGGGACCGGGACGGGCCGCGGGCCCAGCTCGGGCGGGCCCAGGCGGCGCAGCAGGGTCCCTTCGGGGGCGAAGGCGTCGTCCACCGCCGACAGGGGAGCCGCCGGGTCCAGCCCGGCCCCGGCCAGCGCCCGGGCGCGGGCCGCCCCCAGGTCCCCGGCCAGCAGCTCGCGGACGATCGCGGGCAGGGTCTCGGGGTCCTGGAGCAGCCACGAGTGGGTCGCCCCGTGGACCACCACCAGCTCGCCGCCGGTCCGCCGGGCGGCGTCGCGGGCCGTGGCCAGCGGCACCACCAGGTCGCAGTCGCCGTGCACCACCACCACCGGTGTACCGGTCACCGCCAGCCGGTCGAGCAGGGGGGCGCTGGCCGCGGCGTACAGGGCGGACAGGCCGGGACCGAGCAGCCGCCAGGGGGCGCCGAGGTGGCCGAGCATGACCGGGACGGCCAGGCGGCTGAGCTTGGCCGCCTGCCCCAGGTCGCGGGCGAAGGGGACGGTGCCCAGGGTGTCGGCCAGCAGCATCGCCCCCAGCACCCCGACCGACGGCGGCGCGTAGCCGACCAGGCGGACCAGCATGTCCCAGGGGGCGCCGACGCTGGCGTCGACCAGCAGCAGGGCCACCACCCCCTCGGGGTGGCGGGCGGCCAGCTCGGTGACCAGCCTGCCCCCCAGAGAGTGGCCGGCCAGCACCGCCCGCTCCACCCCGAGCTCGTCCAGCACCCGCCCGAGCAGGCGGCCGTACTCGTCCAGCCCCTTGCCGTCGTCGGAGATGCCGCTGCCGGCGACGTCGACCGCCACCACCCGGAAGCCGGCCGCGGCCAGCCGGCTCAGGGTCTGCACGTACAGTCGGTCGGTCAGCAGCAGCCCGCTGGCCAGCACCAATGGCAGGCCGTGGCCGCCGATGGCCACCCCGACCTGCTGCCCGTCGACGGAAAGGCGGTGCCGGGCCAGCCGCGGGTTGGCGGCCGCCCGGAGCGCGGGTTCCCCGGCGCCATCACCCCGGTCGCCGTCCCGCGATGCCATTCCCGGCCTGTCGGATCCGACCATTCGCGTCGCCCGGCCTCCACGTCCCCGGCACCCTGCGTCACCCGCCGGTTGCCTCAAGTATGCAAGCTCCAAGCGCCGCTGCCCATTTTTCCTGCGCAGGTGGCTCCGGGTGCTGCGCCGCTGCCGGATCCGGGCGATACTGGCCAGGTGCCGACCATGACCGACAACGACGCCCGCCCCGCGTCCGCCCTGTACCGCGGAGTCGCCGCCGGCTACGACCGCAGCACCGCCTGGCTCGAGCCCTACCGCCACCGGGCCGTCTCCCAGCTGCGCCTGCGGCCGGGGGACGTGGTCGTCGACGTCGGCTGTGGCACCGGCCTGAGCTTCGAGCCGATCCAGGCCGCCATCGGCCCCGGCGGGCGGCTGATCGGGATCGAGCCCAGCCCCGACATGCTGGCCATCGCCCGGGCCAGGGTCGAGGAGGCCGGCTGGGACAACGTGACCCTGCTGGAGGCCGGCGCCGAGGAGGCGGTCATCCCGGGGCCGGCCGACGCGGCCCTGTTCGCCTTCACCCATGACGTCGCCCAGTCCCCGGAGGCGCTGGCCAACGTGCTCGGCCAGCTGCGCCCGGGCGGGCGCATGGCCGCCGCCGGGCCCAAGTGGTCGGCGTTCGCGCCGCAGCTGAACCCGCTCGTGTGGCAGGTCGCCCGCCAGTACGTGACCACCTTCGAGGGGTTCCGGCGGCCCTGGACCGAGCTGGCCCGGGCCGTGCCCGACCTGTCGGTCGAGGAGGGGTTCTTCGGCTGCGTCTACGTGGCCTGGGGCCGGCTGCCGGGGGACGCCGCGGTTGAGGTCGCTCCCGAGGCCGAGGAGGCCGCTGCCGAGGCGGCCGAGCCGGAGCTTCCCCGGCATGTCAACCTCGCGGACCTGCCCAGCCTGGCCGGCCGGCATCTGGGCTACAGCTCCTGGCACGACATTGTCCAGGAGGATGTCACCGGGTTCGCCGTCCTCACCGACGACGAGCAGTGGATCCACGTCGATCCCGAGCGCGCCGCCGCCGGGCCGTTCGGGGCCACCGTCGCCCACGGGTTCCACACCCTGGCCCGGTTCACCGCCCTGCTGGGCGAGATCCTGGTCGTCGAGGGGGTCGCGACCACCCTGAACTACGGGGTCAACCGGGTCCGGTTCCCTGCCCCGGCCCGGGTCGGCCAGCGCCTGCGCATGGGCCTGGAGGTCCCCGGCGTGGAGCAGGCGGGCGACAGCATCCAGGTCGTCTACGGGGCCACCTTCGAGGTCGAGGGCCAGGCCAAGCCGGTCTGCGTGGCCGAGGTGATCTTCCGGTACTACGGGTGACCTCGCCGCGGCGGGCGGCCCTGGCCACCGCCCTCGTCTTCGCCGTCAACGGGCTCCTGCTGGCCACCTGGGTGGCCAGGATCCCCGCGACCCGCGACCGGCTCGGGGCCAGCGCCGCCGAGCTGGGCCTGGTCCTGCTCGCCCCCGGGGTGGGTTCGCTGCTGTCCATGCCCTTCAGCGGCCGCTGGTGCCGGCGCTTCGGCAGCCGCCTGGTCGTCGCCGCCACCACCGTGGCCTCCTCGGTCGTGCTGGTCCTCCTGGCGGTGGCCCCGACCCTGGTCGGCCTCGGCCTGGCCCTGTTCGTCTGGGGCACGTTCTACGGCTCCTGGGACGTGGCCATGAACGTCCACGGCAGCGCCGTCGAGCAACGCGCCGGCCGCGAGTGGATGCCCCGGTACCACGCCTGCTGGAGCGTCGGCGGCATCGTCGGCGCCACCCTCGGCGCCCTCGCCGCCGCCCTCGACACCCCCCTGATCCTCCACTTCGCCGCCATCGCCGTGGCCTGCGTCTCCCTGGTCGGGTTCGCCCTCCGCAACTTCATCGAGGACCGCGAGCGCCGGGGCGCGCCACAACGAGCGGCCCTGGTGCCGGGTCCCCTGGAGGCCAGGGAGGACCTGGGCGCGCCGCACCGAACGGGCCCGGCGCCGGGTCCCCCCGAGACCCGGGACGCGCCTCACCCACCCGGTCCGGTGCCGGGCCCCCCGGTGGGGGAGCGTAGCCCAACGGGAATGGAGGTGCCCTCGGCTGTCCACAACCCCCATGCCCACAGCCCCCACGACCACAGCCCCCACGACCACAGTCGCCCGAGGGTGCTGACGGGGCGGTTGCTGGTGGTGGGGGTGGTGACGTTGTGCGCGACCACGCTGGAGGGGGCGGCGGCGGACTGGCTGGCGTTGTTCCTGACCGACGAGCGGGGGGCGACGGCGTCGCTGGCGGCGTTCGGGTATGCGGTGTTCGCGGTGGCCATGGCGGCGGGGCGGTTCTCGGGGACGGCGGTGGCCGAGCGGTTGGGACGGGACGGGGCGGTTCGGGCCGGTGGGCTGGTCAGCTTCGCCGGGGTGCTGCTCACCGTGGTCGGGCCTGGGCTGGTCAGTGCCTATCTGGGGGCGGCGCTGTGGGCGCTCGGGGTGTGCCTGGTGTTCCCGGCGGCGGTCAGCGCCGGGGGTGAGGCGCCCTACCGGCCGGCCGACGCCATCGCCGCCGTGACCACCATCGGCTACGGCGGCTTCCTGCTCGGCCCGCCGCTGATCGGCCTGCTCGCCGACCAGGTGGGGCTGGGCCGGGCCCTGCTGGTGCTGCTGGTGCTGGCCGGCGGGATCGCCGTCCTGGCGCCGGCGGTCCGCTCGCGTCGGCTAGCATCACGGTAATGCTCTACGGCAGGCGCGCCGAATGCGACGCCCTCGAACGGCTGCTCGCGGACGCCCGCCGGTCCCGCAGCGGGGCCCTGGTGCTCCGGGGCGAGGCCGGTGTCGGCAAGTCCGCGCTGCTCGACCATGCCGCCGGGCGGGCCGAGGGGATGGCCGTGCTGCGGGCCGCCGGGGTCGAGTCCGAGGCCGAGCTTCCTTTCGCCGCCCTGCACCAGCTGCTGCGGCCCGTGCTGGACCTGGCCGGGCGCATCCCGGAGACGCAGGCCGCCGCCCTCGGCGGCGCCCTCGGGCTCGAGCCCGCGCGCCGGGGGTCCGGGGGGCTCAAGCCTAGCCCCCCGAGGAATCGGGGGTCCGGGGGGCTCAAGCCTAGCCCCCCGGCGAACGGGGACCAGAACCGCTTCCTGGTCTCGGTGGCGGTGCTCAGCGTGCTGTCGGAGGCGGCCGAGGAGCGGCCGGTGCTGTGCCTGGTCGACGAGGCCCAGTGGCTGGACCGGTCGTCGGCGGAGGCGCTGGGGTTCGCCGCCCGGCGGCTGGAGGCCGAGGGGGTGGTGTGCCTGTTCGCGGCCCGCGACGGCGACGCCCGCGAGTTCCCCGCCCCCGGCCTGCCCGAGCTGCGCCTGGAGGGGCTGGACCTCGAGGCGGCGGCGGCCCTGCTGGCCGGGAACGGGGTGGACCTGCCGGCCCCGGCGGTCGACCTGCTGGTCGAGCGGACCGGCGGCAACCCGCTGGCCCTGCTGGAGCTGCCCGGGTCGCTGGCCCCCGGCCAGCTCACCGGGCGGGCCCTGCTCGACGACGTGCTGCCGCTGCCGGCCCGGCTGCAGCGGACCTTCGGCGAGCGGGTCCGGGGCCTGCCCACCGAGACCCGGGCCCTGCTGGTGGTGGCGGCGGCCGAGACCACCGGCGACCCGGCGGTGGTGCTGCGGGCCGGTGCCCGGCTGGGCGTCGACACCGCCGCCCTGGACGCGGCCGAGGCGGCCGGGCTGGTCCGGACCGGCGAGGGCCGGCTCCAGTTCCGCCACCCCCTGGTCCGCTCGGCCGCCTACGCCGCCGCCACCCTGGCCGGCCGGCAGGCCGCCCACCGGGCCCTGGCCGACGTGCTGGCCGGTGAGGACGCCGCCGACCAGCGGGCCTGGCACCTGGCCACGGCCACCGTCGGGCCCGACGAGGCCGCGGCCGCCGAGCTGGAGCGCTCGGCCGACCGGGCCCGACGGCGCGGCGGCCATGCCGCGGCCGCGGCCGCCCTGGAGCGGGCCGCCGAGCTCACCGGCGACGAGGCCGAGCGCGGCCGCCGCCTGGTCGCGGCGGCGGTCGCGGCCCCGGCTGGCCGGCCAGGCCGAGCGGGCCCTGGCCCTGGCCGACCGGGCCGAGCCGCTGGCCTCCGACCTCCGCGGCCAGGCCACCGTGGCCCACCTGCGCGGGTCGGTCGAGGCCAGCCGCGGGGTCGCCCTCGAAGCGGCGGCCAGGCTGGTCGCCGGCTCCGAGCTGGCCGCGTCCGTCGACCCCAGCCAGGCCCTGACCATGCTGATCGAGGCCAGCGAGATCGCCAGCTACGCCGGGGACGTGGCCCCCACCGCCGAGCTCGGCCGGCGGGCCGCGGCCGTGCCCGTCACCGACAAGGCCGGCGAGTTCCTCAGCGCCATGCTCCAAGGGATGGGGAGCGTGGCCGAGGGCGACGGGCAGCGCGGCGAGCCGCTGCTGCGCCGGGCGATCGCCCTGGCCGGGGCCATGGAGGACCCCCGGCGGCTGATGTGGGCGGGGGTGGCCGCCTTCTTCCTCGGCGAGCAGGAGACCGGCAACGCCCTGTACGCCCGGGCCGTCGCCCGGGCCCGGCAGGAGGGCGCGGTCGGACTGCTCCCGCAGGCGCTCGAGTACCTGGCCCCGGTCGAGCTGGTCGCCGGCCGGCTGGACGCGGCCACGGCCAGCGCCAGCGAGGGCCTGCGCCTGGCCCGCGACACCGGCAACGACACCAGCGCCTGCCGGCACCTGACCACCCTGGCCCACGTGGCCGCCCTCCGGGGCGACGAGGACGCCTGCCGCAGCCTCGCCGTCGAGGCCCTGGACCGGGCCGCCGCCCGCGGCCTGGGCCTGCCGGCCACCCTGGCCGGCTACGCCCTGGCCCTGCTGGACCTGGGGCTGGGCCGGGCCGCCGAGGCCCTGGCCCGGCTGCAGCGGCTGCTCGACGCCGGCCCCGGCGAAGGCAGCCCCTTCTTCGCCGTCTACACCGTGCCCGACCTGGTCGAGGCGGCCGTCCGCAGCGGCCGGCCGGAGGTCGCCGCAGGCCCCCTGGCCGCCTTCGAGCAGCTGGCCGCCCTCTCCGGCAACTCCGAGTGGCAGGCCCAGCTGGCCCGCTGCCACGGCCTGCTCGGGCCCGAGGACGCCGCCGCCGACCGCTTCGAGGCGGCGCTGCGACAGCACGAGGGGCGTCCCTTCGACCTTGCCCGGACCGAGCTGGTCTACGGGGAGGCGCTGCGGCGGGCCCGGCGGCGCGGCGAGGCCCGCGCCCACCTCCGCAACGCCCAGGAGATCTTCCGGCGGCTCGGGGTCACCCCCTGGGCCGACCGGGCCGGGGCCGAGCTGCGGGCCACCGGCGAGACCGCCCGCAAGCGCGACCCCAGCACCCTCAGCCAGCTCACCCCCCAGGAGCTCCAGATCGTCCAGCTGGTCGGCGAGGGCGGCACCAACCGTGAGATCGGCGCCCAGCTGTTCCTCAGCCGGCGCACCATCGACTACCACCTGCGCAACGTGTTCGCCAAGCTCGGGGTGTCCTCCCGGGCCGAGCTGATCCGCCTCGCCCTGGAACACCGGTGATTGCGCCGATACGACCGGGCGGCCGGGCGGCGCATGCTCTGACCAGGAGCAGCGCCATCCGCAGGAGGTCCGCATGAGCACCCCGGCCGCCCGGTCGACACCCAGCAAGCCCGCCTTCGAGCGCAGGGTCGCCGGCCTGTTCGGGCTGAAGGGCGACAACTGGCTGCGCCACGCCAACCCGCTGTCGGTCTGGACCCGGTTCGCCGTGGTGCCGCTGCTGGCCCTGGCCATCTGGAGCCGCGTCTGGATCGGCTGGTGGTCGCTGGCCGCGGTGGCCGCCGTGCTCGCCTTCATGATGGTCAACCCGCTGCTGTTCGGCGAGCCCCGCTCGACCAGGAACTGGATCTCCAAGAGCGTGTTCGGCGAGCGCATCTCGTCCGACCGGGACAAGGTCGAGCTTCCCGCGCAGTTCCGCGCCTCCAAGGTGCCCAACGTGACCACCGCCCTCCAGGTAGCCGGCCTGGCCGTGATGGCCTACGGGCTGGTCGAGCTGGACTGGCTGGCGGTCGTCTCCGGGGTGCTGCTGGCCCAGACCGCCAAGGCCTGGTTCCTCGACCGCATGGTGCTGCTGTTCGAGGACTTGAAGGCCCGCGACCCCGAGTACGCCGCCTGGGAGCGCTGAGCAGGGCCCGGCATCCCTGCCATACTTCGTCCATGGACAGCCATTCTGGTCGCGCCGTCGGCACGACCCGCGACGTCACCCCGCCGGGCAGCCGGCGGAGCCGCCGCCGGCGCCGCCCCACCGGCGAGCCGCCCCCGCTGCCCCGCCACCTGGAGAACACCGGCGTCGGCTGGATGGCCGCCGCCGTCGGCCTGGTCACGCTGACCCTGCTGGTGTTCACCGCCGGCCGCTACGGCCGCGGGATCTCCACCACCGTGGTCGACAACTGGGTGGTGGAGCGCCTGGCCGACCTGCGCGCCCCCGGGCTGACCGGCGCCGTGAAGGCCCTGGAGGTGGCGCTCGGGTCCCTGTGGACGGTCAAGATCCTGGCCTGGACGACCCTGATCCTGCTGGTCGTCTACAAGCGCTACCGGCACCTGATCGTCGGCATCATCGCCTTTCAGGTGGTCGGCCTGCTGGTGCTGGGGCTGTCGGCGGCGGTGCGGCGGCCGCGGCCGTTCGGGGTCGAGCTGGAGGCGCTCTGGGCCGGCTGGTCGATGCCGTCGCGGCCGGTCGCCTACCTCGCCGCCATCCTGGTCACCATCCTCTACAGCCTGGTGCCCAAGGGGCGCTGGCGGCAGACCGGCAAGTGGGTCGCCACCGCATTGGTCACCCTGCTCGCCCTGGCCCGCACGTACCTGGGCGTCGATTCCCCCAGCGACGTGCTTGTGGGCGCGGCCATCGGGGTCACCATCCCGCTGCTGGCCTACCGCTGGTTCACGCCCAGCGAGGTCTTCCCGATCACCTACCGGCGCGGCCGGGCCGCCCACCTGGACGTCGGCGGGGCCCGCGGCGAGGCCATCCGGCGGGCCCTCTCCGATCAGCTCGGCCTGGAGATCGAGGAGGTGAAGCCGTTCGGCCTGGCCGGGTCGGCCGGCTCCACCCCGCTGCGGATCAAGATCGCCGGCGACCCACCGGTGGTCCTGTTCGGCAAGCTGTACGCCCGCAGCCACCTGCGCTCGGACCGCTGGTACAAGCTGGGCCGGGAGCTGCTGTACGGCCGC
>Ga0190274_10002150_pt1 | contig 11595 bp, 12 predicted proteins | sample Popmic531T_FD_133002 | JGI IMG/M metagenome (GOLD analysis project Ga0190274, IMG submission 133002) | Populus adjacent soil microbial communities from riparian zone of Yellowstone River, Montana, USA - 531 T | ecosystem: Environmental > Terrestrial > Soil > Riparian zone | place: USA: Montana...
ACTGTGCTCGTGCTCCAGGGCATGGCGTTCATGCTGATATTGGCGAGTGAAGCGCTGTATGGGCGCTTGCGGCTGTTCCAGCCGAAAGCTGCGACGGCGTGACGAGTGACAAAAATGCGTGACAGAGAAGCGTGACGCGTGACGAGTAACCCATATCCAGAATGGCCTGCGGAAAAGGAAATGATTAAAAAGCCTGCAACCAAGCATCTTCGGGTGTCCTGCGGATTCATGCTTTCCGCGCGTCACTCGTCACGCTTTCTTGTCACTCGTCACGGATCTTAGCCATGGATCTCGGCTGGTGGGGTGTTCCTGTGGCAGTCCTGGGTGGCGCGATCCGCGTTAGCACCCCGTTCCTGTTCGTCAGCCTCGGCGAGTGCATCACCGAGAAAAGCGGGCGCATCAACCTCGGCCTCGAAGGCATCCTGGTCATGGGGGCGATGAGCGGCTATGCAGTGTCGTTCATGTCGGGCAGTCCGTGGCTGGGGGTGCTCGCCGCCGCGATTGCCGGCATGCTGCTCGGCCTGCTGCATGGGTTCGTCTGCAACCTGCCGCGGGTGAACGACATCGCGGTCGGCATCGGCCTCATGCTGTTCGGCACCGGTTTGGCGTTCTTCCTGGGCAAACCCTATGTCCAGCCCAAGGCGCCGACCCTGCCGTCCATTCCCTTCGGCAACTGGAGCGACTCGCCGCAGATCCAGGCTGCACTGCAGGTCAATCCGCTGTTGTTGATCGGAATCGTGTTGGCGATTGCCCTGGCCTGGGCATTCCGCAACACGCGCTGGGGCCTGGTGCTGCGCATGGTGGGCGACAGTTCTGATGCAGCTCGGGCGATGGGTTACAGCGTACCGTGGGTTCGAACGCTTGCAACCGGCGCGGGCGGCTTCCTCGCCGGCATCGGCGGCGCATTCCTGTCTCTCTACTATCCCGGCAGCTGGAGCGAGGGTCTGTCCAGCGGCCAGGGGCTGATGGCGGTGGCGCTGGTGATTTTCGCACGCTGGAATCCGCTTTACTGCTTTTACGCGGCGTTGCTGTTCGGCGGCGCGGGTGCGCTCGGCCCCGCATTGCAATCGGTCGGCATCACCAGCGGCTACTACCTGTTCAATGCGGCGCCCTACGTGCTGACGCTCGGCATCATGATCGCGACTTGCTCTACGCGGCGCACCCTGGCCGGCGCTCCAGGCGAGCTCAGCATCAATCGCTGACGCAGGCCAACATTCCGGAGGTGAAACCATGAGCGGACTCGGCGGACTGAACAAATCTCCCAAAGGTGTCGTACTCGGCATGGTGCAGCTGCAGTTGCCGGTGGTGAAATCCCAGGCTGATCTCGCGGCACAGGCGAAGAAGATTTGCGACATGGTGGCCAAGGCCCGACGCAACCTGTCGACGATGGACCTGGTGGTGTTTCCCGAATATTCGCTGCACGGCCTGTCGATGGACACCAATCCCGAGATCATGTGCAGCCTCGATGGGCCCGAGGTCGCCGCGTTCAAGCGCGCCTGCGTCGACAACCGCATCTGGGGTTGCTTCTCCATCATGGAGCTGAACCCCGGGGGCAATCCGTTCAACAGCGGTCTCATCATCGACGACAAGGGCGCCATCCAGCTCTATTACCGCAAGCTTCACCCCTGGGTGCCCGTCGAACCCTGGGAGCCGGGCGATCTCGGCATCCCGGTCTGCGACGGCCCGAACGGCTCGAAGCTGGCACTGATCATCTGCCACGACGGCATGTTCCCGGAGATGGCGCGCGAGTCGGCCTACAAAGGTGCGGACATTATGATCCGCACCGCCGGCTACACCGCGCCCATCCGCCATAGCTGGAAGGTGACCAACCAGGCCAACGCCTTCTGCAACCTCATCTACACCGCCAGCGTCTGCATGTGCGGCAGCGACGGCACCTTCGATTCGATGGGCGAGGGCATGTTCGTCAATTACGACGGCACCATCCTGGTGGAAGGCGGCGGACGGCCCGATGAAATCGTCACCTGCGAAATGCGTCCGGACTTATTGCGAGAGGCGCGCGCGCACTGGGGCGTGGAAAACAACATTTACCAGTTCGGCCATCGCGGCTACGTCGCGGTGAAGGGTGGCGCACAGGATTGCCCCTATACCTACATGCAGGACCTGGTTGCGGGACAGTACCGGCTGCCGTGGGAAAGCGATGTGAAAGTGACGGACGGCACGTCATGCGGCTTCCCCGCACCCGAGCGTGACTACCAGCCGCAGTCCGCCGTCGAACCCGCAAAGAGGCGCAAACATGCGTGACGAAACCAAGAACCTGGGCCGATATGTTACGGCCGATCCCTACCGCTGGCCCTATGACGGAAACCTGCGCCCGGACAATACGGCGCTGGTCATCATCGACATGCAGATCGACTTCTGCGGTGTCGGCGGCTATGTCGACAAGATGGGTTACGACATCTCGCTCACTCGCAAGCCGATCGAGCCGCTGAAGAAGCTGTTGCCGGTGATGCGCAAGGCAGGCTACACGGTGATCCATACGCGCGAAGGTCACAAGCCGGACCTCTCGGACCTGCCGGCGAACAAGCGCTGGCGTTCGCGCCAGATCGGCACCGGTGGCATCGGCATCGGCGACATGGGGCCCTGCGGCCGCATTCTCACCATTGGCGAGCCGGGCTGGGAGATCATTCCCGACCTCGCTCCCCTGCCGGGGGAGCCGGTCATCGACAAGCCTGGCAAGGGTTCGTTCTATGCCACCAATTTCGACCTGATCCTGCACACGCGCGGCATCCGCAACCTGATCCTCACTGGCATTACCACGGATGTGTGCGTGCACACGACCATGCGCGATGCCAACGACCGCGGCTACGAGTGCCTGATCCTGTCCGACTGCACCGCCGCCACCGACCAGGGCAACCACCTTGCGGCCCTGAAAATGGTGACCATGCAGGGCGGTGTGTTCGGCGCGGTGGCCGACTCGACCGCCGTGATCGGAGCCATCGCCTGATGGCCGTCGAATCGGAACTGATGCGGGTCAAACCCGAGCACGAAACCAGGCCCGAGCACGCGCTCGAAGTGCACGTGACGGGCATGACCAAGCGCTTCGGCCCTTTCACCGCGCTCGATGACGTGTCGATGCGGGTCGAGGCCGGTTCCTTCCATGCCCTGCTCGGCGAGAACGGCGCCGGCAAGAGCACGCTCGTCAAATGCCTGGTCGGTTTCTACGAGCCCACCGCCGGGCAGATTTCCGTCGACGGCCGCGAACGGACGATCGGTTCGCCGCACGATTCGCAGGCGCTGGGTATCGGCATGGTCTACCAGCATTTCACCCTGGTGCCTAGCATGACGGCTGCCGAGAACCTGGTGATGTCGCGCACCCATGTGCCGGCGATCATCAACTGGCGGCAGGAGCGGGCGCGGCTCGCGGCATTCATGGATACGGTGCCGTTCCGGGTCCCGCTCGACAAGCCGGTATCGCAGCTCGCCGCCGGTGAAAAGCAGAAGCTGGAGATCCTGAAGCAGATCTACCTCGAGAGCCGGTTCATGATCCTCGACGAACCGACTTCGGTGCTGACCCCGTCGGAAGCCGACGAGGTGCTGGGCATGCTGCGCGACATGACGCAGGCGAAGAAGGTCACGATCCTGATGATCACCCACAAGTTCCGCGAGGTGATGGCGTTTGCCGATGCGGCCTCCGTGCTGCGCCGGGGCAAGCTGACCGGGGAGGGCCGCATTTCGGACCTGACGCCCTCGAAGCTTGCCGAGATGATGGTGGGCTCGCGCGAGATTCCGCAGGCGCACGGCACCAAGTCAGGCGAGGCCGTGGCTGAACCGCGGCTTTCCGTGCGCGACCTGGTGGTGGAAGATGACACCGGTTTGCCCGCTGTCGAACATTTCTCCCTGGATGTGCGACCGGGCGAGATCGTCGGCATTGCCGGCGTATCGGGCAACGGCCAGCGTGAACTGGTCGAGGCGCTCATCGGCCAGCGCGTGGCGGTGTCCGGGTCGATCCATGTCGGCGGCAAGCCTTATCACGCGTCGCGCGGCGAGATCCGCCACTACAAGGCATTCAGCCTGCCGGAAGAACCCTTGCGCAATGCCTGCGTGCCCGCCATGAGCGTGGCGGAGAACATGGCACTGCGCAATTTCGACCAGGCGCCGCTCGCCTCCGGCATCTGGCTGCGCGGGGGAGCCATGCGCGAGCAGGCGGAGCGCTGGATCACGGCATTCAAGGTCAAGACCCAGGGCGCCGATGCGCCGATCGGGACCTTGTCGGGCGGCAATGTGCAGCGCGCGGTGCTGGCCAGGGAATTGTCCGAAACCGTGTCGGTGCTGATCGTTGCCAATCCCGTATTCGGGCTCGACTTTGCGGCGGTGGCGGAAATCCACGACCGCATCCTCGCGGCGCGTAATGCCGGCGCGGCGGTGCTGCTCGTCAGCGAGGACCTCGATGAACTGCTCGAGTTGTCCGACCGCCTGCTGGTGATATTCGATGGCCGCATCGTCCATGAAACCCCGACCGCGAAAGCGGACATCGCAATCATCGGACCCTGCATGGCAGGGCACGCGGGTGCGGAGGCTGCGGCCGGCGCGACTGCAATCAAGGAGGCACACTGATCATGGCAACCGTCAAAGCAAAGCCTTACGAGTACAAGTTTGCGCCGGAGAAGACGGCGCTCATCGTGATCGACATGCAGCGCGACTTCATCGAGCCCGGCGGGTTCGGCGAAACGCTGGGCAACAACGTCGCACTGCTTGCCGCAATCGTGCCCACCGTAAAGAAGCTCCTCGATACCTGCCGCAAGGCGGGCATCACCATCATCCATACGCGAGAAGCGCACCGCCCCGACCTGTCCGACCTGCCGCCTGCCAAGCTCAATCGCGGCAATCCGAAGCACCGCATCGGTGACCCGAGCGCGATGGGTCGCATCCTCATCGCCGGTGAACCCGGCAATGACATCGTCTCCGGGTGCGCGCCCTTGCCCGGCGAGATCGTCATCGACAAGCCGGGCAAGGGCGCGTTCTACGCTACGGCTCTCGGCGACATCCTCCGCCTCAAAGGCACCACGCACCTGCTGTTCGCCGGCGTGACCACCGAGGTCTGCGTGCAGACGACCATGCGCGAGGCGAACGACCGCGGCTACGACTCCCTGCTGATCGAGGATGCGACGGAGAGCTATTTCCCGGAATTCAAGCGTGCGGCCATGGACATGATCCGCGCGCAGGGTGCCATCGTCGGCTGGACAGCCACCTGCGACCAGTTCGCGGCCTCCCTGCACAAGTAACGGCTGTAACAGGGTTTTATCAGTATCATGGCGCGATGAAACCCGAAGATATCGAAAATTTCGTCGCCGCCGCGGCCCAGGCGCAAGGTCTGACGCTCGATCCCGGCCAGCAGCAACGCGTCGCGGTAGCGTTCGCCCGCAACGCCGACATTGCCCGCCTGGTGCTGGAGTTCGACCTGCCGGAATCGGTCGAGCCGGCGCCTGTCTTCACGCCCTGATTCATTGATGAATGCTCTGGAAATCGCGGCGCGCATCCGCGCCGGCGAGGTGAGCGCCGTGCAGGTCGTCGATGCGGCGCTGGCCACGATCGAACGTCGCAATCCCGCCATCAACTGCTTCGTCGAAGTCACGGCCAGCCGTGCAAGGGAAGAGGCGAAGGCCATCGATGCCTTGCGCGGCAGGGGCCGGACGCTGCCACCGCTTGCGGGCGTGCCGTACGCCGTGAAGGATCTGTTTGACGTCACCGGCCTTGCCACCATTGCAGGTTCCGCGTTGCACAGGAATTCACCGCCCGCCGCCACGGATGCCGCACTGGTGGAACGCATGCGTGAGGCGGGCGCCGTGCTGGTAGGCACCCTGAACATGGATGCGTACGCCTACGGCTTCACAACCGAGAATACCGCGTTCGGACCGACCCGCAATCCTCATGATCCTTCTCGCGTGGCGGGCGGATCGTCCGGCGGATCGGGCGCCGCGGTCGCTGCCGGCATGGTGCCGCTATCACTGGGCTCGGACACCAATGGATCGATCCGCGTGCCGGCATCGTTGTGCGGTATCTTCGGACTGAAGCCGACGTATGGCCGGCTGCCGCGCAGCGGGTCTTATCCTTTTGTCGACAGCCTCGATCACCTCGGCCCGTTCGCGACGACGACTGCGGACCTGGCCATCTGCTACAACGCCCTGCAGGGGCCGCATGCAGGCGATCCGGCCTGCGCCCAGAGGCCGATCGATCCGGTATCCCGCAAGGCCGACGGCCGGGGGCTTCGGGTGGCGCGCCTGACCGGGTATTTCGACCGTTTTGCGTCGGACGAGGCGAGGGCGGCATCGGTGCGGGCCGCGGAATGCCTCGGCGCGGTCGCGGAAATAGAATTGCCGGAAGTCGAGCGCGCACGGGCCGCGGCCTTCATCATTACCGCGTCCGAAGGTGGTGAGCGCCACCTCTCGACGCTGAAGAAGCACTACGCGGATTTCGAGCCCCTGTCGCGCGACCGCTTCCTCGCCGGCGCGCTGACGCCTGCTGCCTGGTACTTGAAGGCACAGCGTCTGCGCGGCTGGTTCCGTGACAGGATGGCGGAGGTGTTTTCGAACTACGATGTATTGATCGCACCGGCTACGCCAGTCAGCGCCATGCCGATCGGAACCGAGTGGCTCGACCTGGGCGGCGAAAAGCTGCCACTGCGGGCGAGCATGGGTCTCTTTACCCAGCCGATTTCGTTCATTGGCTTGCCGGTCGTAGTTGCGCCGATCGTTACTCCCGGACTGCCCATCGGCGTGCAGCTGATCGCGCCGCCCTGGCGCGAAGACCTGTGTTTCGCCGCCGCGGCGAATCTTGAATTGGCGGGCGTTGCCCGATCCCGAATAACGGAGGCTTGAGCTTGGATATCAATCGCCCGGAAGTCCTTGCCGAGGTGACCGTTGCATTCGACCGCTATGAAAAAGCGCTGGTCGGGAATGACGTCGCCACGCTCGACGATCTGTTCTGGCGGGATCCGCGCGTACTGCGCTATGGTCCGACCGAGAACCTTTATGGTTTCGAACAGATCGCCGGCTTCCGTGCCGCGCGCTCACCTGTCAATCTCGAGCGCACCGTGGTTCGCAAGGTGATCACCACGTTTGGCGACGATTTCGCCACGGCCAATGTCGAATTCCTGCGGCCGCCGTCCACGGCCGTTGGCAGGCAAAGCCAGGTTTGGGCGAAAATGGCGGACGGATGGAAAGTTGTGGCAGCGCATGTGAGCCTGCTGCAGGAGAAAAAGGCCTAGATGGGATTCAGCACCTCCCTCGTCGTCATCGACCTGCAGCGGGACTACTATCCCGGCGGCAACTTCCCGTTACCCGATATCGAGCGGGCGACGGTACGCGCGGCGCAATTGATCGCGTTGTTTCGCCACCACGGCCTGCCGGTGGTCCACGTCCGCCACCTGGAGAAGGACCCGAAGGTCGGATTTCTCCTCGAAGGCACTGCCGGTTCGGAGATCGAACCCCGCGTCGCACCGGCCGGTCAGGACCTGCTGATCACCAAGAGCTGGCCGAACGCCTTCCGTGATACCACCCTCAACAAGATCCTGCATGTCCTCGGTTCCCGCGACCTGGTGTTCTGTGGGGCCATGAGCAACATGTGCATCGATGCCACCGTCCGGGCGGCTTTCGACCTGGGTTTTTACTGCACGGTGGTGGAAGACGCCTGCGCGGCTTCCGACCTCGAGTTCAACGGTGCCACGCTCAGCGCCCAGCAAGTGCACGGCGCCTTCATGGGCGCACTGGCCTCGGCCTATGGCGACGTGCTCGACTTGAAGGCCTTTACCGAACGCCTCGCCGCCGGCTAGCCCGGTTTGACTCCCGCACCACGGGCGGGCACCCGCACGCCGTAGGTGCGGTCCTTCACAGGTCCGGGGCCGCTGCGGGCGCCCCAACATCCTGAATTCAAAGCGCGTCGTACACGCAGATCGACCGCCTCGCCAATGGCCCGTTTATTGCAAATTCGTGATGAGCGCGACTTCACGGGGATCGCCCGCCACAAGCGGTCGATGCGTCGCCGCAACCACACAGGGGGATCACGGCATGACAACGGCAACCAAGCCTGCAATCTGGGTGCCCGGAGACTGGAACGCCTTCTTCGGCTTCGGCACCAACATTCTCGTCAACATGCTGGTCCTGACCGGCCTGCTGCGCTACGTGGTGCAGATGCCGGATGACATCATCTTCGGGCGCATCCTGCCGGCCTGCGGCCTGATGTTGTTCATGAGCACCATGTACTACGCCTGGCTCGCCTACAAGCTGGCGAAGGAGACCGGGCGCAACGACGTCTGCGCGCTTCCCTCCGGCACCAGCGTTCCGCACATGTTCGTGGTCGTGTTCGTGATCATCCTTCCGATCAGCCTCAAGACCGGCGACCCGATCAAGGGCTGGGAAGCGGGACTTGCCTGGGTGTTCATCCAGAGTTTCGTCCTGATGGCCGGCGGCTTCGTTGCCCCGTGGATCCGCAAGATCACGCCGCGCGCCGCCCTGCTCGGCACGCTGGCTGGCGTTTCCATCGCCTTCATCTCGATGCGCCCGGCGCTGGAGATGTACATGACCCCCGTTATCGGCGTGGTGTGCTTTGCCATCATCATCGCCAGCTGGTTCGGCGGCGTGCGCTATTACAAGGGCATTCCGGCAGGCCTGGTCGCAATCGCGGTGGGCATGCTCCTCGCCTGGGGTTCGAACGTCTTCGGCATAGGCTACGGCGGCATGAGCCTGGACAAGCTCTCCAGCTCCTTCACGAGCTTCGGCTTCTCCGTCCCGATTCCCGTCATCGGCCATGTGTTCTCGGGCTTCGATTTCCTGGCCGTCATCCTGGTGACCGCAATCCCGTTTGGCATCTACGACCTGGTCGAAGCCATCGACAACGTCGAAAGCGCATCCGCGGCGGGCGACAGTTTCCCGACCACACGCGTGCTGACTGCCGACGGCATCATCAGCCTGATCGGCTGCCTGTTTGGCAATCCCTTCATCCTCGCCGTGTACATCGGCCATCCGGGATGGAAATCGATCGGCGGGCGCATCGGCTACTCGGCGGCGACCGGCATCATGGTCATCCTGCTGTCGTGGCTGGGCATCATCGCTGTGATGATGTCGCTGATCCCCATCGTGGCGATCGCGCCGATCCTGCTCTACATCGGCATGCTGATCGGCGCCCAGGCCTTCCAGGAAACCCCGAAGAGCCACGCACCTGCCGTCATCATCACCCTCATTCCCCACGTCGCGGCCTGGGGCAAGCTCCAGATCGACAACGCGCTCGCTGTGGCGGGCACCAGCGCGGCAACGCTGGGCTTCGACAAGCTCGGGCAGGTAGGCATCCTGTACAAGGGACTCGAAACCTTGGGCGGTGGAGCGATTCTGACGAGCCTGGTGCTGGGTTCGCTCGCGGTATTCCTGATCGAGCGTGAGTTCGCCAAGGCATCGGCTTTCGCACTGGTCGGCGCGGTGATGACCTTCCTCGGGTTCATGCATGGCGAGCACATCGGTTTCGCGCAATCCCCGGCCGTAGCGCTGAGTTACCTGATCGTCGCGGTGCTGCTCTACGGCTGCAAGTACGCCAGCACGTCGCCAAAGCCCGTGGAAATCCACGAGCATGGCCACGGCGGGCCGATCGCCGAACCCGCCAGATAGCGCTCTTCTTCTCCCGTCAGGAAAAACGCCGGCAAGTTGCCGGCGTTTTCTTTTCCGCGTGAACCACTTCCGGTTAAGTCACGAGCCTGGAGACGGGCTTGACCGTCTAGAGAATATCTTCGCCTTCCCGCCAGGGGATGGTCGAAAGGCTGATGCGCCAGGAATTGTCCGACGTGGCCTTGCCGAAACTGATTTCGAAATCCATCAGCTCCCGCAATGCCTCCGTGCTCCTGTCGCCCGCCAGGCTGCTCATGCTCGCAGAGGTGGGCAGCTGCACCTTGCGCGGACGAACGGCCATCCGGTAGTCGCCCGTACCCAGGTACAGCGCAAGGGGTTCGTCGCCGAGTTGCGTTGCAAAACTCGCCCCCTCGCTGCCCGGCACCCGTTCCCAGATCTCGAAGTACTCGGCTTCCACGCCGTATTCCAGGACCCGGTCGGGCGTCTCGAACACCATGCGGCCGATGTCGTTGGCGCCGCTCGGTGGCTGGAAATCGTATCGTCGCAACCAGCGGCAGACATCCCCTTCCACCACCGTCGTTCCCGAAAAACCCTGCTGCCTGGCCAGCGAGAACAGTTCGTCGCGCGTCAGTTGATCAAGCGCCAGCTTGCCCTTGCACGGCGCCCGGTTGGCCGGGACGCGGATGTCGGCGTGCCAGGAATGGGTCTGCATCCAGTACACCTGCGTCGTGGTGTCCTCGACCTTCGGCGTGCGCAGCAGCGTGCGCTTCCAGACGCCGACGTATTCAGGCGGTACCGGTGGGCCGGGGGTCAATTGCTTGCTCATGGATTCAATCTCAACGCAAAGGATGCAAAGTTCGCAAAGGAAAGCAAGGGGATTATATGAAGAAGAACGGACTCCTTCACCTAGTATCGTCATCGAATCTTGTTCAGTGACCGGCAATCCCGGCACCTGTTTCTTCTCCCGATCCTGCTTTCCTATGCGCCTTTGCGTTGAGACGTACCGATCTACTCGTGAAACTGCGGAAAATGCCGTAGCCCTCGCCAGAAAGCCATATCGTGGTTCGGCCAGAGCTGCGCCTGCTCCGTTTCCGCGAGGCGTTTCAGTTTGCGGATGCTGTCGACGGCCATCGTTTCCTGTTCACGCCAGCACAGGCCGGGAGCGATTTCCTTATCCAGGTTCTCCGTCAGGTCGGCGGAGTCGCCGCAGAGGATGATGGGCGGACCCTTCGGCATCTCGATGAGCAGTGACATGTGACCGGCTGTATGGCCGGGGCTGGAGATCGCACTCACCCCGGACACGACTTCATATTCACCTTGCATCACCTTCCAGCGATAGTCTGCGCTGAAGTCGTCCGGGAAATAGCCGACATCCTCACGGGCGCGGGCAGATACAAGTTCGTCGTGTTGTACGTGGATCTCGCAGCCGGCCACATCGCAGAGGCCGCCGGCATGATCGAAATGCAGGTGGCCCAGAAAAACAGCGTCGATGTCCGTCGCGGCTATGCCGAGCCGGGAAAACCAGGCGGGCAGGCGCTGGTCCTCGTTCATCTGTGGGGCGCCGAAGCTGAACGTGGCGGGGTCGTACCATTGGGCGCGTTTCACGGGATCCGCTATCTTGGCGTAGTCGCAACCCACGTCGTAGAGGATCCGGCCGTTGGCTGTTTCGATCAGGTAGGCCAAAATTGGCGCTTCGATGAAGGTGCCGGCGCCAAGGTTGCGGGTGGAGAGCGTTTTCTCGTAGCGATGCGTGGCCGTAAGCAGCGGCCACAGCTTGCGAACCTGGGTCATGAACCGAGACGCTGCAAGATGGCGGCCGTAGTGGCAACCTCGCCGAAAATACCGCCCTCGACCCCGATCATTGCCAGTGCGGCCTTGTGCAGGGCCGGATCCCCGGAGGCGCAGGCGTCGCCCACGGTGATGCAACGGTAGCCACGATCGGCGCCGGATCGCAGGGTCGAACTGACGCAGACCTCGGTCGTGATGCCGGTGATAAGCAAGGTCTCGATGCCCCGCGTAGTGA
>Ga0190274_10002151_pt1 | contig 11594 bp, 13 predicted proteins | sample Popmic531T_FD_133002 | JGI IMG/M metagenome (GOLD analysis project Ga0190274, IMG submission 133002) | Populus adjacent soil microbial communities from riparian zone of Yellowstone River, Montana, USA - 531 T | ecosystem: Environmental > Terrestrial > Soil > Riparian zone | place: USA: Montana...
AGCACGTCGACCTCAGGCCGCGCCAGCGTCGGCATGAAGCCCTGCAGGAAGGCGCTGTAGGTCTCGTTGATCAGCCGCTGCGACTCGGCGGCGATCGTGCCGAAGACCAGCGAGCTCTTGCCCGAGCCGGAGATGCCGGTGAACGCCGTCAGCCGGCGCTTCGGGATCTCGACGCTGACGTCCTTGAGGTTGTTCACCCGCGCGCCGTGCACGCGGATCAGGTCGTGGCTGTCGGCAGCGTGCGACGTGGGGTCCATGCTCGCAAGGCTAGGGGGCCGGGACCCCGCGCGTTTCTCCGGTCCTGCTTCGGCGCGGCTGCGGTCCCTTGCCGTATGGACTACAACTTAGGCCGAAAGTACTCCGACCCAGAGGACCAGATCTACACGCAAGTTAGGGGACCAGTTGTCCGAAATGCTGTTCACATTGGATCGCTCCTCACGCTTGACGCTGCACTCGCAGATCGAGGCGCAGCTACGAGAGTCGATCCGATCGGGAAGACTGCCGGCAGGGACGGATCTGCCCTCGACCCGCCTCCTCGCAAAGGAGCTTGGGATTTCTCGTGGAGTGGTCGTCGAGAGCTACGCCCAGCTACAGGCGGAGGGCTATGTGAGCATCGGCCAGCGCTCCAAGACCGTGGTTGCGGAAGGAGGAGCAACGACAAGCTCCGAGGAGTCTGAAGCCACGACGGATGAGGTGCCCAACCTGCGCTGGGACTTTCACCCCGGCTTTCCGGACCTCGACGGCTTCCCCCGCACCGGCTGGTCGCGTGCACTTCGCGTTGCCATCAAGGACTTGCCGGGCCACAGGCTCGCGTACGGAGACCTGCGCGGAGACGCCGCTGCGCGTGCTGCCCTGGCCGGGCACCTGGCGCGAACGCGCTCTGCAATCGCGGATCCCGAGCGGATGCTCATCGTGCAAGGCGTCCAGCATGGCCTCCGGCTCGTCTGCGAGGCCCTGCGCACGCAGGGCGCGAGCCGGATTGGCGTCGAGGACCCATCTCTACCGACCCATTCCCAGGTGATTCGCGACGCCGGGTTGGAGCCGATTCCGATCCCGGTCGACGGGGACGGGATGCAGGTCGAGAGACTCGAGGGAGCAAGGGTCGACGCCGCGCTCCTGACGCCGGCGCACCAGTTTCCGCTCGGCTCGGTACTGGCTCCCGAGCGCCGTAAGGCGGTGGTCGAGTGGGCGCAGCACAGCAAGGGATTCGTGATCGAGGACGACTACGACGCCGAGTACCGCTATGACCGCGAACCAGTCGGCGCCCTGCAGGGATTGGCACCTGAACAGGTGATCTACACCGGCAGCGCCAGCAAGGTCCTCGCTCCCGGCCTGCGAGTCGGCTGGCTGCTCCTGCCCAAGCGGCTCTACGCGCCGACACTGGAGCGCAAGGCCTACGGCGGCGGTATCTCGCCGATTTTCGCGCAGCTAACGCTGACGGAGTTCATTGAAACCGAGGCCTTCTACCGCCATATGCGGCGCATGCGCAGGCGGTACCGGAAGCGCCGAGATGCGATTGTGAAGGCGCTCGAAGAGGAGATGCCCGAGGCGAAGCCGACCGGAGTTGCGGCTGGTCTGCACGTATTGGCGATGCTGCCACCCGGCACCGATGAGAACGCGATCGCGGCAGCGGCGCGAGAGCGCAGCGTCGGCGTACATCCGCTCGGTTGGCACCGTTCCGTGCCAGCCCCGGAGGAGCCAGGGCTGATCCTCGGCTACGCGAGCCAGGCGGAGACGGCAATCGCTCGCGGAGTAAAAGAGCTGGCACTTGCGATCGCGGCGAGCAGGGAGTAGTGGCAATGAAGGGCCAGGGCGGCGAGTCAAAGCTGGTCGCGATTGGCGGCGCCAGCGGGACGCTCGGCCGCGAGGTAATCCGCGCGCTGGCAGAGCGGGGCCACCGAACCAGAGCCCTGATCCGGGACTCGGGCAAGCGCGAGCTGGTCGCCGAAGCCGATCAAGTGCAGCTGGTCGATCTTCTCGATCCCGACGCGGCGCTGGAGGAGGCGCTGGATGGAGTCGACGTCGTCTTCTCGGCCGCAGGGCAAAGCAGCGCGATGGGCAGGCGCAGTGAGCGACGGTCCTTCCAGGACGTCGACTATCCGATCAACAGAGCCCTGCTTGACGCTGCCCTCGCCGTCGGCGCCGCGAAGGTCGTCTACGTCTCGGTGCTGAACGGGCCCGAGATGCGCCACCTCGCCTACGTCGACGCCCACGAGCGAGCGGTCGATGAGGCGATCGCCAGCGGGATCGACTGCACGGTGATACGGGCCAACGCGTTTTTCAGCATCTACCTAGAGGCACTTGAGCGGGCCAAACGGGGACCGCTGTTGGGGCTTGGCGATCCAGACGCGCTGAGCAATCCGATCGACGAGCGCGACCTCGCCACCGCCTGCGCCGAGGCGCTCGACGGAAAGGAGGCCAGCGTCGATGTCGGCGGCCCCGAGATCCTGACAAGGCGCGAGGAGCTCGAGGCGGCTTTCCTCGCACTAGGGCGAGAGCCGCGGATTCGGTGGCTGCCGATGGCGGTCGCCAAAGCTGCGCTCCCGGCGCTGCGCTTGCGCGATCGCCGTCGCGCCGAGATGCTCGAGTTCGTGCTCTCGATCGCCGCACGCGAAATGGTCGCCACACCGCACGGAAACGGCCGCCTGAAGGACTACCTGCGCGAAAAAGCATCTCCTGAAGCAGAGAATTAGGCCCGCTCGCCAACAGGCGCTGGAGGAAGGGAGCTAGCAGACCATGCGCGCGGCATCGAGCGCGCTCGAGAAGGAGACCTCCGAGAGCAAGCCCGGGGCGGCAACCATGTCACCGATCAAGTAGCGACCCGACCCGCGGTCGATTGCCGGACGATCCCTCCAGGTCCGGCCGGGGAGATCGACAGCACCGGTGCGTGCATCGGCGACCTGGCGACGGCGCCAGCGCACGCGCCCGCGCCAGCCTGAATAGGCAGCGTCAAGAACCTCTTCGATCTGCTCGGCGCCGCGATCGGCGTCGCTTCCGGCTGCGACGCCGAGATGGGCCTGGATCAGCTGGGCGCCCTCGGGGGCAAAGCTGGAATCGCGGAAGCACTCGATCAAAACGCCGTGGTCGAGGTCGAGAACGGCGAGTGGATCGCCGCGGAGGGCATCGAGACCGACATCCAGAAGCACCGCCTTCGGTCCTGTTGCATGCAGGTCCGGTTCCGCGAGGAGCTCGCGGGCTGCGTTCAACTCCGTAGCCACGATCACGGGTGGCGCCGGCAGCTCACCGAGCCGAGCGCCGGTCTCGATCTCGACCCCCAGGTCTCGCGCCCTGCCCGCCAATGCATCGACCAGCACGCTCCAGCCACCGAGCACATGGCGGACCGTCGGCGGCATATAGATCCAACGGAGGCGATCCCAAACGAAGGCCGCCGAAAAGCGGCCCGGGTCGGGGTCGAAGGTGAACGCGCCTGCCCAGCCACACAGCATTCCCGCGACCTTCTCCCCGAAGCGTGAAGAGGCCCAGGTGCGAAAGTCCCGATCGACGGGCGCCTCCAGCCGGCGCCGAACGAGGGCCTTGGTGAGGGCGAGTGGCACGGCCCGCCGGACCCTGTCGCGTTGGCGAAAGCGCGTCCCCCGCGCCGAAGGCTTCACAGTCGACGGAAGCAAGCCGCGCTCGGCCAGCCAGGCCCAGTTGGCGCGCCCCTCATAGAGGGCGTGGGGGCCGAAGTTCGCAATGAAGGGGCCGGTCGAGTTCCGCGCGCGCCCGCCGAGCTCCGCACTGGCCTCGTACAAATGCACCGATCGGCCCTGCTCGGCGCAGGCGATGGCGGCGACCAGGCCGGCCAGGCCGCCCCCGACGATGCTGACCGGCTCCAAGCTCGGAGTTCCACCTTTCCTGAATTGGCCGCTCGTCGAATTCATCGCTGCGAACCCGCGCTTCCCGCCGACTCGGTCCGACTGCCTTCGAGAATCGTCCTTGTAACCAATTCTGGGTCGTCCCAGGTGGGGACGTGACCGCAGTTGGGAAGATCCAGCCATCGGGTCTGCCTGGGGAGCTCGTCACGGACACGTGCACGGCGCGGATTCAGCAGCTTGTCCTGGTCGCCGAAGGCGACGGTCACCGGCGCCTCGATCGAGTCGCCGCCGGTGAAGCGCTCGCGCTTGGTGGCGGACAGGTGGGCGTCGAAGCCCGGTGCGGCGGCGAAGTCCTCGACCAAACCGATCGCGTCCTCGACGGGAATCCGCTCGGGCCTTGCCATCTCGCCACCGAGCACCACCTTGCGGCCTCTCGGGCTTCTCAGCATTCGCCTGGTCAGAGGCAGGATCGGGCTCCCGAGCTTGCGACTGAGCCATAGCTTGAGCACGGCATCCTTGGGGTCGCGCTTTCGCCAGAGTCCGGCCGGGCCGAACGCCACCACGGATCGAGCGGTCCCCTGTTTCGCTAGCTCGAGCGCGGTCCAGCCCCCAACCGAGATTCCCGCGACATGGACGGAGTCGTGGCCAAGAGTCCGAAGGACGGGATCTAGCATCTGCGCGTAGCCGATCGGAGTTGGAGACACATCGGCCGGCGGCAGAGGCGAGTCGCCGTGCCCCGGCAGGTCGATGACCAATACTTCCCGCTCGCGACTCAGCCGGCCGAGCACCGGCTTCCACATCAGGCGCGATCCCCCGGTGCCGTGAATCAGCAGCAGTGGCTCCCCTTCCCCAATCCGCTCCACGACGATGCCGGCAACCAATTCCACATCCACAATCGAGCCTCCTCCTGCTAGATGACGCGCCCAAGCTAGTTGGCATCTGGATTGTTAGATAGGGCCAGCGTGGAACAACTTTTGAGGACCAGCCGTCAAACACAAGCGGATCGAGCTCTCCGAAAAAGGGAACCCTGATTCGGCAGTCATGCTGGACTACGTGGGCCGCAATCGCCGCGGATTCGGCTGCGTCGACCTCGACGCCTTCGGACTCGGCGTGCGGGGGCCTCCCTGTAACGACCACGCCTGGCCGCACACTTACCCTCAAAGTGCTCCCCGTCGACGATCCAGCAAACGCGGTCCCAGACATATACCGCGAACGCTTCGAGCGCTGCTTCCGCGACCACTACGCGCAGGTGCTCGCCTTCTCGCTTCGGCGCGTCTCCGGCCGGGAGACTGCCGAGGACGTGGTCGCGGATACCTTCGCGGTCGCCTGGCGCCGGCGCGACCGCATTCCCGATCCCGCCCTGCCCTGGCTTTATGCAATCGCCGCTCACGTCATCGCCAACCAGTATCGGTCGACCCGTCGCCGCCACAACCTCGATCTGCGCCTGGCGCACGAGACCGGCGCCGTCGGGACGGAGTCCGATCCCGCCGAGTCGCTCGGCCGCCGCGACGCCTTCTCGGCCGCCTTCGCTCTCCTCGATGAGCCGGAGCGCGAGGTCCTGCGCCTGATCGCCTGGGATGGGCTCGACACACGCGACGCGGCACGGGTCTTCGGCTGCTCGCCGGGCGCCTTCCGGGTGCGGCTGCACCGCGCCCGCCGCAAGCTCGCGAAACAACTCGAAGCAGCCGGACACCCACCCCGAGAGGACCGCGCCGCGGTATCCAATCCCGCCGAGGAGATCCAATGATCCGCAAGGGCCGAAACGACGATGCGCTCGCCACGATGCGAGCGGCAAACCCCTCCTCCGCAGCAGAGATCAGGGGCGCGATCGCCGACACCGAGCTATCGCGCGCCATGCAGCGGGCAATCGCTGCCGGCGAATCTCCCTCGCAGCCGATTCCGGCCGGCGAGCACGCCGCCCGCGCCCGCTCAACCCGCGGTGGGATTCTCCAGCGGCATCGCGGCGCCTCGCTCGGCCTAGGCCTCGGTGGCCTCGCCTGCGTCGCGGTGATCGCTGCGCTGATTCTCCTCTCCGGCGGCTCCGTCAATGCCGTCAGAGACGGCGCCCACCCCACCTTCGCTGCCGCCGCGGTCAAGGTGGCCGAAGCAAATCCGCGCCTGCTCGTCACCGCGCCCGGCTGGTCGATCGTTCATGCCCGCAGCTTCGAAGTCGACAGAGGTGAACTGATCTACAAGAACGACGAGCACCGGCTCTACGGCCCGGGCGGGCGCCAGCTCAACCTCACCTGGAATCCCGCCCGCTTTTACCGTCTCAGACTGCGCGAAACCGGTCAGGTCGTGACGCGGGCCGGTCGCGTCACCCCGGTGGCCTCGACTCTCCTCGGTCAGAGGGCGACCACCTTCGCCTACGCCGGACAACATCCCAACTACGCGACGATCCTCTCACCCCAGGGGAACGTCTTCATCGAGGTCAACGGCTCGTTCGGCGGCCGGCAGGAATATGAGGCCCTGCTGCATTCGCTGCGACCGGTAGGCGTCGACGCCTGGCTCGCTGCGATGCCACCCGAAGTCATCCGCCCCGCGGCACGCTCGGCGGCGATCGCGCAGATGCTCCGCGGCATTCCGATGCCCCCGGGGTTCGATGCCTCCGCCCTGCATTTCCGAAGCATGCCTGGGCCGTCAGGCTCCGCTCTGCAGAGCGAAAGCGCCCTCACCGATCGCTTCATGCTCGGCAGGTCGCTGACTGGAGCAGTCGCCTGCGGCTGGCTCCAGCGCTGGCTGTCCGCGTCCCGAGCCGGCGATGGCGCTGCGGCGCGGGAAGCGGTCGAGGCGATGGGCACGGCTCCCCACTGGCCCGTCCTCCTGCAGATGGTCCGGGAAAAGGGCTATCGGGGGGACGCCTTGCCGCCCCACGGTCAGGGCTGGCCGTCGGAGATCCTCACCGCGGCCCGGGAAATCGCCCACGGCCACCTCAGGCGCAAGCCGGCAGTCAGAGCGATCTACGTGAAGGGAGACCTCATCGGGTACGCCGGCTCGTCTGGTGCGTCGCCGGCGAGCGTTATGGGGTGCTTTTAGAACGTCCCGGGGGCGCGTACCCCTGGGGGAGGCAACGTCCAGGGAGCTTCTCGCGCGTCTTCAGGCCAGGGCCAATGCAACTGATGCGGACCGTCCGCTTCGCCGCGACTGGAATCGCAGCGGCGCGCAAAGCTCGGCCCCCACGTCCTGCGGGCCAGGGCGGTCGGCGTGACCGGCCTGAAGGGACCAGTGGCGAAGGACCGCTTTGTGATCCGAGGGCCTGGCTCATAGACAGGCGTCAACGAGCGATGGCGCCGGCCTCGGCGGCCGGCGCCGCATAGGCGGCGGCGAGCGTCGCGGCCGTCTCGTGGGCGTTGAGGCCGCTTGGGTTGGGGACCACCCAGAGCGCCGCGCCGGACCAGCGGGTCGCGCTATCGAGCGTATCCGGCTGCCGGCCCAAGATCGCGCCACGCTCGCCGAACGCGTCGCGGTAGGCGGTGACGCCGGCGATCGCGACGACCGCAGGCCGGTGATCGGCGACGAACCGCTGCAGCCGCACGCCGCCCTCGCGCAGCTCCTCGGGCGAGAGCTCGGAGGCGCGCGCCGTGGCCCGTCGCACGAGGTTGGTGATCCCGACGCCCCGCGCCACGAGATGCTCGCGATCGGCATCGGTCATCCCGGCGACCCGATCGACCTCGTGGTCGGTGATGCCGGCCGTGGCCAGCGCCGGATAGAAGCGATTGGTGGGATGCGCGAAATGGGTTTTGACCGCGGCCGTCCACAGGCCCGGGTTGATGCCGACAAAGAGCAGCCTGAGCCCCGGCCCCACGAGGTCGTCGACCTCGTGGCCGCGGAACGCCTCCAGCTCCAAACGCTTGAACCGCATACCGCGATCCTGTCGAATTTGCGCGTTCCCGTTCGTCTCCTGGGTAGAGGGAACTCAGAGGAAGCTCCCGCGACCGAAGGAGAATCGAGATGGGAAAGCTGATCGGGACAACGCAGGCCACCATCGACGGGGTCATCGACCCGGTCGGCGAGTGGGTGCAGGCGGACGGAGACCACGGCGAGTACTCGTTCGAGCGTCAGGCGAGATCCAGCGGGCTGGTGCTGGGCCGCAAGACCTACGAGGGTCTGGCGGGATATTGGCCGAGCCAGTCCGGCACATGGGCGGACATGGTCAACTCGATGCAGAAGTACGTCGGGTCCAACACCCTGTCCGGCGATCTCGAGTGGAACGCGACCCTGCTCGAAGGGGACCTCGAGGACTCGATCCCGAAGCTCAAGGACGAGGTCGACGGTGACCTGTTCATGCACGGGAGCGGTGAGTTCGCCTACGCCCTCGCCGAGAAGGGCCTGATCGACGAGTACGAGATCTACCTGAACCCGCTCGTCTGGGGCGAGGGAAACGTCCACGTGCTTGGCGACAGGGGGACTGTCCGGATGCATCTCGAGGACATAAAGCGGTTCGACTCCGGAGTGGTCCTCCTCACCTACCTTCCGGCGTCCTGACCCCGGATCCCTGATCCAGACTGACTACTGCTTTTCGGTGTCCCTGCCGGGGCCGCCGACCAGCTTGTCGCTCCCGCCCTCGCCCTTCAAGGTGTCGCGGCCGGGCCCGCCGAGCAGCTTGTCCGCCGCGGAGCCGCCAAGAAGAATGTCGTCTCCGCGCCCGCCTTCGATCTTGTCGCTGTCCGCACCGCCACTCAGCCTGTCGTTGAGGTTGCCGCCGACGATCGAGTCGGAGCCGAGCCCACCGTCGAAGATGTTGATGTGACTCGAAGCCCCGATGAACTTGTCGTCTGAGTATTCGGTCGGGTCGCTCACCGTGGCGATGGCGTGGATCTCGATCGGTCCCTGGCCGCCACCGAGGTCGTCGGGCAGCTGCGAGAAGTCGAAGAGGGTGGACACGGACGAAGAGGCCTCGATTCGCCTCAGGTCACGGCAGTAGACAGGACCGTTGTCGACGAAAACGCCGCTGACGGTGATCTCGCCGTCGCTCGCACAGCGAGGGACGATTTTCCCCTCGCCGCCATCAACCGTGAGCACACCGTTGGCGAAGGTTCCAAAGGCATCCGCCCTCGCCGGCATCAGCACCGCGATTGCCAGCACGAGCGTCGCGCCGATCAGCGCCCAGCAGGATGATCCACCGAACCGAAACCGAAGCGCTGTCATCGCTGCCACATATCGAGAGTTTAGGTTGTCTCGGAGAGATCTCGTCAGAATGCCGTCCGTGACGGGCGCCGGAGAATCGGGGGCGATTTCGCCTACGGCTCACTACACCGGGGAGACCTGGGTCCGCAACGGCCTCTCCCATCCTCAGCTTGCGACGTGGCAGGGGCGGATGCTTCATCGCGGGTTTGCCTTGCCCCTCGCGGCAAGCAGGACGCTCGGCGGGCCGACGCTGGATGGGCTGCTCCTCGCTCGCCACCGAATCATCGACTCGATCCTCGACGATCTAATTCGCGGCGGCGTCAGCCAGGTGATTGAGGTCGCCTGCGGGATGTCTCCCAGGGGCTGGCGGTTCACCGAGCAGTTCGGCGAGCGGCTTACCTATGTGGAGGCGGACCTGCCGGGGATGGCACAGCGAAAGCGCGACGCGCTGGCCCGGATGGAGTCGCTGACGGACCGCCATCGTGTGGCCGACTTGGATGTTCTCCAGGAGGGTGGACCGGGCAGCCTCGAGGCTCTTGTCCAGACCCTGGATCCGGCCGAGGGACTGGTGATCGTCACCGAGGGCCTGCTCACCTACCTGGACGACGGCACCGTAGACGCGCTTTGGACCCGGCTCGCCACGGCACTCAGGCGGTTCGACAAGGGCGTCTACCTGTCGGACCTGCGCTTTGCGAAGCAGGACCGAGGGCTCCCGGAGCGGGCTTTCGACGTGATCCTCGGCGCCTTCGTGCGCGGGAAGGTCCACCCCTATCGCGGTGACGAAGCCACGGCTGAGGCGGCGTTGCGAAGCGCCGGCTTCGAGGAAGCCCGGCTGCACCGTGGAGACAAGCATCCGGCGGCGGCGGACATTCGCAGTGATCTGGGCGCCGGCGTGGTCTGCATCGTCGAGGCCGGCTGCGGCCAGTCGGCGGGGCTCCTGGAGTCCGACGATTCCTGATTGCAGATGGCGGACTCGCGGAACACGGTGCCGTCGGGGACCGGGGGTAGCCCGCGGCCTTCGCTAGAGCCAAGCCTTCGGCGTGCCGCTTCGCGGCCGGAGCCCTCAGCCGATTCGCTCCGCCAGCTCGACGATGATCCCCTCGGGGCCGCGGACGTAACAGAGCCGATAGATGTCCTTGTAGCGCTCCACCTCGCCAACGAGCTCCGCGCCGCGGGCTCGCAGGCCGGCGACGGCGGTGTCGATGTCGTCAACTCCGAATGAGACATGGCGGATGCCCAGGGCGTTCGCCGGCGCGTCCGGCTCCCCGCCCCGGCTCGGCGGGGCGTGAAACTTCGCCAGCTCAATCCGTCCGTGACCGTCCGGGGTCTCCATCATCGCGATCTCCGCCCGGACGCCCTCGAGTCCCACCACACGGTCCACCCAACCGCCCTCGACCGACCCCTCGCCCTGCAGCTCCAGGCCGAGTTCGACGAAGAACGCCGTCGCGGCCGCGAGATCGTCGACCACGATGCCCACGTGGTCCATGCGTTGGATCGCCATGCGCTCGACTGTAGCGACACGGCCTCCCGATCAGGCGGGCTGCCGCAGCTCGATCCGATTGCCCTGCCTGACGCCGGCGATCGGGCGATCGGTGCTAGTCAGTCCACCAGTCGCGCTGGCCCTCCACGTCTTCGCGCGGATTCTCGCCGAGATTGGGTGCGCCGATGACGAAGATCTCAAGGCCCTCCGGCCCGGCCTCGTAGCCTCGCCACGTACCGGGCGGGACGCGTACTGCGTCCCATTCCTCGAGCGCGACGATCTCGTCGTCGAGCTTCATCCGGCCGCTCCCCCGCAGGACCACGTACACCTCCTCCTGCTTCTTGTGCGTGTGGCCGTACGGAAAGCGATAGCCGGGCGGAACGCGCTGGTAGCCCAGGCCGGAGCTCTCCAGCCCTAGCGCCCCGGTCGCCAAACGGAACTCCAGGTCCGGCGAGCCGTCGAAGTTGGACCCGACATCCTCCAGATCCTCCTTGAGGTTCCTGAGAGTGAACGGCACGGCGCAAGCCTATGGCACCCCTGACTGGGGGTGCCGGCTCTCTATACGGGGATTCTCCTATGCCACGTTCCCGCTAGTTGTTGATTCCATGTCGAGAAGCGTCGACCGGCTCCGCTCACCAGATGAAGGGCCACGACAGGCGCGGCCCACGACGACAGGAGACGACGATGCCGAAGTACCTGCTGCTCAAGCACTACCGCGGCGGCCCGGAGCCGCACCGTCCCGTGCCCCCGATCGACCAGTGGGCGCCCGAGGACGTGGAGGCGCACATGGCCTTCCAGAATCACGTCAGCGAGCTGCTCGAGGAGAACGGCGAGTACGTCGATGCGCGGGCGCTGACGCCGACGCGCACCTGGGTGCGCTACGGCGGCCCGGACGCCGCGCCGGTGACCACTGACGGCCCGCACCCCGAGACCAGCGACCTCGTGGCCGGCTGGTGGATGATCGACGTCGAGTCGCACGAGCGTGCGGTCGAGCTCGCGGCCTACGCCTCCTCCGAGCCCGGCCCGGGCGGGGAGCCGCTGTACGAGTGGATCGCCGTCCGGGAGATCATGTGGGAGCGTCCTGAGACGACTGACCCGGCGTGATCGACGAGCCGACGCGACGGCTGGACGAGGGCGCGCTGCGCGCCCTCGTCCCTCGGGTGCTCGCGGGC
>Ga0190274_10002152_pt1 | contig 11593 bp, 8 predicted proteins | sample Popmic531T_FD_133002 | JGI IMG/M metagenome (GOLD analysis project Ga0190274, IMG submission 133002) | Populus adjacent soil microbial communities from riparian zone of Yellowstone River, Montana, USA - 531 T | ecosystem: Environmental > Terrestrial > Soil > Riparian zone | place: USA: Montana...
GGCCTCGTCTGGCTCGAGTGTCCAGACGCCGCGCTGCGACGTGCCGCCGAGAATAATCCCGTCGCTGCGCGCCATCATGTGGATGCCCAGGCTCGCGCCCGGGACGGGCGGGACGCCGCCGTTGGTGTGGTAGTTCACTTCGGGCTGCGGCGTCATCACCGTCAGCTGTCCCTTGAGCGGCACGAGCTCCTGATCGCCGAAGAGATCCTTCGCGCCGAGGCCGGTGCAGTTGACCACGATCGGCTCGCGCAGCGCCGCGAGCTCGCGCGGCGTGTCGAACTTGCGGATGACGATGCGGCCGCCCCAGAGCTGGAAGTCGCGTACCAGAGTGTCGAGGTAGATCGACGGCTCGATCCGGATCTGCGGCGAGCGGAGCGCGTACTTGGTCGGGAACGGATGCTCGCCGGGCCCGAGCACCTCCTCCTCGACGAGCAGCCCGTCGTTGAGGCTCGGACGCTGCGGATCCTGCGGCTGCGGCTGGCGCAGTTCGTTCATGAGCGAGTAGTTGTCGAGCCACGACACGCCGTAAAGCGGCCCGGCGAGCAGCTGCAGCTGCCGGTAGGAGATGTCTGCTGCCCGTCGGTACTGTGCGTCCCATTCGGGTGTACGTCGATCGCGCTCGATCAGTCCCGAGTTGGGCGTGAAGCCGGCGAGCGACATGTTCGACGTCACGTAGGGCGGCACCGCCATCGCGTAGATCGTGACGTCGAAGCCGCGCCGCTGCATTTGCCGTGCGCACGTGAGCCCAACCGATCCGCAACCGATGACCGCCGCCTGCCGCGCCTGATGCTCGGTCGCGAACTCCGCGGCCATCAGCCCGGTACCCCAGGCGAGCGACATCCCCGCGCCACCGTGGCCGTAGTTGTGGACCAGCAGCTTGTCGTCCAGCTTGTCGGCCTTGAGCACGAAGCCGGCGTCGCGATGCGGCCGCAGGCCGACCGTGGTGCGGATGATCCGCTCCCACGACGCCTCGACCGGCGCGAGGCTGACCGGCGGACGCCGCGCGGCCTGTGACGGCTTCGGGTTGGTGGCGCAGCCGCCAATCGTGAATCCGACCGCGGCCATGCCGCCGGTCGTCAGGAATGTACGTCTCTGCATGAGGACCCCTCGGGCGAATGGCATTGCACAGTCGGTGCTGCGAATTCTACGTCGAACGGCGGAAATCAGGCACACTTGGCCACGCTGTTCGGACATCGGGACGTGATTGCGGAGGCACTCATGTGGAGCGTGGACTGGGACGGGGAATTCGTGGTCGGCGGCGACGGCAACCGGCGGCTGACGCCGAGCTTTCGGGTGAAGGAGTTCCGGCGGCCGGACGGGTCGATGCGCATGCACCGCGAGCTGGTGTCGGCGCTGCAGCTGCTGCGCGACCGATTCGGCCAGCCGCTCTCGGTCCATCACACCGATCCGGACGGCCTCGGCGCGGTGCTGTCGGGCGATCCGATTGCCGATCTCACGACCTGCGCGCGCGCGTTCGTCGCGCGGAATTTCTTCGATCGCGCCGAGCAGACGGCCGACGGCGTTCACGTGCGGATGGAAGGGGCGGACAACTGTCCGCCGATCGATCTGGCGGAAGCGCTCGAGACCGCATTCTCGGTCACCTCGGCGTTCGAGACCGCGGGCGACAAGTTCCAGCAGGTTACCGGCAACTTCGACGGCGCCGGGATGTCGTTCGGCCCGGCGCAAGTCAACTTCGGCACCGGCACGCTGGTGCCGCTGTTCCGCGCCTTCGTCGCCGCCGACGAGCCGGCGCTGCGCGCCTGCTTCACCGACCCGGACGACTACGACGACTGGCGCCGCGTGATGGAGCTCTCGATCCCGGAACAGGTGGGGTGGGCGAACACGATCACCGCCGGGCGCGGCGGGCACGACGTCATCGAGCCGTGGAAGGGGTACTTCCAGGCGGTCGGCCGCGTCGGCATGTTCCGCGAGATCATGGTGACGAGCATCCTGCGCGAGTACGGCGGCCGGATGGCGCGCGCGATCCGGAAGCTGCAGCACTTGCGGCCAGACATCCAGATCGATCACCTGCGCTGCATGTGCTCGCTCTACGACCTGGTCGTGCAGCAAGGGAGCCTCGACAAGGCGTGGGACGCGATCGAGGCGCGCGTTGCGCGGGAGAACCCGCGGGATCAGTTCGCACTGACGCTCATCGCCGTCGAGGAGCGCGGGCGCAAGGCCGCGCAGCAATGGCAGGCGGACGCCGTCAGCCGGCGCCTGGGCATCCTCAAGGGCGTTCCCGAGACCGTCGACGAGCGCCAGCGCGCGAACATCAACTTCTACATGCTGCGAAACGTGCGCGTCGCCGGCGCGGCGGAGTTGTGGACGGGAGACCCGACGGCGCGCTTCGCCAGCGTGAGCCAGGCAGTCGCGACCGGTCGCACGTTATTGGCGTAATCAGCCCGTCCCGGCGCGTGGGAACGCAGAGGTCGCAGAGATCGCAGAGAAACCGTTTTTAAATTCCATTGCTCCGCGTGCTCTGCGGTCTCTGCGTTCCTACGGCTGCGGGCTCGTCGGCGGCGCTTCCTTGAAATCGTCCCAGCTCGTTGGCTCGCGTCGCGGCACGTTGTTCTCGGTGTGCCGGAGCGTCGACGCCCGTTCGTAGACAGCACGGCGGATGCGGTTGACGCCGCCAATCGGCCGGTGCTCCGGCAGCGAGTGCCATGGCGTGAACGACAGCGCGTCGCAGTAGGCCATCTGCGCCGGCGAGTCGAACGTCTGCTTCGGGAACTTCAGCGTCGCGACGGCGACAAACGGCGACACGGCTTCGTCCCACTCCACCGACGGATCCTCGACCGGCATCTTCACCGCGTCGGTCTGGAACTGCACCATGAACTCGACGCACGCCTCGCCGGTCTTGAGCGTCGCGGCCATCGCCTCGCGCAGGAAGTCTGGCGACGAGCCGGCCTTCCCTGCCGCCACCGCGCCGCCGCACGGCCGCGCGGAGTACTTCACCGCCGCGTCGCCAAGCTTGTACGGGACGCTGCTCCAGAAGCGGCTGGTGAGCGGATTGCTCATCGGCGTCCGGCCGGCGCGATAGAGAATGCCCGCCTGCCGCCAGCGCGTCGGCCACAGCACGTAGCCGAGCGTGCTCTCGTTCTTCACGTATTCGCGCGTGAACTTCATGTACTCGAGCGTGTTCGGCGAGAAGAAGACATTGGTGTTGATGAGCAGGAAGTCCTGCGTCTTCTCGAGCTTCTCGCTCTCGAGCAGTTTCTCGCCCTCGACGCCCATCACCTTGATCGCCATCCCGCGGACGTCGATCTTACCGTCGGACTCGACCGACGAGAACGCGTTCGAATAGCGGACCCATGCCTGCCGCGTCGCCGGTTCCTTGAACAGCCCGAGCTTCGCGCGCTCGGGCACCTGCGCCGGCACCGTGAACTCGGCTTTCGCGCAGCCGTGCGCCTTGGTGTGCGCGTCGCGCAGCATCGGCCGCACGCCGGCCGGATACTTGCGCTCGCTCATGCCGGTGAAGAGATCCGAGATTTCCTTGATGTGGGCCGCTTCCTCCGGCAGCGGATACTCCTTGCCCAGTTCCGGTTGCCCCTGCGACCCGCCCTGCTCGGCAATCGGCCCCGCGCCCAGCTCGCGCGGCGCTTCGGCACACGACACCGCCAGCAACCCGCACAGCAAAGGCGCCCCAACAGCTCCGATCACTCGCAGTTTCTGCACAACGCCCCCAAACCAGAACCTAGAACCCCGAACCCCGAACCCAGAACCCAGCTCTTAGCTAATGTGCGCCGCGATCCGCTCCGCCATCGCCGCGATCGTATGCGACGGGTTCCGCCCCGTCGCCGTCGGCGCAATCGCGCCGTCCACGACGTACAGCCGCGAGGAGCCAAACACCTGCCCCAGGTGATCGACGACGCCGTTGTCGGCGCTGGTGCCCATCCGGCACCCGCCGAGCGGATGCAGCGTCACCATGTTGCGGAAGATACTCCCGGGCAGTCCCTCGCGCAGCCGGCCGCCGGTCGCCGCCGTCATCTTCCTGTGCACGTCGGCGATCGCCTCGATCACGCCCTTCGAGTTCTGCGGCGTCCACTGCAGGTCGAGGTCGCGCACCCATGGCGCGAACAGCCGACGTTTCAGCGACAGCTGGCCGTCGCCCTTGTCCATGCCGGCGCCGAGCCACACCATCACGTTGCGCAGGTTCGGATCGGCACGGACGTGCTCCTCGATCTGCTGCAACAACCCGCGCCCGAACCCGGCCGCGCCCGGCGCCGCGAGGCAGGCGCGCAGCGAGTTCAGAATCAGGTTCGGGAAGCCGTCGTCTTCGATCACGAAGCGCTCACCGCCCTGGCTGCCGTCGGTGAAGTCGATCGCGCTCGAGATGCTCGGACCGAGCGTCTGCTCGACGCGGCCGGCGTCGCTGTAGACCGCGGTGGAGAGGAGGTTCGCGTTCGCGCTCCAGTTCCGCCCCAGCATCGAGCTCAGGCCCGGCAGCGTTCGATGCTGGTCGCGGCAGCGCAGCAGCAGCTCGGTCGATCCGAGGCTCCCGGCGGCGACCAGCACCCGCTCGGCGGTCTCCGAGCCGCGGACCAGGCGGCCCCGATCGATCCGATCGAACACCACCTTGTAGCCGCCGTTCGACCGCTCGATGGTGTTGACGATGTGCAGCGGGCGGACTTCGGCGCCCCGCTGCTCGGCGAGCGGGATGTAGTTGAGATCGAGCGTATTCTTCGCGCGGACGTCGCAGCCGATATCGCAGTTGCCCAGGTGGATGCAGGTGCCCTGCTGCTGCCCCTGCGCGTTGGTGTGGGTGTGTGAATGCTGCGGCGTGAACGGGTCGGGCAGCTGGTAGTTCCACTCCGGCGAGAAGGTGACCGCCAGCGGCGTCTTCGCGAAGCGATCGGCGTGCCCGAGCTTCTCGGCCGCCTCGCGCGCCAGCTTGAACCGCTGCGTCAGCTGCCCGTCGGGCAGCGTCTGCAGGTTCATCACCTTCGCGACCTTGTCGTAGTACGGCTTCAGCTCGGCGTAGGTGATCTCGGCGGGCCAGCCACTGGCAAACAGGTTCGGGTTCGCCTCGAGCGCGACGCTGCTGTAGGCGAGCGAGCCGCCGCCGACGCCTGCCGCCTGCGACACGGCGATGTTCTTGAAGAACCGCAGGTCGAGCCAGCCGTTGAGTTGCGCCGGCGCACGATGGTTGAAGAGCCAGGCGTCGCCGGCCTTGCGCGGATAATCTCTCGCCGCCCACCGGCGCCCGCGCTCGAGCACCAGTACCTTCATTCCTTTTTCGGCGAGCCGGCACGCGGTGATGGCGCCGCCGAAGCCGCTGCCGATGACGATCGCATCGAAGGTCGCGCTCATGCGGTCCTCACGCTATCATCGCTGCGGAGGAGAACATGCCCAGCACCAGCACCGGTCTCGCCGAAGAGATCATGGCGCCAGACGAAGCCGCCGTCGTGGGCGAGTTCATCACGTTCCTGCGTGAGGCGAGCGCCCGACGCTATCCCACCGGCGTGATTCGCCGCTTCAACCAGGCGCGCCACTCCGGCTGCGTCGAGGCCGAGTTCACCGTGCTCGACACGCTGCCGCCCGAGCATCGCGTCGGCCTCTTCGCGCGGCCGCGCACCTTCCCCGCCTTCATTCGATTTGCGAACGCGGCATCCGCCAGCGATCGCGAGAAGGATCTGCGCGGGATGTCGATCAAGGTCCGCTCGGTCGACGGCGACAACCTCACGCCCGGCGAGACGGCACAGGACTTCGTGCTCAACAGCCATCCGGTGATGATGGCGCCAGGCACCCGCGAATTCCTCGAGCTTCTGCGCGCGGTCGAAGCCGGCGGGCTGACGCGGGCGTTCTACTTCCTGTCGCACCCGAAGGCGACGCGGGTGGCGCTGGCGGCGCGGCAGAACCCGCCGAGCCACCTCGACATCTCCTACTGGAGCACGACGCCGTATCTCTACGGCGAGGGTCGCGCGGTCAAGTACATCGCGCGGCCGCACGCCACCCGCAAGCACGATCCGCCTCGCCGGCTGACCGATACCTACCTGCGCGATGCGCTGATCAGTCACCTCGCGCATTCGGATGCCACCTTCGATTTCATGATTCAGTTTCAGACCGACAGCAAGACGATGCCGATCGAGGACGCGTCGGTCGAATGGAAAGAACAGGACTCGCCTTACATTCCCGTGGCGCGCATCCGCATTCCGCAGCAGAAGCTCGACTCGGCGGAGCGCGAGACCGCCTGCGAGCAGGTCGCCTTCAATCCCTGGCACGCCATCGCCGCCCATCGTCCGCTCGGCAACTTCAACCGCGCGCGACGCGACATCTACAACGCGATGGCGGGCTTTCGCGAATCCCGCATCAAAGAGTCTTCAGGTACTCGATGATCGCCTGACGATCCGCCGCGGGCAGGTCGACGCCGTAGACGTGCCCGCCGTTGCCGTTGCCGCGCTGCGACGTGTCGAACTTCACCCCGTCGCGCTCCGCCTCCGGGCCGGTGGCGACGAAGCCGACGCGATCCCAGTCGAAGACGTTGTAGCCGCGATAGAAGACCGCCGGCCGTTCCTCCGGGAACATCAGCGCGCGCAGCGTCGGCACCGATCCGTTGTGCAGGTACGGCGCGCGCAGCCAGATGCCGTCGAGCGGCATGTTCGAGTAGCCGTTGGTCTTGCGGAAGTGGGTGAAGCGCCACGGATAGCCGCTGCCAATCGTGTTCATCTTCGTCGCCAGTTCCGGCGTGAACGAGTTCAGCCGCTCCGGATCGGTCTCGATGTCGCCGATCTCGACGACCTGACCCACCTTGGCACTGCCGACGTCGTGGCAGCTGGCGCACGCCGTCTGGTAGACCTGCCGCCCGCGTTCGACGCCGGCGGGTTTCAAACGCGCGGCGGGAAACGCCGGCGGCTGCAGGTCGAGAATCCAGTCCTCGATGCGTTTCAGCGCGGCGACGTCCAGCGACTCCGGCGTCGCGCCGGCGCCGATCGCCGCGCTCTTGTTGCGCTCCTCGACCGAGTCGTTGTTGCCGTCCCAGTGGAGCCAGAGTCCGCGGCGCGGGCGCTGATTCCAGAGCGACGGCAGATCGGCGGTGCCGACGGTGTTGTCGGCGTCAATGTCGAGGCCGAGCAGCCGTTTGTACGGGTTGAAGGTGTCGACGCGGCCGGGCCCCTGCGGCGGACGCTTGTCGAACCATGCGTTCTGCTCGGTGAGGCGGCGCACGCCTTTCTTGGTCGCGGCGACGACGAAGACGCGGTAGGTCAGGCGGTCCCACCATGAGAAGTCAGGATCGACTTTCACGATCGCGTCGACGAGGTTGCCCGCGGTGAACCGTGGATCCTCGGCCGTTGCGGTGAGGAACCGCGCGTAGCCCTGCAGGTCCATCTGGTGCGCCGGCATGCCGAGCACAATCCTCGGCGACGCCCCCGGCGCGTCGCGCACCGTACCGACATGGCAGGTCGCGCAGTTGAGGCCGACGCGTCCGCCCTTGTCGGTCGTGCCGATCGGCCGCGGCCGTCCGCTTCCTTCGTTGACGAAGCCGAGGCGCTCCCACCCGGTGCCAGGCCGCTTCGGCAGCTTGTCCTCGAAGACGATCGGCAGCACCCGCCACAGCGCCGACGGGATGCCGACCGTCGGCTCCGTGCCAATCGATCCGTACTTGAAATGATCTTCGATTGCGTCTTCCGCCTGCGTCCTCGAGCCGAGCAGCCCGCATGCGGCGCCAGCCGCGCCGGCGGCGAGAACGACGACGGCGGCAATCCACGGCAAGCCGCGACGGCTATGAGTCCTCATGACGTCGACCCTGTTATTTCTTCCGTGAGCGCGGCGCCGACCGCGCCGATCGCGCCGGCGGTGCGGCGCGCAGCCGCGCCGCGCGAGACGTGGTGGCGGCGACCGGATCCAGCGTGTAAAGCGGGAGAATCCGCTGTGCGTAGAGCAGGCCATAGATCAGCGTCTGGTCCGTCTTGTGCCCGCGGCGGAACACGTTGTTGTCGAGGTATTCGACGACGTGCGCCAGGCCGCGGCCGAGATCGATGTCGACGTCGACCGAGTGGACGGGCGCGCCGGGCCTGCCCGGCAGGAGTTCGGTCTCCGCCGCGAACGACAGCTGCACGTTCCCCTCGGCAAATCGGCGGTGCTTCCAGCTATCGGGATGCGCCGGCGCGCCGGGGATGTCCGGCGCCCCATGCCCTGGCGCGCCTCCAAAGTCGGCGGCGCGCGCGACACGATCCTTGAGGCTGGCGTCGACCAGCAGGAACAACCGATCGACGGCGACGTGGCGCACCGCCTTCACGAACGACAGCACCGGGGCGCTGTCGACGAAGGTTTCGCGCAGCTTCGCCTCGATGTTGAGGAGCGCCATCCGGTTCGCCGGTTCGAGTTCCTGGTAGTCGTCCTCGTCGAGCCCCGCGCCGGCGGCGGCCACGGGTGAGCCGCGCTGCGCCAGCCGCTGGAATCCCTGCGAGAGATCGCGAGTGCCCGGCTTGTCGGGAACGAGCATCAGGCGCAGGATCGTGTCCGGGCCTTCGATTTCTTCCGGCATGCGGAGGAAGTCGCTGCGGCGCACGAGCTGCCACGCCGGACGGTGGCCGGGCGCCGAGAAATCAACGCCGTAGATCTGGCCGGCGTCGAACGGCAGGTCGAGCCGCAGGTCGACGGTCGCGCCGGCGACCCTGCCCTGATGCAGCGGCTTCGGCCCGCCTTGAGCGAACACGTCGGTGACGCGCACCTGCACCGGCGCGCCGTTCCAGAGGTTCCGGTCGGATCCGTAGAGGATGACCGTGAGGTGCTTCTCGGTCACGCTTGGAATGGCGGCGGATAGTAAACGCTCAGGATCTCCTGCACCATCGCGTCACGCGACGGGAACCGGCTCTCTTCGTAGCAGCCGAGCGGATTCTCGGGCGCGTTGACGAGGCACTTGTTGCAGTAGGTGCACGGGTTCTCGGGGCGCCCGATCCCGTTGGCGAACTGCTGCACCAGGTCGTTATTGGCGATGAGCGGGCGCGCGATCGTCACCGCGTCGCAGTCGCCGCGCTTGATGGCCTCTTCGATGATCGCCGCGGTCTGGAAGCCGCCGGTGCAGAACACCGGCAGATCGCCGACCGCTTTCTTAATCTTCCGCGCGTCGGGCAGGTTCAGCCCCTCGATCTGGTCGCGCGGCCCGCGCGCCCGTTCCCACGCGTCCTTGAACAGCTCGCTGGTCAACCGGCCCCGGAAGATGAGGTAGTTGCGCAGCGCCAGGACGCCGCTGGAAATCAGGCTGTCGTAGGTCTTGCGCAGCTCCTCGATTGGCAGGTCGCCGGCCGGGTTGCGCGGGTGCGGGAACGATGCGCCCGAGGAGACGTGGATCGCGTCCACGCCGTCTTCCTTCAGCCACTGGCAGACCTGCATCGAATCCTCGACCGTGTTGCCCGGCTTCTCGTCCTGGAGCAGCGCGTTGTTGAACTCGGTGGCGCTGATCTTCATCTGCAGGTGGAAGTCGCGGCCGACGCGCTTGCGGATCGCCTGGACGATCTCGCGGACGAACCGCGCGCGGTTGGCGAGGACGCCACCGTACTCATCTGTACGATCGTTGATGCCCGAGCTGAGGAACTGCGTGATCAGGTAACCGTTGGCGCCGTGCAACTCGACGCCGTCGAGCCCCGCATCGCGCGCGCGCCGCGCGCCCTCCGCGAAGGCGTCCACCGTTTCCGTGATCTGCGCCGTCGTCATCCGCTCGCACTCGAACCCGTGGAGCGGCTCCATCTTGTCGGTGGAGCTCAGCCCTATCGGGTAGTCGATGGTCGGGATGTCGCGCTGGCGACCGCCATGGCTGAGCTGCAAGATGTAATTACAGTCGTGCTCGTGCACCTTACGGCCGAGCTCCCGCCAGAACGGAATCCGATCGTCGCTGACGATCGTGGCGTAGTTGGGCAGAATCCGCCCGCGGGGGTGCACCGGCACGAAGGACGAGATGATCGCGCCGACCCCGCCGCGGGCGAACTTCAGCTCCCAGTTGATGCGCGGCTGCGCGCCGCTGCCATCGTACTGATCGAACCGCCCGGCGACGTTCGAGCGCAGGATGCGGTTCTTCAGCTTGAGCGAACGGAGTTGGAGCGGCGAAAAAATCGTGTCGTAAGGCATGGTTGTAGCGGTGGGCGGATTATGGGGAGCGTACAGAAGCTCTGTCAAGGATGTGTTGCACACGCAAACATCGAGTGGCTTCCTGACCGCCAACTGCCAACGTGTGCATCCTTACTTCGCCTCGTGCGATCTTCGTGGCAGAATGGCCACCACTTCGAGACAGAGTCGACCGCGACGGACCGCTGGCGTGCAGCCGCATGACACGCTCGTGGGTCGCGGCAGCCATGCCGGGGAGCGTTTGATGACCATGGGATCGGTGGCCGCATTCAAACTGTTCGTGGCCATCGTGCTCTACCTGTTCCTGCCGCTCACGGCGGCGGCCTACTTCTTCTCGCGCCGCCAGCGCCGCGTGATCGAAGTCGACCGCATGCTGGCGATCCTCAACATCGATCCCGCCTACGCGAAGGCGTACGCACCGGATGGGCTTCCCGCGTATCTGCTCGGCGTCGCCTACGCGTCGATCATCGCCTGCATCGGCCTCGCCCTGCTCTTCTTCAGCCGCGAAATCGGAATGGTCAACGGCGACTTTCCGACGGTGACGATGTCGACGGTCGAGTTCCCGCAGCCGGGATCGCGCATCGTCTTCGCGATGGCGTTCCTCGGCGTCTATCTCTCGGGGCTGCAGCACATCTACCGGCGCTACGCGCTCGGCGATCTCTCGCCGACGCTGTACTACGGCTTCAGCATGCGGGTGATCTACGCCGCGGTCGTGGCGATGGTGATCTACAACGCCTACTCGGCGCTGTCGGGCGGCGACTCGGCCGACGGCGGCATCACCGCGAACATCTGGCCCGCGCTCGCCTTCCTCATCGGCATCTTCCCGCAGCGCGGCATGAGGTTCTTGTCAGACAGGGTGCCGATGCTCGGCCAGCAGAACGACCCCAGCGTCAGGCCGGCACCGCTCGAGATGATCGAGGGGATCGAGGCGCACGATATCCTCCGGTTCGAAGAGCTCGGCGTCGACACCTGCTACGACCTCGCCACCGCCGATTTCGTGCCGCTGCTGCTGAAAACACCGTACAGCGGCCGCCAGCTGATCGACTGGATCCTGCAGGCGAAGCTGTGCGTGTACTTCGGGGACGGCGTCAAGGATCTGCGCCGCTTCGGCATCCGCACGCTCGTCGACCTCGATGCGCTGTCGCCCGAGGAGATCGAGACGCTGCCGCACGACACCGCCGTCACCAACAACGTCCTGAACCGTGCGATCACTTCTGTGCGAACCAGCTCGGAGATCGCGCGCCTGCGCGAGGTCGGCCAGCTGCTCGGCATCTTCTGGGGACGCCCGGAGCCGGGCCCCAATCCCAATCCCGCCGTGCGGGAGCGCCAGCCGTCGCAGCCGTTGGTGTGATCCGGTAGAGACATCACGCATGCCTTCGGCGCCATTTCGAACGCTCGACGACGTCGTCAACGGCCTCAGCGCGCTGGAGTCGGACCTGCGCGACCGCCAGGACCGGCGCTGCATGTTCCTCACGCTCTACCGCGTCGTCTCGTCGGAGATGCGCAGCCAGGTGGAGGCGGGCGCCTTCGA
>Ga0190274_10002153_pt1 | contig 11590 bp, 3 predicted proteins | sample Popmic531T_FD_133002 | JGI IMG/M metagenome (GOLD analysis project Ga0190274, IMG submission 133002) | Populus adjacent soil microbial communities from riparian zone of Yellowstone River, Montana, USA - 531 T | ecosystem: Environmental > Terrestrial > Soil > Riparian zone | place: USA: Montana...
CAGCGCTGCCAGCACCACGCCCGCGTTCACCGCCACCACCAGGTCCACGAACACGGTGAGTACGAAGGTGATCAGCAGAAGAAAGCGATCGGCGGCGGGCGCGGTTCGCAGGACGCGCGAGACGTGCGGAATGTCGGCCATGTTCCAGGCGACGTAGAACAGGATGGCGGCGAGCGCCGCGAGTGGCACGAGCGCGGCCCAGGGTGCGAGCAGGAGGATCACCATCAGCAGGAACACCGCGTGCACGATGCCCGCCAGCGGGCTGGTTGCTCCATTGCGAATGCTGATGGCGGTGCGCGCGACCGCGCCGGTGGCCGCGAAGCCACCAAAGAACGGCACGATGACATTGGCCGCTCCCTGGCCGATGAGCTCCTGGTTCGAGTCGTGGCGGGCGGCGGTCATGCCATCGGCCACGACCGCGGTGAGCAGCGATTCGATGGCGCCTAACAACGCGATGGCGAATGCCGGGCCGACCAGGTGCAGCAGGTCCGACAGCGAAACGTCTGGCCACGACAAGCCGGGCAGTGCGCGCGGAATGCCGCCGAACGCGCTGCCGATGGTGGCCACGTCCGCGAACTGCGCGTATGCCTGCACGCCCATCGCCGCCAGCATCGCCAACAACGGTGTCGGCACGCGCCTGAGGATGGGTACGTGCGCAAACCAGCGGTTGCCCCCGACGAGGATTGCGAGCGTCAGCGCGGCGATGAATGTGGTGGCGGCGTGCATTTCGGGGACTTCGCGCAGCACCGCGATGAATTGCTCGTGGAAGTGGCTGCCGGTGGCGACAGGATGCAGGCCGAAGAAATCCTTCCACTGGCCCGTCCAGATGATGACGGCAATGCCGGCCGTGAATCCCGCGATGACGGGTCCGGGAATGAACTTGATCACGCTGCCGAGGCGCGCCAGACCCATAACCAGCAGTATCAACCCCGCCATCACGGTGGCCGCCTGAAGTCCGGCAATTCCATACTGCGCGGTGACGCCCGCGAGCACGGCGATGAAGGCGCCCGTGGGGCCGGATATCTGCACCCGCGTGCCGCCGGCCAATGAAGTGACGAAGCCCGCGATGATTGCGGTGTAGAGCCCTTGCGCTGGTGTCGCGCCGGAGGCGATGGCGAAGGCCATGGCGAGCGGCATGGCGACGATGCCCACGACCACACCGGCGACGATGTTAGGCATCAGGTGCGCACGTTTGAGCAGTCCGGCCCGGTGCGCTTCGAGGATGGCGATCATGTGGGGCGATTATGCCGTCGGAATCGTCCGACGCGGCGTACACTTCGTACGTAGGGGTGCGTATGGATCTGGAGGCGCTACTCTGAACGCATGAATGACACCGGCGTCTCCCTGCGGATCCACCCATCTACCGTGAACCCCTGGCTCGCGCTCCTCGGGTGGGTCGCGCTGTGCGCATTCACCGGTGCGGTCGGCGCCGTGGCTTCCGTCGAAGCGAAGGTGTTCTACGCCTCGCTCGAACAACCCGTGTGGGCGCCGCCGGCGGGAGTGTTCGGCCCCGTGTGGACGCTCTTGTACCTGTCGATGGCCGTCGCTGCCTGGCTGGTCTGGCGGGAACGCGGATTCGCGCGCGCGAGGGGAGCACTGGGTCTGTTCCTGGCCCAACTCGTGCTCAACGCACTGTGGTCGTGGCTGTTTTTCGCCTGGCATCGCGGCGCATTCGCGTTCGTCGACATCCTCGCGCTGCTCGCGTTCATCGTTGCCACGATGATCTCGTTCGCAAAGGTCCGTCGGCTTGCCGCGTGGTTGCTGGCGCCGTATCTCGCGTGGGTGAGCTTCGCGACGCTGCTCAGCTACTCTGTGTGGCAGCGAAATCCTCATGCGCTGTAGAGGCGCGCCACATCATGTGCACGGTGTGGTGCCCGCCATCGTCGACGAGCTCCACGGTATTGCGCCCGGGATTCTGCACTTCGCCGTCGATGACGAGTTGCGGTAACGAGCGTGGCTCGGGTTGTTTGTCGACGATGATCTGGTAGGGCGTGACGTGATGCACGCCGCGGTGTCGATAGTAGATGGTGAAGCCGGACCATTCCGGAGGCACGCAGGGCACGAGCGTGAGACGGTTCTCGCGCAGCCGGAACCCGAGGATCCATTCCAGGCCGGCGCGATACAGCCAGCCCGCTGAACCGGTGTACCAGGTCCAGCCGCCACGACCGGCATGCGGAGCTTCCGAATACACGTCGGCCGCTACCACGTAGGGCTCGACCTTGTAGCGCTGCACCTCGGCGCGCGTCGATGCGCGACGGACCGGGTTCAGCATGTTGAACACTTCCATGGCGCGCGGCGCGTTGCCCTGCATGGCGAAGGCGATGGCGGTCCACACCGCCGCGTGCGTGTACTGCCCGCCATTTTCGCGAACGCCGCGCGGGTAGGCCTTCACGTAGCCCGGCTCCTGCGCCGATTTTTCGAAAGGCGGAGTGAACAGCATGGCCAGCGGCGGATCGCGATTCAGCAGTTGCGCATCCAGTGCTTCCATGGCGCGAAGCGCCCGCGCGGGATTCGCGGCGCCGGAGATCACGCCCCAGGACTGCGCGATGGCGTCGATCTGGCACTCGTCGCTGTGCGACGAGCCGAGCGGCGTGCCATCGTCGAAGAATCCGCGGCGATACCACTCCCCATCCCAGGCGTGCTGCTCGAGCGCGGCACGCAGCTTGGTGGCATGACCCAGCCAGGCGGCGGCGAGCGCGAGCTCACCGCGACCCTGGGCGATGGGCGCGAACGCATTCAGGGTGGCGTGCAGGAACCAGCCGAGCCACACACTTTCACCGCGGCCATGTTCGCCCACGCGATTCATGCCGTCGTTCCAGTCGCCGGTGCCGATCAGCGGCAACCCGTGCTGGCCCATGTACAGCGCGCCCTCGAGCCCGAGGCGGCAATGTTCGAACAGGGTGGCGGTGCGCTCGCTGATGTCGGGCTGGAAGAATGCATCGTGCTTCTCGCGCGCCAGCGGCGGGCCTTCGACGAAGGGTAGTTGGACGTCGAGTATGGCGCGATCGCCCGTGAGCGCGATGTAGTGCGCGGTGACGAACGACAGCCACACGCGGTCGTCGGAGATGTGCGTGCGCACGCCCATGCCGTTGTGCGGCAACCACCAGTGCTGCACGTCGCCCTCGGGGAACTGGCGCGACGCGGCGCGCAGGATCTGCTCGCGCAGCAGCTGCGGCCGCGCGATGCCCAGTGCCATCGCGTCCTGGAGCTGGTCGCGGAAACCGTAGGCGCCGCTTGCCTGGTAGAAACCGGCGCGTGCCCAGGTGCGGCAGGCCAGCGTCTGGTACAGCAGCCAGCCATTCATCATGACGTCGAAGGCACGGTCGGGGGTCTTCACCTGCACGTGGCCGGTCAGTTCTTCCCAGTGTTCGCGAATCTGGCCGAGCTGCTTGTCGATGTCGGCGCCGCGCCAGGTGGAGATCATCGCGCGTGCTTCGTCGAGGTTCGGGGCTTCGCCTAACAGGAATACGATCTCGGTGGCCGCGGCCGGCTCGAGCTCGAGCCGCGTGCGCAGTGCCGCGCAAGGATCGAGGCCGGCGCCGCTGCGTCCCGAGAGCGGGTTGCCCGAAACCAGCGCCGCCGGTGCGTCGAGCGTACCGTGGCGTCCGAGAAACTCGCCGCGATCGCAGGTGAACTCGGTCTGTGCGCCGCGCAGGTCGGCGAAAGCGATGCCGGGAAACTGGTGGTTCCAGGGATTGCGCGCGAACAGCGCGCCGGTTCGCGAATCCTGCTCGGTGAGGATGTGAGGTGCGCCGGCGACGCGCGAGGTGCCCAGCACCCACTCGATGTAAGCGGTGACCGAGATGCTGCGGCGGCGCGGAGATTCGTTGCGCACCTTGAGCCGGCAGATCTTGATGGTGCCCTCGAGCGGCACCAGCATCGTCAGGTCGAGCGCGATGCCGTGCGACAGATGCTCGAAGCGGCTGTAACCCATGCCGTGCGTGCAGGAATACTGCGCGTCTTCGTGGCGAATCGGCGCCGGCGCGGGCGTCCACAGTTCGCCGCTTTCCTCGTCGCGGAGGTAGATAGTCTCGCCCGGGCGGTTGGCGACCGGATCGTTCGCCCAGGGCGTGAGCGCATTCTCGCGGCTGTTGCGCGACCAGGTGTAGCCGCCGCCATCGTTGGCCACCTGGAAGCCGAATTCGCGGTTCGCCACCACGTTGATCCACGGCACGGGCGTGTTCTGGCCTTCCGGCGTGATGATGCGGTACTCACGACCCTGCGCGGCGAAACCGCCGATCCCGTTGTAGAACTCCAGCCGCTTCGCGTCGTCCTGGTCTGCCGCGGGACTGCTCGAGGCCGGTGTTCGCCGTGGAGTGCGCGGCGCGATCGTGGGAACCGGATGCATGCGTTCCACCTGGTCGGCGAGGCTGCCGCCCCGGCCTGACAACACCACGCGTGCGACCGCGAGCATCAGCGCACGCGACTCCGCGGTGATGAGATCGGTGCGCAACACGAACACCTTGCCGCGGGTATCCGCGCCGGCGATGCGCGGTCGCGCGAGGCTGGTGCGCACCGCGGCCTCGATGGCGACCTGCACGTCCTGGATGTACGACGCGCCACGTTCGTTGAGGATGACCAGATCCACCGACAGGCGTTTGATGCCCCAATATTCCTGCGCCTGCAGGAGCTGGCGCACCATCACCAGGTCTTCCACGTCCTCGACGCGCAGCAGCACGATGGGCAGGTCGCCGGAAATGCCGTGCGCCCACAGGTCCGCGGGCCCGGCCGCACCTCGCCGGATGCTGTCGCCCGAAGCGCGTGCCGCGGCGCCGGCAAACAGGATGTGTCCTGCGAGTTGCTGGAACAGGTTGGCCTGCGAAGCGTCGATGCCGAAGTGGCGCAGCTGCACCTGTCCCTGGGTCCAGGCCAGCGTGGCGGTGCGGGTGCGCGCGTTCGGGTCGCGATGTTTGTCGGCGATCTCGAGCAGATGCGCGCGATCCGGTGCCACGCAGGTCCAGTACGCGATGCGCGCGGTGCCGCCGGAGGGAATGCGCAGGCGATAACGCAACGCGAACACCGCATCGAGCACGGTGCCGGTGGTGCCCGACAGCGCGCGGCCTTCGAGCATGGCCAGCGGTGCGCGCAGTTCGCGGCACCTGCCGAGAAATTTCGCGCGGTCGGTTTCGTACTGCGGCGGACCCACGGTGACGCCTTCGACCACGGCGTGATGCGAAGCCCAGACTTCCGGTTCATCGGGAGCGCGGCGCCGGCGATTGGCCACCAGCACGCCTTCGCGCGCGAGGAATTCCGTGCGCACGAACATCTTGGAGAAGGCCGGATGCGCGAGGTCCGCGGTGTGCGAGCCGAGCACCAGCTCGGCGTAGGAAGTCACATCGATTTCCCGCTCGCGCAACGAGCCGTTGGTCAGCGACAGCAGCCGCACTTCGGCATCGTCTTCCGGAGATATCTGTACTTCGAGCGTGCTGACGATATCGCTGTCGGTGCGGATGATCTCGGCGCGATCTTCGGTGTAGCTCACCTCGTAGCTGCCCGGTTGACCGGCGCAAGGCTGGTAACCGGCGGACCAGACGCGGCCGGACTCCACGTCGCGCATCATCAGGTAACTGCCGGTGTCGTCACGCGTCGCATCTTCGCGCCAGCGCGTGATGGCGAGATCGTTCCAGCGGCTGTAGCCTGACCCCGCGGCGGTGATCATCACCGAGTAGCGGCCGTTCGACAGCAGGTGGGTCTGCGGCGATGAATCGTGCGGGCTGCGGATGCGCCGCACTTCCGGAACCTGCAGGTCGGCGACGCGCGCGGCAGTGCCTACTTCTTCCGCGCGCGGATGCGCCACGGATACGTCGCGCGGCGTGCGCTCCTGCAGCAGCAGTTCCGTGGCCTGCACCGACACGTCGGAATGGAAGCGTTCGCGCATGCGGCCGTCGAGCAGCGTGTTGGCGATGGCGACGATGCTCATGCCCTGGTGATGTGCCATGTAGGCGCGCACCAGGACTTGCGAGGCGTCCTCGGGAACGCGGCTCTCGGTGAAGTCGACGGCTTCGTAGAATCCGTAAGCGCCGCGCGCGCCGATCGCGGCGAGGGCCGCGTAATTGGTGAGCGCAGCCTCGCCGTCGACCATGGCGGCGAGACCGGTGGCGTAGGGCGCAATGACCTTGTTTTCCGAGAGGCCGCGCTTGAGCCCCAGGCCCGGCACGCCGAAGTTCGAATATTGATAGGTGAGCTCGAGATCGCGCGCGTTGTACGCCGACTCGGAAACACCCCACGGAAGGTCGAGCTCCGCTCCATAGGCGATCTGCCGCTGAACGATGAGCCGGCTGGTCTGCGCCAGCAAACTACCGCCCGGCGCGCGCAGCACCAGGTCGGGCATGAGGTATTCGAACATCGAGCCGGACCACGAGACCAGCGCCGCACCCGCGCCGATGGGCGTGACGGTACGCCCGAGCCGGAACCAGTGGCGCGCCGGAATGTCGCCCTTGGCGATGGCGATGAAACTGGCGAGTCGTGCTTCGGAGGCGAGCAGGTCGTAACAACTGTCGTCGAGCGAGCCGTCGGTGGCGCGATAGCCGATCGACAACAGCTTGCGCTGCGTGTCCATCAGGAAGTCGAACTCCATCGACGCGGCAAGCTGCAGCGCTATGTTGGCGAGCGATTCCAGGTGCTCGACGATGAACCCGGCCGGGTCCCGCGCCAGCAGATCGCTGCGCCAGCTATCGATGGTGCGGCGTGTGGCTTCGACCCAGTAGACCAGTTCGGTGCTGACCCCGGGTTCGTTCTCGCTGGCCAGCGTGCGCACCATGTCGACCAGCGTTCCGGCACGCTCGGCGGCTTCATGCAACGCATCGACCATGGGATCGAGTGGTTTGGTGTTCGGACGCAGGCTGATCTCGAGGTCGGCAAACGCGGTCTCGAGCAGGCCGAGCGTCATAGTCTGGCCCGGCGTGAACTTGAAGTTGCGCAGCGCTTCGCGCGCGAGGTCGAGCGAATCGGGCAGCCCTTCGACCGCCGACGCGGGCGGCGCCGGGTCCTTCTGCCATTCGCGAAACGCGCCGGCCAGCGTGATGAGGTGAGCCGCGAGATTGCCCGAATCGACCGACGACACGTAGCGCGGATCGAGTGGCCGCAGGTCGCGCGTGTCGTACCAGTTGTACAGGTGTCCACGGCACTTGTGCATGCGCACCATGGTGCCGAGCGTGGCTTCGATGCGATCGAGCGCATCGCGCAGGCCGCACCAGCCGAAGTCGCGTGCCGCCACCGTCGACAGTAGATAGAGCCCGATGTTGGTGGGGGAAGTGCGGTGCGCGACGATGGCGCGCGGATCCTCCTGGAAATTGTCGGGCGGCAGATGGTTGTCTTCGGCCGTTACGAACGTGTCGAAGAACCGCCAGGTGCGGCGCGCGATCAGGCGCAGCTCGCGCTGCTGATCGGTCGACAGGTCCGACTTCGCGACTGCCGGCGGCGTGCGGCTGATGCGCCAGGCCACCAGCGGCGCGACGAGCCACAACAGCAGGAACGGCACGGCGACGTTGGGCAGCGGTCCGCCGGTGTAGATGGCGAGCCCGACCGCGAGCAGCAGCGTCAGCACGACGCTGTTGAACATGCGCCGGTAGAAGCTGCCGAAGTCCGAGCGCGCGCTCGACAGCATGTCCGCGGTCGTCCACTCGAGCAGGTTCCGGTGGCTCACGAACATGCGCCACAACGCGCGGCAGATCGCGTCGCACATGAGCCAGGCCTGGTAGGCCAGCATGGTGGTCAGGAGCGCGGTCTGCGCGAACGCCACGATGAAGTCGAGGCGCAGCGCGCGCAGGTGGCTGCGCAGCGTAACTGTCGAGCGGCGCGGGAGGACCGCCGCGAACAGTGGCAACAAGGTAGGCAGGCCCAGCGACAGCAGGATGAACAAGGTCCAGGGCAATGCCACCGCGGCGGGCATCGTCCAGCCCAGGATCAGTGCCACGAGACTGGCCGGCGCGGACAGCGAGCGACGCAGATTGTCGAGCATCTTCCACAGGCCGATGAGCGGCATGCGGCTGTGGCCGCGGCCATGCGCGGCGCCTCCCGCGTCGCGGCGGCCGAGAATCCACGGCAGCAACTGCCAGTCACCGCGCACCCAGCGATGCTGGCGCAGCGAGGCGACGTCGTATCGCGACGGGAAGTCCTCGACCACTTCCACGTCGGACGCCAGTCCGGCGCGCGCAAAGATGCCTTCGAACAGGTCGTGGCTGAGCAGCGAGCTTTCCGGCACACGACCGGCGAGCGCCGCCTCGAAGGCGTCGACGTCGTAGATGCCCTTGCCGGCGAAAGAACCTTCTCCTAACAAGTCCTGGTAGACGTCGGACACGGCGGCGGCGTACGGATCGACGCCCGCGGCGCCGGAGAACGCGCGCTGGAACGGCGTGGCTTCCGAGCTCATCGGCAGCGAGAAGGCGACGCGCGGCTGCAGGATGGCGTATCCCTCGACCACGCGTCCGAGCCTGGCGTCGAAACGCGGGCGATTCAGCGGATGGGCCATCTTGCCGATGAGACGGCGCGGCGCCTCGCGCGGCAGCCGCGTGTCCGCATCCAGCGTGAGCACGTAGCGGACCTTTTCGGGCACCCAGGGCGAAGCGCCGGTGCTGGTCACATAGGTAGTGTCGGTGGCGCCGCGCAACAGCCGGTTGAGCTCCTGCAACTTGCCGCGCTTGCGCTCCCATCCCATCCAGCGCTGTTCGCTTTCGCACCACACGCGCCGGCGATGCAGCAGCAGGAACCGTTCGCCGCCCGCGGCCTCGCCGTAGCGCCGGTTGAGCCGCGCCACCCCGAGCACCGCGATGTCGAGCAACGCCTCGTCGTTGGGTTTTCGTTCGGCGTCGGCATCCGACCAGTCCGACAGCAGCGCGAAGTGAAGCTGGTCATCGGGCGAGGCGAGGTAGTGGATTTCCAGGCGATGCAGATGTTCTTCGACGGCGGAGCGCGAGCTCAGCATGACCGGCATGGCGACCAGCGTGCGCAGCTCGGCGGGTACGCCGTCGCGCAGTGCGAGCCCGGGCAGGCGGCTCGCGCCGACACCGCGCGTCACCGCGCGGTTGATGAGCGCGACGGCGACGTCGACGGCCGGAATCGCGCCGAAGATGCCTAACAACCACAGCATGCCGCCACTGACGCCCGCCTGCAGCAACAGCGAGATCGGGATCGACAGTATCAGCGCCGAGGTGAAGGCAATTGCCGCGACGTAGTCGCGCGCACCGACGGTGAAGGCAATGCGGCTCGGCCAGTCGCGCCACGAGGGATGAAAGTCGATGGATCGCTCGAGCGCGCGACGGCCTTCGGCGATCAGGTGAAAACCGGGATCGCGATCGCGGGTGTTGCCGGCGGCAGCCGAGATGGCGAGAACGCGGTTCGCAATCTCGAGCTCCGAGAGCGCGGAACCGCGTCCGAGCTCTTCGATGGCGTTCCGGTAGAGGTTGCGCGTCGCGAAATCCATGGCCGCGAAACTCGGCGCGGTGTTCAGCGCTTCATCGACCAGGCTCACGCTCTCGAAGAACTCCGCCCAATCCACGTCCGACATCAGGCGCATGCTGGTGATGATGTTGCGCACGGTGACGTTCGACGCACCCTGGCGCAGATGCTCTTCGTGAAGCAGACGTTCGGAACTCGTGCCCTGTTTGCCGAGCACTTCCTCGAGCCAGAGCAGCGTGGGAGTGATCTTCGGATCCTGGTCGCGTAACCGATGCACGAGCTGCACGGCGAATGCGGGAGCGAGCATCGTCGAGCGCGTGCGTCCGGCCGCGAGCGCCCCGGCGTCCACCTTCTGTCCGTTGACGCCCAGCAGCCGGTCCGCGACGGCGTCGGCTTCCTGGCGCGCCGCGCGGCTGGTGACGATTCGCTGCGCGACGCGGCGCAGGTTCTCCACCAGGACGATGCGTAACGTGATGGCCACCGCCCACAACTCGCCGATGGTCAGCGGTTCGACACTTTGATAGGCGCGTACGAAGCGACGCAGTGTTTCGGGCTCGAAGCGGCTGTCGGTGTGCGCAACGAAAGCCCAGGCGATGCCGAACACGCGCGGTAAACCGGCGAATGGCCCGGCGGCAAGCTTGGGCAACTGACGATAGAAACCGGGCGGCAAGTCTTCACGGATCTCGCGGATCTGCTCCTCGACCACGTGATAGTTGTCGAGCACCCACTCTGCGGCGGGCGTGATGGCGCGGCCTTCATCGACGGCCCTGGCGATGGATCGGTACGCGGCCAGCAGCACTTTCTCATTGCTGCGCAGGCGCGTGCCGAGGGATCGTCCGCCTCGTTGTATCGAGGTGACGGGTTGAGCCGCGGCCAGGCTGCGGGCGTGTTGCTCCAGCCGTTCGATGCTGAAGATTTCTTCGCGCAGGACCTGCTCATCGCTCCACTGCGAGGTCCGGCGGGGCGATGTCAACGAAAATCGCTCGAGAACTTCACTCAAGATTGAAGGCAAGGATCCGCCGAAGGTGTAAGTGGGCAACGAGCATTACGCGAAAACGCCGACCGACGCGCCATGCCCTGTTTACCCGGAGAGTTGTCGGAATCGACTTACGCGTCAAGCCCTTGCCATGAGCCGGTCTGACTCTTTCCTCACGACCGCGTAACACTCGCACGACAACGCTTCGAGCTTCGCGCGATTCAGCACCGTGATCTTGCCGCGGCTGTAGCGGATGATATTCAGACCCTGCAACTTGCCGGCGGCTTCAGTGACGCCCTCGCGGCGCACACCCAGCATGTTGGCAATGAGCTCCTGTGTCATCTTGAGCTCGTTTGACGGCAGGCGATCGAGAGATAGCAGCAGCCAGCGGCACAACTGCTGCTCCAGTGAATGATGCCGGTTGCACACCGCGGTCTGGAACATCTGCGTGAGCAGCGACTGCGTGTATCGCAACAGGATATGGAGCATCTCGCCGTGGCGGTTGAACTCCTGTTTCAGCCGGACGCCGGTGAGGCGGAAAGCGTAGCCGCCGCTCTGCACGATGGCGCGGCTCGGAGTCGTTTCCCCTCCCATGAACAGCGCCACGCCTATCGCGCCCTCATTGCCCACCACGGCGATCTCCGCGGACGCGCCATCAGCCAGCTGATAAAGCAGCGAAACGATCGAATTGGTCGGAAAGTAGATATGACGCAGCGTCGTGCCGGATTCGTACAACACCATGCCGAGCGGCATCGGAACCAGCTTCAGGTGCGGGAACAGCCGGTCACGCTCGTTTTGCGGCAGCGCATTCAGGATGCGGTTTTCGAGCGGGTGCGGAGTAGGGGGCATGTGCCGTCAGTGTATGCGCAAGCCTCGACGCTGTGTTCGTTGCCGTACCGACAAGCGCAGAACGCTTCGCTAGCCTCCTGCGCATGAACCAGTCAATCGTCGATCTGCTCATATTCAATGTTCCAACGTGGCCGTGGATTGCAGCGGGCGGAATCCTGGCCATGTTTGCGGTCATCTCGCTGGCCGGACGGCGCGCGAGCGTCTACGGCGAGCGCAATTGAGCCATGCGGATGCCCTGGTCACGAGATTTGGTGCCGCGCTCCGGCAGACCTCGGGCGGGTGGCTGAGAAGCGCGACCGACCAACCGTCCATCCTGATCGTCGACGACGACCCGCACGTGGCGCAATCGTTGCGCACCATGATCGCCGA
>Ga0190274_10002154_pt1 | contig 11587 bp, 9 predicted proteins | sample Popmic531T_FD_133002 | JGI IMG/M metagenome (GOLD analysis project Ga0190274, IMG submission 133002) | Populus adjacent soil microbial communities from riparian zone of Yellowstone River, Montana, USA - 531 T | ecosystem: Environmental > Terrestrial > Soil > Riparian zone | place: USA: Montana...
AGGTAGAACATCGTGCCGTACGCCGAGTCCTGGATCGTGACGCCCTCCTTGACCAGCGAGGCGTACTCGGTGGCCTGGCCGGCGATGAAGATCGCACCCATCACGTAGGTGAGGACGAACCACTCGCGCAGGCCCCAGCCCTTCACGTTGAGGACCGAGCCGGTGCGGCCGACCTGACCGCGCTCGGCGGCGAAGACGCCGAGCTGGCAGGTCACCGACGACAGCACCAGGATCGTGGTGTTCACCGAGGCGAACGGCACGTTCAGGATCGCGGTGTTGTCGGCCCACAGCTCGGGGCTCACTGCTCGGATCGTGAAGTACGACGCGAACAGGGCCGCGAAGAACATCAGCTCACTGGAGAGCCAGATGATCGTGCCGACCGAGACCATGCTCGGCCGGTCGTGGTGCCCGTGCAGACGGGAGGCTGGAATCGCTGTTGCTGTCGCCACGCGGTCATTATGTCGTGACCTGAGGGGGAGGGCACCCCGACCCCCTGCGTTTCGCCGTCATAAAGTTCACAACGTGCACTTCCCCGCGCTCGTGACTGCCCTCGACACCGCCGCCGACCTCCCGCGATTCACCTTCGGGACGGTCCTCACGGGGTGGTCGCTGCAGCCGGTGGCCTTCGTCCTGACCGTGTGGGTGGCTGGTCTGTACGTCTGGGGGGTGGTCACCCTGCACCGCCGGGGCGACCGGTGGCCGGTCGGCCGGACGATCGCGTTCGTGCCGGTCGGGATGGGGCTCTTCTACTTCGCGACGGCGTCGGGTCTCGGCACGTACGACGACACCCTGATCAGCGTCCACATGGTCCAGCACATGATCCTGTCGATGCTGGTGCCGATGTCGCTCGCGCTGGGTGCTCCGGTCACGCTCGCGCTGCGGACGCTGCCCGCCCGGCCCCGGAGGTGGCTGCTGGTCGTGCTGCACTCTCGGGTCGCGAGGGTGCTGACCTTCCCGCCGCTCACCTTCCTGCTCTATGTGATCTCGCCCTGGGCGCTCTACTTCTCCGGGTGGTACCCGGCCACCCTCGACTCGACGTACCTGCACGAGATGATGCACATCCACCTGGTGCTCGTCGGCTGCCTCTTCTTCTGGCCGATCGTCGGCGTGGACCCGATCCCCGGCAAGGTCGGCTACCCCTTCCGGATGCTGCTCGTGGTCCTCACGCTGCCGTTCCACGCCTTCCTGGGGGTCACGATCATGGCGGAGGAGGACGTGATCGGCGGAGACCACTACGCGAACCTCCACCACGGTCCGATGGGCAGTTGGCTCCCGGCTCCGCTCGACGACCAGCACCTCGCCGGCGGCATCCTCTGGGGGTCGGGAGACCTGGTCGCGCTGATCCTCTTCGGCGTGCTGTTCACGCAGTGGGTGCGCCAGTCGATGCAGGAGGCCAAGCGGGAGGACCGCCGCCTCGACCTGCTCGAGGCGCGAGGCCGCGCTGAACAAGAACGTGCGGCATCCGCCCGCGCGGCCGAAGGGGACCGGTAGGCTCGCGAACGTGAGCGACTCGACCTCCCCGACCACGCCCCTGAAGGTGCTGGTCTACAGCGACGACGTGAACACCCGCCAGCAGGTCATCCTGGCGCTCGGCCGGCGGCCGCACCCGGACCTGCCCGAGCTCGAGTACGTCGAGGTGGCTACCGAGCCGGTCGTCATCCAGAACATGGACGCCGGCACGATCGACCTGGCGATCCTCGACGGCGAGGCCGTGCCCGCCGGCGGGATGGGCATCGCGAAGCAGCTCAAGGACGAGATCTACCAGTGCCCGCCGGTGGTCGTGCTGACCGGCCGGCCGCAGGACGCCTGGCTGGCGACCTGGTCGCGGGCCGAGGCCGCCGTACCGCACCCGCTGGACCCGATCCAGCTCGCGGAGACGGTCGTGTCACTGCTGCGCTCGCGCGTCCCTGCCTCCACATGACCACCCCACCAAGTTGCGCGCTCCGCTCGCTGCACTCGCTCCGCGCACAACTTGTCGGGGACCCCGGGTGAGCCACAGCTGGCCCGAGGTCCTCGGCGCCCTGGTCGCCGGCACCGACCTCGACGCGGCGCAGACCGCCTGGGCGATGCGGGAGCTGCTGTCCGGCGAGGCCACCCCGGCGCAGATCGCGGGCTTCGCGGTCGCCCTGCGCGCCAAGGGCGAGACCATCGACGAGGTCCTCGGCCTGGTCGAGGCGATGTACGCCGTCGCGACGCCGCTCACCATCCCGGGACGCCTCCTCGACATCGTCGGCACCGGCGGTGACCGCTCGATGTCGGTGAACATCTCGACGATGGCCGCGATCGTGGCCGCCGGGGCCGGCGCGAAGGTCGTCAAGCACGGCAACCGGTCGGCGTCCTCGAAGTCCGGCTCGGCCGACGTCCTCGAGCAGCTCGGCATCCGGGTCGACCTCAAGCCCGACCGGGTCGCCGCGGTGGCCGAGGAGGCCGGCATCACCTTCTGCTTCGCGGCGACCTTCCACCCGGCGATGCGGCACGCCGCCGTGGCCCGCCGCGAGCTCGGCATCGGCACGACGTTCAACCTGCTCGGCCCGCTGACCAACCCGGCCCGCGCCGGCGCGCAGGCGATCGGCTGCGCCGACCCCCGGCAGGCGCCGGTGATGGCCGGCGTCTTCGCCGGGCGCGGCGTCGACGCGTGGGTGTTCCGCGGCGAGGACGGCCTCGACGAGCTCACCACGACGACCACGTCCCGGGTCTGGCGGGTGCACGACGGCGAGGTCACGGAGACCACGGTCGACCCGACCGCGCTCGGCATCGCGCCCGCCACCACCGAGGCGCTGCGGGGCGGCGACGTCGCACACAACGCCAACGTCGTACGACGGCTGCTGGACGGTGAGACCGGCGCGGTGCGCGACGCCGTACTGCTCAACGCGGCCGCGGCGCTCGCCGTACACGACACGCCGACCGAGGAGCCGCAGGCGGCGCTGACGGCGGGCCTGGTCAAGGCCACCGAGGCGGTCGACTCCGGCGCCGCGAAGACGGCGCTCGAGCGCTGGGTCGCCGCGTCGGCCCGCTGACGACCCGTCAGCGGACCCGGAGCCGGACCTTCCGGGGTGCTGAGGGCGCGATCTCGGGCGTGCCCAGGTAGCGCACGGTCAGCACGTGCTTGCCCTTGCGCAGCCGCGGGAGCTTGACGGTCATGCTGCCGCGGCCCGTGGCCTTGAGCGCCTTGGTCAGGAGCTTGCGCTTGCCGTCGGTGACGGTGACCTTGCCGGTGGCCGTCGTGAGGGGGACGGTGATGGTCACCGCCAGCACCGCGCGGGCGCGAGATGCGACCCGCGGAGCGGTGGTCGCCGCCACCGTCGAGGACAGCCGAGGCACCGTCCTGGTGGTGCTGGTGGCCGATCCCGGGGCGTAGCCACTGCTCGCCGCCGTCACCCGGGCAGAGATGCGGTGCCCGGCGTCGGCCGCGCCCAGCCAGTAGGTCCCGGCCGTCGCCCCGGTGATCGCGCGCCCGTCCCGGAGCCACAGGTAGGTGTAGCGCGGGCTGGCCGGCCAGGCGCCGGTCGTCACCTGAAGCGCCGCACCGGCCTTGACGGTGCCGGAGATCTCCGGGGGTGCGGTGGCGACGAGCGGGATGCCGGGCGTGACCTTCGTGGACCCGCTGGTCGACGTCCCGGGCAGGTAGCCCGCCCGCCTGCCGGTGGCGAGCACGCTGACCTTGCGGTCGTAGTCGGCGGTCGTGAGCTCGTAGACCTGGCCGGTCGCCCCGGTGATCGTGCGCCCGTCGCGCAGCCACTGGTAGGTCGTGACGACGTCGGGCAGGTCCCACACCGGCGGGACCACGGTCAGGGCGGTGCCGACCCCACCGGACCCCTGGACACCCACGGGCGTCGTCGCGACCGGGGTGTCGTGCACGGTGAACGGGCGCCAGCTCGACGAGCCGAGCGCGGCGTTGTTGGCGTCGAGCGACGTCACCCGCCACTCCCACGAGCCGCCGGCCAGCGCCTTGGTGGGCGCCCAGGCGGACGCCGGAGTCGTGACGGACTCGGTGAGCTCGGTGCTCCCGGGCCGGCGTCGCTCGAAGCGGTACGTCGTGGCCGTGGACTCCACGTCCCAGCTGAAGAGGGCGTCCGACGGCGGCACGTCGGCACTCTCGGCGGGGTTCGTCAGGGTCGGCGCCGGCGCGGTGACCAGGAACGGCCGCAGCGTGCTCCAGCCGCCCTTGCGACCCAGCGCGTCGACCCGGCGCACGCGCCAGGTGTACGGCGAGGCCGCGGCGGCCAGCGGCGACGTGGGTGCGAGGACCACCTGCTGCGAGCTGCCGGAGAAGACCCGGTTGCCGGCGTTGCCGAGCCGGTCGTCGGACTTGTAGACCTCCACGTCGTACGCCGCGGCGAAGTCGAGCGGCTGCCAGCTCAGCGGGGTGTCGCCGGGGACGGTCGCGCCGTCGGCGGGAGTGCTGAGCACCGGCGTGGGGGAGAGCTTGGTGAAGGACCCCGTCGCGCTCCACGGCAGCGGGTTCTCGGAACCGTCCTCGGCCTGCACCCGCCAGTAGACGGGCCCCTCCGGATAGGTCGACGTGGGAGAGGTGAAGGTCGTCTGGTCGACCTCGGCGGACTCGATCACCACCTGGAAGTTGGGGTCGGTCGACGTCTGCACGACGTACGTGCGGGCCTCCGTGCGGGCCCTGGTCGTGAGCGAGGTGTCGGCGGTCGCGGCGGCCTGCTCGGTCGCGAGGAAGTCCCGCCAGGTGAGGGTGACGTCGTCGCTGACGACAGCGGCAGCGGCCGGGGAGAGCAGCTCGACCTGGTTGCTCATCTTGTTGAACGCGTGGTCGGAGTGCTGGAGCGGTGCGCAGGACGTCGGCGTCACGCACGGCACGACCTGCCAGAAGTACGCCGAGCCGGCCTGGCTGTCGGGCAGCGCCTTCGTGCTGGCCCACATGGTGTCGTAGATCGTCAGACCGTTGTAGCCGGACAGCGGGTTGGTCATCTCGCTGTCGCGGGAGATGTAGAGCTTGTAGGTCCCCACCCGCTCGTCGGGGGTCCAGGACAGCACGGGGGTCTGCCGCAGGTTCTGGCACTCGGCGGGCAGCGTCGCGGCGCAGTAGTCGACGCCGGTCCCGCCCGCCCCGGTGATCGCGGTGCCGGTGATCCCCGCCCGGTAGCCGATCGTCCCGGGCAGCTCCCGGATGGTGAAGGTGCCGCGGCCGACGCTCTCGGACACCGGGGCCGAGCCGTCGTACGCCTCGACGTACCAGGTGTACTGACCGGGGGTCAGGAACGTCGTCCCCTTGTCCTCACCCGCCGGATACTCGAAGGACTCGTTGATCTTCGACCACGCCGCGACGTCGTTGCGCCGGACCCGGACCACGTAGGAGTCGGCGCCGAGGACCGGCGTCCAGCGCAACGTCGGGAACCGGTCGAAGGTCCCGCCGACGGACACGGGCTCCGGCTTGGCAGCGGAGGCCGGGGCGGCGGCCTCGACGACGAAGCGTCGCTGCGAGTTCGCGAGCAGGGCGGTGCCGAGCCGGCCGTCGCCGCTGACGGTCTGCACCTGCCAGCGGTAGGTCCCCGGCGACAGCACCTGGCGTGGGGTGTACGACGTGGCGGTGGTGGTGTCGCTGACCACCGTCGACCCGGTCGCGAGATGGGTGACCGTGACCTTGTAGGTCGCCGCCAGCGGGACCGGGTCCCAGGTCATCGTCGGGATCTGGACGGTTGCGCCCGCTCCGGGGCTGGTGAGGGTCGGGAGCCCGGGCGAATAGGTGAACACCCGCGTCTCGGCCACGATCACGTCCGACACGACCAGGGCCGGGCTGTCGACCGCCTTCACCCGCCAGTAGTACGTCCCGGCCGCGCCCGGCATGCACTGCGAGCCGGCCGGTGCGAACGTCGTGTGGGTGGTCGCGCAAGAGTACGTCGGGGCGCCGCTGAAGGTCGGGCTCGTGCTCACCTGGACCTGGTACTCGCTCGCCAGCTCGACCGGCGTCCACTGGTAGTAGAACGGATCCCCGACCGTGGCGCCGTCCGCCGGGTACTCGAGTCCCGGCTGGTCGGGCCAGGCACGGCGGAACTTCCAGACCGACACCGCGGTCCAGTCCAGCTTGTTGCCGGCGGCGTCGATCGGTCGGACCCGCCAGTAGTACTGGTCGTTGTTGAGGGTGATCGGGGGAGACCAGCGCGTGCCGAGGGCCGCGGCCTTGGAGGTCGTGATCGTCTGGAAGTTGACGTCGGTGCTGACCTGGACGTCGTACGACTTCGCGCCGGGCACCGGCGTCCAGTCGAGGACCACCTCCTGGATGTTCTGCTCGACGTCGTCGACGGGGCCGACGAGGCCGGGCTTGGCCAGCCCCAGGATCCGATAGGCGCGAGGGTCGGACCAGGTGGTCGTGAACCCCGTCGCGAGCTGGCCGCGGACCCGCCAGTAGTAGGTGCCGGGGATCTGCAGCTGGGTGTGCACCAGGGAGGTGCCCTTGGTGGTCGACGTGGTGATGCGGGTGGGGTCGATGAAGTTGTCGTCGGGGCTGACCTGGACGGTGTAGCTGCCGACGCCGGCGACCGGCTCCCAGGAGAGCACCGGCGGTTGGGCCGGTTGGGCCAGCTCGACGCCGTCGGCCGGCCCGGTCACGGCCGGGGCGGCGACGCCCGCCCGGTTGAGGCTCGCGGTGGTCCAGTCGCCGGCCGCGGCGGAGGTGCGGCCCCGGACCCGCCACCACAGCTCGCCGGCCGGCAGCTGGCTGGTCGGCGTCGCCTGGTGGTTGACGGTGCTCGACAGGGACCACAGCACCGTGCCGAACGTCGGGCTGGCGGCGACCTGGACGTCGTACGACGTGGCGTCCGGCACCCGGTCCCAGGTCAGCACCGGGATCCCGGCCTGCGAGACGCCGCCGCTCGGTGCCAGGCCGGACGGGCCGGCCAGCGCGGACGCGGCCGGTGCCTCGACGGACAGGACGGTCATCAACAACAGGCCCGCCACCACAGCAGCGACCCGGGCGTGCACTCCTCGAGCGAGCACGACGTTCCTCCAGCTTCCACCGGTCGAAGGTCGCCCGAGCGTAGGAGCGGAGAGGTGGTGCGGCGGACCCCCGGAGCCGAAGATGACCCGGGGCGGCCACGGGATCTGACCGTTTGGCCGACCCCTGGCTGGTCTCGCTAGTCCAGACCGAGCGAGAAGGCCGACTCGAGGTCGTGCTTGGAGTAGGCCCGGAAGGCGATGTGCGTCTCGGTCGCCTGCACGCCGGGCACCTTGTTGAGCTGGTCGGCCACCACGGAGGCCACGTCGTCGTGCTCGCGCACCCGGACCAGGGCGATCAGGTCGATCTGGCCGGTCACGGAGTAGACCTCGCTGATCCCGTCGAGGGCGGCGATGGCCTCGGCCACCTCCGGGATGCGGGCGACGTCTGCCTTGACGAAGACGATGGCGGTGATCACGCTTCGGACCCTACCGGGTCGGTTGGTGCACGGTCGCGAGGCTGCGACGGTCGTCGAACGGCACCAGGGACAGCCGGGACTGGTTGACGGCGTCGTGCACCGCGAGGTGCCGGGTGGCGCCGGCGACCGGGCAGGTCCACTCGCCGTCGACCTCGACCAGGCGCAGGCCGGGGGACTCCAGCCAGCGCAGGATCTTCTCGGTCTCCTCGGCAGTCGCGGCGGGCACCGGACCGGGACCGGTGCGGACCGTCTCGGCCGAGTCGCGCAGCGTGGCGACGTAGCCCGCGGCGTCGGCACCCGGCGGGATCACCCCGGCGGCGGCCAGCCGCCCGTGTCGTACGACGTGGACCTCCCACCGCCCGGCGTCGTTGCGTCGTGCCGCGACGACCTCGGGGCACCGGGTCAGGGCGGAGAGCCGCTGCGTGCGGGCGGCGGCGCGCACGAAGGCGGCCAGGCGGTCGCGGTGGTTGCCCGCCTCCTCGAACCGCTCGTCGTCGGCGAGGGCCGCCATCCGTGCGTTGATCGCGTCGACCACGTCGTCCGGGCGGCGCAGCAACGTGTCGCGCAGCTGCCGCACGACCGCGGCGTACGTCGCCTCGTCCACGCTGCCGTCGCAGGGCGAGAGGCAGCGGTCCATCTCGGCCAACACGCACGGGCTGCGGCCGGCGCCCGGGTCACGCGCCATCCGGTCGGAGCACTGCCGGATCGGGAAGGTGTCGTGCAAAGCGGCCAGGCACTTCTCGGCGGTCTTCTTCGACGAGAACGGGCCGAGGTAGTCGGCGTCGTCGTCGAGCACGCGCCGCACCAGTGAGAGCCGCGGCCACGGCTCCCGGGTCAGCTTCACGAAGTGGACCCGCTCGGGGAACCGGGAGCGCCGGTTGTAGCGCGGCTTGTGCTCGGCGATCAGGCGCAGCTCGCGCACCTCTGCCTCGAGGGCGGTCGCGCACTCGAGGCCGTCGACGACGGTGGCGATCCCGACCATCTCGCCCATCCGGGACCGGGTCTCGGACGCGGTGAAGTAGGAGCGGACCCGGCTGCGCAGGTCGCGCGAGGTGCCGACGTACAGCACCCGCGCCCGGTCGTCGCGGAAGAGGTAGACGCCGGGGGCGTGGGGCAGCCCCTCGGCGAGGTGCCGTTTGCGGCGCTGGGCGCTGCTCACCCGCGACGAGAAGGTCTGCAGCTCCTCGATCGTCTGCACGCCGACGCCGCCGAGCCGCTCCATCAGCCCGTGCAGCACGTCGACGGTGGCCCGGGCGTCCTCGAGCGCGCGGTGGTTGGGCGTCGTGGTCGAGTTGAACGCCTTGGCGAGCGAGGAGAGCTTGCAGTTGGGCGCGTCGTCCCGGGTGATCACCCGCCGGGCCAGCTTGGCCGTGTCGAGCACCTCGAAGGTCGGCCAGCCCCGGCCCTGCTGCTCGGCGAAGTAGCGCAGGAAGCCGACGTCGAACGGCGCGTTGTGCGCCACCAGCACGCACCCCGCGGCGAACTCGAGGAACGCCGGCAGCGCCGACTCGATCGGCGGCGCGTCGGACACCATGCCGTTGGTGATGCCGGTGAGGACGGCGATGAACGCCGGGATCTCGGTGCGGGGGTTGACCAGGGTCTGGAACTCGCCCAGCACCTCGCCGCCGCGCACCTTCACCGCGCCGATCTCGGTGATCATCGAGCCGCCCTCGGCGGAGCCGCCGGTCGTCTCGAGGTCGACGACGCAGAAGGTGATGTCGCGCAGCGGGCGGCCCAGCTCGTCGAAGCTGCGCTGCACCTCCCAACTGCTCATGTCCGGGACGCTAGATGCGGCCACCGACAATCTGGCGGCGCCGCGCGGTGCCCGGCCGTATGGTGGCCTCGACAAGCTCGACGACGCTCGACCGAAGCTGGTGTCCGAGGAGGTGCCATGGCCGGGTCCATCCCGGACGACGGGCAGCGCTGGCGCTGCGCCGGCTGCGGCAACCTGACGCGCTTCGACGTGACCCGCACCCGTCGTACGACCGAGTTCTGGCACTACGACCTCGCGGGCGAGCACCGGGTCGAGGAGACCGAGCTGCGCACGGAGTCGGTCGAGCAGGTGACCTGTCGCTGGTGCGGTCGCTCCGACGCCATCGAGCTGGTCGCCCGGTACGAGTCAGGTGAGCTCGAGACGGCGGGCGCCGACCCTGAGGCGAGCTGACGGACCGCCATGTCCGCCGCTGAGACTCCAACCCCGGGCCTCACTCCGCTGACCGGCCTTCCCGAGCCGGTCCGGAGCCGCGTCGTCGCGCAGGCGGCCGAGGTCCTGCCCGACGTGCCCACGCTGCCACCCGTCGTACGACGGGTCGCGGCGTTCGCTCCCGCCCGGCGGGCCCGGCTCGGGGCCGGTGCCATCGCGGAGGCGCTCGCCGACGACGAGGTCCGTGAGCGGGTCGGCGTCCAGGTCGCCGCGCGCCCCGATCCGGACGACACGGACGATGCCGGGGTGGCCGCGCGGGTGTGGCTGACCCGTCCCGATGACTGGGTGGAGGTCTTGGACGAGCGGCTGGCCCGGATCGAGGAGGCGGCCGTTGTCGGGGAGGGCCGGGAGCTGGAGCGGCTGCGCCAGCGGCTGGCCGATGCCGAGCAGTCCGTGCGCGAGCTGCGATCGGCCCACGAGGCGCACCAGGACGAGCTCCGCGCCGAGCACCAGGCCGAGCACGCGTCCCTGCGACGCCGCCTCGGCGAGGCCCGCGCGGCCGAGCGGGAGTCCCGGGCGCGCGCCGACCAGGGTGAGCAGGAGCTCGGTCGGGTCCGAGCCGAGGCCGAGTCCCGGATCGCGGCCCTGGAGAAGGAGAACCGCCAGCTGCGCGGCCAGGTCGAACGCCATGACGCCGCGGGGGTCCAGGCCCGCCGGGACGCCCGTACCGAGCGCGACGAGGCGACGGTGCGGGCGCGGCTGCTCCTCGAGTCCGTGATCGACGCCGCCACCGGGCTGCGCCGCGAGCTCGGTCTCCAGGCCGTCGAAGGAGTGCCGGCCGACCGGGTCGAGGCGGACGTGGCAGCCGCGGGGGTGCGGACGCCGAGCTCGGCGGGCGCCCTCGGCGCCGCCGACCCGGGGCTGCTGGAGCAGTACCTCGCGATGCCGCGGGCGCGCCTGATCGTCGACGGCTACAACGTCAGCAAGCGGGCCTGGCCCAGCTCGTCGCTGGAGGCGCAGCGCAACCGGCTGGCCGGGAGCTTGGCGGGCCTCGTCGCCCGGACCCGGGTGGAGACGACGATCGTCTTCGACGCCGCCGAGACCGACCACCGGCCGCCCGTGGTGGCGCCGCGCGGCGTACGCGTGCTCTACAGCCCTCGCGGGGTGATCGCCGACGACGTCATCCGCGACCTGGTGGCCGTGGAGCCGACCGGGCGCGTCGTGCTGGTCGTCACCGCGGACCGGGAGATCGCGGTCGACGTCGGCCGCGACGGCGCCCGGGTGGTCGATCCCGACGCGCTGATCTCACTGCTCGCCCGCTGACCGGACCGGTCGCCGTACCACTGTCGGTGGTCCCTGTCACCGTTCCTCACATGAGCACACGAATCGACTGCGACACCTGCGAGGTGCGCGGGCTGCACTGCCACGACTGCGTGGTGACGGTGCTGCTGGGGCCGCCCCCCGAGCTGACCTTCGACGACGACGAGCAGCGCGCGCTCGACGTCCTGGCCGAGAGCGGACTGGTGCCGCCGCTGCGGCTGGTCCGGCCGGTCGATCCTCCGCACCTGGAGTCCGCCTGACGAGGCGGCTGGGACTCCTGTGACGGGTGTGACTTGTGTGACGTCTTTTGGCCGGCCCCCGCACAAACTCCTTGTAAATTTACGGCGCGTTGCCGATGGAGAGTTTGGCGACAGTGGAGGCGCAGACTAACCTCAGTCGCTCAGGTGGCCGGGTACGTGCATCACTCGGATGTGCGCGGCCACCGCGCTGAGTCCGGACTCGTCGACCTGTCGAGGAGCCCGGAGCCGGGGAACCATCGGTGGCGGGTCAGCCCGCTGCCAGGGGTGAATCCCTGTGAAGGTTGCGGCACTCGGGCCGCGCCGGATCGGGGTAGGGCAAATGTCGTGCCCGAATCCGTCAGCTCACCCGGTAGGCGTACGACGTCCAAGGAGAACGCCCGCCCGTGCAGAAGAGCCGCAAGCGACTCATCACCATGCTGTCGGGTGGCGCCATGATCGCCGCCGTCGGCTTCATGCCGACCACCCCCGCCCAGGCCGAGCCGAACATC
>Ga0190274_10002155_pt1 | contig 11584 bp, 12 predicted proteins | sample Popmic531T_FD_133002 | JGI IMG/M metagenome (GOLD analysis project Ga0190274, IMG submission 133002) | Populus adjacent soil microbial communities from riparian zone of Yellowstone River, Montana, USA - 531 T | ecosystem: Environmental > Terrestrial > Soil > Riparian zone | place: USA: Montana...
GCTAGAGTACGAACTTATCACGCCGTTGTTTGGTGGTGGTACCGAGACTCAAAGGGCGGACCCAGTTAGCGTAATACGAGCTCCCAGCATTCGCGGACAACTACGTTTCTGGTGGCGGGCAATCCGGGGAGGTCAATTTGGTAGAGTGGAGAAGCTGAAAGAAGTCAAAGACGCTATCTTCGGTGCCGCCAGCTCTGGTGACGTGGGCCATCCTTCGCAAGTTCAAATTAGTTTAAGGATCATCACGAGTGGAAGCAATCTGATCGCGGTAGATGACCAAAGAGGTAGGCAGGTTCAAATATATGAAATCAGCTCGCCTTATGGCTACGCAGCTTTTCCATTGCGGGAGAAGAAATTAGGAGTTGTTAAAGGGATTACCTTTTCGCTGTCAATCTCATATCCGACGACCTTCCGGTCCGAAGTTGAAGCGGCAATGTGGGCGTTCGAGATGTTCGGCGGCATTGGCGGAAGAACGCGGCGAGGGTTCGGAGCGTTGCAATTGAAAACCTACCGACCAGATCCAGCTGCTGTTAGGGCAGATATTGAAGAGGGTTTTAGAAAGCACTATGGGGGTAACGCTTTCCCGCCGGACGTTCCGCACCTCGAAGACCCAACGTCGCGAATAAAGATTACGACGGCGCATCCTTCTGCCGGGGAAGCGTGGAAGTATCTAATTAGAGAATTGAAGGAGTTTCGACAGAACCGACGTCCGATAAATCCTGAAACGCGAAGACCTGGTCGTAGCTATTGGCCGGAGCCTGACGAGATAAGGACTCTAACAGGCCGTCACACTGAAGATCACAAAGTGCGACTCTCAAGTGTAAATAAGTTTCCAAGGGCGGCCTTCGGCTTGCCCATAATATTCCAGTTCAATCCCAAGGACGTAGGTGCTGGGGATCCCAAGGCAACAACGCTTGAAGGCCATGATGAAAATCAGAAAAGAATGGCAAGTCCTCTAATACTCCGTCCGATGGCTTGCGCTAACAACCAAGCAGTCGGTCTCGCCATTCGTCTATCAGGGACCGGCTTGCCCCCCGCCGGGATTATTTTGAAGGACGCCACCGGCAACCCGCTTGTTCGAGCAGATCTGACGGCAACCGAAGCAGGAACCATAAGGGCGCTGAACGGCAAGACGGATGTGATACAGGCGTTTCTGGACGCGCTGAGTTAAGGAGACCAAACAATGGACAAGAGATTGATTTTCGTTCATGCGCTTTCACCACTGCACGCGGGGACGGGCCAAGGTGTTGGCGTAATCGATCTTCCGATCGCAAAAGAGAAGGCTACAGGAATACCTTACCTGCCTGGCTCGTCACTAAAAGGAACACTGCGTGATGAGTTCAATAGCGACGAACCCACGCGGAATAAGATCTTTGGTCCAGAGAAAGAGAACGCAAGCGATCACGCCGGGGCGATTCAGTTTACAGATCAGACACTTTTGTTCTTGCCCGTGAGAAGTCTTGCCGGCACGTTTGCCTGGGTAACCTCTCCGTACATCTTGCGAAGGCTTCAGCGAGACGCAACCGACGCCGGCGCTGCTGCTTTGCCGGCTAACGTTCCCACACCTAAGAATTTTGAAGATTGCATCATCGCAAGCCCCTCAACCTTAGTTGTGCCCGGCGTCGATCGAGTGTGCCTGGAGGATCTGGATCTTAAGACAGACGACGTCCAAGCACCGGCGGCTCGGGATTGGGCCGCGTGGCTTAAGGGCAGAGTGTTCCCGCCAAACAGCCCCTGGGAGGACATGCTGGTTGAGCGACTGTGCGTAGTGCACGATGACGTCCTCTCATTCATCCTCAACACTGGGACAGAAATCACCGCCCGAGTGAAGATTTTGGATGACGCGAAGACTGTTCAAAAGGGTGGCCTGTGGTATGAAGAGGCTTTGCCGACGGAGTCAATTCTCTTCGGCATCGCCCTATGCTTTCCAAATCCGAAGACCCAAATGACGGACGATCAGATCTTCAAAGCAATTGAATCGAAGCTGAATAAGACACTGCAACTCGGTGGCAAAGCCACTGTTGGACGCGGTATTTGTCGGTTGAGAATGAGCAACGGCGTTGCGCCGAACGGAGGATGAGACTATGTTGACCCGGGAACAGGAATACGCCGCGGCGATCTATCAACAAGTAAAAGATGTTAAGGAAAACCAGAGCGAATATCGCTCAATGGCCGAGAAACTGCCGATACTCATCCGTACGGCTGGACTCACCCATGCATTGCACTTTGCCGATTCCCGAAGCGCGGCAACGCAGACATTGATTAAGCATCTGGCTAAGGTTCTAAAGCATGAAGACGACTTATTGGAGGCGAGCCGAAAGGCACAACTTGGCGAATATATGCAACTTACTCAGCAAGCGCTCGCCGCCCTGCAATGGTACAAGCGTTTTGCCCAGTCCCTGCTAAAAGAAGGCGCCTAAGAAACTGCCCGACAGAGAATTGGAGAGAGTTTATGAGCGCACAAGTGACACGCCGGGAACGCTTGAACGAAGTCATGAAGGGTTTCAAGCCCACAAGCGGAACGAACATTGGTTTGTGGCTGGATAAGTACATCCTGGACGCGACGCATACAGACAAGGAAAGCCGGGCACTGTTTGCGCGTGAGGTTTCAGCAATAGATATGTCGGCAGAATACGATTGGTTTTTTAAGAATTGGGAGTCCTACTTGAGGGAGATGGATCCAGCATGCAGGAAAGCAAAGGTTGGTAACCGGTTGGCTATCGGCTTAGGCTCCGAAGGTGTCCTCGAAACTAGCGTAACGCTACACCGCACTTACGGAGTCCCCTATGTTCCAGGCAGCGCCTTGAAAGGATTGGCGGCGGCGTTTGCTCGTCAATATTGTGGTCCTGACTGGCAGATTGCTTCGGACAATTTCAGGGTTGTGTTTGGTGATACCGAAAGCGCTGGCTATGTAACGTTCTTCGACGCGCTTTACGTACCAAAGTCGGGACTCAATGCCAAGGCCCTTCACTTCGACGTTATGACAGTGCACCATCGCGGGTACTACGAAGGCAAGAATCAACCACCCGCAGACTGGGACGATCCGAATCCAGTGCCGTTCATTTCAGCAACTGGTGAATACCTGATCGCGCTGGCGGCGCCCGAAGGCTGCGAAGCATGGCGTGAACTGGCGCGAGAGATTCTGGTTAGCGCCTTGGAAAACGAGGGTATTGGTGGAAAGACATCGAGCGGTTATGGACGCATGACCATGGAGGCGGAGCCTGTCGATCCCGAGCAGCAGAAGGCCCAGGCGTTGATGCTCTCGATCAAAGCGATTCCGATCGAGAAGTTGTCAAGTGAGTTGGGCCAACAAGCAACGGCACTCCTGAGCTCTCAGTTACCTGGAAAATATAAGCGACAAGTTGCCGAGTATTTGGTGAAGCGAGTCAACGATGCTGGAGGCAAGCAACGGAAGAAATTCGCCGAGAAACCCTGGTTCGCGGAGGTCGAGAGACTGCTGATTGACTGAGCTTGCTGGTGCGATCTCTGTTATCTCCAAGCGTTAACGGAGGCTTTAGGATTGAATAGAATTCTCCGAAGAATGGGCCTGCCCGGTTGGACCTTCCTGGGCGTTGCTGTATCAGCAACCGTGATCTTCTATTCTGGCAAACTTCTGGAAGAGATAATCGGCCTTCAATTAGAACGCCTCCCGGCCGGAAGACGAAACCTCTTGGTTTGCTCGATTGTCCTCCTGATCGGGTGCTTGCCCATTCTCTTCGCATGGCTGTGGCAAAAGAGTAATACGGTAATTATCAAGCGGGACGTAGGTGTACCGGAACGCAAGAAGGGCTTGATTGTCCTGGTCAGCCGATACGAGAGCGCCATGTTTGCAATCGAGTACCATCTTCGTGATGGCGGACCGCTTCAATGTGTGTGGTTGATTCCGTCAAACGGCAAGGAAGAGGAAACCTTTGGACCAGCAACAATTGCAGTAGCTAACCGGATTAAGGAAGAGGGCAAGTCTTTAGCGAAGAGCAAGGGCCGCGACCTAAGAGTTGTAATACACGACGAAGGGGTCTCGCCAGCTGATGCTCAAGATACATTTGATTACGTTAACCGCGTGTTTCGTCATGCCAAGTATGAGCCAAATGAGATTATCGCCGACTTCACGGGTGCTACCAAGCCAATGACGGTCGGCATGATAATGGCTTGCTTGCCGCGCGATCGTGAGCTCGAATACGTCCCTTACAACCAGAAGACAGGCGAGATGTCTGGGCCGCGGCTTATTGAATACGAGCACCGCGCATTTGACCTGGTCGGTTAAGCCTTGGAGCGGAATGTCCAATTCGGCAAAGCTGGATCTCTCCCTCAATCACGTCGCGCTCTACGCCGGGTGCGAAGTGCAAGAAGTCGCAGGGCGTCCCGCACTGATCACGCCGGTAAGCAACGCAGTCAACATCGTTGGCCGAAACGCGACTCAGATTGTCAACGAGTTGGTGGCTGACGGCGTAGAGGATCTCACATTATCTGGCGCGATGGCGATCTGGGCTTACCTGGTTGTTTTTCATTGCGTTGTGCATCGGTTTCGTCGCGTGTACTACGACGACGGCAAGCCAAACGGCAGAGTCCTGATCGCTGCGCACTGATACAGGCGCTACTGCGGACCCACATTTCGAAGAATGGCTCAAATTCAGAACCATGTCGCTCCGCGTACCATCCTCGTAGCAGTCGCGGGTGGCAGCCCAGCGATTGTCACTGAAACGCTTTGGGCGTTGGCAAAGCGCACCGCTCCCGTTCACGTGGACGAAGTCCGGATACTAACTACGGCGAAGGGGAAGTCGGCAATACTCAATTCTCTCTTGTCCCCAACTGACGGCAAGTTCAAATCCTGTCTCGAAGAGCTTGAAGTAACTCACCCGATCAGATTCCGCGAGGAAACCATATTCGTTTTCAAGAACGGCAAGGGCAGGGAACTTGTCGACATCCGCACTGACGAAGACAATCAACTTGCCGCCGATCAAATTTGCGGCTTCATTCGCGAATGGACCAAGGAGGACGCGCGTCTAATATGCTCCGGTGCCGGCGGACGCAAGACGATGAGCATCTATCTGACCATCGCCATGATGCTCTATGGACGCGCGGATGACCGGCTCTTTCATGTCCTGATCAATCCGGAAGAATTCGAGTTGTGCCGCGACTTTTTTCATCCTTATCGCGTACCCCGCAACCTCCCCCTTTACGATCGACAGGGAAACCAAATTAAGAAAATTTCAACCGCGAACGTCAATCTCGACCTGGGTGAGATCCCGTTTGTAAAACTGCGCGTGCTCGATACGACCAAACTATTCGGAGCCGCAGAGACTTACTCAGAAATCGTTGACTCCGTTCAGCAACGATTGGAGTTTCTCAGTCGGGCTGCGTCCTCCCAACTAAAGATTGGCCAGGCCAGTTTCATTCGCGCGCGTATCCCCGTAGAGGTTGGCGGTAAGACATGTAACCTGCCTCCGGCCCAGGGCTTCATCTTTGCGCTCATTGCTGCGGACAGAAAGAAAAACGGCGGTGGCGTCGAAGTGGATCTCATTTCCCCGCGCGACCTGAAAGGAATCTACCGAAGACTCACGGGTGCGATATTTTCCCCTTTTCTGGAAGACACACAATTCAAATTTCTTGTGACATGGATCAGGCAGTTGACCTTCAAGGATGATGACTCGTTGAAGAAATTTAGAGAGGCCATAACGGTTAACATTAGCCGTGCGAACGAGGCGCTCGAACTAGCTTCGTTTCCCGAACGATTTCGAATTCAAAACCTGAATGAAGGCAAGCCCCGCGGTAAGCAAAGCCAGGGAGCGATGTACACCATCAATCTCCCTGGGGATGACATCCACCTTCCGTCTTTAGGAAATAATTAGCCCTTCGCTGGCGCTAACCTTATCTCATCGTCTTTGAAATCTGCCGCTTGCTTTCCGTTGAGAGGTAGAGGCAACTGCGAACCTGGCCCTGTCTGCGGAATCTCATCGCGCCAAATTGGCTTCCAGCGCACGTCCCTGGGTTCCGGTCGTTCGCGCTTTAGCCACTGCCTCATGCCATACAATCCGGTGATTGCCAGAATGCCGGCACCATAGAATACCCAACGCCAACCCGGCAATTCGATGCGACTTTGCAGCAGCAGATCGAGCAGGAACACCAAAAAGGCTACACCCAGAGCAACTGCTACGGTCTTCAAGACATAAAACCAGACCGGTAGCTTGTGTAGCCCGAGTTGCTCGCCATGATTATAGCCGTCTCTATATTCGGCTTTGATTTCTTCGCCGTGGCCACGCGCTTCCGCTATGCGCTTAGTTAGTTGTTCATTCGCGGCTTCAAGCGCTTTCGAAGTGTGATGAACACGCCGATGGTGTGCCCATGACGAGTAGCGAAGTCGTACCCACTCAATCCAGTTTTTGACAATGTCGATTCCATGAGAGAGCGCAATTGCTCCCGCCACTGGCAGCATCACCGTCAAGAAGACGATCACGAGTTTCGTCAGCTCATCATGCTCCCCAACGAAATGCCCCAGGTCTGACGACGCGTCAAGTTGATTGGCAAAAATCATTTCGCTCGCGCGAAAAAGGCCGAGCAACAAGAAGCCAGTCAGCACCAGGATTGCAACCAGCGGGACCAGGATTCGTTGGAGTTTCCAATTTGGGGCGGTAGAGCGCTTCTCCGGTGTCATCCCGTAATAGTGTAGCGCTTCGCTGTAGACGAACTTCAGCACGATCGCTCCCATTAGCACGATCCCACTCGCCGCCAGCAATTGAGCAAAGGGATCTGCAATGCCAAAGCCACGCATCGTTGGCATCAGCAAATAAGTCTCACTCGACAACGCCGCGCAGAACATCAGGAGAAACAGCAAGCCATACAACAATGCCTTCGGACGGCCTTCGGTCAGAATCTCTTCGAGCCGCTTATTCAGTTCCGCAAGCCGATCTTCTGAATGCGCCTGGTGTGCTTCCAGAGCTCGGATATTACCTGTGGCGTCATGTTCCGTCCGGTTCACCCTCTGCTCAGTAGCATGGTCCACCTGAGTTTGAAAATCGTGCCCTTTCGTTTTGTTCGCCCCATCATAGCGACCCTTCTCGAGCGCGCTTTGAACCCTGATTCTATCTGCGGTTTTTCCAAACATCTGATTTACCTCACTTTCTAAATCTAAATCCCTCTTGGTTTGCCCTATTCGGTTAACGCTTTCAGATCGACGCTGATCTTGACCTGGTTCGCACCTGCGGCGCTGAAATACCTTTGCCAAAAAGCCTGCACTGCATCGCGCCGCGAGGCATTCATCCTTTCCAGGTCAAAGCTCTTCAGGAGGCCGAGACGAACATCCACGCCGGTGAGTGTATTCTTTCGCGCTAGCTGTTCCCCTAAAGCCTCGCTGCTTTTCACAGTCGCAAGTCTCGGGTCGGTGGTGAACTTCAAGTCTGAGTCGTCCTCAACCATGTCCGAAAAGCACAGCAGTTGCGCGTGCTCCCCGCGAAATTGACCAGCCGTTGCCCGCAGCGCTCCAATAATGTCCGTTCGTTTCGCCTGAATATTTGGAAGGTCAGCGAGAAACTCAGCGATCGTTTTCGCTGCCTCTGCTCTTGCCTTTTTCAAATTGCTGTCATAGGGAACGCGCTCCGTAGGCATCTCGATATGCACAATGCGGTGGCCCAGCAGTTCTTCCGGTTCACCGGTTATCGGCACCAGCACCAATCGGTCGCCGCGGCCGAGTTGCCGGGTCAACCGCGATAACTCAAGGCGGCAGCGCTCGTATTCAGCCGGGTCGATGCTCATTGTGGCGTCAACCAGAACCACCGTTGTCGTCTTTGGACGGTCTTCCCAACATCCCGCGCATAGGAGCGTCGTGGTCAATACAACAGCAAGCAGGTTTCGTTTCATCGGTTCATTTCCTCCACTGGTATCAGACGTGAGATCGGCAGGGCGCGACTCGTCGAGCAAGCTTGCAGGGCAGACCGGACTCAACCTTCGAGCCATCTGAATGATTTGGCTAGCGATTCCTTGTCTAATCTAATTCCAAGCGCGTAAGCTGCTCGCACAAATTTGCCGTCCTACCGGGCACTTGAATACTATTGGGAAATTTAGACTTCCCCTGAATTCCTCGGGACAGGACTGACCAACTCTTCTTATAAGACCGTTGAGGCTCACCCATGCGGACTGATCATCTCTATCGCCAGCTTTGCCGTCTCTCAACGCTCCAGGCCGCCTGGTTGCGCGTTGCCGAATCCGACGGTTGCGCCGGGGTTGACGCGGTCACGATCTCTGCATTTGCTCGCAATCTTGAAGCTGAGCTGGCGGGGCTCAGCACCGAACTCGGCAACGAAACCTACGAATCAAAGCCGCTCTTGCGATTCTTTATCGCCAAAGCCCACGGTGGTCAGCGCGCTCTCAGCGTTCCCGTAGTCCGCGATCGCGTGGTGCAGAACTGTGCGGTGTTAGTGCTTGAACCGCGATTTGAGAAGGAGTTTGATAATTGCTCCTTCGCTTACCGGAAAGGCCGATCGGTAAAGCAGGCGTTACAGCAGATTGAGTTCTTGCATGGAGCGGGTTACAGCTGGGTGCTGGATGCGGATATCACTTCCTATTTCGAAAACGTCGATCATGGTCTGCTGTTGGCGCGCGTATCTGAACTGGTCACGAGCAAAAGAATAATCAATCTGATTAGGCAGTGGATCGCCGCAAAGATCTACGACGGTCATCAGATTTCAGCGAACCAAAAGGGTCTGCCGCAAGGTTCGCCGCTTTCGCCGCTGCTGGCGAATCTTTTACCTCGACACATTTGACGACCAGATGCTCTCCTCTGGCCAGAAGCTCGTCCGATTCGCTGACGATTTTGTGGTGCTTTGCAAGAGCAAGCCCAAAGCCGAGAAAGCGCTCCGGCTCACGAGACAACTGCTCACGAACTTGCGCTTAACCCTGAGTGATGAAAAGACACGGGTTACTAACTTTAGTGAGGGATTCAAGTATCTGGGGGCCAGCTTCATCGGCGATCTTGCTTTCGTTTCGACGCGATCAGGTGACAAATCACTGCCGCAAGCCCAGGTGTTCTTGCCACCACCCTTGCCGATCTTGCGTGCAGCACCCCTGAGATCGCGGCCATTCAATCCCGCCGTGAAAGAGGCTCTGTTGCAGGCCTTCGATAACGTTTCCTCCGAACAGATTCCTTCTTTCTTCCAGCGTCCACGCGGGAGCGCAGGCATTCTGTCTGCCGGATCTGGACCTTCAAGCGTCTCGGATAAGCAACCTCAAGCCACCGAAAGCGCCGACTTGTCCAAAATGAATCTGGAGACCGATTCGCCAGATCTTCCCAGTGGCCAAGATAGCGGTGCTCCCAGCGAACCGCCTTTGCCTCCGGGGAAACCTGGCAAATTTAAGATGCCTCCGCCAACCTTCTTCACCTTGCGCACGCTCTACGTCCATGAACATGGCGCCATAATCCGTTGTGAAGACGAGCATCTCCGCATCTTCAAAGATGAGGTCGAGTTGCTTAGCCTCCCGGCATTCAAGATCGACCAGATCGTTCTCTTCGGCAATTCGCAAGTCACTACGTCTGCGATGAAGTTCTGTCTTCGCAACCTAATTCCGATCATTGTCCTTTCGGGTACCGGCCAGTACTTCGGTGCGATTGAGTCGACCAACAACCAGAACGTGGTCCTACACCAAACACAATTCGAGCGCCTGGCCGATCAGACGTTCGTGCTGGAAACTGCTCGACAGATCGTTGCCGGAAAGATTTGGAACTCGCGAACTCTGCTGCAACGTCGCCAGCGCAAAGCGCCTGACAACCGAATCGCCCAGTCGATTAACGAGTTGCTTGCGCTGGGCGATCAACTCAGCTCCGCCCCGACCCTGGATCAGATTCGCGGTTATGAAGGCGCAGCCGCAGCTTCATACTTCGCCGCCTACGCCTCGTGTGTTCCAGCAGCCTTCGGTTTCAGCAAGCGCACCCGACAGCCGCCGCTGGATCCAGTCAATGCGTTGCTTTCCTTTGGCTACACCCTGCTGTTCTATAACATTTATGCAATTGCGCGGGCGCGTGGCCTTTCGCCCTATGTGGGCAGCTTGCACGCGTTGCGGCAGGGTCATCCAGCGCTCTGTTCCGACTTGATCGAAGAGTTGCGGGCTCCAGTCATCGATTCGTTGGTTACCTCGTTGCTGAACAAGCTGATGTTCACGCCCGCTGACTTTTACTATGACGAACCTGAGAGCGCGGCCGTCCTTTCTGCCCACGCCGATGCAGAAGCTGCTTATGCGAGCGCACGCATGCCTGCCGGTCGCTCAGATTCAGAGAAAGCCGATAGCGCCTCGAGTATTGCTGGAGAGCCTACTCCTCCCGCCTCTGGCGACCCGGTGACCACGAGCATCTCGCAGGCCGACATCCGAAGTCTGGAATACCAAAGTCTCCCTCGTGGCTGTTTCTTAACTGATCAGGCGCGGCGGCGATTCATCGAGCAATTCGAGCGTCGCATGAACACTATTATGCTGCACCCCAGTGCCCAGATACGGACGACTTGGCGAGGTTGTATCGACATTCAGATTGGTCACTTCATCCAGCTCCTCCGAGGCGAGGTCAGCAGTTATGTGCCAATTGAAATTCGCTGACATCTTTCGTGGTTTGTATTAGTATCGCTGCAAATTGATTAGGTGGCGCGGGGGCAAAGTCTCAACCGGAATCCGCCAGCTGAGAGTTTGTGAGCCGAAATTATACAAATGCTTTTCATCGTCGCTTACGATATTCCGGAAGACGGCACCCGCAGTCAGGTTGCTGCCGAGCTGCAAAACTGGGGACACCGCGTTCAGTATTCTGTGTTCGAATGCGATCTGGACTTGCGACGCGCCCGGAAACTCGAAGCCAGGCTGCGCGCGCTGATCTCAGGGCCGGACAACATTCGCATCTATCCGCTCTGTGGCGGATGTCGAGCGCGAGTGGTAACCATCGGCGGCAAGCCCGTCTCGGCTGACGTGAATTACTATCAGGTGTAACCGCAGGCTAGCTGTTAGATGGAATTACGTTTTACGAGCATCGTGTTCTGAAATCATTCATGATACACGTCGAACGCGAAAACCCCCATGATTTCGGGTCATTGAGGATGATCACGCATTGGACCATACGCTGCGATGCTCGATCCTGCTAAAATGGCCACTCAAATACAAAGTTCCGCTCGTCGTGATACTTCGAACGAGCCAATTTCGACCCAACCGGCGACGATGGTCGAAAAGCCAATCTCAAGTGGTAGATCACTCAGCGAGTTACGCTGGGTGGAGTTGGATGAGGGCGAGACACTACTTGGCCCATTGAAACTCCATTGACAGGATGTTATTAACGGAGCCTGTACCTTGTTGATGAGGGCGAGACACTACTTGGCCCATTGAAACGATACGCGGGGTGGAGCGTCCGGGATCACAACTTCGATCCCAGTTGATGAGGGCGAGACACTACTTGGCCCATTGAAACTTCTTTGATAATCGCAACTACTTGAGGCGCGATTGTGTGTTGATGAGGGCGAGACACTACTTGGCCCATTGAAACTCGACGTCCCGCGAGCAAACACGTACATCTTGACATCAACCAGGTTGATGAGGGCGAGACACTACTTGGCCCATTGAAACC
>Ga0190274_10002156_pt1 | contig 11581 bp, 7 predicted proteins | sample Popmic531T_FD_133002 | JGI IMG/M metagenome (GOLD analysis project Ga0190274, IMG submission 133002) | Populus adjacent soil microbial communities from riparian zone of Yellowstone River, Montana, USA - 531 T | ecosystem: Environmental > Terrestrial > Soil > Riparian zone | place: USA: Montana...
AAACAGGCCTGACAGTTTGCAATATACATTCGGATGCCGGGCGATTTCTTCCATCCATATTTTCCATTCTTCTATCTTCTTATTCTTTATATCCGGTTTGGCACAATGATCAATTATTAGTTTCTGTTCGGGAAATTTTCCAACAAAACTTGCCGCTGCTTTCAATTGGCGCGGGTATATCAAAATATCATAAGTATAATTATATGCGCTTAAGGCGGCTACTCCTTTTTGAAAGTCTTCTTTCAGTAAAAAATCATCCGGCTCTCCCTGAACAATATGGCGATAACCTTTAATGATAGGGAATTGCGAAAATTCTGCTAACTTTTCTTCGAGGTTTGCGGCCCGCAGATCGAGCCATCCAACCACTCCTTTAATAATAGGATGTGTTTTTGATAATTCTACCAGGAATCGCGTTTCTACTTCACTCTGATCAGCTTGTATGGCAATTACGCCATCCACTTCATTTCTTTTCAGGGTAAGTGATAAATGTTCGGGCAGGTAATCCTGTTGCAGGATCTTCATATCGGCCATCCAGGCATCCCGCTTCTTATCATATTTCCAGAAATGTACATGACTATCGATGATCATGGCAACTCAAATATTTTATTCATCAATATCCATTTTTCACCGGGTTTTCCCCAGGGCAGTGCCTGCTGAAAGGTCCACATAAGTTCTTCCCATGCCTGCACTTTGGAGTTGGTCGCATCCATCGCAGCTTTCTTTTCAAAACTGAAATCATCATTTGCTTCGATGATCATAAACATTCTGTTACCGGTGCGATAAATATCGAGTACTTCTATTCCCGCATCTTTAATGCTTTTTACAATTTCGGGCCATACTTTCTGGTGGTAGCGTTCGTATTCGGCAATGAGATCGGGGTCGTCTACGAGGTCGAGGGCAAGGCAGTGTCGTTGCATGAGCGTTTTGTTAGGTTTTATCGTTCTGATACACAATGATCAAATGTGCAAATGAGGAAATGTGCAGATGTGCAAATTCTTTATGTTTAACATTCTTAATTAATAGATGCTTGCCTTTTTGTCGTGCTGTTAGACGTCAAGGCATTTGCACATTTTCAAATTTGCATATTTGCACATCAACTCCAATTCACCGCCGTCTGCTTACTCGTTCCCAACCCATCAATCCCCAACTCAATCACATCTCCTTCCTTTATATATATAGATTCTGGTTTTTGTCCCAAACCTACACCAGCAGGGGTTCCGGTACTGATGATATCTCCGGGCAATAAGGTCATGAATTGGCTGACGTATGATATTAAAAAAGGTATTTTAAATACCAGGTTCTTCGAATTTCCATCCTGCATCATTTTGCCATTTACAGATAACCAAAGTCTCAGATTATTTATATCGCTAATTTCATCAGGGGTTGCTAAAAATGGTCCGATAGGAGCGAACGTATCACAGCTTTTTCCCTTCACCCACTGTCCGCTTCTTTCTAATTGAAAGGCTCTTTCACTGTAATCGTTATGCAACATATAGCCAGCTATATATTGTTGCGCGTCGGTTTCTTCTATATAACTGGCTTTTTTTCCAATTACTACAGCCAGTTCCACTTCCCAATCGGTCTTCACACTGTTTTTGGGAATTACCAGTTTGTCGTTAGGTCCGCAAATGGCGGTGGTGGCTTTAAAGAATACTACTGGTTCGGGTGGCAACTGCATATTTGATTCAGTTGCATGATCGGAATAATTCAGCCCAATGCAAATAATCTTTGAGGGGCGATGGACCGGCGGGCCTAATCTTGTATCATTGCTTACAACCGGGCAGGAAGATTGTTGGGTTTGCAACCATGCCTTCAAACGATTAACCCCATCTCTTGTAAAAAACCCTTCCGTATAATCTTCTCCAAAGCCCGAAACATCGATTCTTTTTCCATCGGGTAATTGGACACCCGGTTTTTCCTGTGAAGCAGCTCCAAAGCGTATCAATTTCATGGTGAAATTATTAGAGGGTCTAAGCTAGCTCCAATTTTGTTGCGTACAAAACCTTTTTGTGCAATCGTTTACCCGCCTAACAGGCATTAGTATTTTCGATTAACTTTGTCCAGTTTTCTAACGACTATAGTTTTATGAGTTATACACTTATTAATAAGGTTAGGATTGTTACCGCAGCCAGTTTATTTGATGGCCATGATGCCGCTATTAATATTATGCGTCGCATCATGCAAAGTAAGGGGGCCGAAATCATTCACCTTGGTCATAACCGCTCCGTAGCGGAAATTGTAGAATGTGCAATTGAAGAAGATGTCCAGGGGATTGCTATTACCAGTTACCAGGGTGGTCATGTGGAGTTTTTTAAATACATGAAGGACCTGCTCGAACAGAATGGTTGCGGACATATTAAAATATTTGGCGGCGGTGGGGGAACTATACTTCCACAGGAAATAGACGAGTTGCACAAATATGGTATTACAAAGATCTACTCACCGGATGATGGAAGGAGAATGGGATTAGAAGGAATGATAGAAGATGTCATCAAGTCCTGTGATTTTTCAGTTAATGGAGATGGTCAATATAAAAATGCAATGACCTTGGGAGAAGTGAAAGATGTGAGGATGATTGCCAGGCAAATATCTAACGCCGAGAACGGCGTAAATTTCAAGAACCATGATCCAAGAACCAAGATCCAAGAAGTAAGAACCAAAGAAGAAATACAAAAGAATACAAAAGAAGAAAAAAATAAAACATCTCCAACCAGGCAATCAGTTCAAACTCCAGTTCTAGGTATTACTGGCACCGGCGGCGCAGGTAAAAGCAGCGTGACCGATGAAATTGTCCGTCGTTATTTAAATGCGTTTGCAGATAAAACGATTGCTGTTATCAGTGTCGATCCTTCCAAGAAAAAAACAGGTGGCGCATTATTGGGTGATAGAATAAGAATGAACTCTATTCATCATCCCCGTGCTTATATGCGAAGTCTTGCCACCCGCGAAAGTGATCGCGCTTTGAGTGAACACGTACAAGAGGCAATAGATATTTGCAAAGTAGCCGGTTATGATTTTATCATACTGGAAAGCGCCGGGGTTGGACAAAGCGATGCTAGTATCCTGGATTATTGCGATGTGAGTTTGTATGTAATGACACCAGAATATGGAGCGGCTTCGCAATTAGAGAAGATCAATATGCTCGACTACGCAGATGTAATAACGATCAACAAATTTGATAAAGCGGGTGCATTGGATGCATTAGCCGATGTACGTAAACAATACAAGCGAAATCATAAGTTATTTACTGCTAAAGATGAGGAATTGCCAGTTATCGGAACTATTGCATCGCAGTTCAATGATGTTGGTGTAAATGAGTTGTTTGAAAAATTGATGAATTCTATTGAGAGGAAAACAGGTATCAGCTTTGGGGCAATTGATCATTTAGTTCATAAGGATACGGTTAGTAAGTCGCTTATTATCCCACCTGCCAGGGTTCGTTATCTCAGTGAGATTACTGACACCATTAAAGATTATAATAAACTGGTTGAAGATCAGGCAGCGATTGCTACTAAACTTTACCAGTTGGAAGGAACACTGGAGGCCATCAAGAATTTTTCTTTTGAACAGGGAGCACAGGGGTATTCTGTTGAGTTTTTGGAAAAAATGAAATTGTTTTATGAAGAACAATTAACTCCTGTTTCGAAAAAACTGATTCGCAACTGGCCCGAAAAACAAAAAGCATATGCCGCGGATCATTACGAATACAATGTACGTGACAAAGTAATCAAGCAGCCCATGTTCAGTACCAGCCTGAGTGGTACCCGAATTCCGAAAGTAATTCTACCAAAATATAAAGATTGGGGAGATATTTTAAAGTGGCAGGCACAGGAAAATGTTCCGGGTCATTTTCCTTTTGCGGCTGGGGTCTTTCCATTAAAACGCGAAGGTGAGGATCCAACAAGAATGTTTGCCGGTGAAGGCGGACCCGAACGAACCAATAAACGTTTTCACTATGTAAGTTTGGGACAACCTGCTATTCGTTTGTCTACGGCGTTTGATTCAGTAACACTATATGGAGAAGATCCGGCACATCGTCCCGATATATATGGTAAAGTGGGCAACGCCGGTGTTAGCATCGCAACGGTAGATGATGCAAAAAAACTTTATAGTGGGTTTGATTTATGCGATCCGAAAACTTCAGTGAGTATGACCATCAACGGTCCGGCACCGATAATACTCGCGTTTTTTATGAATGCTGCTATTGATCAGCGGGTAGAAAAGCATTTAGAAGTGAATAGTCAATGGTCAATAGTGAATGAGGCAATCGATAAGAAATTTAAATCTCTTCCAAAACCAGTTTATAATAATTCATCGGATCCCGATCGATTACCTGAAGGTAACAGTGGATTGGGATTGAAATTACTTGGAATGAGTGGCGATGAAGTATTGCCCGGTGATATATATAATAAGATAAAAGCAGATGCACTAGCCCAGGTGAGAGGCACTGTGCAAGCAGATATATTAAAAGAGGATCAGGCTCAGAATACTTGTATCTTCTCTACTGAGTTCGCGTTAAAGTTGATGGGCGATGTGCAACAATATTTCATTGAAAATAATGTGCGGAATTTTTATAGCGTTTCCATCAGTGGATATCATATCGCAGAAGCTGGGGCCAATCCGGTAACACAACTTGCTTTTACGCTCTCTAACGGTTTTACGTATGTTGAGTATTACCTGAGTCGTGGTATGAATATCGATGACTTCGCACCCAATCTTTCTTTTTTCTTCAGCAATGGAATGGATCCCGAGTATAGTGTGATCGGTCGTGTGGCACGACGTATCTGGGCAAAAGCCATGAAATATAAATACAAGGCGAATAAGCGGAGCCAGATGCTGAAGTATCATATTCAAACTTCCGGAAGAAGCTTACATGCCCAGGAGATTGACTTTAATGATATAAGAACTACACTGCAGGCCTTGTACGCGATCTATGATAATTGCAATTCTCTTCATACAAATGCATATGATGAAGCGATTACAACTCCGACAGAAGAAAGTGTTCGCAGGGCAATGGCCATACAATTAATAATCAATCGTGAACTGGGTACGGCAAAAAATGAAAACCCTAACCAGGGTGCTTTCCTAATTGAAGAATTAACGGATCTTGTTGAAGAAGCTGTGATGATAGAATTCGATCGTATCACTGAGCGCGGTGGCGTATTGGGTGCAATGGAGCGAATGTATCAGCGTAATAAGATTCAGGAAGAAAGCTTGACTTATGAGCATTTAAAACATACCGGTGAGTTGCCGATTGTTGGGGTGAATACATTTCTTAATAAAAAAGGAAGTCCAACCATAGTGCCCAGCGAAGTGATTCGCAGCACCACCGAAGAAAAAGAACAACAGATACAAAACCTACAGGGATTCTATAACCGAAATGCCCCAAATTCAGAGCAAGCCTTAAAAAACCTACAGCAGGTTGCAGTAACCAATGGCAATATTTTTGCGGAGTTAATGGAAACAGTAAAATATTGTTCATTGGGACAGATCACTCATGCATTATATGAAGTGGGGGGACAGTATAGAAGAAACATGTAAAACGTGAGACGTGAATCGTGAATCGTGAGAAAGCCTCTGAGTAATAGTAACTTCTTAGTAATCAGAGACCCTCTCACCACTCACCACTCACCACTCACGACTCACGATTCACCTCTCCGTTTCCCCTCAATGCGTTATTTTTGCCAGATAATTTATATATGGGTTAATACCCATAACGATTGCGCCTGCCTATTTTTTGAGTTAAATATTACGGATGACAGCAGAACATCAGCGTCTGGAAGTAAATGCATCGAAGACAATACCCTTGGTGCAGTGGGGACCATATCTTAGTGAGCGTCAGTGGGGAACGGTGAGAGAGGACTACAGTCCCTATGGAGATGCCTGGCATTATTTCCCTTTTGATCATTCACATTGCCGTACTTATAAATGGGGCGAAGATGGTTTGGGTGGTATCTCCGACTACTTACAGAATCTTTGTTTTTCGGTAGCATTATGGAACGGGAAAGATGCAATACTAAAAGAACGTTTATTTGGATTGGGTAATAGCGAAGGTAACCATGGGGAAGATGTGAAGGAATTGTATTACTACCTTGATAATATTCCTACGCATCACTACATGGAATATTTGTACAAATATCCCCAACAGGAATTTCCCTATAAACAATTAAGAGATGAGAATCGTGCCCGCGGACGCATGGACGCGGAGTATGAGATACTGGACACGGGTATCTTTGATGATAACCGCTATTTTGATGTACTCATTACCTATGCCAAGCAAAGTGAAGATGATATATTTATAAAGATTGATATCACAAATCGGCATACCAAAGCAGCGGAAATACATGTACTTCCAACTTTATGGTTCTACAACAGATGGTCCAATAAGCAGATGAAGGAAAAACCTTCGATTAGCTGGCTGAGTAAAACATCAGTAAAAGCAGCGCATGAAAAATTAGGTAATTATTACTTTTATTTCCAACAGGCCAATGATGTATTGTTTACCGATAATGAAACCAATACACAAATTGTAACGGGCATTCCTAATGAAAGCATTTTTGTCAAAGATGCATTTCATAACGCTATTATACATAAGGAGAATGTAGAGTTATTACGCAGTCGTAAGGAAGGCACTAAATTTTCGCCTGTTTATAAAATGAAAGTAAACGGGGGAGATACAAAGTCCATTTATTGTCGCCTCAGTAACCAATTAATGGATAATGCTTTTGTTCGTGGCTTTTCCGACATTTTCAAGATCCGCAAGCAAGAAGCTGATGATTATTACGCGGTGATACTTCCCAAAGGAATGAATGAAGATATGGCGAAGATTCAACGACAAGCATTGGCGAGTTTGTTATGGAGTAAACAGTATTATCACTTTGATGTTGAGCGATGGCTCTCTACCACCGATGGTATAACGGCAGTGAGCCATACCAAGATGACGGGTCGTAACCATGATTGGAAACATCTCAAGAACCAGGATATAATTTCCATGCCCGACAAATGGGAATATCCCTGGTATGCGGCATGGGATCTCGCTTTTCAATGTATTTCGATGGCAGTTGCGGATCCAACATTTGCCAAGCACCAATTATTGCTGGTGATGCGCGAGTGGTATATGAAACCGGATGGACAGTTACCGGCTTACGAATGGAATTTCAGTGATGTAAATCCACCTGTTCAGGCATGGGCCGCTCTTCAGGTATATCATATTGAGAAAAAGAATACAGGTAAAGGTGATATCGTTTTTCTTAAAAAAGTATTTCAAAAACTGCTAATCAATTTCACCTGGTGGATCAATCGTAAGGATGTAAAAGGAGATAGCATTTTTGAAGGTGGATTCCTGGGTTTGGATAATATTGGAGTATTCAACCGCAGTTTTCATTATTCCGGTGAGATGCAATTGGAGCAGGCCGATGGAACCAGTTGGATGGGAACTTATGCGCTCGACATGATGGATATGGCGATTGAGATCGCAATGCATGATGATGCGTTCCAGGATACAGCCACTAAATTCTTTGAACACTTTGTATTGATTGCAGAAGCCTTGAACGAACATCATTTGTGGAACGATGAAGATAAATTCTTTTATGATGTATTGTGTGTTACCGGGGCTGCTCCAGTTCAGTTGCGGATTCAATCAATCGTTGGTTTGACGCCATTGTTTGCCGTTTCTACGATTGATACAACATCTCTTAATAAACTAGACGATTTTAAGAAACGTATTCTTTGGTTCGAGAACTACCGGAAGAAGAATAAAAAATTCTGGCCAAATGAGGAGAGAGGTGATGGCGATCAAATCTTATTGTCTCTGGTTCCCAAAGAACGATTGGAATATTTGTTGGAGAGGATATTGGATGAAGAGGGATTTTTATCAGATGGTGGAATAAGGGCCTTATCGAAGTACCATGAAAAGAACCCCTATTCAGTTACTTTAGATGGACATCCATATACGATTCGTTACGATCCGGGCGATTCAACTTCCGATATGTTTGGTGGTAATAGCAACTGGCGAGGACCTGTTTGGATGCCCATTAATTTTCTCATAATTCAATCTATTCGTAAATACGGAGAGTTTTACGGAGAGAATTTATTGGTTGAGTTTCCCCAGGGATCTGGAATTAAAATAAACCTTTGTCAGGTTGCCGATGAATTAACGAGACGCGTAATCAGTCTATTTGAAAAGGATTCGGATGGTAAAAGGCGTTGTTATGGAAAGTACAATTGGTTTTACCAGAAACCGGGAAATGAACACCTTGTATTGTTTTACGAATATTTTCACGGCGATAATGGCTCCGGTTTAGGTGCCAGTCATCAAACAGGTTGGACCGCCCTGGTTGCCGAATTGATCAGTGAGTATGGAAGAAGCAAACCGGCAATTACTGAGGTGGATCCAGCACCCCTGGCAGTTTAAAAGCCGGTCCCAAGCTTATTTTGATTATCTTTATCGTTTCGTACACGGGATAGAAAAAATATCTCGCTTAAACACTTAACACTCAACCTTGCGTTTTACAGAATTTGATTTTCACCCCGGTTTATTGGAAGGTATTGATGCCTCCGGTTATGAAATCGCCACTCCTGTTCAGGAACAGGTGATACCCCCCATATTGGCTGGCAAGGATATTATCGCATCAGCGCAAACTGGTACTGGCAAAACCGCTGCCTTTTTATTGCCGATGATCCACCGCCTATTGAACAATCATACCGATGGACAAGTAGGTGCATTGATCATTGTACCCACGCGTGAATTAGCTGTACAAATTTCTCAACATTTGGAAGGGCTATCCTATTTCACCCATCTTAGTTCAATTGCTATATATGGTGGCAACGATGGGCAAAGCTTTGTAAATGAAAAGAAGGCGCTGCAGATGGGCGCCGATATTATAGTATGTACGCCAGGTCGTATGATCGCTCATATCAATATGGGCTATGCACATATGAAGGGATTGCAGTTCCTGGTATTGGATGAAGCGGATCGAATGCTGGATATGGGATTCCAGGATGATATCAATCGGATCATACAAGCGCTTCCGGCTAAACGTCAAACATTATTATTCTCTGCTACAATGCCGGATAAGATAAGGCAACTGGCTCGTCGTATTTTACAGAGCCCGGTAGAGATTAACATTGCTATATCAAAACCACCTGAAAAAATTGTACAACAAGCATATGTTGTTTACGATACTCAAAAATTAGCTCTCGTCAAACAATTACTCAAGAGTATTCCTTACAAAAGCGCTTTGATTTTTTGCAGTCGTAAGCAGAATGTAAAAGAACTCACCCGCACACTGTTGCTGAATAAATTTGATGTAGCAGAAATGCACAGCGATCTGGAGCAATCGAAAAGAGAAGAGGTAATGAATGGCTTTACGAGTGGCCGCGTTCCCGTGTTGATTGCAACCGACATATTAAGCCGCGGTATCGATATTGACACGATCGACCTGGTGCTTAATTACGATGTACCTCACGATGGAGAAGATTATGTTCACCGTATTGGACGTACCGCAAGAGCAGAAGCCGATGGAATGGCAGTAACTTTTATTGGCGAGAAAGAACAGAATAAATTCGCCGCTATTGAAGAATTGCTCGGTAAATCAGTAGAAAAAGTACAAGTACCTGAATCATTGGGACCCGCTCCCACATATCATCCCCGTACTAAAAGCAGAAGTGGTGGCGGTAATCGGCGTCATTTTCATACCAAACGACGTTAATCTCTTATATTTATTGGATTAATTTTGCTTCATGTTGCATATAAAGCGCCTGTTGATTTTTTTAATTCTTTTTTCAGGACTTGCCTGTTCGCGCAATGCGTATAAGTCTACAAACAAAGTTTATAAGAAACAAGCAAAGGAATATGCAAAACTCCTGCAGCAATACCCATTGAATGATTCAGTAAGCAATGCTCCTTTTTTTGCAGGCACTACTAATTTTTCAGTCCGCCGACCGAATTATGTGATCATTCACCATACAGCACAAAACAGCTGCGATCAAACTCTGAAGACATTTACATTAACCCGTACACAAGTAAGTTCACATTATGTAGTGTGTCGCGATGGAATTGTATTTCATATGCTCAATGATTATTTCCGGGCGCATCATGCAGGCTCGAGCAGATGGGGAAATAATACGGATATTAATAGTAGTAGTATTGGGATAGAAGTTGATAATAATGGAAGTGAACCCTTTTCTGAATCACAGATGTACAGCCTGCTTGAGTTGCTGGGACGATTGAAAAGAGCATTCAATATTCCGCAAGGAAATTTTATTGGTCATGCAGATATAGCGCCCGGAAGAAAAGTAGATCCCAGTCGTTTTTTTAACTGGAAACAATTGGCTGATAGTGGGTATGGATATTGGTATGATACTGCCAGTATAATTCTTCCGTCGGATTTCAATGCTATGCAGGCTTTGAGAATAATAGGTTATCCAATAAAAGATACCGGCATCGCTATTCAATCTTATAAGATTCACTTTGTACCGCAAGACTCCACAAGGATAATTTCTGAAGCAGATCGAAAGATATTGTACGACTTAATGAAGAAGTATCAATAAAAGACGGGAAGACAGAAAGACCGGAAGTCCGAAAGAAATACCGTGTATTCTTACTTTCCGACTTTCGGACATCCTGACTTCCCGACTAAATTCAGAACTTATTTTTTAGGCTCTTCCAGTTTTCTCTTGTATTGACGGTACCATACAATCTTTCCATTCTTATCAACACCATTGAGATCGTGCCATTCTGCGGAATCAACTTTTCCAGATTTATAAGTGTCGTATTCTTTGTACCAAAGACCAATCACATCAGCCTTGTTATCGATTTCGTGACTCTTCAACCAAACTTCAAACTCAATTTTAATTGAGCTGATACTATCTCTTGATTTGGCCCATTTTGACAAAAGACCAGCTTTAGGCCCAGAATATGTAACTCCATCCCAACCCTGAAAACTTATAGTATCAGTAAATGTACCGGCAAGGGCGGTCATATCTCCTGTTTCCCAATGTTTGTAAGAATTCAAAACATTCAATAAGGCAGAGTCGGATATATCCTGATTAAAACTGGCGGAAAAACCTACGGTGTATGGAAGTACTACAGTCGATTTTTCAGCTGCAGCAGCAGTTGGAGCTGCATCAGCACTTGCCTTGTCTGCCTCATTGTTACAGGCATAGAACAATGCGATCACGAAGAAAAGAGAAAGAATCTTTTTCATGTAAGTTGATTTGGGGGTTAAAAATGAATGCAGGTTCCGGGAAGTAAGTGGGCTGTGAAGGGGATTAAGCGGGAGGATTCTTACGAAAGATAAGTATTCAATTTCAATAGCAAATTTATTTTATCGAATAAAATGATGGAGCCATTGCACAAGCATTTTTCATTTGATATAAATCAAATTTCAACTTAATTGGCAATCGATATCTAATTTAACTCGCCTGCAGTTTCATGATCATTGTATTGATCTCTGAGTTTGAGTAATTCTTGTTTATATTTTTTGATAAGATCCTGTTGATTGGCGGAGTGAATTAAATTCTTTTGTTCATCCGGATCTTTTTTGAGGTCATAGAACTCCCATTCATTTAGGGTATAAAA
>Ga0190274_10002157_pt1 | contig 11579 bp, 12 predicted proteins | sample Popmic531T_FD_133002 | JGI IMG/M metagenome (GOLD analysis project Ga0190274, IMG submission 133002) | Populus adjacent soil microbial communities from riparian zone of Yellowstone River, Montana, USA - 531 T | ecosystem: Environmental > Terrestrial > Soil > Riparian zone | place: USA: Montana...
TGCCCTGTCGTGGTTCTTCAATACGCTCAGCACAGAAACCAGGTTAAGGATAATTGATGCTTCGCGAACGCTATCTTTCAAATACTTGAATGCAGAAATAGCTTTTTCCATCCGATAAGCAGCATTCCAATTATCGCCCTGGATATAATATAAAGTGGCATATGCATTATTTACGAAACCCTGGAAACTTCTATTGCCAAGTGAATCGGCTAGTCGCTCAGCACGTTCGAGATAGGATTTAGCTTTTTCATATTCTCCCTTATCAATATAAACATTGCCCAGGAGATAAGTGGCGCGCAGTTCGCCCCTAAGGAAATGCAATCGTTTACTTAGTGTTAATGCCTCCAATCCATACGCTTCCGCTTTATTAAAATCAGAATACTCAATGTCATTTCCAAGTGTAGCCAGCAGGTTAACCTTATTGGTATCTTCTTTCGCTTTGGAAAGTGCTACTATCTGGCTATCGATCAAAGCCTGTGATGGTTGCCCATTGAGCAGTTGAGTAACGCAAAATTTCAGGGTGAATAACCAAAGAGCGTTGCGAAGAAAATACTTCATAGTAGTAAGTAATGAGTGGAATAATCAGTTGCCTGCTGATTAAAAATAGTGATTTCTTTTTTCTACGGTACTACCTGCATTCAGGTATTTAGCCATTAAAAAACCAAGCCATTCAGGGATTGTACAAACCTTTTGCAGTGGATAGTTTTGAAGCATCAATAAATTAATCATTAAACAATTTTTTATGAGAAGAATGATGCTATCACCCGCCGCTTGTCTGGTAATCATGATTGCCGTCGTTTGTGGAGCACATGGTTGCACACCAAAAAACAGTGAATGCCGAACCTGCACCGCGCGAAACACTGCTAATGAAATCACTGCAAGCACTACGGCTTGTAGTACCGACGCGGAAACGCAATTTAGAAATGCGCACACCGGAATGAATGTAAAGTGTGAATAATAGACCAACAAAATTGCAATTATGAAATGGATTTCTTTAATAGTGCTATTGACAATGGACCTGTGTTCAATGGCTCAAGCAAGCGGCCGGTCATTTATAGTAAATGATCAGAAAGTTTCCGATACTCTTATCCGGCAATTGGAAAAAAAGTATGGGGTTCAGTTTACACCCGGTAATTATTGGTACGATAAGGTTTCCGGGGCTTATGGTGTCAAAGGAGGACCATGCACCGGAATCGGTATAGCGGGTTTATCTATTGGTGGCAATTTAAGAGGCGATGCCTCCAGCGGGGGAACAGGTGTATTTATAAACGGAAGAGAGTTACATCCAACAGACGTTTTAGGATTTCAAACTTTTATGACCGTGATTCCCGGAAGATATTGGGCACATGCCAATGGAAATTTCGGAAACGAAAACAATACAATGGTGGTCGGCAATTTATACCAGTTGTACCAGGCGAGGTTTGGAAGTAACCGGCAAACATCTTCTTATAAAAATAATCCCTGGAGTGGTGAGAAAAGATCTTTTGGCGGCGATGGATCATTCATGTGGTACTCTTCTAAAAAAACTGACGGAACAACTTATGATTATTTCATTGATTAATTAATAACGCATGCAACCACTTAAATATGTATGGCTATTATTGACGCTGCAGTTTTTTCAATCTATTACTGCTGATGCCCAGGAACCGGACTCCAAAACATACAGTATCACATTGTGTGCAGATATACCGGACAATAGCAATGCGCGAAAGGTTTTTCATAATAGCGAGCCGGGGCACGTTTTTATAATATTAGAGGAAAGAGATATTGTTTCGGGAGATCAAAAATCGCTGGTGTGGGGGTTCTATCCACGAAGACCCGTATCGGCGATCCTTTTCCGGTCGGCTAAAAGTAAGCTTGTTGATAACAGCAATCGTGAGTACGATGCTTCTGTTTGCAAATCGCTTACAAAAGAACAATTTATTGTAGCGATGAAAAACGCTTACGAATTCACGCAGCGGAAGTACCATCTTAATAAATACAATTGTTACGATTACGCGGTAGAGGTTTTTAACAGCGTTCCAGGTACTCCAGCTATTCCCCTGACGCATATTAAATTCCCCTTTGTTTTTGGAAGAGGTGGGTCGCCTTGTGCTTTGTATCGTGATCTCGAAAAATTACAACCCGCTAACAATCCGGACCAGTTTATTATCAGCCTTCACCCCGAAAAGGCGCCAATCAGCTATAATAATCGTGAGCAAACTTTAGCAAAATCAAAACATTAATTAATAAAATAAACCAAATTACAATGACCAGAGTATTCTTATCAGCAGCCATGTTATTATTCTCTTATTCCGTTATGTCGCAATTCGGCGGTGTTTTCGGTAGCAAGGACCACTATGCCGAAGTGTTACGCGGCGCCATTGAAACGTTTAACGAGAACCCCAATTTCCAGAACAAAAAGAAAGTGACGAAGATGATTGATCTAGCGGTGGAGCTCGGATGGGATATTGCCAGTATCATTGGTGAAAGCGAAAGTTATAGCGGCGCTGTCAATGGAATTGTTATCGGCGTCCGCAGTAATTTAACCAGGCCCGATAAAAAGTTGGTTATTGACGGTGGCATTAATTATGTCGGCTCTGGCGGAAAATACGAGGAATACCACTACGAACCTGGCGGCGGCGGCTCTTCGGGCGATTCGAAACTCCGTTTGAATTATCTCAACTTTCCCATTACTGCCAAATACCGCAAGCATATCAACAATGGCTTTTATGGAGAGGCTGGAATTCAACCGGGCTTTCTACTCGGTGCCAAAGACAAAAGCAGCGAGGGCACCTCTGATGTTAAGGAGGGCTTCAATAAATTCGATGTGGGATTGATACTCGGTGGCGGTTACCAGATAGGCCGCAAGTTGGGTGTAGGAGTTCGTGTAGTTCCGGGGCTCATCAATATTAACACGGGCGAGTATAATGAACAGAAGGATAAAAATCTGAATGTATCGTTGCGGGCGTCGTATAGATTGTTTTAAAAGAGAAGAGAGAAGGGAATAGAGAATAGATAATAGAGAATAGGGCCACAGACTTGTAAAACATGATAAAAGGGGACACCCTATTCTCCGTTAACTATTTTCTACTTTCCAAACTCCAGTCCTCCTCTAACTAATCTTTTAAAAATCTTTTGTTATGAAAAGGAACTTCTTCGTCCTTACATGGATTCTTATTGCCATAACTGAAATCACGAGCGGGCAGGGTATTGCGATAAATAATGATGGAAGCGCGCCGGACCCGCAAGCGATGCTGGATATAAAAAGTACGAGTAAAGGCCTCCTGATTCCGCGTATGACAACGGCCCAACGGAATGCCATGTTATTTCCACCCATGGGCATGATGGTGTTTGATACAGATACCAGAAGTTTTTGGTTTCGGGGCCTGGGAGTCTGGACCGAAACCGTGAATGCGCTTAACAATCGTTGGATTAATTCAGGTTATCAGAGTTCGATCAATAAAGATTCCCTGCCGGTTGAAATATCCTCGGGCAATTCGGCTACTATGGAATCCCCGTTGACGATTCAAAAATCAGGAGCTCCAACGGGCATTGAGAATGTGTTGACTATTTACCGGCGCTCGGATGCACCCGCAACTAACGGTATCGGAGGGGCTATTCTATTTCGGAATGAATCGACAAGTAATGGAATGATTCCGAATGGTCGTATCAGTTCCATTGCAGAAGTAAATTCGCCAGCTACCTACAGCGGTGCACTTCGTTTCGATGTTTTTAATTCAACAGGCGCTACTATTCCCCAATTGTATATTAATCCGGAAGGGGTAGTAATGGGTGGGACTTTTATTGATGCTTCGGCTATTGTCGACATACAAAGCAATAACAAAGGTTTACTGATTCCCCGGATGACTACACCGAACAGACAAAATATTCAATTCAAAGCAACGGGGTTAATGGTGTTTGATACTAACACACGAACTTTCTGGTTCTGGACGGGAACGGAGTGGAGAGAATTTGGCAACCCGGGTGTTACATATTGGAATAGTAATAGTTTTGGGTATAATAATTACAATAGTAATCTTCCTTTGATGATCGGTAATACATTAAACGGTATTCCCAATGGTTCGTTGAATGTATTAAAAGAAGGGGCCGCAGCCGGCCTGGAAGACGTGTTGACCATTCAACGGAGTTCAGTGGCTACTCCGGTATCCGGAATAGGCGGATCAATATTTTTTAGAAATGGTGCGCCTGGTAATTCCTTTTCCACTTCAGCACGTATAAGCTCCGTTACTGATGATATGGATGGTAGTGCTCATTCTTTACAGTTTACGGCTTATTCAGCAGGCTCAGGTACTCCGCAGTTGTATATCAATTCACAGGGTGTTGGCATAGGCAAAACAACTGTTGCTCCAACAGCCAGGATGGATGTGAATGGCAACGTACGAATTGATGGCGAACTTAATCGTCCATCTACCGGCGCATCCAATATGATTCCAATATGCTATGGTGTGGTGAATGCAACCGGAGCCCTTTTAAGTGGAACTACCAATTACAGTTGTAGCAAAATTGCAGTGGGTCATTATGAAATTACTGTAGCAGGCCAGGCACTCAATACAACAACCGACGTGATAAACGTTACTCCGATAGTGTTTAATGGGGCAAGAATGGTTACCGTAAATAGTTCGGGCAATGCTGTGCGGGTATTTATTTATAGTTCCACTGGGGCATTGATCGATACACAATTCAACTTTATTATTTATAAGTTGTGATAAACGCCAGTTGTTGTAAAAAATAAAATACAAAGGAATTACTTCGCGGTTAATTCATCATAAGCCGCTCCCAATGGACGCTGCAATCCATCTCCTTTCCATTCGGTAGTGAATGGTAAAGTGGTGGTCTTTAAAAACTCTTCCTTGGTTTTACCACTTTTGATTTCCTTATCAGTAAAGTCCAGGATATTATTCAGGTATTCCGCAAATTTATCAAGGTCCTCTGAAGTACCTGTAATATCATAACCTTCCGCTGAATGTCCATAAACGTAAGTCGTTTTTTTATCCAGCTTTTTTTTGGTTTTAGACAATACTTCTATCCAGCTTTTGATATTGGCTCCTGCACCCCGGTCTACAAATGGATGACGACGGTTAAATAACAGGTCGCCCATATGAGCTATGTTGGAACGGGTAAAATGTACTACGCTATCGCCATCAGTATGCGCCGCGCCAAAATAATACAAACAGATTTTTTCTTTACCGATCTTTTCACACCAGGTGTCTGTATAAGTCTGATCAGGATAAAGCTGCTTATCTTCTGTTTTTTGGGCAACGGCTGATTTTTGCTGATTGGTTAATGAGTTCTTATGCGCAAGGACATGCGGAACAATTCCTTTAAACGACAGATTGCCGGATGAATGATCGCCATGATGATGTGTATTGATCACTAAGCGGAAGGGCTGTGTATGTTGTTTTTTCAATTCATCGATCAGGTGCTGAGATTGTTCAGGGAATTGCGTGTCCACCACTACCATTCCTTCTTTAGTAACGGTAAAAAGAATGGTTCCACCTCTTTCGGTAAAAAGGCCGGTTTCTTTGTTGAGCATTTTGATTTTCCAGGCAGGCTGCTGAAGTAAAGATGCAAGAAGATCTTTAGGGCTTAATGAAAAGATACCAGCTGTTAGTGCGGTAGTGCGGAGGAAATGGCGGCGTTGCATATATTTGATTTTTTAAAGTGCAAATTTTAGAATGTGCAGATGTGCAGATTAGTAAATGTGCAAATTCCTTATGTTCCGAGAGACTAAGTATTATTGAACTCTCTAAATTTCAGGTACTGCATTTGCACATTTGCTAATTTTCGAATTTACACATTAAATTAATATTCGAACTTCTTTAAACTGGGTGCCTTGAACCAGGTTATAATCACTACCAATAAAGTCATGAATCCCCCGAATACGATAGCAATTGGCACTGAGTTACCGAAAACTCGCTTCGATACCCCGCTTTCAAATTGTCCCAGTTCATTACTCGAATTGATAAACATAGAATTTACCGATGATACGCGACCTCTCATTTCGTCGGGGGTGGTGAGCTGGAAAATGGTACCTCTTACCAATACACTAAGTCCATCGAAGGCGCCACTGAATAAAAGCGCGATAAACGAGATCCAATAGATATCCGATACGCCGAAAACAACGATACAGATGCCAAACCCCGCGACGGCGAGCAACATTTTTTTCCCTTGTTGGCTGCGCATCGGGAAAAATGTAAGCAATAAAATACTCAAAGCGGAACCGATATCCGCAGCGGCATTCAACCATCCAAAAGCTATAGGACCTGTATTTAATATAGTAGCCGCCACCTCTGGAATAAACGCTACGATGCCCCCAAATAAAACGGCAAAAAGGTCCAGGGAAATAGCGCCAAGCAAAATCTTATGATTAAAAACAAAACGCAAACCCTGTTTAACACTTTTCCAGGCACTCTCATCCCGATTAGTAACTATTATCGGCAGTCTGGGAATTTTGTATAAACTAAATGCCGCTATCAGTCCATACAACAGTATAATATAAAAAGTATAATGCACGCCGATTCCGGCAATGAGGAAACCAGCGGTTGCGTGACCAGCAATGGAGGCAATTAGCCATGTAGACGAACTTATGTTGGCGGCAAACGGCAGCACAATCTTCGGAACCAATTGTGAGAGGATTGCATTTGACGTAGGCCCCGCGAATGCGCGGATAAACCCGGTACCGAATATGATCCCGTAATAGAAAAATTTAAGTTGCTGCTGGGCGAAAAATCCTTCGAACCATGCCGAAGAAATCACAATCATTCCGGCAAAGCATAGTGAGTTAGAAAGTATGCCTTTTAGTAAAAGAGTTCGTTTATCGGAACGGTCGATAATATAACCAGCATACAGTGCGAGTGAAAAAACAGGAATGAATTCTGCGAGACCAGCGAATCCCACCGCGTAGGTGTCGCGGGTAAGCTGAAAAAGTTTATACCCGGCTACAGTGGTAAGCATTCGCAGGGCCATGATATAAAAGAAGCGGGCGACTATATAATACCGGAAATTCTGTTCACGAAGAGGGGCGAATTTATCCGGGATGTTAATCGTCATTGATTTGCTCGTGCATTTTTTTAATACCGCTAAGGTAGTGTAAGATAGTGTTGCCCGTTGTCGTAATCTTTTTCTAACGCGTCGATAACTACTTTTAGTTGTTTTTCATTACCCAGGAAATCGGCATTGGAAGCGTCAATAAAAAGTGTTTTGATATTATGCTGTTTGATATAATGAGTATATGTCTGTTGCAGATTAAAAAGGTATTCATCGGGAATCGATTGCTCATAGTGCCGTTGTCTTTTTTTGATATTTTGCTGAAGCTTATTAACAGGAGCGTGCAGGTAAATCAGGAGGTCGGGTTGGATGATCTGCTGGTTAATGATTTCGAATAATTTCTGATACAACCGGAATTCTTCTTCGGGAAGATTCACTTTGGCGAACAATAGACATTTCGTAAAAAGATAATCGGAAATCGTGAATTGTTGGAAAAGGTCCTTGGTATGGATCAGCTCTTTTAACTGCTTATATCTTTCGGCCAGGAAAAAAAGTTCCAGCGGAAAAGCATATTGAGCCGGGTTCTCGTAAAATTTCGGGAGAAAGGGGTTGTCGGCAAATTGCTCCAGCACCAGCCTTGCATTGTAATGCCTGGAAAGGAGATGAGCCAATGTGGTTTTACCGGCGCCTATGTTGCCTTCGATGGTGATAAAGTGATAGTTCATTAAAATGTAAAATGCAAAACGTAAAATATAAAATGTAAAAAGAAACCTCGGTTCAAAAATTATGATTTATGCAAATCTTTCGACAAAATTACGGCTCCCATTCGCGTTAATTCGTATTCATTCGCGTTCAAAATTCGCGTCCACAAAATAACCCAATTGAAAAATCTCCTGATGCATGGTGAAGATTTGTGGAAAAGTTCAACGAATCTGATACACGGGAAGCATATCGGGACATTCTTTTAGTAATCGACGGATAGTTTTGTGCAGCAATGGGTGTTTCAGATCCGCAGCAATCTCTGCTAGTGGGGTAAGAGCGAAACGTCGGTTGTTCAGTTCGGGATGGGGAACAGTGATCAGGGGAGATTGAAGCACATCGTTATTATATAGTAATACATCGATATCAATAATACGAGGGCCATATTTTTCTTCACGGCGCCGGCCCATTGTTTCTTCGATTGATAACAATACTTGCATTAATTCGGGAGCTCCCAGATCAGTATGCAGCAGTAATGCCTGGTTTAAAAAGGCAGGTTGATCGGTTTTGCCCCAGGCGGCAGTCTCGTATAAAGAAGATTGCTTAAGAATATGGCCACATTTCTGGCCAATCAGTTCAATTGCCTGTTGAAGATAATGCTCCCTGTTGCCGGTATTGCCGCCTGTCAATAGATACGCTTTGTTCATAATTTCCCTACCTTACGGGCGTCAAATATCATTGATTTTTGTAATAAATATTAGAACGGATGAATAGCTTTTTTAAAATCTTTTTCGCGTCGCTACTGGCTTTGTTGGTTTTCTCATTGGTCGCTTTTTTTATTTTGATGGGGATGCTTTCGTCCCTGGCATCTCCCAAAAAAGAAGTGGTGGGTACTAAAGCCGTATTGGTTTTGGATCTTAACTCGTCCTACCCCGAAATAGCTGTTGATAACCCTTTAGCGAGTTTAGGCGGATCAGATCAATATGATATTCCATCCGTTTATGACGTTGTTCGGCTGATAGGTGCGGCGGCAAAAGATAGCGGAGTAAAAGGCATTTATATCAAATGTGAAAATAATAATAATGGTTTTGGAACCAGTGAGGATATCCGGAACGCGTTACTCGCATTTAAACAAAGCAAGAAATTTATTTACGCGTATGGTGATGTGATAACACAAGGGGGTTATTATGTTTCGAATGTGGCGGATAAGATTTATTGCAATCCTAAAGGCGGATTAGATTGGCGGGGTTATTCCATGAGTCTGTTTTTTATGAAAGGGACACTGGAAAAAATGGAAATCGAACCACAGATATTTTATGCCGGTAAATTTAAAAGTGCCACTGAACCTTTCCGCGAAACAAAAATGACCGATGCCAACCGGATACAAACAACGGAGTTATTGAACGATCTCTATGCTCATTTTCTTACTCAATCCGCTACTGCCCGAAAGCTGGATACTGCATTATTACATCAATATGCCAACGAAAATAAACTGCAAACAGCGGACGCGGCGTTAAAGGCTGGACTCATCGATGGATTGAAATATGATGATGAAGTAAAAGATGAAATCAGGGGTTTACTTAAAATTGATAAATATGAAAAGCTGAATCTACTGCCATTAGGAAAATTCGCGAAATCTGTTTCTTATAAAAAAACAGGTAAAGAAAAGATTTCCGTGATATATGCCCAGGGCGACATTGTAGATGGTAAAGGCCAGCGGGAGATGATCGGTAGCGACAGCTATGTAGCATTGGTGCGGAACGCACGACTTGATAAAACCATTAAGGCAATCGTTTTTCGAATTAACTCGGGAGGAGGCAGTGCCATGGCTAGTGAAAATATCTGGCGTGAACTCTCATTGGCCCGTAAAGAAAAACCGGTGGTGATCAGCTTTGGTGATGTATCAGCTTCGGGAGGGTATTATCTTTCCTGTAATGCTGACAGCATTTTCGCGCAACCGAATACCATTACTGGTTCAATCGGAGTGTTCAGTATTCTTCCCAATATGCAGAAGTTTTTCAATAATAAGTTAGGGGTCACTTTCGATGGTGTGAAAACTGCTCCTGACGCAGATGCTTTATCGATATCGAAACCCTTGACTGAATCACAAAGAAGGTGGTTACAGAATGATGTGGACAGTATTTATGCCACTTTTACAAATCGGGTAGCAGATGGAAGAGGGAAGAATGTAGTATATATAGATAGTATTGGCCAGGGAAGAATCTGGAGTGGAACCCGTGCCTTGCAATTGGGATTAATCGATCGCATCGGTGGATTGCAGGAAGCGATCGACTGCGCGGCGCGTATGGCAAAATTAACTGATTATCGTTTGCGTGAATATCCTGAGCCGGCGAAGTTTTTAGAAAAACTTTTTGGAGGATACCAGCAGAACGCCAGAAATGCCGCTATTGAGGAAGAACTGGGTACAGATGGAATAAAGATTTACCAATCGCTTAAGAAAGTAAAAAGAATGATCGGGAGCGCGCAGGCGAGACTTCCGTTTGAGTTTGTGATAGAATAAGAGAAAGGTCAAAGGTGAAAGGTGAAAGAAGTCTCTGAAATCAACCGAGTCTTTTCACTTTTCACCTTTCACCTTTCACAGTTGACTTTTCACTTTGTCCCAGTCATCCACTAGCTTTGCTGCTCCTAGTTTTCAACTATGCCACAACCTTATAGTCAAACCAAAGCAATGCTGGCGATTACAAAAGCCAGCCTTAAAACAACTTTTAAAAGTCCGCAAGCTGTATTTTTCAGCCTTTTCTTTCCAATCGTTCTGATAATGATTTTCGGGGCTCTTGGGGGCCGTGGTGGAATTTCGGTGGATGTTGCATTTGATCCGCAGTCAGATACTACAAATGCTGTTTATCAGTCGATCCGCAATAATCCCGTGTTCAACGTAGAAAAAGCTGATCCGAAAGAATTAGACGACAGGTTGAAGAAAGGACGCATAACAGCGTTAATCAACATTAAGAAAGTTGCAGATGCAGATAGTAAATCTTCTTATGATATTCACCTGAAGACAACGTCAGCAAGCCAAAAAGACGTTCCTGTGCTGGAGTCGATACTACGTGACGTAATTAATACAATCAATGCGCAAAAAACCCCGTCGTATAGTAGCTATGCATCTGTGTCAAAAGAAATGATCGAGGGACGCCGGTATAAAATGATTGATTTTTTTCTACCGGGCATGCTCGGATTTTCACTGATCGGCGCGGCGGTGTTTGGGGTAGCTTTTGTTTTATTCTCCCTGAGAGAAACACTTATCCTGAAGAGAATGTACACCACTCCAATTAAGCGTGGTTATATAATCGTGGGGGAAAGTATTGGTAGAATATTGTTTCAGCTCACCACAGCTGTAGTGATCATTTTATTTGGAACTTATTTCTATGGATTTACACTGTCGAATGGTTGGATAACATTTGCAGAGCTGATGATTTTGGCATTTTTAGGGCTACTGGTATTTATGGGGTTTGGATATCTGATCAGTAGTATTGCCAAAAACCAGAACGTAATACCTATATATGCGAACCTCTTTATGTTTCCCCAGTATTTTTTGTCGGGAACTTTTTTCAATAAAAGCGCCCTCCCGGAAGGAATGCAGCCTATTATCAAGTTTCTGCCACTAACCGCACTGAACGATGCGATGCGGAATGTATCTTTTGAAGGAGCCCATTTAACGGATTGTGGTCCGCAGATTGGGATATTGCTGATGTGGACCGTGCTCGTGTATGCGCTGGCTATTAAATTTTTCCGCTGGGAATAAAGGCTGGTTTTCCTGTGAATTATCAATTAACAAATTTGTAGTATGCGCGTGGTTAAATTAGGTTTGATAAGTTTGGTAGGATTATTCCTGGTTATTTTTCTCTTGTCGTTGTTGATACCGTCTACCA
>Ga0190274_10002158_pt1 | contig 11577 bp, 11 predicted proteins | sample Popmic531T_FD_133002 | JGI IMG/M metagenome (GOLD analysis project Ga0190274, IMG submission 133002) | Populus adjacent soil microbial communities from riparian zone of Yellowstone River, Montana, USA - 531 T | ecosystem: Environmental > Terrestrial > Soil > Riparian zone | place: USA: Montana...
CCAGACATTTCAATACACTTCAATGAATATCAAATTTTGCGGGGCCGCACGCCAGGTGACAGGAAGTTCACATCTCATTACCCTTGACAATGGTTTCAAAATATTGCTGGATTGCGGCCTCTTCCAGGGCAGTTACCAGGAGGACCTCATCAGCAACGGCCAATTTCTCTTCAACCCGGAAGAGATCGACTGTGTAGTGCTTTCCCACGCTCATATTGATCATTCAGGGCGCATACCCAAATTAGTTAGGAATGGATTTAAAGGTCCTATTTATGCCACTCATGCTACCAGGAGCCTATGCACCATCATGCTCCTGGATGCCGCTTTCATCCAGGAAAAAGATGCTGAGTTTTACAACAAGAAACATCCACTTAAACACAGCCCGGAAGGAGTCACTCTGCGAGAAGCATTATATACTACGCAGGATGTGGATACTACTATGAAACTTTTCGTCGGTTACGGATATGATCAATGGTACAAAATCCATCCGGATGTACGCATTATGTACAACGATGCCGGTCATATCCTGGGTAGTGCAGGTGTGACACTTGAAATCACGGAAAATGGCAATACTACAATGATTGGATTCACCGGTGATATAGGGCGTCCCAATCGTCCGATTCTGCGTGACCCACAATCCATGCCCGAGTGCGATTACCTCATCTGCGAATCAACCTATGGCGATATAGTTCATGCATCGCAACCGAATGAAATGGATCGCTTTCTCCAGGTCATCAAAAAGACCTGCATCGAGAATCGCGGCAAGCTCATCATCCCGGCCTTTAGTGTCGGTCGCACACAAGAAATCGTCTACATGCTCGACCAGGCCAATACCGCCAACCAGTTGCCTCCCATCAAAGTATACGTAGATAGTCCGTTAGCGGTCAATGCAACTGCTGTATATGGCTCGCATCCTGAATGTTTTGACAATGAGCTCAACAAATATTTATTAATCGATCAAAATCCATTTGGTTTTAATTCCCTCACGTATATCCGGGAAGTCGATCAATCCAAAGCTTTAAATACGAGTCATGAGCCTTGCATCATCATTTCTTCTTCCGGTATGATGAATGCAGGTCGCGTCAAACACCATTTATTCAACAACATTGAAGATTCACGCAATACTTTTTTGATCGTAGGTTATTGCACCCCGGATACACCAGGTGGAAAACTCCGGGCAGGAGCGACAGGATTGAAAATATTTAATGAATACAAACAAGTCCGGGCCCATGTCGAAGTGATGGGCTCTTTCTCCGCCCATGGTGACCGCGATGAGATGTACCAATTCATCAGCAATCAAAAAAAGAAACTGAAAAAGATTTTCCTCGTGCATGGAGAATATGATACGCAACAATCCTGGAAATCCTTCTTAGGTCAAAACGGATTCAACGAGGTTGATATACCTGCACAAGGAACAGAAGTAAGACTGTAAGAGAGTAAGACAGTAAGTCGAAGGTTCTTTAAAATAAATCAGGTAGGGGCGTATTGCATCCGCCCTTACCTGATTTATTTTAATCCTGGATGTAACCCAATGCACTTTTATTACATTGAAGCCTTCAAGATCACCTCTTTTCGCTGTTGCTCCAATTGCTCCGATTTCGATTGGATATTTCCTTTTTCTTTTTCCAGCATGGCCATGATCTGTTCGATTTGTTGGCGCGTGGTAGAGACGTTAGTTAGAGCCTTGTTGATTTTTTGTTGGGCGAGGTAATCGGAAATGATATTGTCGAAAAAGATATCTCCAAATTTGTTGAATTCCTCAATATCCACATTGATTTGGAACTCCAGGTCCTTATATACATCTTTCAATTCATTACCGAAGCGAAGCAATGCATGTCGCGATTGTGAGGCCATGTCCCGCGCCTGGTCAATAGCCTGGTGCTTTAAAGAACCATAACGGCCGCTGCCCCACATGTCCCGCTGTCCCCAACCCTGGGCATCCCGGAGAAAATATTCAGCACGACTCACATACTGCAGTGCTTCGCTGCCGGCTTTGAAAGCCTCCTCAACTTCGACAGTATATTTTTGCAAACGATCGGATTGAGCATGAAGATTTTTCAGTTCAGCCCCAGTCTGCGGATCCAACTGCATGATTTCTTCTTCCCTCATCTTCATCTGGACCTCAACACGACGGGCTATAGCTTCTTCATTCTGCTCCTTGTTAATCAGCAAATCCAATTCATACTGGATAAGCCCGACCGATTTATAAAGCTCATTATACCGAAGTGAAGCTTTGAGATATTCTTCCCGCTCTTTTTCCAATTTCTCTTCACGATCTCCTAAAAATTTTCGAAACATGCTGGTCAGTCCTTCACTTTCGAGAGCTTCAACATCCTTTTGTTCTTTTTCCAAAATAAGCTCCATAGCATCCAGCGCGGATTGCTCTTCAATCAGTCGCCTCTTTAACTCAGCAGTATGCACTTTGATCTGCCGGATTTGCTCCAGTTCACGGATACTATCTTGTAGCTGCTTGTGTAAATCAGTCATGAAGGTTGAAAATTAAGTATTGAAAGATTAGGTCGATCTAATCTTTCATTCCTTCAAAAGAAATTTGTCTCAAAAAGTTATCCGTTATATCAATATCATTCGAATAGGATCGATCCCCGGTCAAAGGAGCGACGCGACTGCGGTATAGTTTTAATTTTTCTTCGAGAGCAGGAGAAGTTTGTAATGGCCTCCTGTATTCCATAGCCTGGCATGCTAACAACCATTCGATGGCCAGGAGTTTCCAAACATGATTAACTACTTCAAACAATTTCAATCCTGCATTGGCTGCCATGCTCACATGATCTTCCTGTCCTGCACTAGTCACAATAGAATCTGTTGAGGCAGGATGAGATAAAATTTTATTACGGTTGACGAGCGCTGCAGCGGTGTATTGACAAATCATCATACCAGATTCCAGGCCTGGTTGATTGGCTAATGCAGCAGGCAGGCCGCGCTGACCGGACAGCAGCAAATAAGCTCTTCTTTCCGAAATGCTTCCATATTCAGCCAAAGCGATAGTCAGAAAATCAGCAGTAAGGGCAAGAGGTTGTGCATGAAAATTTCCACCGGAGACAATTTTTACACTACCGCCTTCATCGATGACTAACGGATTGTCAGTAACCGCATTGATTTCAAGTGAGGCTATATTCAACGCATACGCAATCAAATCCCGGGAAGCACCATGCACTTGTGGTGCACATCGAAAAGAATATGGATCCTGGAGATGTTCTTTTTGTCCAAGATGAATTTTACTGGACTGTAACCACTTTCGAATAGCTGCAGCAGATTGAATTTGTCCTTTTTGTTTTCGCAATTGATGAATATCCTCATCCAACGCGGAGTTGTTTCCATCAAATGCATCCAGGGACATAGCAGCACACATATCTGCAGCTTCTGCTATCGAAACCGCATTGTCTAACGCATGGATCAGCAAAGCAAGAGAATACTGTGTGCCATTGATCAGGGCGAGACCTTCTTTGGCCTCGAGCCGAATAGGATCAAGTCCTGCCATTGCTAATGCTTTCGCAGCAGGAAGTTGTTCACGATGATAGATGACTTCGCCTTCACCAATCAAAGGCAAGCATAAATGAGACAATGGCGCCAGGTCACCGGAAGCACCAAGTGAACCAATAGATGGAACAACAGGCGTAATTCCGTGATTATAGAAATCCAGCAATAATTGAATGACCTCTTTTCTGACACCGGAACTGGCTTTGGCCAGGCTGATTATTTTAAGTAACAGCGTCAGCCGAACAATAGATGGTGGAACAGTAGGTCCTACGCCGCAAGCATGTGAGCGCAGCAGGTTAGTCTGCAGCTGTCTCGTGTCTTCCGCCGATATGCTGACCGAATAAAGTGTTCCAAATCCTGTATTGATTCCATAATACCGGTTTGACGAATCGGACAGGAGATCCTCTAAGGATTGGCGGTTGGCCTTGATGTGATCCCAGACGGATGGGGCGATCTCCACCTTACCTTTGATCCAGTTTTTGATGTCTGCTACAGCAAGTTGCTGGCCTTCGTAGGTGAATAGATCCATGACCGTAAAATTAATCATAGGACTGTCCACCTGTTAATGTCCTTTAGGGTTGCGTTAAATGATGGTTAAAGAACCTCATACATTAAGTTTTGTAAAATACGTTAAAGGCTAATATTAAATTGCTTAATGGCAAAATGTCCCATTACCCGGTTACACCTACATGAAACTTTTGAGGACCGGACTTCGTCTTTTAACCATTAGCAGAGCCAATAATTGAAGTATTTTTGGCATCTCTTTCCGGAATCGGTATATCAATCCTAAACACAACATGAATAAACTGAAAATTGTACTTCTCTTTTTAGCTTTTACCTGCCTGGCTTCCGTGACCTCACTGAAAGCACAGCGTATAGCTATCGTGGACATCACCAAGGTATTGGAGCAATTACCAGATTACAAAGAAGCACAAAAGCAACTGGATGATATTGCAGCGCAATGGCGCCAGGAGATCTCCATTGAGTATGATCAGATCAAAGCCATGTACAATAAATACCAGGCTGAGCAGGTCCTGCTGACTGAAGACGCCCGCAAGCAACGTGAAAACGAGATCACCGAAAGGGAAAAACAAGCCCGTGAAATGCAACGGGAAAAATTCGGGCCGGAAGGCGCTCTTTTCCGCAAGCGGCAAGACCTGGTCCAGCCCATCCAGGAACGGGTCTATGGTGCCATCAAGACCTATGCGGAAGACCGTGGTTTCGATTTTATCTTTGATAAAGGCGGAACCGGTGGCCTGATATTCTCCAATGCAGAATATGATAAAACCGACGATATCATTCGCGCCCTCGCTAAATAATCGCCGATAGTTTAACTTTGCAAACTTTTTAATCCTAAATAGTAATATCACTACAATGAATCTCAAAATGAAATACATCCTCGGATTAGCCGTATGCCTCTTGATGGGTACTGCCAGTGTACAAGCACAGAAATTTGGCTATGTAGACTCCAATTCCATCCTGGAAAGCATGCCTAAAGTGAAAGAAGCTGAATCCGAACTGGAGGCTTTGAACAAACAACTTCAAGCTAAAGGCCAGAAAATGATGCAGGATTTCCAGGCTAAATATGAAGAACTACAACGTAAAGTTCAGGCCGGTGAAATCACGCCAAAGGATCAAGATGTTCAATCCGCAGCATTGGAAGAAGAGCGTCAAAAAATTGTCGCATTCGACCAGGAAATGCAGACTCAAATGGCGCAGAAGCGCGACTCACTTTTAGCTCCTATCCTCGAAGAGGTACGCATGGCTATCCAGTCTGTAGCTAAAGACAATGGATATACCTATGTGTTTGATGGCAGCCCTGGAGTCGGTGTATTGCTTTATGCTGACGAAACCACCAATATCACCACAATGGTTAAAGCCAAACTAGGTCTTTAATAACTCCTGGTTTGCAAATAAAAAAGTCCTGGTCATCACCGGGACTTTTTTATTTATTCTTCTTCATCCTTATTAGCATCAGCGATCTTCTTATCCTTGACTTCTTCATTCAGAAATTGATTGAGTTGATCAATTTCATAGGTTGATTCCATCTCACCAAACGGGTTGATGCGGATATCAAAACCACTCAATCGTTCATGAAACGACGGACGTGCTTTCTTTAACTCAGAAGGCTGTTTCTTCTTGCGAGGCATGATAAAAACGAATAGTGAGTAGAGGGAAGCGAATAGTGGATTTGAATCTATTCTACTTTGCTCTAAGAAGAAAACACCTTAGGAAAGGTTTAGTTTTTCTCTGAAGCCTGAAATTCTTTTTTCGGTTTCCTCCTTTCCAAGAATGGCGGCTATCGCAAACACATCCGGGCCTTGAGTTGAACCGGTCAAAGTCGCTCGAAGTACGGGCATGATATTGCCCATTTTAATACCGGAAGATTGAATAATCTCTTTGGCTACAGCAGCAGTAGAGGCTTCATCAAACGAAGTCAAATCACTAAAAGCTTCTGCTATTTTAGCTAACACAGGCCCAACTTCAGGCAACCATTTCTTAGTGATTTCTGCCGTATCAAATGAAAGCTGATCGGTGAAAAAATAATAGCCTTGTGAAATGATTTCATTCAATCGATGAACACGGAGTTTTAGCAGGTCGAATATGGATTCCATATTGATCGACCGGGTTTCGTATCCGGTTTTTTTAGCCTCTGCTTCCAGTCGTGATTTTGCATTCGAATAAGATAATCGCTGAACATATTGTTGATTAAACCAAAGTGCCTTGTCGTAATCAAACCGGGCTCCTGATTTATGAATTCGTTCAACATCGAATGACGCTATTAATTCTTCAATGGAAAAAATCTCTTGTTCCGTTCCCGGATTCCATCCCAGCAATGCCAAAAAGTTAATGACCGCTTCAGGTTCGAATCCATAAGTATCAAAACCTTCTATCGATTCTTCCGGGTTCGCAGATGGCCATCCCATTGGAAAAACAGGAAATCCAAATTTTTGTCCATCACGTTTACTCAACTTGCCATGGCCATTCGGTTTAAGGATCAAAGGAAGATGGGCAAAAGCAGGCATTGTATTTTCCCAACCGAAAGCACGATATAAAAGAACATGATGAGCTGTGCTGGGCAACCATTCTTCACCCCGGATTACATCGGTGATCTTCATCAGGTGATCATCAACAACATTGGCCAGGTGATAGGTTGGAAATCCATCTGCTTTGAGCAGCACTTTATCATCTAACTCTGCACTGTCAAAAGTTACTTCTCCCCTTATTCTATCCTGTATGGAGATCTGGTGACCAGGCTCCACAAACAATCTTACGGTATAAGGAATTTGGGCACTGATGTTCTCTTTTACCTGGTCAGCAGATAGAGTCAGGCTATTGATCATTTCCATTCTGACCGAGGCATCATATTTCGGATTGGAAATTCCTTTTTCAGTCAAACGTTGCCGCATGGATTCCACCTCCTCAGGGGTGTCAAAGGCTAAATAAGCTTTCCCTTCGTCAACCAGCTGGGTGGCATGATTTTGGTAGATTTTAGTTCGATCAGATTGACGGTAAGGTGTGAAGGGCCCGCCCTGTACAATGCCTTCATCCGGGGTCAGGCCTAACCAATTGAGGGAGCGGACAATATAGTCTTCTGCCCCTTCCATAAAACGGACCTGGTCGGTGTCCTCAATGCGGAGAACGAAGGTTCCTTTGACCTTCTTAGCCAGCAGGTAATTGTAAAGGGCCGTCCGTATACCCCCGATATGGAGGGCTCCAGTTGGGCTTGGGGCAAACCTCAATCTAGTCATGATTAGTTCTTACTTTTGCGTCCGCTGGAGGGAAATGGCTGAAATTTTGGATAAAAAAGCCCTGATTTTCAGGGGGAATGCAGCTATTCGAGGATAATAATCGTTTAATGTTCATTTATAAGGATCGAATTGAGGGTAAAGATAGCCAAACCGACAACCAATTTTTGACGACTCAATCCCATGTACTTAGTCCACACTCCTCAATACGTTCAGGCCCTTTTTCCAGGCCTGGTCTGGAAAATGGCCGGTAATTCACAATCGATTTACCTGACCTTCGACGACGGGCCCATCCCTGAAGTGACTCCCTGGGTTCTTAAAACCTTAGAGGCCTTCAATGCAAAAGCTACCTTTTTCTGCGTAGGCGATAATGTCCGGAAATATCCTGAAATCTTTGACCAGGTCGTGGACGCCAATCACACCGTCGGCAACCATACGCATAACCATGTCAGTGGCTGGGCAACTGAAAATATTTCCTACTTCAACAACATCCGGCATTGCGCCCGTATGGTACACAGTGGTTTATTTCGTCCACCTTATGGCAAGATCAAACCCAGCCAGGCTCAATTCCTGCAACGTCATTATCGTATTGTGATGTGGGATGTACTCAGTGGTGATTTTGATAAAACCATTAATCCAGAACAATGCCTGCACAATGTGATCAATCATGCAGGGCCAGGATCGATTGTGGTTTTTCATGATAGCCTTAAAGCAAGGATCAACTTACAATACGCTCTGCCCAAAGTCCTGGATCATTTTTCTTCGCTTGGATATTCTTTTGACGCATTACCAGCTTTGGTGCCAGCTATGGCCGATAAGCGATTACGTGTTGCGGTTTAAGTCTGAAGGGCTTAAAAAAACATGAAGGCTTGGTTAAGTCTCTGACTTAACTAAAAGACTGAAGGGATTGGTTAAGTCTCTGACTTAACTAAAATATTTGCGCATCTCTGACGCGCGAATCCCAAATATTTTCCCTATATTTCATCAAACACTTCACCATGTCCCGGTACAAAATACACGACCAGAGTGGTCTGTATTTTACTACCTCTACGGTAGTAGGCTGGATTGATATTTTCAGCAGAAAAAATTATCGAGACATCATCTTAAACAGCCTTAAGTATAATATTGAAAATAAAGCACTTCATGTCTTTGCTTATATCATTATGAGCAATCATATTCACCTTGTGTTGCAAGCTGGTCAGCCGGATAAATGGCCGTTATCAGATATTTTACGTGATTTCAAAAAATTTACGGCTAACACAATTTTAGCTACCATTCAAAAAGAGCCAGAAAGCAGGCGCGAATGGCTAATGCACATGTTTAAGTATTATGCGAAATACAATGCAAACAACCGGGATTTCCAATTTTGGCAGCAAGACAATCATCCGATAGAACTGATCACGATGAAAGTGATTTGGCAAAAAATCAACTACATCCACCTCAATCCTGTTAGGGCAGGAATTGTGGATAAGCCGGAAGAATATATTTATAGCAGTGCCAGGAATTATACCAGGGATAATAAAGATTGCTTGTTGATAATAGATTTGATGGAGCCGTGGTGGGTTTGAGATATTTTATATGCGCGTCGTGAGACGCGAGACATATTACAGTTAAGTCAGAGACTTAACCGAGCATCACATAAATATATAAATAAATAAATGACGATTGGTTAAGTCTCTGACTTAACTAAAATATTAAGTGCGTCTCTGACGCGCGAAATATTTTTTTAAAGAATATTTCTACCGTGGTACCATGTAAGACCTAAAGATTTGTGCAACGCTGGCAATTGATCATTTGTAATCTTCCCCGCCGCCATAATATCTCTGTCGAAAACAGATTTCATTTTTATTATCTGATCAATTCCTTGCAATGCCGTGCCATGACCTCCCGATGTCAGAATGGTATCAACGTTGTCAAATTGATTTAGCCATTTTAAATCTTCATCGACATCCTGCGAATAATCAATGGCTTTATGTACTGTCACCGGCTTAGGCAAACAACATTCAATCAACTCCTTAATGGCTTCACGATCCAGCCGGTTGTTCTTTAAAAGCCCGATGACAAATCCTTCAATCGATAATAATTTGAGTTGACTGATGGCCGATTTCATTTTTTCCAGGATGGCTGCATCACTTTCAAATCCAACTTCCGTTTCACGAATCATGATACGCACCGGAATGTCTACTTTCTCCAAGATAGAACTGAGCAGGCCTGCATCAGGTGTCATGCCTTCTGTCTCCAGTCGACTGCATAATTCAAGGCGTGCAGCTCCATGTTGTTCAGCAGCAATGGCCTGTTCGAAAGACACGACACAAACTTCAATTCTGTAATTTGAATTTTCGGGCATGAAAGATTATTTAGCCCATACATTGTATTTCAGGATACAGTAAATGGCCCGGAAGCCATCACGCCATCCAATTTTTTTACCTTCAGCATAGGTGCGACCGTAATAGGAAATACCAACTTCATATATACGGACTCCTTTCACCCTGGAAATCTTGGCCGTAACTTCTGGCTCGAAGCCGAATCTTTTTTCTTTCAAGGGAAGACTCTTAATCATATCGGCACGGAAGAGTTTGTAACAAGTCTCCATGTCCGTGAGATTGAGATTCGTGAAAACGTTAGATATGCGGGTCAGAAACATGTTTCCAATCGAATGCCAGAAGAAAAGGATGCGATGAGGGTTGCCTCCCATGAAACGGCTACCGTAAACAACATCCGCAAATCCTTTCATGATCGGAACCAACAATGCGTTGTATTCTTCCGGATCATATTCGAGATCAGCATCCTGGATGATGATATATTCCCCAGTAGCATATTGAATTCCGGTATGTAGTGCAGCTCCTTTCCCTTTATTGACCTCATGTTCAATATAGCGAATGGGAAATTCCGGATGCTCTGATTGATATCGTTGAATAGCTCCTGCGGTATTATCCTTTGAACAATCGTTGACCAGGATAACTTCCTTTTGCCAATTAGCGGGAAGGTTCACCGTGCAGACCCTGTCCAGGATCAGGTGAATGGTGCGTTCCTCGTTGTAGGCAGGGATGACGATGGATAAAGTGGGCAAGGGACGGTAGGTTTATGAAGGCGGCAAATTTATAACACTTTAGCGCATCCTCCCTGAATGCATACCTCCGCCATCCGAAATGCATAAGCTGCTATATTTGCGCTTTCAAAAGTAACCAATACGAAGGACAGCATGCTAGGTGAGTTTATTCCGTTGACCATCAGGGAGATAAGGCAGGAGACTACTGAGGCGGTCAGCATCCTGTTTGAATATCCCCTTGTCAATCGCGAGGCTTTTATCTTCAAACCCGGCCAATACCTCACTTTAAAGTGGAAATCTGCCGGCCAGGAATACCGGAGGTCATACTCTATCAGCTCGGTCCCGGAAGATCCTTATATAGCCATTACGGTAAAAGAAGTTTCCAAAGGGAAGGTCTCCCCTTTCCTGGCCAGGAATGTTAAAGCAGGTGATTCCCTGGATGTCATGATTCCCGAAGGCAGGTTTGTGGCAGATTTCAACCCGGAAAAAAAACGGATCATCTTTTTAATGGGAGCCGGCAGTGGCATTACACCCCTGATGTCCATTTTGCGGACAGCCCTGGAAACTGAACCTAAAAGCGTAGTGGTATTACTATACGGTAGCCGGTCTGAATCTCAAATTATTTTCAAATCCGACCTGGACCAATTAACTGAAAAATATAAAGGTCAGTTGTTTGTCTATCACACTTTATCCAAACCGGATGATTCAGGTTTTCTGAAATCCATTTTTGGAAAAAAGAAGAGTGAATGGCAAGGACTGAAAGGAAGAGTAAGTCCGAATCAAATTGTTGACGTACTCGCCAAACATCCCCAGACCCGGGAACCTTCCATTTTTTATTTATGTGGGCCTGGCGATTTTATACAAATGGCTCAACAAACACTTCAATCATCCGGTATCCAGGAGGAGATGATTAAAAAAGAATATTTTACACCTCCCTCATCTGAACATCCTACCACCCATATTGGAGAAGTTATGAAACATGACGGCAAATCGTCAACGGTAACCGTACACCTTCGCGGTGAAACGATTCTCCTCCAGGTAACTGATCAAACCATACTGGATACTTTACTGGATCACGGCTACGACGCTCCTTATTCCTGTCATAGTGGCGCCTGTGCAACTTGCATGGCGAAGGTGATACAAGGAAAAGTGGAAATGGATGCGTGCTTTGCACTCAATGACCAGGAAATAGCTAACGGTTATATACTCTCCTGCCAATCCCATCCTACGACCAGCATCGTGGAAATCACGTATGACGAATAAAGCGGAAATGATTTAGGA
>Ga0190274_10002159_pt1 | contig 11577 bp, 10 predicted proteins | sample Popmic531T_FD_133002 | JGI IMG/M metagenome (GOLD analysis project Ga0190274, IMG submission 133002) | Populus adjacent soil microbial communities from riparian zone of Yellowstone River, Montana, USA - 531 T | ecosystem: Environmental > Terrestrial > Soil > Riparian zone | place: USA: Montana...
ACCTTTCGCCAACGCAAGCCCGATCCCCAGGCCTCCCGCCGCATGTTCCTGGGCAGAGCGAACCTGCGCGAACATCCCGAACACCCTGGAAAGATCCGCGGCTGCGATGCCGATGCCGCTGTCTGCGACGCTGATGGTTAGAACGCCATCGCACTGCTCGGCGATGACACGAACTTCCCCCTCCGGATTGGTGTACTTGGCGGCGTTGGTGAGCAGATTTGACAGGACTTGAGCGAGCCGGAGCGGATCTGCGTTCACTTGCAACTTTTCTGGTACTTCGACGACGAGCGCGTGACGCCGCTCATCGAACAACGGGCGCGAGGTTTCCACCGCTGCGCCCAGGATCGACTGCAGGTCGGTCTGCTCCTTGCGCAGTTGCAGGGTGCCGTGCGTGATACGCGAAACATCGAGCAGGTCATCGAGGAGCAGCGACATGTGCTGAACCTGCCGCTCGATGACGTGGTTTGACCAGCGCTTCTGTGCATCGGTCGCCGCATCGCTGCGCGCGATGGTGGCGGCCTGGCGGATCGGCGCCAGCGGATTGCGCAGTTCATGCGCCAGCGTCGCCAGGAATTCGTCCTTGCGTCGGTCGGCTTCCAGCAGCTCGCGCTCCTGCAACTTCCGCTGCGTGATGTCCGCGAACCACACCGCGAGATCACCATCGAGCGGCGAAGCGATGATGTGGTACCAGTTGCTGTTGCCATCCGCTTCGGACTGCCGCTCGATCTGGCGAACATCGTTGTGCTCGAGCGCATCCACGTACATGCGGAACCGCGCGCGATCGTCCCAGGCATGCGGCAATACGTCGGTCACCTTGCGGTCCGCGAACTCGTCGCCCGAGCGAGCACGCATGACGATCGAAGCCGCGGTGTTCATGAACACGAATCGGAAGTCGGCTATCTGTCCGTCCTCGTCGCGCACCGGTGAGAGGATGATGAACGGCACTCCCGAGGATTCCAGCACCGACTGAAAACGGCGGTCGCGCTGGCTCACCAGTTCTTCCGCACGGGCGCGCTCGATGAAAACCGCAGCCTTGCGCGCACAGATGTCGGCGAGCCGGATTTCACGTTCGGTGGGACGCCGCGGCACCGGAAAGTGCACGGCCAATGCACCGAGGATTTCCCCGTCACGGCTCATGAGCGGCGTCGAATGAATTGCGCGCACCCCCGCCGCGCGCATTGATTCGCGAAGCCCGGTCCTCGCATCCGACTCCGAATCCGCAACGACGACACGCTGGCGTTCCGCGAATGTGAGGCCAGCGGCTTCGCCACCGATGCTGGTCGCGATTGTCAATGTGCCGCTTCGCTCCTGGTGAGTGCAGATGACTCCCTGGGTCGCCGAATGCATGCGCGCGAAGGTCGACAGAATGAGCTTGAGCTGGTCGGCCAGCTTCGGGACGCCGGCGAGTGTCGTCGACAACTCGTGCAACTCGTGCATGTCGGAGAGCTCACGGCGCGAGATGGAGCGGTAGTAGTCGCCAACCAGGATGACCATGAGCGACACGACGCCCGCGGAAATCAGCGCTACCTGCTCGGCCGAATTCGGAATCATCAGCGTTCCCGGCGCTTTCATGGCCGCGGAGTTGATGAGGCCGACGACCGCCACCAGCACTCCCGGCCCGCGGCCAGCGATGGTGGTCGCCAGCACGATGGCCGGAATGAAGAAGATGAAAGTGACGCGCGCCTGCGTGATGGGGAAGATAGCCCAGTGCAGCGCTGCCGCGATGACGGCCAGCACGACGGCGAAGCCGAATCGGCGCGGCGCCGTTTTCTCGAGCCAGGGCCACAGGCGCGCGAAGCGGAATTGGGTGATGCGTGCGATCAGGTGCTTGCCTTCTACGCCTGTCCGTAGGCGCGAGATTAACCCGTCATTGTCCCGATTTCAGTCCTCTCCTCTTTCCGGAACTGGCCGGGCCGGAATCGGGCCCAGCGGCGGAGGTTGCCCGGCATGTTGTGGAAGGCTTTCGTCGATCCACGCCCAGTCGGGCGCTTCGGCAGTCCAGATAGTGGTCTCGGGTCGGGCAAGGTCCGTGTCATCAAGCGCCCCATTGCGCACGATGATCAGGTGCGGACGAGATTCCGCCTCGCTGAACACGTGCGTGCCGCAGTTCGGACAGAAGCGCCTGTGCATGACGGCGCCGCTGTCGGCAATGCTGCGGTAGTCGCGAAGCTCGCCCTCGATGTGGATTGCGTTACTCGGAAACACCACGTTGACCGTGGCATTGCCTGCGGCCACGTACTGGCAGAGCCGGCACCAGCACATCCGCATGGTGACGGGCGCCGCGGTGATGCGAAAACGAACCGCCTTGCAGAGACATCCGCCGGTGTATTCCATGCACCCATTCTGCCGCGTTTTGGTTGGCCGTTTATACTCCCGCCCCATGAAACTCTACTGCTGGAATGTCAACGGCATTCGTGCCGTTGTAAAAAAGGGCACCTTCCAAAAATTCATCGCCGAGCACAAGCCCGACATCCTGTGTCTGCAGGAAACCAAGGCGGAAAAAGGCCAGGCGGAAATCGACCTGCCGGACTATCACGAGTACTGGAACTCGGCCGAAAAGAAGGGCTACTCGGGAACCGCCATCTTCTCGAAGCAGGAACCCATCAAGGTTACCAACGGCTTCCCTGACAGCTTCGCGAAGAAATTCACATTTGCCGACGAGCTCAAGCGCGACTCGTGGAATGAGGGGCGGGTGATCACCGCCGAGTTCGAGAAATTCCACGTCGTCACGGTGTACACGCCAAATGCCAAGGACGATCTTTCCCGCCTCAAGCTGCGGCACGAACACTGGGACCCCGCATTCCTCGCCTATTGCAAACAACTCGACAAGAAAAAGCCGGTCATCTTCTGCGGCGATCTCAACGTTGCGCACACCGAGCTCGATCTCGCCAATCCGAAGCCGAACAAAGGTAAGAAGGGTTTCACCGACGAAGAGCGCGAAGGTTTTCAGAATTTCGTGGACGCAGGTTTCGTCGACACCTTCCGCATCTTCACGCAGGGCAACGGCCACTATTCGTGGTGGAGCCATTTTGCGAATTCGCGGGCACGCAATGTGGGATGGAGAATCGACTACGTGCTGGTCTCCGAAGCACTGAAGAAAAACGTGAAGGAGGCGAAGATTCACGCCGACGTCCTGGGCTCTGACCACTGCCCGGTGAGCATCAAGCTCGACGTCTGACTTGACACCCGGCCGGGGATCTCATTACATTCACCCATATGGGTGAATATAAATCCCGCGAGCTCGACGGCATTTTCAATGCCCTGTGCGATCCCACGCGCCGCGCCATCCTCGCGCGGCTGACGGATGCGGACGCGCGCGTCACCGAGATCGCCGCGGACTTTCCCATCTCCCTCAACTCCATCTCCAAGCACATTCGCATGCTCGAGCGCGCGGGGTTGCTTCGCCGCTCCATCGTGGGGCGCGATCATGTGCTCACGCTCAATGCCGCGCCGCTGGCCGACGCACAGGCATGGATCGAGAAATACCGCCGCTTCTGGGAAGGCCGCCTCGCCGCCCTCGATGCGTTTGTCACTTCAAAGAAAAGGAAACGCAAATGAGTGCCGCTGTTCCTAACACCCTGGCCTCCGCTGCCGTCGTCGTCCGCCGCGTGATCGCCGCTTCGGCCGAAGACCTGTTCGACGCCTGGCTCGATCCCGAAGCGCTCGCGCAATGGATGCGCCCCGGGACCATCAACAGCACGGTGGCGCGGGTCGAACCGCGCGTGGGTGGCGAGTACGAGATCTCCATGCAGGGCCAGTCCGGCCCCATCGTGCACAAAGGCGTGTATCGCGTCATCGAGCGCCCGAAACGCCTGGTGTTCACGTGGATCTCCGGCCCCACCGAGAACAAGGAAACGCTGGTCACCGTCGATTTCGTGCGCGTCGACAAGCGCACCGAAGTCATCGTCACTCACGAACAACTGCCCGAGAGCGCGATGCCCTCACACCGCAATGGCTGGACCAGCGGTCTCGAACACCTCGACGAAGCCTGTCAAAAGGGTCTCATCGGATGAGCGGCCCCGTAAGCAAACTACTGGCCAACAAGACCGCGATCGTCTACGGCGGCGGTGGCGCCATCGGCGGCGCAACCGCTCGCGTGTTCGCGCGCGAAGGCGCCCGGGTTTTTCTCGCCGGGCGCACGCCGGCGAAGCTCGCCGCGGTGGCGCGTGACATCGAGGCTGCTGGTGGCAGCGCCGAGGTCGCCGTCCTCGATGTGTTCGACGAATGCGCGGTCGCCGCGCATGCCGACGCCGTTGCGTCCAAGACCTCCGGCATCGACATCATGCTCAACGCCATCGCCATTGCGCATGTCCAGGGCAATCCGTTCACGGAAACATCGCTGGCGGAGTTCGATCAGCCCATCACCGCGACGGCGCGCGCGCAGTTCATCCCTGCCCAGGCCGTGGCGCGGCACATGATCACGCGCCAGCGAGGCGTGATCCTCACGCTGACTACGCCCGGCGGACGCATCGCCGGCAAGGGCTTCCTCACCAACGGCGTCTTTTCGGCCGCCACCGAGGCTTTCTCGCGCCTGCTCGCCGCGGAACTGGGCGGCTTCGGCATTCGCGTCGTGTGCCTGCGGCCCGACGCCATTCCCGACGCCGTCGCGCTCTCGGGTTCGCGCGAAGTGTTCGAGGGCTTCTCCAGACGCGTCGGCATCCCGGTTGCCGAGATGCTGGCCGAACACGCCCGCACCGCCACCTTGTTAGGCCGCCTGCCACAGCTGGCCGAAGTCGCCGAGTTCGCCGCCTTTGCCGCCTCTGATCGTGCCGGCGCCATGACGGGGGCTATTGCCAACCTCACCTGCGGTTCCATGGTTGATTGAAATGGGGTCGACTGACATGCCCAACATCCGCGTCACCGCATTCCGCTGGGTTCCGCCGCCATTCCAGGGTCAGGTACGCGACCTGGCGGTGCGGTGGGCGTTGGAAGAAGCCGGGGTTCCTTACGAGATGAAGCTGCTGGCACCGGAGGATCAGGACACGCCCGAGTATCGAGCCTGGCATCCATTCGGAAAGGTGCCCGCCTATGAGGAAGACGGATTTCAGCTGTTCGAGAGTGGCGCCATCGTGCTGCATATCGCCGAAGGTAAATCGGCCGAAGGCACCGCGCTGCTGCCCGCGGATCGCGCCGCACGGGCGCGAGTGGTCGCCTGGGTGATCGCGGCACTCAACTCCGTTGATCCGGACATCATCGCGCTGGGCGACATCGATCACTTTGCCGCCGACGAAGCCTGGGGCAAGCAGCGCCGCCCCGCGCTCGCGGGCATGGTGCAGACTCGCCTGAACGCCGTAGCCGCACACCTCGCGGGCCGCGACTATCTCGTCGACCAGTTCAGCGCCGCCGACATCATGATGATCACGATCCTGCGCGCGCTGCGACACACCACCCTGGTTTCAGACATTCCGGACCTGCGTTCTTACCGCGATCGCTGCGAAGCGCGGCCCGCCTTTCAACGCGCGCTCGCCGCGCAGCTCGACACTTTCGCCAGGCATGCGCCGGCGGCGAAGTCATAAGGAGTTTTCATGTCTAACATCCGCATCACTGCATTCAAGTGGGTTCCTCCATTCGCTCAAGGGCTGGTGCGCGACCTGCGCGTGCGCTGGGCACTCGAAGAAGCCGGCCTCCCCTACACTGAGAATCTGCTCGGCCCGGGCGAGCAGAATTCCGCCGCACACCGCGCCGTGCAGCCCTTCGGCCAGGTTCCGGTTTACGAAGAAGACGGTCTTACGCTGTTCGAATCGGGCTCCATCCTCATCCACATCGGCGAGAAGTCGGAAGTCCTTCTGCCCCGGGATGCCGCGAAGCGCGCCCGCGCTTTCACCTGGATGTTCGCCGCGCTCAATTCGGTGGAGCCGCACGTGCAGAACCTCACGACCATCGACCTGTTCTTTCCGAACGAGGAATGGGCGAAGTTGCGCCGTCCCGCTGCGGAGAAAATGGCGTTGGGACGGCTCAACGCCATCGCCGCATCGCTCGAGGCGCGTGATTACCTCGAAGGTGAGTTCACCGCCGGGGATCTGCTGATGATTTCCGTGCTGCGCAACCTGCGCCACACCACCCTGGTGAAGGACATCCCGGTGCTCGCGGCCTACCAGGCTCGCGGTGAGGCGCGGCCCGCATTCGCGCGTGCGCTCGCCGCGCAGCTCGCGCACTTCGAGAGGAATCAGCCGATAGCCGCCTGATCCTCCCGGAGGGAGTGGTTAGAACGGCGCGCCGATGAGGAAGTGCCACGCCGACAGCTCTCCGGCCAGCCGATAGCCGAATCCGAGGCGCGGCGCATCCCAGCGCCAGATCTTGAACGGCGGCCGGGTGCTGAAGGTGATGCCGAACTCGCCCTGCAACGGCTCCCGGTGGCCGTCGACCACAGGCGCCGTCGGTGGATCGAGAATGACGTCGAAGATTCCGTACATGCCGAACTCGAGCTCGCGCCCGCGGATTTTCCATTTCATGCCGCGCGCGAGATTGATCGCCTGGCGAAAGCGAACGAACTCATCGGGGGGAATATCGTGACGATAGCCGACGCCCGAGTAGTTGAACTCGGTGCGCACCAGCGTATCCCAGCCACGCCACGGGCGATTGCGCTCCACGCGAACGCCAAGGCCATACAGCCAGCCGTCCACGCTGCTCGACGCCACGCTCGCTCCGCCGCGCACGTAGGGAATCAGGTGCCAGTCCTCGTGCATCAGGTAGTCGAGTTCGAGGCCGGGAACCAGGCTGAAGCTGTCGACGCGCGTCGGAATTCCTTCGGACAACACATCCAGGGGAGAGAAATCGAAAAACCCGAAAGTCAGCGGCATCACGAAACGCACGCCCAGGGTGTCTTCGTCGACCTCGCGCAGTTCCTTCTCGTATGTAAAGCGATAGATCTGCAGCGTGCGGCCATCGAGGTCGTACACGCCGGACCCCAAATCGGTGGCAAACACATAGTTGAGGGACTGGCCGACTGCTTCGTCCGTTTTCGTTTCGGCGGCTGTCTGCGCGCCGGCGTTCGCCGCAAGGAATAGGAGGAGGATCGCGCCCAACGCGCTCTGGCTTCGCGCCATGTGTCATTCCGAGTAATCCGGGATGTGACAATGCCACAGCTCCACGCGAGCCGCTCATGGCATCAAGGGCCGCCTCCGCTAGGGCAGCGTGGCGTCCGAGATCTTCTTCCTGAGCAATGCCCCCACGAGAATTCCCGAGAGAATGGCCGCGAGCGTCGCTTGCAAAATGGCTTTCATGGCTCCCATTCTGACTGTCGATGGCAGCAACGAATGCCCGCCGACACCGCACCCGCGTGTGAGCGCGCGCCTATTCCGCATGTACGCGACCGTGGGTTCGAATCCACCAACTGGTATCGCAAGTAGCTGGCGGAGGGGGTGGGATTGCTCGCAGCGGGGGACCGCTGCTCGTGCCTCGGTGACTCGGACCACAGTCGCTGACGCTCCTGTGTCCAACTTTGCTCCGCAAAGTTGTCGAACCCTATTGTTGAATTGACCGTGGGTTCGAATCCACCAACTGGTATCGCAAGTAGCTGGCGGAGGGGGTGGGATTCGAACCCACGGTCCTCGTGAGAGGACGCCAGTTTTCAAGACTGGTGCATTCAACCGCTCTGCCACCCCTCCTGGGGGAACGCGGATTGCGCGCGAAAGCTACTGCAAAGCCAGCTTCTGGTCCAGCCGGGCGGCCTTCGGGCAAGTGCACGGCGCCGATGCGGCCCATGAATTCGAAGTTGTTTGTCGTCATGCCGAGGCAACGGTAAATCCGCGGCCAGTGATATGTCATGACCCGCAAAGGACATCCGCGGCCGGCAACATTGTCCTGCGTGTCCCGCACCGGACCGGTCGCGACATCGCGCGGCGATTCTCTGATTGACAGGAACACGATGCGGCATAAGCTCAGGTCCGCGGTGGCAAAGGATTTTCGGACCACCGTCTTCAGGGGGCATGGCATATGGATTTCCGCCTTTCCGAGTTTTCACACTCGTATTTCCCTTCTCCCTGGATCACTAGAAACACGATTTGAATACGCGGTTCGGGCCCGTGGCGCAGCCACCGGCACCCGGGCCCACGCTTGTCTTGGCTAGTAGTTAGACACAGGGGGACCATCATGGCTCATCGTTCAGGATTCGCCCGCGTCATCGCGGTTTGTTTGGCGATGTGCGCGACGCTGTTCGCGCCACAACTGTTCGCGCAGAATTTCAACTACGGAGAGGCGCTGCAGAAATCGCTGTTCTTCTACGAAGCCCAGCGCTCCGGCGACCTGCCCGCCACCAACCGCGTCAACTGGCGCGGCGACTCGGGGCTGCTCGACGGATCGGATGTAGGCCGCGACCTCTCGGGCGGCTGGTACGACGCCGGCGATCACGTGAAATTCGGCCTGCCCATGGCGGCGTCGGCCACCATGCTGGCATGGGGCATCGTCGAATATCGCGCCGCGTACGCGCAGACCGGCCAACTCGACAACGCGCTCGAGCAGTTGAAGTGGGCGACCGACTACTTCATCAAGGCGCATCCGAGCGCCAATGAGCTCTATGGACAGGTCGGCAACGGCGGCACGGACCACGCCTGGTGGGGACCCGCCGAAGTCATGCAGATGACGCGTCCCGCCTATCGCATCACCACCGCCTGCCCGGGCTCCGACCTGGCGGGTGAAACCGCCGCCGCCATGGCCGCGGCGTCGATCGCCTTCCGGCCGACGAATGCCACGTATGCGAATACGCTGCTCACGCACGCGCGCCAGCTCTACACGTTCGCCGATTCCTTCCGCGGCAAATACTCTGACTGCATCACCGATGCGGCCAACTTCTACAACTCCTGGAGCGGCTACCAGGACGAACTCGTGTGGGGCGCCATCTGGATGTATCGCGCCACGAACGAGGCGGCGTTCCTCACCAAGGCGCAGAGCGAATACGCGCTCCTGTCCAACCAGGGACAGGGTGGCACCCTCAAGTCGTACAAATGGACGATTGCCTGGGACGACAAGGCCTACGGCAGCTACGTGCTGCTGGCCAAACTCACCGGCGCTACTAACTACAACCAGGACGCACAGCGCTGGCTCAACTGGTGGTCGGTGGGCGGCACTGCCCTCGGCGCCAACGGCACGAAAGTGAACACCAGCCCGGGCGGCCAGGCGGTGCTCGACCAGTGGGGTTCGCTCCGATATGCCGCGAACACCTCGTTCGCCGCGCTGGTGTATTCCGACTCGATCACCGATACCGCGCTCAAGGCGCGTTACCACGACTTCGCGAAGCGGCAGATCGACTACGCGCTCGGCGCGAATCCGCAGAATCGCAGCTACGTCGTGGGCTTCGGCGTGAACCCGCCGCGCAATCCGCACCATCGCACGGCGCACAGCTCGTGGACGGATCAGCTGACCTTCCCTGTCGACAGCCGCCACGTGCTCTATGGTGCGCTGGTCGGTGGGCCCTCGTCGCCGAACGACGGCAGCTCCTACGCGGACGACCGCGGCAACTTCGTGAACAACGAAGTCGCCACCGACTACAACGCGGGATTCACGGGCGCACTGGCGCGCCTCGCCCAGGAATTCGGCGGTGCGCCACTCGCGAACTTCCCGGTGCCGGAAGCCGTGGTCGGCAACGAGATGTTCATCGAAGCGACGGTCAACGCCACCGGCACCAACTTCACCGAGATCAAGGCGCTGATCAACAACCAGTCGGGCTGGCCGGCGCGCATGGGCGACAAGCTCTCGTTCCGCTACTACTTCACGCTCGAATCCGGCGTGACCCCGAGCCAGATCACGCTGACCGCCAACTTCAACCAGTGCCTCGCCCCCACGGGCCCGACGCTGCACGCGGGCAACGTCTACTACATCAACGTGAACTGCACCGGCATCAAGATCTATCCGGGCGGCCAGTCAAACTACCGCAAGGAAGTGCAGTTCCGCATCGCGAGTTCAGGCGCCTGGGACCCGAGCAACGACTGGTCGTTCACGGGCGTCGGCACGACGCCGGGTGGTACACCGGTGCTCGTGCAGCGCATCCCCGTGTACGACAACGGCGTGCGCGTGTTCGGCAACGAGCCCGGTGGTGCAACGCCGGATACGCAGCCGCCGAGCACACCGGCGAACTTGCGCGTGACTGGCACGACCAGCACCAGCGTTTCGCTGGCGTGGGATGCATCGACTGATGATGTCTCCGGCGTCACGGGATACCAGGTGTTCCGCGGCACGGGTACGACGCCCGTCGGTACGCCCACCGGCCTCACGTTCACGGATACGGGCCTCACGGCGAGCACGGCGTACTCGTACACCGTACGCGCAGTGGACGCCACGGCGAAGGTCTCGGCGGCGAGCGCAGCGGTTCCCGCGACCACCACGGCGGTGACGCAGGACTTCACGGTCACGCCATCCCCGGGAGCAATCTCGGTGACGCGCGGCGCCAGTGCTGCGACCACGGTGGCCATCGCGCGGACCAACTTCACCGGAGCGGTGACGATGACCGCATCGGGACTGCCATCGGGCGTCACGGTCGCGTTCAATCCGGCGGCCGCGACCACCGGCAACTCGGTGACCGCGACGTTCACCGCCTCGAGCACGGCGACGATTGGCACCGCGGCGGTCACACTCACCGCGACCTCGGGAGCGCTGACGCGAACCACGTCGGTGTCGGTCACCGTGAACGATGTGGCCACGCAGACCTTCACGGTTGCGGCATCACCAGGCTCGTTGTCGGTGGCACGCGGCGCGAGTGGCGCATCGACCATCGCCATCACCCGCACCAACTTCACGGGTGCTGTGGGTTTGACGGCAAGTGGATTGCCGACGGGTGTAACCGTGGCCTTCAATCCAGCGACGGCGACGACCGGCAATTCGGCGACCGCGACGTTCACCGCATCGAGCACGGCCACGCTCGGCGCAGCGACTGTCACGATCACCGCGACGTCGGGAACGCTCACGCGCACCACGACGGTCGCGCTCACGATCACCGGTGCCGATACCGGCGGGACGCTGACGGCGACGCCCGTGGTCTCGACCAACAGTCCGTGGTTCAACGAACTGCAACTGCGAACCGTGAACACCGGGACGCTGACGGCGCTGTCGGTCACCATCGTGGTCCAGCGCACCGCGGGCGTGAGCTTCTCGGGGCAGTACAACACGGTCGGTGGGCAGCTCACGCAGACCAGCACCAGCACCGCGGCCACGATCACCTATCAGTTCACGCTGAATGCGGGGCAGACGCTTCCGGCCTCGACGGGCAGGACGTTCGCCGTGCAGACCAGTGGCAATGGCACGCTGCATCCGACGACCGGTGATACGTATTCCGTGACGTATACGTCAGGCGGTCAGACGTTCACGACGTCCGGCAATTTTTGAGGGGGGATGAGAAAAGGTGCCAGGCACCGTTTCCTAGGAAACGGTGCCTGACACCGATTCCAGACCGCCCATGTAGGGCCGGAGCACGGGCGGCACGGTGATCGTGCCGTCCGCGTTCTGATAGTTCTCGAGCACCGCGACCAGCGCGCGGCCGACGGCCACACCGGAGCCGTTCAGTGTATGCAGTGGCTCCGGCTTGCCGGTTTCCGGATTGCGCCAGCGCGCCTGCATGCGGCGCGCCTGGAACGCTTCGCAGTTGCT
>Ga0190274_10002160_pt1 | contig 11573 bp, 10 predicted proteins | sample Popmic531T_FD_133002 | JGI IMG/M metagenome (GOLD analysis project Ga0190274, IMG submission 133002) | Populus adjacent soil microbial communities from riparian zone of Yellowstone River, Montana, USA - 531 T | ecosystem: Environmental > Terrestrial > Soil > Riparian zone | place: USA: Montana...
AGTTGCGCGGCGACTTTTGAGATTCGCCCACCACGGCTGCAACGATCTTTGCCGCCTGGTCGGCAGTGATCGGAGTTCCATATGCAATGTCAAATGGCACCTGGTCCGGCACCGGAGCCGGTGCCGGCGCCTGGGCAATAGCCGAAGTGCCAAGCAACGCAAAGCTGGCCGCGCAGGCGGCCTTTGCAAGCAGGTTCATATATTTCCTCCCGGATTGGTTTTGTCTTTGGCAGACGATTTTGGCATCCAGTCCTGAGCGGACCGTGCGACGGCAAGTCTATCGGCTTTGCAAAAATGCGACATCGTGCCCGACGCGTATTCGCGAATAATTTTCCAGGTCACGCGTGCACCGCAAAAAGGAATATTCCGGCAACCGCGGTGTTGGGCGACAATCAGGCACCACCGTCGGAAACTCTGGCGCTTTGCAACATTGGAAGCGTTAACAGGCCATACCGGGGTATGATCGAAGCAACGATCGGGCTCATGGGACCTGTTCGGGGAAGCCCATTGGAGGGAGTTTCTATGAAAGAGCTGACCCGCCGAAATGTGCTCGCAAGTGCAGCAACGGTATCGGTTGCCGCGGCCCTGGGTGAATTGTCGCTTGTTACAGCGGCACGCGCTGGAGCGCCGCAAATCGGCAAGCAGGCGGCGGGCTTCTATCGCTACAAGTTGGGCGATTTCGAAGTGTCGGTGGTCGCCGACGGCGTTGTCCGTCTGAAGCTGCCGCCTGCCTTCGTAACCAATGTGAAGACCGAAGATGTGCAGGCAGCGCTGAAGGCGAATTTCCTCGACACCGAGATGTTCAACAACACCTATACGCCGATCGTCGTGAATACCGGCAAGAACCTTGTGGTGATCGATACCGGCCTCGGCGAGGGCAACCGCGAACAAACGAAGGGTACGGCCGGAAACTTCCTCACCAACCTTGCCGCCGCCGGCATCGACCCCAACGCGGTCGACACCGTCATCATCTCTCATTACCACAGCGACCACGTGAACGGGCTGTTGAAAGGCGACAGTTCACCGTCATTTCCGAATGCCGTGATCCGGGTGCCCGGCCAGGAGCACAATTACTGGATGGATGACGGCGAGATGAGCAGGCAGACCAGCGACCGGATGGTCGGGTTGTTCAAGAACAACCGCCGCATTTTCGGTAATCCCGAAGTTGCCAAGCGGGTGCAGCCTTACGAGGCGGGCAAGGAAATCGTGCCTGGCATCACCGCGGTTGCGACCAACGGTCATTCGGTCGGGCACCATTCGCAGATCATCTCATCCGGTAGCAAGTCGGTCTTCGTGCAGGGCGACGTGACGCATGTGCCTTACCTGTTTGTGCGCAATCCCGGTTGGTACCTGAGTGGTGATCAGGATCCGCAGACGGCGGAAGTCACCCGCCGCAAGGTCTATGACATGCTGTCGGCCGAAAAGATGATGGTGCAGGGCTTCCATTTTCCCTTCCCATCGGCGGCCTATATCGAGAAGACCCCGACCGGCTATCGGGAGACCTATGTGCAATGGAGCACGACACTCTGACATGACGATCAAAGGGCAGCGCGCGAGCGCGGCTCCTTTCACATTCCGGAATTGACAGGAGTAGTGCATGACAACGTTGACGCGGCGAAATGTTCTGGGTGGGGCAGCGGCTCTGGCCCTGTCGGGAGCGGCGAATCCTGCGATCGCACAATCTTCGGCCCAGCCCGGCTTCTACCGCTTCAAGGTCGGCGACATCGAGGTCACCTCGATCTCCGACGGCGTTCGTAAGAGCAAGCTGACGGCGAGCCCGACCAGAAGCGCGAGCCTCGAACAATTTCAGGATGCGCTCGCCGCCGACGGCCTGCCGCGTGACGAGATCGCAACGACCTTCAATACGCTCGCGGTGAAGAACGGCAAGAATCTGTTCGTTATCGACACCGGCAACGGGGCGAATACGCTCGCCGGCGGCACCGGGCAGGCGGCGGCCAATTTTGCCGCGGCGGGCTACGATGCAAAGGACGTCGAGGCGGTGATCCTTTCGCATTTCCACGGTGATCACATTGGCGGATTGATCACGCCCGAACGGGCGCAGGCGTTTCCAAATGCCGAGATCAGGGTGCCGCTGGTCGAGTTCAATTATTGGCTTGACGACGCCAACATGAACGCGGCCCCCGAAGGTTCGGGCCTGCGCAACGGGCACAACAACGTGCGGCGCGTATTCGGCGCGATCCCTGGCAAGTTCGTCTCGAAGTTCGAATGGGGCCGCGAGGTCGCCCCCGGCATCACCGCGGTCGCCACACCCGGTCACACGCCGGGCCATACGGCTTTCCTGATCGCGTCGGGCAATGTGATGTTGATGGCACAGGCCGATGTCACCTCCGGCATTGCATCGGTATTCGTCCGCAATCCCGATTGGTTCGCCGGCGGCGACATGGACGGGCCGACGGCGGTCGCGACGCGGCGCAAGCTCTACGATCGGATGGTGGCCGAACGCATGCTGACCACCGGTTATCACTTGCCCTTGCCGGGTGTCGGCAACGTGGAAAAGAACGGCAACGGCTACAAGTTCACGCCGCTGGCGTGAGCTACGGCAGCTGGAATGACGTCCGCCCGGAAAATTGCCGGGCGGACGTTTCGACGCTACTTCGCGTTCTTCTTCAGCCATTCCTGCATCAGCGCGATTTCGCTTTCCTGCGCCTTGACGATCTCCACGGCGAGCGCGCGGATCTGCTGGTCCTTGCCGAAGGCGATCAAGGTCTTGGCCATTTCGACCGCGCCCTGATGATGCGGGATCATGCCGCGCACGAAGTCGACATCGGTATTGCCGGTGAAGATGATGTCCATGCCTTCGTGCATTTTCTGATTGACGGCCCGGAAGGCGGCGCTGGAGGGGCCGGTGTCGCCCTTTGGCTTTGCGCTGTCGTGGCCACCGGGATGGGCACCGGCTTGGCCGCCGCCATGCATCGGACCGTGATTCATGCCGGGGCCATGCTGCATTTGCGCCATCATGCGTTCGCGCATCGCCTGATGCATTTCATGATTCATGCCTTCATGCATTCCCGACTGCTTGCCCATTCCCTGCATCGGGGCCTTCTGCATTTCGCCATGATTCATTTGCGCGAGAGCTGCAACGCTGCCAAGCGTCAGCGCGCCGGCCATAAGGCCGATTGCGAGTTTCATTCTCATCGTGTTTCTCCAAAGTGGATTGTTCGCGCGCCGCCGGACCTGGCGGCGCATCAAAAGCAAAATCTCGATCAATCAGGCTGGGAGACGGGGAGGCGGCAGGTTCGGCCGCGCTGAGGCAGCGTGCAATTCGTTTGCCGGATCGAACCGAAGAATGCCGATCAGCACGGCATGCAGCGGGCGGGCACTGAGGATCATCGGCTCGACGGCAATGAAACAGGCAAAGCCGTTGCAGGAGGAGCGCTCGTTTGGCTTGTTTCGGTCGCCGTGGCCTTGATCGCCGCGATCATGTCTCTGATCGTGGTGAGGCATTCCGACGTGATTATTGCCGATGTGACGTTCACCACCGTGATGCTCGCCGGCATAGGCCATGACCGGGCCATGCATCAGGCTCATCGCCGCAAACAGGACGACGAAGCACAGGCGGACGAATCTGGATACCGCGCTCGCATGCATGAATTTGGATATAATGGTCATTCTTGACTTTGTCATGACCTCGGGGCGGCGGAATTGATTGACCGCAAGGCGGCTCATCCCTATATCGACCGGATTATGAACAGCCCGATCAGCAACGTCCGCCGTCGCCGTGCCGCCTTTGCGGCCGGGACGGACGTGCTCGTCTGATCCATTCGGCCGCAGGCTTTGGAGCCGCGGCGTCGTCCCTCAAGTCCGCACTTTCCAAGGTCCCTACGGCCTTCTAGATAGCAGCCGCACCGGCTGCGACCGGCGGAGTTGAGATATGGCGACCAAAGCGAAAATCGGAATTCTAGGCGCGTCCGGCTATACCGGGTCCGAGCTTGTTCGCATGCTGATCCGCCATCCGCGTGCCGAGATCGCGGTGCTGACCGCGGATCGCCGCGCCGGGCAGGAAATGCGAAGCGTGTTTCCGCAATTTTCCCCGTTCGCACTGCCGACGCTGGTCTCGATCGAAGGCTTGGACTGGCGGGCGGCTGGGCTCGATCTGGTCTTCTGCGCGCTGCCGCATGCCACCACACAGAAGGTGCTGAAGGATTTGCTTGCCAAGGCGCCGGACACCAAGGTGGTCGATCTCTCGGCCGACTTCCGGCTTAGCGATACCGCCGCCTATGCGCGTTGGTACGGCCATGAGCATCATGCGCCGGACTTGCAGAAAGAGGCGGTCTATGGGCTTGCCGAAATCTACAAGCGCGAGATCAGGAAGGCGCGGCTGGTCGCCAATCCCGGCTGTTACACCACCTGCGCGCAACTTCCGCTGATCCCGCTTCTAAAGAACAAGGCGATCGAGACCGATGGCATCGTGGTCGACGCCAAATCCGGCATGACCGGGGCCGGGCGGGCTGCGAAGGAAGCGATGCTGTTCTCGGAAGTGTCCGAGGGCTTTCACGCCTACGGCGTTGGTGGCCATCGCCACATGGCCGAACTCGATCAGGAATTCTCGATCGCCGCCGGCAAGGAGGTGATCGTCAGCTTCACTCCGCATCTGGTGCCGATGAACCGCGGCATCCTGTCGACCATCTATGTGCAGGGCCGGCGCGGCAAGACGCCGGAGGAGCTTCACGAGACACTTTTAAAGTTCTACGAGAAGAGCGATTTCGTGCACGTGCTGCCGTTCGGAGAAACACCGCAGACGCGGCATGTGCGGGGCTCGAACTGGACCTTCATCGGCGTCGCCAGGGACCGCGTGCCGGGGCGAGCGATCGTGATCTCGGCGCTCGACAATCTGGTGAAGGGCGCGTCCGGGCAGGCGATCCAGAACATGAATCTGATGCTGGGCTATCCCGAGACGATGGGAATCGATCAGGTGGCGCTGTTTCCGTAAACGCAAATAGCCGTCCCGCATCGAGGCGGGACGGCCAAGGCTTGCTTGTTAGGCCAGTCGGAAAATCGCGAGCACCAGCACAGCCTGCGCGATGAATCCGATCGTCCAGACAATGGTGCGGAATACCGGCAGACCGAGCGCATAAACGATCGCATGTGCAAGCCGTGCCCAGAAATACGTGGCGCAGGCGATTACCGTCGCTCTGCTGGAATAGTCGATCGAATTGAGGATCAGCACCAGCGGCGCAAAGACCGCGAGATTGTCGACAGCGTTGGTGTGAGCGAAATAGAGCCGCTGCGCCCAGGGAGATTGCGGCTTGTCGCGCGGCGAAGGGTTGTCCATCGTGGCCCAAAATCCGCGTACCTTGAGCCGGTCCAGGGTGTAGGGCAGCCAGATCAACCCGGTCAGAACACAGGTCATCGTCAGCCAGAACAATTCTTTCGATAGTTGACCGATCATGTCGCCCAGCACAGTCGCCTCCCGTCACGATTCCAAACGTGGCGGATCATATCGCGGCCCTAGCAGGCTGCGATAGTCCGGTCTGTCGGGAATGTTGTTTTATTCGGCCGGTCGCAGCCGCGGTCCTCAAGACCGCACTTTCACGTAGCTGCCGGGCGCGTCCTCGATCGGCGCGAGCTTGCCGCCTCCCGGTTCACGCGCGGGCACCATGTCGGCGTTTTGCCCCTTGATCCATTTCAGCCAATCGGGCCACCAGGAGCCCGGGTGTTCCTTGGCCTTTTTCAGCCACGCCTCGACATCGCTGCCGGCGGGCTTGGGGCCGGTCCAGTATTGATATTTGCCCTTCGCCACCGGATTGACCACGCCTGCAATATGGCCGGAGCCGGAAAGCACGTAGCGAACCGGTCCTCCGAAAAACTTGGAGCCGAGCATCACCGATTTCGCAGGGGCGATGTGATCCTCGCGGGTTGCGAGATTGTAGATCGGGAGCTTTACCTTTTTCAGGTCGAGCTTCACATCGGCAACCGTCATGGCGCCCTTTGTCAGCGCATTGTTCAGATAACAATTGCGCAGATAGAAGGAATGGTTCGCGGCCGGCATGCGCGTCGCGTCGGAATTCCAGTAAAGCAGGTCGAACGGGAACGGCGCCTTGCCGCGCAGATAATTGTTCACGACATAGGGCCAGATCAGGTCATTGGAGCGAAGCATGTTGAAGGCCGTCGCCATCTTCTGGCCTTCGAGAAAGCCATGTTCGCGCATGCGCTCTTCGAGCCCGGCCAGTTGCTCCTCGTCAACGAACACCTTCAGGTCGCCGGCAAAGGTGAAATCGACCTGGGTTGCAAAGAAGGTCGCCGACTTGATGCGGCTGTCTTCCTTCGCCGCCATATAAGCGAGCGTCACCGCAAGCAGCGTGCCGCCGACGCAATAGCCTGCGGCATGCACCTCACGCTCGCCGGTCGATGTCTCGATCGCGTCGAGCGCCGCCAGCGGGCCCTCGCGCATATATTCTGCAAAGCCCTTCTGGGCGAGGTGCTCATCGGGATTGACCCAGGAAATCACGAACACCGTGACGCCCTGGTCGACGCACCACTTGATGTAGGATTTCTCCGGTGTCAGGTCGAGCACGTAGAACTTGTTGATCCATGGCGGCACAATAAGCAGCGGAATTTTCAGTACGGTCTCGGTTGAGGGCGCGTATTGAATGAGCTGCATCAACTCGTTCTGAAAAATCACCTTGCCGGGCGTGACCGCGAGGTTGTGTCCAACCTCGAACATCTTCGGATCGGATTGCCTGATCTTGATGTTGCCCTTCTCATCGATGTCCTCGGTGAGCATGGTCATGCCGCGCACGAGGTTTTCCGCATTCGACGACAGCGTCTCACGCAGCAATTCCGGGTTGGTCAGCACGAAATTCGACGGCGAGACCGCGTTTGCGATCTGCTTCATATAGAACTCCGCCTTCTGGCGGGTGTGCGGATCGAGTGATTGCGCGTCGGCGACGAGCTTTTCGGCCCATTGCGTCGAGAGCAGGTAGACCTGCTTCACAAAATCGAAAAACTGGTTCTCCGACCATTCCGGATCGGCGAAGCGCTTGTCCTTGGGGTCGGCTTGAACGGAGGGCGCGACCTTCTCGCCCGCCATCCGTTTTACAGCCGCGCCCCAGAGGTCGAGATAGGCGCTGCCGAGCCGCCTTTGCAATTCGACCGCGCGGGCGGGATCCGACAGCCAATATTCGGCGACCTGACCGAGCGTCTTGACCGCATCATTGACCTGTTCGGGGAAGTCGATGGTGGCGGCGCCTTCCTCGCGCGGCTTCAAATAGGCCGCCAGCGCTTTGCCGCCCTGTTCGACCAGACGGGCGAGGTTGTGCGCGAAGCGCTCGACATCGACGCTTCCGGTCTCCGGTACGACCGGCTGGTCCGGCATCTTGTTCATGGCTCGCTCAAATACCCGCCTGCGCCCAATAGAGCATCTTCCTCCTGCAAGGTGACGGCCAAGAGGCACCGGCTACAAAAGCCGGCTTTTGGCCGCCATGGCGTTAACCGCCGATTCTTTGATCCTTGCTTTGGTCATACTTTAGCGGTTTACGCGCACAAATACTTGCATCAGATAAAGTCACAGCATGCCGCAGCGCCGAACAAATGCGTCCAGACGGCCGGCCGGGGGGGGAGCGATGGCTCTCGCCGCGGCGCTGTTGGCGATTGCGGCCATCTCCGGTTGCTCGACCGCGCAGATTGACAGCATTCCCAAGGATTTTGGCGGGCTGCCGGATAGCGCTCCGAAGCGAGCCGAGAATCCGCCGGCCTATCCCGCAGTGCACGATATGCCGGCGCCCCGCACGGCCACGATCCTGGACCAGGAACAGCAGAAAAGAATGGAAAGCGACCTGGTCGCGGCCCGGAACCGCCAGCCGGGCCAGGAGAAGAATCGGCTGCGGGACGCGCAAAAGAAGGCGAGGGACGAAGCCAAGGCGAAGGAGGCCAAGGATAAGGGCAAGGGTAAAGGGAAAGATTCCAACAAACCGCAAAACACGCTCGCGCGGCCGCCCGCCACCGTCGCCAATGCTCCCGCTGCCAACCCCCCCGCTGCTTCGCCCTGGCCGGTGCCTTCGCGTTAGGTCCCGCTGGCGTCCGCACTACCCCGTGATAAAAGCAAGCTGTTCGCCGGCCGGCCCGTGCCCGACCGCACCCTGATGCCGGCGCAGGGAATCTAGCGGGCCTCAAGAGAGCTTTGGCGCCAAGGAACGTTTCCATGGAAGAATTTTACCGAGTTCGCCGTCTGCCGCCCTATGTGTTCGAGCAGGTCAACCGCGCCAAGGCGGCTGCCCGGAACGGCGGCGCCGATATCATCGATCTCGGTATGGGCAATCCGGACTTGCAGGCTCCGCCGCATGTGATCGAGAAGCTGAAAGAGACGCTCGGCAAGCCGCGCACCGACCGCTATTCGGCCTCCAAGGGCATCGCGGGTTTGCGCCGGGCGCAGGCGGGTTATTACGCTCGCCGATTCGGTGTGAAGCTCAATCCGGAGACGCAGATTGTCGCGACGCTCGGCTCCAAGGAAGGCTTTGCCAATGTAGCGCAGGCCATTACGGCGCCCGGCGACGTCGTGCTGGTTCCCAATCCGAGCTATCCGATTCATGCCTTCGGCTTCCTGATGGCGGGCGGGGTAATTCGCTCGGTGCCGGCGGAGCCCAATCCGGAATTCTTCGCGGCACTGGAACGTGCGCTGCTGCATTCGATCCCCAAACCGATCGCGGTGATCGCCTGCTATCCCGCAAATCCGACGGCATGCGTCGCAAGCCTCGATTTCTACCGGGACCTCGTCGCCTTCGCCAAGAAGCACGAGATTTTCATCCTGTCCGATCTCGCCTACGCCGAACTCTATTTCGACGACAATCCACCACCCTCGGTCTTGCAGGTGCCGGGCGCGATCGATGTGACGGTCGAATTCACCTCGATGTCGAAAACCTACTCGATGCCCGGTTGGCGCATGGGCTTTGCGGTCGGCAACGAGCGCATCATCGCGGCCCTGGGCCGGGTAAAATCCTATCTCGATTATGGCGCCTTCACCCCGGTACAGGTCGCGGCGACCGCGGCGCTGAACGGACCGGACGATTGCATCCGCGAGATGCGCGATATCTATCGCAAGCGCAGAGATGCGCTGGTCGAAAGTTTCGGCCGCGCCGGCTGGCAGATCCCGTCGCCCGCAGCTTCCATGTTCGCCTGGGCCAAATTGCCGGAGCCATTCCAGAGCATGGGTTCGATCGAATTCGCCAAGCTTCTGGTCGAGAATGCCGACGTCGCCGTCGCGCCCGGCATCGGCTTCGGCGAGCATGGTGACGACCATGTCCGCATCGCACTCGTGGAAAACGAGCAGCGTATCCGGCAGGCCGCGCGCAATATCCGCCGCTTCCTCGACACCGGCATCGAGAAGCTCCACAACGTCGTGCCACTCGCAACGCGACGTTAGTCGTCTCTCGCATTTTCCGGATTTGATATGGTCGCACCACTCAAAGTGGGTCTTGCCGGCATAGGTACTGTCGGCACTTCGGTGATTCATCTGATCGCCGGGGGCGATGGGCTCGCCGCGCGTTGCGGGCGGCCCGTCGAAGTGGTCGCGGTCAGCGCACGCACCAGGGGCAAGGACCGCGGGTTCGATTTGTCGAAGCTGCGGTGGTTCGACGATCCGGTCGCACTCGCGAAGGATCCCGGCATCGACGTGTTCGTCGAATTGATGGGCGGCGAGGGCGATCCCGCCAAGGCCGCAATCGAGGCAGCGTTAAAGTCCGGCAAGTCGGTTGTCACGGCCAACAAGGCCCTGCTCGCGCGCCACGGACTTTCGCTTGCCGAGCTTGCCGAGGCGAATGGTGTCGCGCTCAACTTCGAGGCCGCGGTCGGCGGCGCAATTCCGGTCATCAAGACCTTGCGCGAAGGACTTGCCGGCAATTCGTTCGCGCGCATCTACGGAATTCTGAACGGTACCTGCAATTACATCCTGACCCGCATGGAGCAGGACAAGCTGTCGTTCGCCGAATGCCTGAAGGACGCGCAAAGGCTCGGTTATGCCGAAGCCGACCCGACTTTCGATGTCGAGGGCTTCGATACCGCGCAGAAACTCGCGATCCTCGCGTCCATCGCATTCGGGACCAGGGTTGATCCCGATGCGATCTATGTCGAAGGCATTTCCTCGATCCAGCCTGCGGATCTCGCGGCCGCCGAGGAACTCGGCTATCGCATTAAACTGCTCGGCGTTGCGATGAAGACCGATAGTGGCATTGAGCAACGCGTGCACCCGACCATGGTGCCGAAGGATTCCGCGATCGCTCAGGTGATGGGTGTGACCAATGCAGTCACCCTCGACGCCGAAGGCATTTCGCCGATCACGCTGGTCGGACCGGGGGCAGGCGGAATGGCGACGGCATCGGCGGTGGTTGCCGATATCGGCGATGTCGCCCGCGGCGTGCGGGCTGCGCCGTTCGGCCGAGCGGCCAAGAGCCTCACCGCAACCGGCAAAGCGCCCATGCAGATGCACGAGGGCGGCTATTACATCCGACTGCTGGCAGTGGACAAACCGGGCACAGCCGCGACTATTGCCACTCGCCTTGCAGAGCAGCAGATATCGCTTGAATCCATTGTGCAGCGCCATTCGGGGCCACAGGGCGGAAAGGATGCCAAGGCTGCCGCCGGCCCGGTACCGGTGATTCTCATCACTTACGCGACCACCGAAGACGCCGTGCGCCGCGCCCTCGATGCGGTGAAGGCGGACAACGTGATTTCCGGCGAACCGCAATTGATACGCATCGAAAAAAACCGATAGAAGATCGTGCCAAGTAGAGGAGTCGGCTTCCGAGGGGAGGCCGGCGGGGGAGAGGGAAACGACATGGCGTCGACGATTACCGTAGCACCGAACCAGGTACTCGAGCGCGTGCTGTCGCTCGAGATCGTGCGCGTTACCGAACGCGCGGCGGTGTCGGCGGCGCGGCTGCGGGGCCACGGCAAGGACAAGGCGTCAGACCAGGCGGCGGTCGATGCCATGCGACGCGAACTCAACAAGCTGCCGATCGATGGCACTGTGGTTATCGGCGAGGGCGAAATGGACGAAGCGCCGATGTTGTTTATCGGCGAACAGGTCGGCAACAAGGGCGGCTTCAAGGTAGATATCGCGGTCGATCCTCTGGAAGGCACGATTTTGTGCGCGAAGAACATGCCGGGCGCGATCGCAACGCTTGCCATGGCCGATGCCGGTACGCTTCTGCATGCGCCGGATTGCTACATGGACAAGATCGCGATCGGGCCGGGTTATCCGAAGGGGACCATCGATCTCGATGCGCCCGCCGATCAGAACATCATCAATCTTGCGAAAGCCAAGGGCGTGAAGCCCTCGGAGATCACCGCGATCCTGCTGGACCGGCCGCGACATGCCGACATCATCGCGGCGGTCCGCAAGACCGGGGCGGCAGTCAGCCTGATTTCCGACGGCGACGTGGCGGGCGTGATCCATTGCGCGGAGCCCAAGACCGGTATCGATATCTATCTCGGCATTGGTGGTGCGCCGGAAGGCGTGCTGGCGGCGGCGGCGTTGCGCTGTATCGGCGGTCAGATGCAGACACGCCTCGTCATCGATTCCGAAGCGTTGCGCGAGCGCACGCTGAAGATGGGTATCA
>Ga0190274_10002161_pt1 | contig 11571 bp, 11 predicted proteins | sample Popmic531T_FD_133002 | JGI IMG/M metagenome (GOLD analysis project Ga0190274, IMG submission 133002) | Populus adjacent soil microbial communities from riparian zone of Yellowstone River, Montana, USA - 531 T | ecosystem: Environmental > Terrestrial > Soil > Riparian zone | place: USA: Montana...
CGACTGTCTGCGAGTGTTCGGGTTGGACTACGGGAAGGATTTTGGCGTGTACCGTGTGCAGGTGAACGGCACGTGGGGCTATGTCGTGATGAGCTCCGACGTTCGGTATGCCGACGGAGTCTGCCCCGAGTCGTGCAGGGAGGTGCAGTGAAGAAGTTCAGAGTCCTGGTGCGGGGCGAGAACTTTTTCCTGATGTCCGGCGACAGCATCAAACGCGTCGGCTTCTACGCGACTCGATTCGTCGAAGCCCTCGACGGGGGAGAAGCCGAGCAGCGCGCCGTCGAGTCTCTGCGACAAAATGAGGCGCTGCGGAAGGCGACGTTGAACGACCGCAGCGACCCGCCGATGCTCTTCACGGAGAAGGTCGATGAGGTCTCGTCATTGCAGACCAGCGACGAGAAATCCCCCGGGCTGACCTTCTACGACGATCCGCTGGTCACGCGCTAGGCGCCCGCAGGGGTGCTTCCCCTGCGGGCGCAGCGCGTCGTCGTGAGCTCGGATCAGTTCCCGCTGGGGCGCTTGGCGCTGTGCGGGCGGATCCAGTCGCCGCGGCTCGGGTCGATGACCGTGCAGAGCTCGGCGTCCTTGCCGATCGCGCGGTACGGACAGTCGGCGTTCGCGAGCATGTACAGGATGGCCTCGCGGTTGCGCTCGGTCTCGCGCGGGATCACCTCGTCGCCGGGGTAGAAGCCGCCGTTGCCGTTGCGCGGGTACATCTCGAACGTGTAGGCGAAGATGCCGTGCTGGCCGTACTTCCAGTCGATGCTCACGCCGTCGGCGATGTAGAGATCGCTCGCCTGCTGGGGCGTGTAGCCGTTCATGGCGGCCATCGCCTGGCCCATGGCGACGAACGTGGCCTGGTCGTCGGGGTCCATGCCGGCCGGTACGTCCTCGAAGGTGTAGCCGTACGGCCAGAGAATGAGCTCGCTGAAGCTGTGGAAGTCGAGCGCGGCGCTGATCTGCTGCACGCCGTCGATCACGCGGCTGTCGACGAAGTCCTTGAGCAGGCCGGTCTCGATCCCCGAGAACGGCATCACGCCGCGGTAGGTGCTGCTGCCGAGGTTGCCGCTGCTGCCGCCGCAGCAGCCCCACTGGAAGCCCCAGTTGCGGTTGAGGTCGGTGCCGATGCTCGCCGAGCCGGGGTTCGGCTGGCGGTTCTTGCGCCACGACACGAAGTTGCCCGTGGCAATGTCGAACTCGCCGCCGTCCGGGTTCACGTCGAAGATGAACCAGATCTCGCGGCCGTTCACGATGTCGGTGATCTGCGGATTGAAGCCGTACTCCTGCGTCAGCATGCGCAGCGTGTACAGGCCCTGCTCCACGGTCAGGTGCTCGCGCGCGTGGATGTGGTGCGTGAACAGGAACTCGGGCTCGCGCTCGTCGACCGCCACGTTGTCGGAGAGCTTGCCGAGCCAGAGCTCGCGGCCCTCGCGCGACTGGCCGATGCTGCTGAGCGAGAAGATCTTCGGATAGCGGCGCGCCGTGGCCTGGATCTCCTCGGTCATCTCCGCGTAGTCGTGGTAGTCCGAGCTCGCCTGCGGGAACGGCAGGAGCTGCAGCGTCTGCTCGGTGCTGAGCGGCTCGAGCGCGAGGCCGAGCGCCTTCACGCTCGCGCGCTCCTCGGGCGTGGCCTCGAGCACGACCGAGTCGGCGCTGGTCTCGATGATGAGCGCGCCCGTGGCCGCGACCCGCGAGCGGCCGGCCGCGTCGCTCACGCCCTGGACGCGGTAGAACGCCGGCCCGTCGGCCTCTTCCTGTGCCGACGCCTGCAGCCCGACGAGCGCGAGGCCGGCCGAGAGCCCGAGCGCGAGCGATGTGGAGACCCACCAGCGGTGCTGGCGGTGTGCATGCGTGCGAATCATGAACGAACCCCCTCCCTCAACGGAAGAAATCGACCCACGAGATCGAGAACGAGCGCACCCTGCGCTCGCGAAAATCGCGCGGAACCTCGACGCGGATGCTCTCGCCGGCGCGCGTCACCGCGAGCCAGTACGGGCTGTCCGGTCCGATCGGTCGCTCGGCGGCGCTTGCCTCCGCGCCCAGAACCACACTCTGCTGGAGCACGCCGTCGGGGCCGTTCCCGAGCGAGGCGGTCACACGCACGTCGGCGTAGGCAAAGCGCAGCTCCTCGAGGCCGCGGAGCCCGAGCTGCAGCGCGAGCGGTCCGGACAGGTCCCCGGCACGGCGCTCCACGCGCGCGCTGCCGATGCCGCGCTCGCTGCGCACGTCGATCACGCTGAGCCCATCGACGAGCGTTGCCGTGACGTGGTTGCCTTCGCCCTCGCTCTGGATCGCCACGTCGGGCTCGCTCGCCGCTGGGCACGCCACGGCCGCAAGTGCCACGGCACAGACGAACCAAGCGGACAGGGCGCGCGAGCCTCGCAACACGACCCCCAGAGGCAACGCCGCGCTGCGTGGGCGAGAGACACTCTCGCGGATCTCCGTGCGCTGCGGCGGCTCTGCGCCGCAGCAAAGCACCACGGGGCGCGCCGTGCAAGTGTTACGCGAAGTCGCGTCTCAGCGCGGCGAAACTCGTCCGATGCAGGAAGATTCCGGGCCGCTCTCGGGCGTTGCCTCCCGTTGCGGACACTTCTTCTGGCACTCCGGAACACTCAGCAGGATCCGCTCGGCCATCCGAGCGAGCTCGGGGTCTTTGGACTGCGCGCCGTGCTCCGCCCTGTAGCGCTTGATGGCCTGGAGGTGGCAGACGATGAGATCTCGCTTCTCCGCGATCGCGGGGTGTCGGCGATAGGTGTCGAGGATCTCGCTCAGCCAGACGACCCGGACGTCGAGGTCGTGCTGGAGCCCCGCGATCGCCGCATCGCGATCGCCCTCGTGCAGGCTCTCCAGCAGCACGAGCTCCGTGGCGTTGTGGGCCAGCTCAGAGATGAGGAGGACGTCATCGAGCCCGCGCGGACGCTCGTCGACGCGTGCGGGTGCGCTCGCGCAGGCCGCCAGCAGCACGAGCCAGACGAGGAGTCGGGGCACCGGGACACCTCCGCCAGGAGTCCCCTGCCGTGTCGGAGGCGGCCGCTCGGCGCTTTAGGCGCGCCGAGCGAGCGTCAGATGCGCCAGGCCGTGCGCAGCGCCGCCGGCCCGCCGTGCTCGACGACGTCGCCGTGGCCGGGCACGATCCGCTCGAAGTCCCAGCGCGCCATGTGCTCGAGCGAGCCGCGGAACGCCGCGCGATCGGACACCCCGAGCAGACGCGTCACGTAGCTCGGTCCGAAGCGCCGCCACATCCCGTCCAGGCGGAAGAACGCGCGCGCGGCCCGCGACTCCGAGCGCTGGACGTTGAAGCACAGGTCCGTGATCAAGAGCGTCCGTGACAGCCGGTGGAAGAACACGACCTCGGGCAGCCGCGAGCCGCGCACGCGGTGGCACTCGACCTGTCCGCGCCAGGCTGCCGGCGGCTCGTCCTCGAGCGAGGCGTGGAAGGCGAGCGACGCCTGGCTCGAGGGCGGCAGCGGCGCCGCGAGCAGCCGCGCGAACGGGTACTGCTGCGCGGCCTGCGCCGCGAACCGGCCGTGCATGTGCGGAACCACGATGAACCCGACGCGGCCGAGCGCGTCGAGCTCCTGCATGAGCCCCGTCGAGAGCGGACCGGGCGAGTGCAGGATGAGCCGCCCGTCGCCGAGCCGCAGCACGGTCATGCGCACCGGAATCGGAACCAGCCCCAGCGGCCAGTCGACGGTGTACTCCGCGCTCCACAGATCCGTGTCGTGTCGGACGAGCTGCGCCGCCGGCTCCGACACGACCGGGATGCTCCTACGACTCGCCGGGCAGCCGGCGCACCGCGCCCTGGGATGCGCTCGTGGTGAGCAGCGCGTACGCGCGCAGCGCCTGCGACACCTCGCGCTCGCGGCTGCGCGGCTTCCAGGCGGCGGCGCCGCGCTGCTGCATGGCCGCGCGCCGGCGCTCGAGCTCGGCGTCGGGCACGAGCAGATCCAGCGTGCGCGCGGGGATGTCGATGCGGATGCGGTCGCCCTCCTCGACGAGCGCGATCGCACCGCCCTCCGCGGCCTCGGGCGAGACGTGGCCGATGCACAGGCCCGACGTGGCGCCGCTGAAGCGACCGTCGGTGATCAGCGCGCAGCTCGTGCCGAGCTTGCGCGACTTCAGGTACGACGTGGGGTAGAGCATCTCCTGCATGCCGGGTCCGCCGCGCGGCCCCTCGTAGCGCACCACGACGACGTCGCCGGGCACGATGCTGCCCGACAGGATCACCTCGCAGGCCTCTTCCTGGGACTCGCAGATGCGCGCGCGACCCTCGAAGGTCCACACCGACGCGTCCACGCCGGCGGTCTTCACGACGCAGCCCTCGCTCGCCAGGTTGCCGTGCAGCACCGCGAGCCCGCCGTCCTGGCTGTGCGCGTGCTCGCGCTCGCGGATCACACCGTGTGCGCCGTCGAGGTCGGCGGCGGGGAAGTAGGTGTCCTGCGAGAACGCCTCGGTCGTGCGCACGCCGCCGGGAGCGGCGCGCGCGCGCTGGTGTGCGTCGGCCTTGGCGCTCGGGCGGCGGATGTCGTTGGCGTCGAGGGCGGCGCCGAGCGTGGCCTCGTGCACGGTCGCCGCGCCGCGGTGGATCAGGCCGGCGCGGTCGAGCGCACCCAGGATCGTGAGCACGCCACCGGCGCGGCTCACGTCCTCGATGTGGTCGGAGGAGCTGGGAGCGACCTTGCACAGGCAGGGGACGACGCGCGACAGCCGGTCGATGTCGGCCAGCGTGAAGTCCACTCCCGCCTCGTGAGCGATCGCCAGGATATGCAGGATGGTGTTGGTCGAGCCGCCCATCGCGATGTCGAGCGCCAGGGCGTTCTCAAAGACCTCGAAGGTGGCGATACTGCGCGACAGCACGCGTGCGTCGCCCTCGACGTACCAGCGCTGGGCGAGCGACACGATGCGGCGCGCGGCGTCCTCGAACAGCTCCCAGCGCAGCGCGTGCGTGGCGAGCAGCGTGCCATTGCCGGGCAGGGCGACGCCGAGCGCCTCGCCCAGGCAGTTCATGCTGTTGGCGGTGAACATGCCCGAGCACGAGCCGCAGGTGGGGCAGGCGGAGCGCTCGAGCTCGAGCAGCCGCGCGTCGCTCACGCTCGCGTCGCCCGCGGCGACCATCGGGTCGATCAGGTCGAGCGCGCGCGGCGGCAGCGAGTTGCCGTCGCGGTCCACGCTGCCCGCGGTCTTGCCGGCCTCCATGGGCCCGCCGGACACGAACACGGTCGGGATGTTCAGGCGCATGGCCGCCATCAGCATGCCCGGCGTGATCTTGTCGCAGTTCGAGATGCAGAGGAGCGCGTCGGCGACGTGCGCCTGCACCATGTACTCGACGCTGTCGGCGATCAGCTCGCGGCTCGGCAGCGAGTACAGCATGCCGCCGTGGCCCATCGCGATGCCGTCGTCCACTGCGATCGTGTTGAACTCGACGCCGTAGCCGCCCGCGGCGTCGATGACCTGCTTCACGCGCTGGCCGATCGGGTGCAGGTGCACGTGACCGGGCACGAACTGCGTGAAGCTGTTGGCGATCGCGATGATCGGCTTGCCGAAGTCGGCGTCGCGCATGCCGGTGGCACGCCACAGGGCGCGCGCGCCGGCCATGTTCCGACCGTGGGTCGTCGTGCGACTGCGATAGCCCGGACCGCTCATCTCCGCATTCTAGCTCGCCTGCCAGCGAAGGCGGGATCGCCGAGCGGGGCGCGCGCGGGCTGTGGCATGCTTGCGTGCGGTGGGGAGTGCAGGGGAGTGGAGTGATGCAAGCGCCCCGGCGCGCGCAGCGAGCCGGAGGCGAGCGCAGCTTTGAGCGGCCGGGTCGCGACTGAGGCCGCCGTGAGCCGGCTCGCGCGCAGCGGGCCGCTGCTGCCGCTCCTGCTCGGCATGGCGCTCGTCTACCTTCCGCTGCTCTGGCGCGGTCTTCCCGTCGGGCACGACTGGCTGTTCGAGCTGCGGCGCGTGGTCGAGTTCGGGAGCGCGCTCGCCGCCGGGGACGTGCCGCCCGGCTGGGCCCCGGGTCTCTACGGTGGCTACGGGTCACCGATCTTCCTGTTCTACGCGCCGCTGCACATGCTGGCGGCCTCGCTCCTGGCGCTGTGCACGGGCAGCAGCGAGCTCGGGATCCGGCTCGCGCTGCTGCTGACCGCGGGTGTCGGGTTCTGGTCGGCGCGGCTGCTGCTCCTGCGCGCGACGGGCAGTGTGTCGGCGGCGCGGCTGGGTGCGGGCTTCTACGTGCTCCACCCCTACGTGATCGGCGACGCATTTCTGCGCAATGCGCATGCCGAGTTCACCGCGCTGTGTCTGCTGCCCGCCGCGGGGGCGGCCCTGCTCGGCGCTCGCGAGCGGCCGTGGCGCGCGGCGCTCGGCATTGCGGCGGGCCTCGCGGCCGTGCTGCTCGCGCACAACCTGACCGCACTCGTCGCCGCGGCCGCGCTCGCGGCGGGCGCCGTGCTCGTGTACGGCGCCGAGCGCGCGCCGCGCACCTGGATCGCGATCGGCGGAGGCGCGGCGCTCGGCCTCGCGCTCGCGGCGTTCTTCTGGCTGCCCGCGCTGCTGCTCAGCGAGCTCGTCCGACCCGAGGAGCTGCTCGTCGGGAAGTTCGACTTCCACAATCAGTTCCCGCCGGCGCGCTCCGTCTTCGGCTACGCACAGTTCTACGCCGCGGGTCTGCTCCAGCCCGCCGTGCTGGTCGCGGCCTGCGTCGTGCTGGTGCGCCAGTCGCCGGAGGGCGCGCGCGACCGCCTGCTGATCGGCGCGCTCGCCGCTGCGGCCCTCCTGCTGTTCCTGCTCACGCCGTACAGCACGCTGCTCTGGGAGCACGTGCCGTTCATGCCGTTCTTCCAGTTCCCCTGGCGCCTGCTCGGGCCGCTCGCGCTGGCCGTGGCGCTCGCGGGTGCGCTGGCGTTCGCCGAGGTCGAGCGCCGACTGGGCCCGCGGCGCGCGCTCCTGCTCGAGGCAGGCCTCGCGCTGCTCGTGCTGCTGAACGCCGGCCCCCGCCTCGGCCAGGTGGAGTGGGCCGCCCCCGGCGCGGCGGAGGCGAGCCTCGAGCGCGGTCCGCTGCGCGAGCGCTCCGACGGGGCGACCGTGCGCGACGAGTACCTGCCGCGCGGCGCGGTGCACGAGGTCGCGCGCGGCCGTTCGCGCGCCGCGAGCCCGGTCGTGTCGGTGGATCCGCCCGCCGAGGTGCGCGTGCTCGGCCGACCCGGAGCGCACGTCGAGCTCGAGGTGCAGGCCGCGCAGCCCACGCGCCTGCGCCTCGCGCGCTGGGCGTTCCCGGGCTGGCAGCTCGAGGTCGGCGGTGCCCCCGTCGAGCTCGCCACCGCTCCGACCGGGGCGATCGACGTCCAGGTGCCCGCCGGACAGAGCTCGGTGTCGCTGCGCTGGGTCGGCCCGCCGCTGCGCCGCGCCGGCAACTGGCTCAGCCTGGCCGCGCTCTGCGCCTGGCTTGCGCTCGCCCTGCGCGAATTCCGGAGAGGGGGTCGAGAGAGCCTTTGAACTCCCACGGCGGTACTGTTGCCCGATGCCGCGACGTCGCAAGCTGCTGCTGACCCTGGTCCTCGGCGTGTTCGTGGGTCTGCTCTGCGCGATCCACTACTACATCGCGCGGCGGCTGATCCTCGACCCGGCGCTCGGCGAGCCGCTGCGCTCGGCGGCGCTCGGGCTGCTCGGCGTGCTGGGCGCCAGCGTGGTGCTCCAGCCGTTCTCCCAGCGGCGCTTCCCGCGGCGTGTGGCGCGCTTCGTGGCGTGGCCGGCCCATCTGTGGCTCGGCTTCGGCTTCCTGCTGCTGGTGGGCCTGGGCGCGTCCGAGCTGGCCGTGCTCGCGCTCGGCAGCCCGGCGCTCGCGGACGTGGGCGAGCTGCCGCTCGGCCCCGCTGCGGCGCGCGCGCGCGCGATCTGCGTCGGCGCCGCGGTCCTGGTGCTCGGCGGGTTCGCGGTCGTGAACGCGCTGCGCGGTCCGCGCCTGGTGCGCCGCGAGATCCGGCTCGCCCGTGGCCACGCCGACCTCGACGGCTTCCGCATCGTGCAGATCAGCGACGTGCACATCGGCGCGATCCTGGACCGGCGCTTCGCCGCGGAGATCGTCGAGCGTGCGAATGCGCTCGAGCCCGACCTGATCGCGGTGACCGGCGATCTGGTCGACGGCCCCGTGCGCGAGCTGCAGAGCGAGGTCGCGCCCTTCGCGGGGCTGCGCGCGCGCCACGGCGTGTTCTTCGTGACGGGCAATCACGACCACTACTCGGGCGACCTGGCGTGGGTGGCCGAGGTCTCGAGGCTCGGCATGCGCGTGCTGCGCAATCAGCGCGTGCGCATCACGACCGGCGAGGGCGTGCTCGAGCTGGCCGGGGTCGACGACCACCGCGGGGGCTACCGCGGCTCGAGCGAGGACCTGCCCGCGGCCCTGGCCGGGCGCGACCCCGAGCTGCCGCTCGTGCTGCTGGCCCACGACCCGCAGACCTTCGAGGCTGCGTCACGGGCCGGTGTCGACCTGCAGCTCTCGGGGCACACGCACGGCGGCCAGCTCTGGCCGTTCGCGTGGGCGGTGCGCCTGGTCACGTCCTGGGTCGTGGGCCACTACGAGCGCGCCGGAGCGCAGCTCTACGTCAGCCGGGGAACCGGCTTCTGGGGGCCGCCGATGCGCCTGTTCGCGCGCAGCGAGCTCACGGAACTGAGACTGCGGGCTCCCGGCGCGACAGCCTCGGCGGTGCGGGGTGCGGCAGCAGCCGCGGTCCCAGCCGGCTGACCAGCTCCAGCAGGCCGAGCAGCTGCCCGGCGTTGAAGGGCTTGGCCAGCACGGCGCTCACGTCGGCGTCGCCGGTCACGGCGGACGTATCGTCCGCGGTGGCCATGATCACGGCGGGCACGCACGGGCCGCCCAGCCGGTGCACGGCCCGGATCAGCCACAGGCCGTCCTTGTCGGGCAGCCGGTAGTCCACCAGTACCAGATCGGGCTTCTCGACCTCGTAGCAGGCGAGCGCTTCGCGCGCGGTGTGCCGCGTGGTGAAGTCGAAGTGCGACGCCAGCATCGCGGACAGAGAGTGCACGAGCGGACCCTCGGCAGTGACGACGAGGATCCGGCGCATCGGCGCGAGCCTGGGTCGCTCCGTACAGATTCCAGAGAGCGGATGATGCATAGGCACGTTTTCCTGTTTCTGGGCACACCCCGACACCAGGAGTGCTCGCGCACGCGCGTTCCGAGCCGCGTGCGGCTGCTCCGGATCAGGGAGAACCGGGGTTGTCCCCTGCCTTTCGGTCGCGACAGGGGAGACCTTTAGGGTCGGTTCAGCGCCAGACGCGCCATGCCAATCTCAGCAGCAGGCCCCCGGCTCGCAGCAGGCAGCTGCCTCCGTAGTGACGTCGTAATCCATGCCTTTGCTCTCGCGCGGATGCCGGGCGACCGTGCGCGAGCAGTCGAAGAGCTCGCGCTCGGCCTCGGGGATGGCAGTGTGGGGCGCGATCGGCACCACGTGCCCCGCGTACGGGGCCGACGTCAGGATGTTGAACGTCTTCGCGCACACCGCCACGCGCTCGCCGCGCTTCAGCACGTGCCCGTCGTCGTCCTCGACCTGCTTCCAGGGACCGCGGTAGATGACTGCCTGGTTGGCCTCGTAACAGGGGCCGTCCTTGCCCTTGCGGGCGGTGATCGTCACCGAGCGGAACTCGATGCCCTGCACGACGCGGAACGGTGTCGACTCCCACTTGTCGATCTCGATGCCGTAGAAGCCGGCGGCGGCCAGCTCGGTCAGGATCTCCTGCTCGTGGAAGGCGCCCGACACGCAGCCGCTCCACAGCTCGGCGTCGCCCTGCAGCTCGGCCGGCACGCGCTCGTCGCTCACGATGTCGGAGATCGCGATCCGCCCGCCGCGCCGCAGCACGCGGTAGATCTCGCGGATCAGCCGCGGCTTGTGCTCGGGCTTCACCAGGTTGAGCACGCAGTTCGAGACGACCAGGTCGACCGAGCCCGTCGCGATGAGCGGCGCGTCGCGGCGCAGCCCGACCTCGAACTCCTCGAGCTCGGCGAGCTGGGACGTGCGCTGCACCGGGTGCGCGGCCAGCCAGTTGTCGAGGCGGTCGAGGTCGAGCTCCAGGTCCTGGATGCGACCGCGCCGGAACTCGACGTTGGCGAAGCCGATGTTCGCCGCCACCTGCGGTGCGCTCTTGCGCGCCAGCTCCAGCATGTCGTCGTTCATGTCGACGCCGATCACGCGGCCCGTCGGCCCCGCGATCTGGGCGGCGATGAAGCAGATCTTGCCGCCGCCGCTGCCGAGGTCGAGCACGGTGTCCCCGGGCTTCACGTAGCGCGACGGGTCGCCGCAGCCGTAGTCCCGGTCGATCACCTCCTGAGGGATGGCCTTCAGGTAGCGGGGGTCGTAGTCGATCGGGCAGCAGAGCTCGATCTCGCGCTCCTTGGCTGCTGCGCTGTATCGCTCGCGAACCGCACCTTCCATGACGTCGCCTCCTCTAGGAGATAGAACGGTAAGAGCCACCGCGGATTGGAGTCAATCCGGATCCGGCCTCGGAACGTGGGGCCGCAGGACTGCGAGATGCTCCCGGAATGCCGAGCGCAGAGCGGCGATCTCGGCATGGGTCAGGCCGAGCTCGCTGCCGATCTTGCTGATCTCGACCTCTTCGGTGGTGGAGATGCTCGCGTCGGCCGCGGCGACCTCGAACAGGCAGCGCGCCAGGCCCAGGCGCTGCTCCCGACTGGCGATCTCGCGAAAGCGCCGCGTCACCAGGTAGTGCTCGGTGCCGCCCTGGGCAGCGCCGCGCTCGCGCGCGATCTCGACGACGAGCGCCGCGTGCTCGGGCACGAGCGCTCCGACCTCGGCCACGATGCGCTCCATGGCCCGGCACTCGGCGTCCGACGTGTCGAGGTCCGCGTGGGCCACGCGCGCCAGCACGCAGGCGAAGGCCGCCAGATAGCGCGCGGTGTCGGGGTCGAGCGAGTCGAGCCGCGCCGCGATCTGGCGCAGCGTTGCGGTGTCGCGCTCGGCTGGGACGTCGCCCGCGAGGCCCAGCAGGGTTCGGATCGCTCTCATGGGTGCGCCATGAGAGCGCACCTGGCCCCGCCTGTAAACGCCTCGACAGCGCTGGGGGGCCTTGCGACGATAGCCCCGCGGAGGAAGCACCTTGGCAGAGGTCGAGCAGGAGCTGGAAAAGTTTCGCAGCGAGACGCGCGCCTGGCTGGAGGCGAACTGCCCTCCGTCGATGCGCACGCGGGCGGCCGCCGACGAGGTTCCCTGGGGCGGGCGCAACGCCGAGTTCGCGCATCCCGATTCCAAGCTCTGGCTCGAGCGCATGGGCGCGAAGGGCTGGACGGCGCCGACCTGGCCGCGCGCCTACGGCGGCGGCGGGCTCTCCGAGGCACAGAATCGTGTGCTCCAGGAAGAGCTGCGCCGCATCCACGCGCGCCAGGCCCTGCTGAGCTTCGGCATCCTGATGCTCGGTCCGTGCATTCTCGAGTACGGCACCGAGGCCCAGAAGCAGCGCTACCTGCCGCCGATCGTGCGCGGCGAGATCCGCTGGTGTCAGGGCTACAGCGAGCCGGAGTACGGCTCCGACCTGGCGGGCCTGCAGACGCGCGCG
>Ga0190274_10002162_pt1 | contig 11569 bp, 10 predicted proteins | sample Popmic531T_FD_133002 | JGI IMG/M metagenome (GOLD analysis project Ga0190274, IMG submission 133002) | Populus adjacent soil microbial communities from riparian zone of Yellowstone River, Montana, USA - 531 T | ecosystem: Environmental > Terrestrial > Soil > Riparian zone | place: USA: Montana...
GGGTCTCGTTCATATAGCAGACTTAGGCGGAAGGCTGCAGCTTTCTCTGAGTTTACTGCCCTCTGCCCTCTTTCTGCCGCCCACTGGCCACTGAATGAACGTCGCTGGAAGGAAAGTTCTGGTGATGGGCGCGGCGCGCAGTGGTATTGCGTGCGCAAAGTTTCTGGCCGCACGCGGCGCTACAGTAGCGCTTAACGATTCGAAGTCTCTTGAGGACTGGAGCGCTGAGGCGCTTGATCTCAAGAGTCAGGGTGTGGGGATTTTGCCTGGCGACATCCCGGGTTGGCTGCTCGATCAAACCGAGTTGCTGGTTATTAGTCCCGGAGTTCCGACGACAGCTATTCCGATTCGATACGCGGAACGAGCGGGCGCGGAGGTGATTGGGGAAGTCGAACTGGCTTCAAGATATTTGAAAGGACGAATAGCTGCGATCACTGGGTCAAACGGCAAGACAACCACCACGTCACTGATTGGTGCCTTACTGACGAATGCCGGGATACCAACCCAGGTTGGAGGCAACATTGGCACTCCGCTGATTTCAATGGTTGAGACTTCGAGCGACGATGGCTGGACGGTGGTGGAAATGTCGAGTTTTCAGTTGGAAACAATCAGGGAATTTCACCCCGCGATCGCCGTAGTCCTAAATGTCACGCCGAACCATATGGATCGCTACGAGTCATTTACTGATTATGCCGCTGCGAAGCATCGGATTTTCATGAACCAGGTTCCTGGCGATCTGGCCGTGCTTAACGCGGACGACGAGATTGTTTCCAGCTGGGCCACGGGTCTGCGGGCACACGTCTCGAACTTCAGTGTGAAACGCGAACTTGATGAGGGGCTGTTTCTGAGAGGACGCGAGATTGTCTCGCGGACCGCAACTGGTGAGCGCGTCCTATTGAGGTCGGACGAGATGAAACTTCGCGGACGGCACAATGTGGAGAATGTGCTTGCTGCTCTGACGGTCGGACTCGCTTGCGGTGCCGCACCGGAATCGATGCGACAGACGGTTAACGAATTTGAGCCGGTTGAGCATCGTCTTGAGCTGGTTTCTGAGATCGACGGCGTGAAGTTTTACAACGACTCTAAAGCTACCAGCGTGGACGCAACACTGAAGGCGCTGGAAGCATTTGACGATGTAGAAGAAGAAAATTCAGCGGAGTCTGGAAAAGTTGTATTGATTCTTGGCGGGCGCGGAAAGAAAGCTCCCTATGCTCCGCTGGCATCGCTGGTACGCCACAACGTGCGCAAGTTGATTCTAATTGGCGAAGATGCGGATACGATCGTTACCCAATTGGGAGACTCCGCTCCGTATGACCGGGCGCAGGATATGAAGGACGCAGTCGAGTTGTCATTTGAAGCAGCAAAACCTGGCGACACAGTGTTACTGGCGCCAGCTTGCGCCAGCTTCGATATGTTCGAAAGTTTTGAGCACCGGGGGAGAGTGTTTAAGGACGAAGTCCAAAAGTTGAAGTCCAAAGTCCAAAGTCCAAAGTCCAAAGTCGTGCTGCCGGACATGGACTCTTGAGATTCAGCCATCACGGCTTGATCAGAATTAGAAGGACTTCGGACTTTAGACTTTGGACATTCGACCGGATTTAAGCAATGGCGAAGAAGTTACATCATGACAAGTGGCTATTTGCGACAACCGTCGGCCTGGCGCTCTTTGGCGTAGTGATGGTTTACAGCGCGTCGGCAGTGATGGCCCAACGCGAGAATGGAAATCAATTCCATTACGTGATCAAACAGGGCATCTGGACAGGAATCGGGCTGGTCGTAATGCTGGCGGCGATGCAGTTTGACTACGTTCGTCTGAAGGATCGCCGGATTGTTTATGGGCTGCTTCTGTTGACCTTGGTCTTGCTGGTGGCAGTTTTCGCCTTTCCTCCGATCAACGGTGCACGTCGCTGGATCAAGTTCAAGAGTTTGTCAGTTCAACCGTCGGAGTTGTCAAAGCTCTCGTTGGCCGTTTTCCTTTCGTATTTTCTGGAGAGACGAGCCGGCGAAATGCGATCTTTTTGGGGCACCTTTGTTCCCTGCTGTTTAGTGACGGGACTGCTGGCCATTCTGATAGTCGCTGAGCCCGACCTTGGAACAGCAATGATGCTGGTGGTTGTTCTTGGTGTTTTGATTTACGCAGCCGGCGCGCGGTTGCTACATCTGGGTCTGGCGGCGCTGCCCGCCTTCCTGGGGCTGGCTGGATTGCTAATCTTCGTTCCTTTTCGTCTTCGCCGCATGATCATGTTTTTGGATCCGTGGGCCGACCCACAGGGAAGCGGTTTTCAAGTTGTGCAGTCGCTCATCGCGATTGGTTCTGGGGGGCCGAACGGTCTTGGTTTTGCACAAGGCAAGCAGAAGATGTTGTTCCTGCCATTCGCCCACTCGGACTTTATCTTTGCCGTCATCGGGGAAGAACTGGGACTGGTCGGAACACTGGCAGTCCTGTTGGTTTTCGGAGTCTTTCTATGGCGCGGAATTCGCACCTCGCTGCTTGCTCCGGACCGGTTTGGAATGCTTCTTTCGCTCGGCCTGGTGACCGGAATTGTGGTGCAGGCGCTTTTTAATATGAGTGTGGTGCTTTCGCTCGTACCAACAAAAGGTATTCCTTTGCCTTTCATTTCTTATGGAGGGTCATCGTTGGTGCCAACTCTCGCGGCCGTCGGCATTCTGCTGAATATTTCGCAACATACGACGGGGGCGATCAATTTGGAGGCATTAAAGCCAGGCGGCGCCAGACGAAGTAGAGAGCCGAAAAAATTAACCGCCGCGCACGCGAGGCGAATGGCCCCTTCGCGTTTTAGTTAACCGGAATGCGCGTACTCATTGCCGCCGGCGGAACAGGCGGACACATATATCCTGGGATTGCGGTGGCCAGAGAGATTATGCGCCGCGAGGCTCAGTCGGAAGTCAGGTTCGTCGGCACGGCTCGAGGCCTTGAGAGCAAGTTGGTTCCACAGGCTGGATTTGAACTCTCGATCATTGACAGTGCAGGTCTGAAGAATGTGGGCACGGTGGCGCGGGCCCGAGGGTTGCTGATAATACCCAGGAGCCTGTTGGCTGCTCGACTACTGATCAGGAAGTTTCGCCCGGACATTGTGATTGGAGCCGGTGGGTATGTCTCGGGGCCGGTAGTCCTGGCCGCAGCGCTGATGAGCGTGCCGACGCTGGTGATGGAGTCAAATGCATTGCCGGGTTGGACTAATCGCAGGTTGGCCCGGTTTGTAGATAAAGCGGCCGTCTCCTTCGACGCGGCCTTGCCATATTTCGGTCGCAAGGGTGTGGTGACCGGCAATCCTGTCCGGCGAGAGTTTTTTGAAATACTCGCGCGTGATCGCAACGGGCCGTCGAAGGCGAAGTTTTCTATTTTGATCTTTGGCGGGTCGCAGGGAGCCAGGGCGATCAATGAAGCAATGATTACGGCGCTACCTGGGCTGGAAGGGTTGCGCGTCGATCTGCGAATAACGCACCAAACCGGTGAAGCAGATTTTGAAAAGGTGCGAGCTGCCTATGGGAATGCTGGTTGGACGGAGACGGCGAATGTCAGGCGTTACATTGATGACATGGTTGCCAGTTTCGCTGAATCTGATTTGGTGATTTGTCTGGCCGGTGCCACCACCACCGCGGAATTGATCGCGGCAGGTAAAGCAGCGTTGATGGTTCCGTTTCCATTGGCCGCGGATGACCATCAAAGAAAGAATGCGGAGGCCCTCGCTAACGCTGGAGCAGCAAGAATGATTCTTCAGCAGGAGTTGTCGGGAGAACGATTGGCACAGGAGATCGCGACGCTGGCCCATGAACCGGAAAGAATAACTGCTATGGAACACGCTGCCCGCCAGCTGGCCCGCGGAGACGCAGCGGCCGCGGTGGTGGATCTGGTGGAAGGACTGTTGGCTGGAAAGCAGTAGGCAGAAAGCAGAAGGCAGTAGGAAGAAGGCAGAAACAGGAGCAGGAGGCAGGAGCAGTCGGCAGGACTAAAACCAAGACCCAAGACCAACTGACAACTGACCACTGACCACTGACACATTTCATGTTTAGACGAATTCAACACATCCATTTTGTCGGCATAGGCGGAATCGGCATGTCCGGTATTGCTGAGGTGCTCGTTAATCTGGGATTCCGTGTGTCTGGTTCAGACGCAAAGAGATCTAACGTGACCGACCGGCTGCAACACATGGGCGTTGATTTTGCTGAGGGCCACGCCGCCGAAAATGTAGGCGACGCACACGTCGTGGTTCGCTCCACTGCAGTGCGTGATGAGAACCCCGAAATTGTCGAAGCTCACCGGCGTTCCATTCCGGTTATTCCCCGGGCAGAAATGCTGGCCGAGTTGATGCGCTTGAAGCCACACACGGTGGCGGTTGCCGGATCTCATGGAAAGACCACGACGACTTCGATGGTGGCGACGGTGTTGGGTCACGCCGGTATGGATCCCACCATAGTTGTTGGAGGAGTTGTCGGTGCTTTCGGTTCAAACGCGCATTTGGGCACCAGTGATCTCATGGTTGTTGAGGCAGACGAAAGTGATCGGTCGTTTCTAATGCTGACGCCCACCATCGCGGTTGTCACAAACATTGACCGCGAACACATGGACTACTACCACGACATGGAGGACGTTCGCGCCTGCTTTACGAGTTTCGTAAACAAAGTGCCTTTTTATGGGGTGTCGATTCTTTGTCTTGACGATCCGAATGTGCAGGCAATCATCCCTCATATCGAACGGCGCAGAATCACCTATGGCCTCAGCGCGCAGGCAGATATCTCTGCTCACGCCATTCGTTACGACCAAAGCTTTGGATCAATCTTCACCGTTTGGCACGGGGCGGATGTGGTTGGTGATATTTCGCTGCAAGTGCCCGGTCTCCACAACGTTTATAACGCGCTGGCGGCCATAGCTGTTGGCTTCGAATTGGATGTGCCGTTTGTCCAAATCGTCGGGGCCCTCGGAAGTTTTACGGGAGCCGGCAGGCGATTTCAGTTCAAGGGCGAAGCGGGCGGCGTGCTGGTAGTTGACGACTATGGCCACCACCCGACCGAAGTGAAAGCCACTCTCGCAGCTGCCAAGATCGGTTCGGGTGGCAGGCGGATCGTAGTGCTCTTTCAACCGCATCGCTACAGCCGAACACACGATTTGATGGAGGAGTTTGCCCGTTCGTTCAACAACGCCGACACGCTTTTTGTGACTGATATTTACGCCGCGAGTGAAGACCCAATCGAAGGAACTACAGCCGAAACGCTAACGGCAGCGATCAAGAGATTTGGACATAAGGACGTTCGGTACGTTGGTGCCCTGGAAAACGCCGCTGCCGTATTGCGGGATCACGTGCAGCCTGGTGACTTGGTCTTAACCCTGGGGGCGGGCACCGTCAGCCGGGTAAGTGATGAATTGGTAAGCTTGCTTCGCGAGCGAGGGGATGCCAGAACGGTCTAATTTGGATGTAAAGCAAACTGTTAGTTTGCGTCGCGATTTATGGACGAAATTGTAGAAGGGCGGAGATTAAAGGAACGGGACGCTGCGCTTGCTCAGATCGCCACGCGGCTGGGCGTGCGTGCGGAAAGAGGCCGGAGATTTGCCGAGTTAACCAGCCTCAAAGTAGGTGGGGCGATTGATTGGGTGTTATCGCCGGAAACTGAGGCACAGGCTGCGGCCATCGTTTATGCCATGGACCATGCGGGCATTATCTGGCGGGCCCTTGGTTCGGGCAGCAACATTCTCGCTGATGATGGGGACCATCACTACGTTGTGCTGAGTCTCAAGGAATTGAAAGGTGAACTTGAATTTGATGGTGAGCGGGTCTCAGTTTCTGCCGGCTATTCACTTCCGCGCTTGTGCGTTGACGTGGCGCGGCAGGGGCTGTCGGGAATCGAGGGCCTTGGTGGAATTCCCGGCACTGTCGGCGGAGCCTTGTGGATGAACGCGGGGGCCTATGGACATGAAATTGGCACGGTCACTGAAACGGTGCGGGTGGCTAGGGAAGGATTGGTGGAGGAAATTCCCGGGTCTGAGGTGCAGTGGAATTATCGGCATACGTCATTCAGAGAAGGCGAATTACTTTTGGGTGCAACCTTACGCTTAATGCCAGACGAACCCGAAAGGATTCGTGCGCGTATGGAGGACGCAAAATCTCGACGGCTGGCCACCCAACCTCACGGCTCGCGGTCTGCAGGGTGCTTCTTCAAGAACGCACCGGACGCTGTTATGGGCACTGGGAAAATGATTGATGAGATGGGCATGAAGGGAGTGCGAAAAGGCAGCGCGGTGGTTTCGCCAGTCCACGCCAACTTTATCGTAACCGAGGGGGAAGGTGCCCTGGCCGAGGATGCGCTGGCTCTTGCCGAAGAAGTTCGCGAGCGCGTCAAGCGTGAACACGGGATCGAACTCGAGTATGAGGTCGAACTCTGGCGAGCAAAAGAGCGAGGATCCAAATCACAGGATTCGGAACCCGGCAAAGAGCCAAACCGAAAGGAATCGAAGTGAGAGAACAAGTTGTTGCACATAAGGTCGGTAATCGTTCTGGCGCAAGACCGCGTCGGTCGGGTGGTGTGGCGCAGCGGCCGGCGCGTCGAGAAGGCGCGGGTGAAGCAGTTGGAACCCGGTTACGCGCTCTACTCGGCTATTTCCCCGCAGTTCTCAAACTCGTGTTGGCTATCGGCGCCGGAGTTCTGATTTTCGCAGGATATCGGGTGGCCGCCTCTGCCAGTTTCTTTCAAGTGCGCCGAGTTGAAGTGCAGGGAAACTATCGGGTCGCCTCTAATGATATTCAGGCGGTGGTTCGCAAAGAGACTGAGAAGACTGGTGTCTGGAACGCTGATCTAAGTGGAATGGCTGCCCGCCTCGAGCGGCTGCCATGGGTGAAGACTGCGGTTGTTTCGCGAGTTTTGCCGGATGGAATTCGCGTTCGCATTTCCGAGCGGTTGCCGCGCGCTGTTGTTCGCACAGGTTCCGGACGATTTCGTTGGGTCGACGAAGATGCGGTGTTGCTTGGCGAAATGTTGCCGACAGATCAAATACCATCGTTCTTTCTACGGGGTCTGAACGATGAAGATTCAACTACAGTCCGGCAAGAGAACCGCGAGCGAGTATTAAAATTTTTGGAGTTGCAAAAAGACTGGGACCTCTCTGGATTGTCGGAGCGCGTCAGTGAAGTAAATCTGATGGACGTTCGAGACGTGCGAGCACAACTTGCCGGCGACAGTTCGCAAATCGAAGTCAGGCTTGGTTCACAAGATCACAGCAAACGTCTGAAGGATGCTCTGAACGTTCTTGATACTCAGCGGCAGACAGCGCGGGGGGCTTTGATCAGTTATATCGATCTAAGCCAGGGGAAACGAGCGATCGTCGGTTTGGCCTCGGGAGTACACACAACAAGCGATGGGTCTTTACTGTCCGCAACTCCCGGTGATAACGCCACTCAGTCGAAAAACGAGCGCACCTCTACCCAAGCTACAGAACCCGGACTGGATGCGGAAACTACAAGAACTGCAGAAGCCAGGGCTACGAGACAGACTGCCAACATTGAGAGAAAGTCTGACAAGCCGAAAAATCCGGCTCGTCCCTGACAGAGATATGCGAACCGGATCGAAGAAGTAGTCCGTTTAAGGAGCACCGCTAAATGGCCAAGCGCACGGCGCACACAATCGGCCTCGATATTGGAACCAGCAGGGTCACGTGTATAGCGTGCGAGCCCGGCGAGGGCGGTTTGCTCGATATTGTTGGCATTGGAGAAGCCGAGGCGCGCGGACTTCGCAAAGGAGTGATAGTTAATCCTGATGCCGCGGTCGACGCAATCAAGAAGGCGGTTGAGGAAGCAGAACGGATGGGCGGAATCCAGGCTGAAGAGGTCACTATAAATTTAGCCGGCTCTCACATTCTTGGTCTTAACGGCCAGGCGATTGTTGCCGTGTCGGGTCGTGACCGTGAAATCACCGCCGAAGATGTTCGTCGTGCCATCGATTCCGCTTGCGCTATCCAGCTCCCGGCCGGACGCGAAATTGTCGATCGCCTGCCGCAGGAGTTCATTGTCGACGATCAGGACGGAATTAACGATCCGGTAGGCATGATTGGAGCGCGGCTCGCAGTCAAGGTGCACATTGTAACGAGCCCGGTAACTGCAAGGCAAAACGCAATTAACGCTGTCAATAGAGCGGGTTTGATAGTGGCGGACATGGTTCTGGAACAGCTCGCAGCCGCGGAAGCCTCGCTGACTGACGATGACAAGGAGTTTGGCGCTGCCCTGGTGGATGTCGGCGCTGAAACGACAGGACTGGTCATTTATCAAAGAGGCGCCGTGCAACATACAGCCGTCTTCCCGCTCGGCGGCTCTCATTTCACAAACGATATCGCTTTTGGCCTCCGCACCCCGATTCCCGAAGCGGAAAAAATCAAGCGAGCGGTCGGTTGTGCCTGCAGTACGTCACTAACAGAAATGGAGAGAGGCGAGCTGGTTGATGTTCCCTCCGTGGGCGGCCGGGCGCCGCGACAACTTTCGCGACAAATCCTTTGCGATATTTTGCAGCCGCGCGCGGAAGAAGTCTTAATGCACGTCGCCGACGAGATCAAAGACGCCGGGTGGGAAAGGCAATTGTCGAGTGGAGTTGTACTCACTGGCGGGGGGGCGCTTCTCAGCGGGATGACTGAAATCGCAGAACAGGTTTTCGATGCCCCGGTCCGCCCCGGTTACCCCGAGCGAGATAGGTTTGGTGGGTTGATTGAAGATGTCCAAAGTCCAGCTTGGGCGGCTGCTGCAGGGTTGGCCCTGGTCGCCAGTCGCGCTCAACAAAGCGAGCTGCGTTCTGCAATGACTCGAAGGGGTTCCACCGGCAAACTGACCCACTTCGTTTCACGTTTTCGAAATCGTTTCAGTAGTATTTTTTGACAAGTTGTTGTATGCTTTCGCCCCGGTCGCACAAGATATAGTCCGCAACATATCGATGCACAAGGAGCGAGCAACCCAACATAGCAGGAGAAGGGCCTGGAAGCCTTCCCGCTTCGGAAGAGAGGAAATAACTATGGCAGAGGACGCTCGTCAACTCGATAAAGGGATTAATATTTTCATTGATGATGATCCGCCAATAACCGGCGCTCGCATAAAAGTAATCGGTATCGGTGGAGGCGGCGGTAACGCCGTGAACCGCATGATCGAAGCCGGCATCGAGGGGATTGAATTCCTTGTTGCCAACACAGATCTTCAGGCACTCAAGAGATCAAAGGCGCCAATCAAAATCCAACTGGGAAGCAGGCTCACTAAAGGCCTTGGCGCCGGGGCCAATCCTGGAGTTGGACGCGAAGCTGCGCTTGAAGATACCGACAAGATCATCGAGGTGCTGGAAGGCGCTGACATGGTGTTTGTGACCACGGGCCTTGGCGGTGGCACCGGGACGGGCGGAGCCCCAATAATTGCTTCACTAGCGACCGAATTGGAAGCGCTGACAGTCGCGGTCGTTACCAAACCGTTTCACTTTGAAGGACGGCGTCGTATGCAGCAGGCCGAACACGGCTTGCGCGAGCTGCGCGAGTGTGTGGATACCGTCATAACGATCCCCAATGAGCGCCTCTTGCATACTGTGCAGAAAGATTCATCGCTCGCCGACTCATTCGCCGTCGCGGACGACGTTCTGCGTCAGGCAGTGCAGGGAATCAGCGATCTGATTACCGTGCCTGGTTTGATAAATCTGGACTTCGCTGACGTGAAGTCGATCATGCAGGGCATGGGAATGGCATTAATGGGAGCGGGTCGGGCCAGAGGAGAGAATCGAGCCATCGAGGCCACTCAGCAGGCCATCTCTTCGCCGTTGCTCGAGGAAGCAACTATTCAAGGCGCCAAGGGTGTGCTGATTAACATTACCGGCGGACCAGACCTGACGCTTTATGAAGTCAACGTAGCATCTACGATCATTCGCGAGGCTGCCGATGAAGACGCAAACATTATCTTCGGTGCGGTCATCGATGAGCACATGGTCGATGAAATGAAGATTACTGTGATCGCCACCGGCTTTGGTGAAGAAGCGGTCGCCATGGCCTCGTCGGCAGCCATAACAGGCATGCCCGCAAGTTCCCCTCGATTTGTACAGCGGCCTGCGGACGACTTGCCGCGACCGATGATGCAGGGGCGTTCAGATGATCTCGACGTGCCCACATTCATTCGCAAGAAAGCTGACTAGATAACCAAAACTTTGAACACTAAGTGGGAAGGCGTGAAAGCAGCGCCTTCCTTTTTAGTTTGACCGAGTTGTGCGCCGCAATTCTTTTTTTCCCCTTTGCTTTTTAACTCTTGGTTGTGTAGCATGAAGTTCATTCCTTGCGGGATTTTCCATTACGGGTAAAAGTTTTCGACTCCTTCCTCGAATGGCCGTAGCCTGCGAGAGTGGTGTGGATCCGCGTCAGCCCATCCTTGCCAATGTGCGTCGCGCGCGATCCTGTATTTGAACCCGTCTTAATTTTTTGGAGGTAAGAAAAAGTGAGCAATCGTAAATTGATCAGGACCACGCTCGCCGAGGTCAAAGGCAAGACGCGGGAAGTGCCTCAGATGAGGGAGCGCTCTAATGGCGGTTCCCATCGTGGGCCGAGCAGCGAGGGCGGCAGAGATAGTGGTAGAGATGCTGGAAGAGAGGCCGCTCGAGCAGCACAACAGGCAGCAATCCAGGTGCGCAAGCGGACGCCGCCACCGATGGAAACAAATGCTGAACTCTTCTACTATAAAAAACAGATCGATGCACATACGCCCATGATTATCGTATTGCTGGATGGCGAAGAGATTGAGGGCACGATCGAATGGTATGATCGCGGTGCGTTAAAAGTGAATCGGAAGTCTGAACCAAACCTGCTTCTTCTTAAGAGAAACGTCAAATATATGTACAAAGCCGACGAGCGCGGTGAGCAGGACGCGGACGCAGAGTAACAAGAACCTGGTTCTTCAAGTGTTCGCCCCGACCTTAACTCACCGTAAGCGGCGCCGTCCTGAATAATGAGGCAGTTCGCCAATAACTCATCTCATTCGGGCCCTCGACAAGGCCGGTCTTTGCCCCGGGTTGCTATCACAATGGGTGATCCCGCGGGCATTGGTCCGGAGGTAGTTTTGAAGGCGGTTGCCGAACCGGAAATTCGTCACGTTTGCATTCCGGTAATAATCGGGGATGCTCAATTGTTGGCCCACACTGCCCGCACCCTGGATCTTCAATGCGGCTATGACATCGTTCGCAAAGGAGAGCCGCTACCCGATCCGCTTTCCGAACCGCTCATTTTTCACCTCGATAACATTAACGGTTTCATTGAACCGGGAGTTGAATCGGGTGCGGCCGGCAAAGCAGCGGGTGGTTACATCGAAGCGGCGGTCGAATTGTGCGCCGCTGGCAGCGTCGATGCGATTGCCACGGCGCCAATCAATAAGCGATCGCTTTTTCTCGGTGGCTACAGTTTTCCTGGCCACACCGAGTTTCTTGCTCACCTGACAGGCACGGAAGAATATGCGATGGCCTTCGTCGCTGCGAATTTACGAATCGTGCTGATCTCAACTCATGTCCCGCTCGCTGAAGCCATAACGCTGGTAGAGCGGGACCGGATAATTCGAACCGTTAA
>Ga0190274_10002163_pt1 | contig 11568 bp, 10 predicted proteins | sample Popmic531T_FD_133002 | JGI IMG/M metagenome (GOLD analysis project Ga0190274, IMG submission 133002) | Populus adjacent soil microbial communities from riparian zone of Yellowstone River, Montana, USA - 531 T | ecosystem: Environmental > Terrestrial > Soil > Riparian zone | place: USA: Montana...
ATTGCCGCGATACGCCCGCACTCGCATTTCGATGTCGCGCGCGCCAATCCGGCGCACCTCAATACGTGCGTCGTTCCGTACCACGCGCAAGACCGCCGCGAGCGACATTGGCGTACAGCCTTCGACTTGGAACATATCCCAATAGAAATTGCTGTACATGTTCCGGATGCCGACTGGCGCGGTGAGCATAACGATGTCTTTCGTGCCGCAGGGTGCGAGGTCGCGCGACATGAGCGTGATGCCATCGCGCACCATTGCCGACCCCCAACGCCACGAGGCCGCAGCGACCGCCAGTTGCGCGACCGACACGGCCACGTAGGCCGCAAGAGCAACGGTCACGTAAGGCCGTGGGCCTGACCTCGCAGGGCGTGTCACGAGATGGGCCACGAAGACAGCCAGACCCGCGGTGGCGAAGTACACGTACCGCGAACTTCCCGTGAGCGACATCACTGGAATGAGCGACGCCGCCACGAATATAAGCGCGTAGACGTTGACGCGATCGGTCATGACCCGGCGCCGCGTCCACCAGAGCGCCACCAAGAGGCCCGCAAGAACCAGCAGACCGGGGATGGCGTGCACCGATGTGCCGGGGGTGAACAGTTCGGGCCGAGGCCCGGGAAAGATGACCGGGCTCAGCAGGTAGAACGTGGCGTAGGCGACAAACCCGAGCCGCTCGGCGACCCACATCGCAGTGGGCGAGATCGCGAGGAGCACGGCAACGGCCCCGAGCCCGCCAAACAGCCCAATTCGCGCCGCCTTCTCGACGCGATCGTCTGGTGTCCGGCTTTGATTCCGTCGCCACGCGACGACAAGTAGCGCGATCAGCGCGGCCGCAAGCACGATCAGTTTCGGCAGCCGACGTGCATCGTCGCTCGCCAATTCGGTAGCGAGCACACGCGTCGCCGAATACGCCGCCATCACCAGCACGAGCGGCAGCAGGCGGCCGAGGCAGTCCCGAAGCGTGCGCCGGTCGACGACAACGTCGTAGCCGGCGACGATCACTGGCAGGGCGAGGGCGGACTCCTTGGACAGCATGGCCAGACCAAATGCCACGACGCCGATCGCGAAGCGTGAGCGACGGCCGTCGGTCAGCAGAAGGAGCGCGGCGAGCGACAGGCCCGTCGCGAGCAGATCGAAACGCGCCGCCATCCAGTACACCGTCTCGTGCGCCGCCGGGTGCGTCGCAAAAAGCACGCCCGCAATGACCGCGGCCGCCCGGCCCGTCAGCCGTCGCGCCAAGAGAAAGACCAGCATCGAGTTCGCCGCGTGCAACACGAGACTCGTGAGGTGATAGCCAAATGCATTGCGGCCCCAGACTTGCCAATCGACTGCCTGGGACACAAAGGTGAGCGGCCGATAGTACTGAAAGAAGTCCTGGGTGAAATACACCCCTGGACGGGCGAGGCCGCCGAGGGCCTGCAGCCTGGCCAGAATGAAGTAGTCGTCACCGGCAAAACCCGTCCACAACACCGGCAAGAAGACAAGAATTGCCGTGAGGACCACGCCAAGGAGCGGCCCGGCGTCCGCTCGGCCCAGCCTCGGCGGCTCGGGAGAGGCACCTTCTCTCAAGAGATCAACCATCGCCAAGAACGAGATGACTCAGCCGCCCCAGCCGACGAGGCGCAGCGGCACGACGAAACGCGCGAGCCACATGTCGACGAAGCCCGTTGGATAGGGCGCAATCGCCTCGAATCCCTTGAGTGCCAGTTGATATTGGAGGAGCAAGAGAATGTTGGCGGCGACGAGCGCGCCTGCCGCGGCAATACGCCAGAACCGATCGGCCATCCAGACAGCTAGTCCCAGGCCGAACAGCGGCGTGAGCGACAGGAAGCGCCGGGCGCCAAAGGCCTCGCCGGCCCACCAGTCGGCCACCGCGGCGTTGACGTACCAGGTCGCCACGAGAATCGCGAGCAACGCCCATCGCCACTTCGGCCTTCGCATCGCAAAACTCGCGACGCCCAGCATCGCTGGCACGAGCAACGGCGCCCACACGAACAAACCACGCGCGCTCGAGACCAGCACATCCTTGAGGTGCGGTTGCGTCCATTGCATGAACGACCCGCCCTGTGGCAAGGCGAACGGCTGGCCATACAGCACATTCCAGACCGCCATCTGAGGCGCGAATGCCACAAGCCAGGCCGCCCCTGCGACGGCAAGGGCCGTCGAGCGCAACCGCCAGGCCACGCGCCATCGCAGACATTCCACTACCGGTGCGACAAAGAGGAGGGCGTCCTGCCACCGCATCAGCGCGCAGACACCGGCGAGCGCCCCGAGCCAGGCGGCGCGCTTCACTGAAAACGGGATCCCGGGATTCAGCCAGTACCAGAAAAACAACGCGGCCGTCAGCATCGACGCCGCATGCGAGTAGGCCGGCGAGACGAGTGAGTAGTAGAGAGCGTGGGAACCCAGCCAGACTGTCACAGCGCCGATGACAGCCATCGCGCGGCTCGTAAACCGAGCGGCCATACGCCACGTCAACTGGGCGGCCACGGTCGTCGCCAGCACGCCAACTGCGCCCGGCACAAGTTGGAGTGAACGCTCGTAACCATTCGGGATGGCGCCTAGACCTATCAGTGCGAGCAGCCAGTCGACCAGCACGACGATCACATAAACCGGAAGCCAGAGCAAAGCCGGGCCCACCGGCATGTAGTTGCGCACGTGCGCGGTCGCCGTGAGATCCCACGTGGGCCAGTCCTCGATGCGCATCGATGAGGAGGCCAGCGCGAGATACTCGTTGCGGAAATCGAGATCACGATCGAAGACGAGCGACCGCAATTGCACGTAGTGGCCCTTGGCGTCACCGACGACGATTTGGCCGCTGCTCTTGGGAAAGGCGATCGCGGCAGCCAGGTAGGTGATGAGCAGGAGCGCGCCAAGGACCGCAACGATGCGGTCGCCGCCCAGCCCGAAGGCGGCAACCACGCGATCAAGCCGCTGCCGAAGTGCCAATCGCGTGCTAGGATACATCGGCTTTCGGCCTGACCGCCGCGTACGGCGACCTGTGGTCTCCCCTCTCCAAACGCACCGCACCAGCACGGCAACCCGTCTCCACGGCGCGCTGTCGCTCGTCTCCGCCCTTACGGTGGTGGCGGTGTTCCTCTGGCGCGCGTTCTACGCTCATCGCAGCCTCTACAACATCGGCTGGGTGTCGGGCGTCTGGCTCGGCCTTGCGCGTGATCTCGTCGATGGCGTGTTCTATCGTCCGCTCATCAGCGAGATCGGTTACGGGGGAACGCGTTACATGCCGCTGCACTTCAGCCTGCTCGCGGCGTTGATGAAATTGGGTGTGCCGCCGATCGCCGCAGGTCTTGTCGTGAGCCTCGCGGCGGCTGTCGCACTCTTCTCGGCACTGGCGGTCTGGATGCGACGGGCGAACCTGCCGCACGCCGGCGCTCTCCTTGTCGGCGCCCTCGCGCTCGCGCCGTACTTCGTGCAAGACACGATCTTCGAACTGCGATCCGACGTGCTGGCGGCGGCATTCGAGGTCGCGGGCCTGGCCGTTCTGTTTGCACGGCGTGACGCACACCTGCCAAACGGGCGCGTTTCGATCGCCGCACTCTCATTCCTGTTCGCCTGGTTGACGAAGGTCACGTCGGTTGCAGGACTTGCAGCGGCAATCGCCGCACTCTGGTTCTGCGGAGCACGCGCGTCGGCTCGCCGCCTGACAGTACTGAGCAGCGTCGGTTTCCTCCTGGCCGGCATGTTCCTGCTCGTCGCGAGCCAGGGCCGCGTGTGGGACGCGTTTCTCGCCTCGGCGCCACCAAGTGCCGGTCTCATCGCCACGCTCTCGTCGCTTGTGGTTCCCGGGCCACTAGCCCTGGTCGCCGAATCGCTCTTTCTGAAACTCGTGTTTGCCCTGGCGATCATCGCCATTCTCTCGGATCGCCGATCCGCCTCTCGCGATCCAGCCGTATGGTTCCTGGCGGTCTCGGCGCTCGATACGATGCTGGTCCTCACCTCGCCAGGTACCACCCTGAGGAACCATGTCGTGGAACCCTACATCGCGGCCGTCCTTGTCATCGGCACGTGGATGGCGCGAAGACCGCAGCGATTCGCCACCGGTCTGCTCCTGGCGGTGAGTCTTGCCGGCGTCGCAACGCAGCACATCCTCCGCGATCCCACCACGTGGGCGATGGTTCGTCACGGCGCGGCGATTTCCGCCCAGCATCAGGCTCTCATCACCGCCGTCGAACGCTTCACGGTCCCGGTGCTCTCCGAGTCCGCTGTATATGCGGTCTTGGCGGGCCAGCGGCCAGTCGTGGGCGACCCGTTCGCCCTCCGCAACGTCGCTATACGCCGCCCGGACATCGCCGCGGACCTGCTGTCGAAGATCGACAAGCGGTTTTTCCCATTCGTCGTCCTCGAGCACGATCCAAAAAGTCCCGAGGGCGCGGGTTTCTACGAAGGACTACATTTCGGCACGGCGATCGTCACTCGCATCATCGTGAATTATCGGTTCGATCGGCAGATTGGAACGGCGAGGATCTACGTCCCAGTAAGCGGGCCGGGAGAGCTGCGATGAGTCGGTTGTCACCAACTGGTCGTGAGACATGCCAGTCCGACTTGCAAGCCGTTCCAGCCAACCACGGCGGCAATCGCCAAAGCGGCCAGCCGGCCCGACCGAGATCGATCGCTCAACGACGCGAGTGCGCATGCGCCGAGGCCGACAAAGGCCGGCGCAGCCGCCAGGTTGGCGCGCAAGGTCAGCGGCGTGAAGATCCCAAGAGCCGACAGGCCGATCCAGGCCAGCAACCAGGCAGAGAACACGACACTGACCGCGTCGCGCTGCCGTCGCCAGATCACAAGCCCGAGTCCGGCACACGCCAGTATCAGAGCCGGCCATCCTGGCAAGCCGTAGTCGTCGCCCATACCGGATCGCCAGCGCGCAAACTTGACGCCGGGCGAGGCCACGACCTTTGATGTGTCGTCTTGCTCTCCGACTTGCAACTGGTGATACGTGTTCGCGAAGACGCTCGTAAAGTGTGAATAGTAAGCCACCCACGAAATCGCGGTCACAGCAATCGTCATGGCAAGCAACCAGGCCCCGGCGCTGCGTGCCGCGCCGGTTCCTGCCACCATAAGCAGGACAGCACTCACACCGAGCACGATCACACCGACCGTGCTGGTGCCGAAGTGCGACAGGAAGCCGATCGTGATGAGGGCACCCGTGGGGATGAGCATCGTCTTGGTCCGCGCGCCGCCTGCCCCCCACCAGGCAAAGCCGGCGAGCCCGGCACCGAATGCGGCCTGCCCGAAAAGATTTGTCAGATTGGCGTTGCTCAATGCCTCGAACGGCGCGCGTGCGAGCGGCCAGAGGGCGGCGGCAAGCAGGGCGGCGAAACGGCTGCCGGACTGACGCCGTACGGCACCGAACACCGCCACGCCGACACAGCCATCAACGACGACGCATAAGGTCCGCAGCAGGTGAAGAAGATCCATCTCGGACGGCAACGTGCCCCAGAAGGGTTGCGCCGCGACATAGAGGGCGATCGCGTAGGGAAACTCGAAGAACGGCCGCGGGGTCACCGACGTGAAGAAGTACTCGCCGCGATGCACCATCTGGGCACGATGGACCTGGAAGATGCCGTCGCCAACAATGGCGAGCGGATGCCAGAAAATGCCGAGCTTCAAGGCCGACAAGCCAATGACAATGCCAACGGCGAGCCACCACTCAGGCACCAGACCAATCACCGGCCACCGACATCTTGTGATGGCGGTGAGCCCCCCGGCCGCCGCGGCGCCCAAACCGATCCACATCAGCGGCGTGGTGTAGCCGCCGAGAAAGGCGCCATCCTGAATGAGCAGCCACGTAGTACCCGTCAGAATCGCCACGGCCAAGCCCGCAGCAAGCCGGCCTCGCACGCCCGCAAGCACCACCCCCAGCATCATTCCTGCGCATGCCGATCCCGCCTGCAGCAGCGCCGACCATGTTGGCTCAAATCGACCAGCGACCGGTGCGAGCTCAATCGCGTCGATGATGACCCCGCGATCCTTCAGTCCTTCGACGCGGTAGATGGGAGTCGTCTCGAGGAGCAACAGCGATCGCGATCGGGCCTCCGGTAGCGTGACCTTCACCTGCTGCGGTATGGCGTTGACACTGACGTTGGCAACGTTGGCCCCGTCGCGCCTGACGACAAAGGCAGGATCAGCCGTGCCGGGGGGTCGTCCGCTGCGAATGGTGAAACTGACGATGTACGCGGCGTCGGTGGGCAGTTCCGGAAACCGGATGCGGGCGCTCGGACCCGTCCAGCTGAATGGGCGGCCCGATGTGGGATCCGTCTCGACCCCCTGCACGCCCATAATCGTGAACGCAGCGCGCGTACGGTTGGTCCATCCTCCCTCGGCGGCCGGGCCGGAAAGCGCGGACGGCATCAGCCATCGAGAGGCGCCCAGGAGGAGCAGGATGCCGAGAATGCCGACGCTCGCGGCCCAGCCGGCGCACGCCTTCATGTCAGACGAGCCAGTGGCCATGGCTGGAGAGATAGTCGTCAAAGTCCTCGACGGTTGCGTGCGGTGGCGGTGTCGCGGCGGCGAAACTCGCTTCGGAGAACGTCGATCGAATCGCAATGCAGCACATGCCCGCCGCGCAGGCTGCCGCCACGCCGAGCGGCGCGTCCTCGAACGCGAGACAGCGCGCGGGATCGGTGGACAGCACCTTGGCGGCCTGCAAGAAGACGTCGGGCGAGGGCTTGCCTCGCGGCACCTCGTCGCCGCGTACGATGACCGGCAGCCGATCGGCGAGTCCGACCTCGGCGAGCGTGTGCGTGACGTTTTCCGCTGGCGCCGATGTAGCGACCGCGACCGGAATCCGACTGGCCTCGAGCCGATCGAGCAGCCGCGTCGCGCCGGCAATCGGGGCGAGGCCGCCGCGTGACAATTCGCGGTACGTGCCCTCCTTCTCGCGTTCGAATGCGCGAATCTCCTCGATAGGCATCTCGCGCCCAAAGAGGATCGGAAAGATCTCGCGATTGCGCTTTCCGTCGATGGTCCGGCGCGTCTCCATCGTGAAGGCCGGCAGCCCGTGACGCGCGACGAAGGCCTCGAACGCCCTGGCGTGCCAGCGCATGTTGTCGACGAGGGTGCCGTCAAGATCGAAGATCACAGCGGCGGGACGGAAGGCAGCGAGGTCGATCACGCGCCGGTATCGTACCGTGAAAAGAAGGACCCGGGTCGTGGGATTCCGGGTTGGCTGGGTGCTGGCCGTGGTGGGTAACGCAATGGCCACGCCCACACTTCTGTGGTGAGCTTTGGAACAATGGACATTAATGGCTATTACCGGAGACTCAGCCAGCCGACAGCGCAAAATCCGAACGGGCGCGTAAAATGGGGACCAACTGGCACGTTCGTCAAGGGGCACTGGTTAGTCCCGCAGCGGGCATGCCCCTTGCTCCTCAGAGACCCTGATGGATATTCCGAATCGCCCCAAGTCGCCTCGGCGCCCACCTGTTTCCAAGACAGACGAACTCCCGGCCCCGGCCAGGCGTACCGCCGCACCGCGGCCTCAGCCTCAACCGAAGCCAGCCGACGCACAACGGCCAACGCATGCAGAGATTGCCGAGCGTGCGTACCTCATTCATCTCTCTCGCGGCGGCCATGCTGGCAGCGCGGCAGAGGACTGGTTTCAGGCCGAGCGCGAACTGATGGCAGCTGTGCCTCCCGCGCCTGGCCGCAAACGCAGCGACCGGACGTGAGTCGCTCCTGAGGCATGCGCGCTCCGCGACCGAGTGCGTTCGCGGCAAGTCACCTGTAGACTCTCGGGTGCGTGCCCTTGGCCTCAGTCCCACTCCGGCCTCCCCGCGAGTCAGTCGTCTCGCGCTTCCTCCGGTACGTGCGGATCAACACGGAGTCGCGCGAGGGGCAGCCAGTAGTGCCGAGCACGCCTGGTCAGTGGGATCTTGCGCGGCTGCTCGCAGCTGAACTCGCCTCGATCGGTGCGGTCAACATCCGCATCAGCGACAGTTGCGTGGTCTACGCCATGGTACCGGGCACGGTTCCGGCGAGCACCGACGTGCCCTGCGTTGGATTTGTCGCGCATGTCGATACCGCGCCCGCCGTCACCGGCAAGAACGTCAACCCGATCGTCCACGCGAACTATCAGGGCGGGGACATCGCGCTCTCGGACGACCCCGCGCAGGTTATTCGTGCTGCGCAGCACACCGCCCTCGCCGGCCTGATTGGCGACGACATCATCACCACCGACGGCACCACACTCCTCGGGTCGGACGACAAGGCTGGGGTCGCGACCATCATGACGCTCGTCGACGTGCTGCACGCCAATCCAGAGATTCCCCACGGGCCGGTTGCCGTGGCGTTCACCGCCGACGAGGAGGTGGGCGGGGGCATCGACACGTTCGACATCCCGGCATTCGGCGCGGCGTTCGCCTATACCGTCGACGGCAACGGCCTCGGCCAAATCAACCACGAAACATGGAGCGCGCGGGTCGCCACGATCACCTTCCGTGGCGTCAACGCCCATCCGGGCACGGCCAAGGGCGTGATGGTGAACCCGATCTATCCAATGGCCGATTTGCTGCGTCGGCTTCCGGAGGAGATGCGACCGGAAACAACGGAGGGCCGCGTCGGCTTCATCCATCCGTACTCGGGCGTGCTCGACGTCGAAGCCTCGACCGTGAAAATCATCCTGAGGGATTTTGAGGCTGGCGCTCTCGACTCCAAGGAACGGCTGGTGCGGACTCTCGTCGAAAGCGCTGTCGAATGCCATCCGGGACTCCGCGCGGAGGTTGACGTCCGCGAACAGTACCGCAACATGAATGAGGTCCTGAAAGGCTACCCACACCTGGTCGAGATGGCAATGGAGGCCGCGCGGCGCGCGGGCATTGAGCCGTTCACGGCTCCGATTCGTGGCGGCACCGACGGCGCGCGCCTCACGTTCCGCGGCCTTCCCTGCCCGAATATCTTCACGGGCGGCCACAATTTCCACAGCACGCTCGAGTTCAACTCACGTCGCGGTCTCGAGAAGACTGCCGAGACGCTCGTCCATCTCGTCCAGATCGTGGCCGAACGCGCGCGCTGATCAGGGCTGCTGTTTGCGACGCAGGGCCAGCCGGGCCTGCTGGGCCAGTGCCTCGTACGAGTCCCGGAGCCGATCCAGTTCCTCTTCCTCGAGCTCCTCGAGGTCCATCGTCTCGTTTCGCGCACTCTCAACGGCGCGGATCAACTCGTCGAGCTTGATCTGCAGCGCCTCCGAATCACGGTTCTGGGTGTTCTGAATCAGAAACACCATCAGGAACGTGACGATGGTGGTGCCGGTGTTGATGACAAGCTGCCAAGTGTCGCTGAATCCGAACAGCGGCCCGCTGCAGGCCCAAAGGATGATAACGCTGACCGCCGCGCCAAAGGCAATCGGTCGGCCGGCAATTCTCGCCGCCCTTTTGGCGAACCGCGTGAACCAGGAGGGCCGCCGGCCACGCGCGCGACTGCTCCGGGGCGCGGGTGCGACAGTCTCAATCGGGCTGGGTGGGTTCTCGGCCGGCATCCTTTGAGTCTAGCGTCGGCGCGGGCTGGCCCCCAGGATGAGCCGTGCGCCGTGAGCCCTCACGATCATCGTGTTGTTTGACACGCCGTGACAACCATACCGTGCCGGCCGCGAACATGCCCAGCGGCAGCGCCGACAGGATCACGCTCATCACGGCGTAGGCCCACTCGTTGTCGCCGGTCCCCAACCCGCACACAGGGCAGGCAACGGCGATGGCAGGAAACGCCAAGATCAAGGAAAAAGTGCGAAGGACGAGGCACGACGTACGAAGTACGGAAAAAGAGGACCCGGAGTGAACTGTGCGCTGGCTCAGCTCCCTCCGTACTTCGTACTTTGTACTTTGTACTTCGTACTTCAACGTGTCCATCCTAGAAGTACACCCGAAAGTAAATGATCGGCCAGACGGCCACGACGAAATACCAGAACGTCTGAGCTCCCAGGAAGAGACCCGCCGTCAGGGTATCGGTGCGCTGCCGCCACCATGCGTACGCGAGCGCGACGAGCGCGCCAATCGCGTGTAATGCATGCGCGCCCACAATGACGTAGAAGAACGCCGCGAGCGGGCTCGAGTGCAGGGTCAAGCCTTGCGCCAGCAGGCCCCACCACTCGCGCCCCTGCAGCACGACGAACAGCGAGCCGAGGAGCCAGGCCCAAAGGAGCCAGCGCTCGGCGGCGCCGGGCCACAGACGTCGCTGTCGCCCGGCCAGAAGCACGCACAGACCACTTGCCACAAGAGCCGCCGAGTTGAAGGCCGTCGCGCCCGCCGGCAGGACGCGGCCTTCGGGCAGGTTCCAGACGTCGGGCGCGGCACCAGCCCGCGTGATCGTGAAGGCGCTGATGAGGCCGGCGAAGAACATGACTTCGGCGCCGATGAAGAGCAACATGCCGAGCACACTGCTCGGCACGACCTCGCGGCGGCGGGACATGGTGGCGGTCTCCGCGCCGGTCATGGCCTAGTGGCCCTCGGTGGGCGTTTCGTGCTCGTGCGTAACGGCCGGTTCCTGATACGTCTTCTGCCACTGCGTGCCCTTGTGGCGCAGTACGTCTGGTGAAATACCGCCGAAGAAGACCACCATGAAGGCCACCATTCCGAGCAGGATGTAGGTGACCCACCGCCGCTCGATGCCGAGGTGCATGAAGTTCTTCGCGACCAGATACGCCTTGACGATCGCAATGCCGAATGCGGTGATGAGCGTCACGACGCGAATGCCGGCCATCGGTCCGATGATGCTCACGACGAGCAGGCCGCAGAGAATGGCCCAGATCTTGACGTAGTAGCTTGGAGCGTGTGCGGACATGGCGGCTACTTTGCGATGTACAGAAGTGGAAACAGGAAAATCCAGACCAGGTCGACGAAGTGCCAGTAGATACCAATGTTCTCGACGCGCTGGAGTTCCTGGTTCCTGGCGGCGGTGCGCGCGACGATCAGCATGATTACCATGCCTGCGATGACGTGCGCGGCGTGGAGCCCGGCGGCCGTGTAATAGAACGACCAGAACAGGTTCGATGTAATCGTGTAGCCCAACTCGATCTCGTGGGTCCACTCGAACGCCTTGACGACAAGAAAGGTCAAGCCGCCGAGGCAGGTGATCCGGAGGAGTCGTGCGGCCTTCGGGCCATCGCCATGCTCGGCGGCATGGTGTGCGAGCACGGCCGAGAGACTCGACGACAGCAACACCAGCGTGTTGAAGCCGCCGGCCCACGTGTTGGTGTGAATCGCCTGATTGGCCCAGGCCGGATGCCCGATGCGATGCATGATGTAGGCGCCGAGCAGGCCCCCGAAGATCACGATTTCGGATGCGAGGACCCACCAGACGGCCAGACGGCCGGTGGGCACTTCCATCACGCTCCGCGTCGTTGCCAGCGGTTTCGCGCTCACATTAGTCTCCTCAACCTCGGCTAGGCGTGATGCCCGGCCGGGCGCGGCACAGGTGCCGGCGCCGGCGCTCCTGGCTCGGGTACGTGCTGCGGCCAGTAGTCATCGGTCCGGCCCTCGACGCTGTATTCGTACGGCCCGCGGTAGACGACAGGCAACTCGGCGAAGTTGCCGTGCGGCGGCGGCGAGGCCGCCA
>Ga0190274_10002164_pt1 | contig 11564 bp, 10 predicted proteins | sample Popmic531T_FD_133002 | JGI IMG/M metagenome (GOLD analysis project Ga0190274, IMG submission 133002) | Populus adjacent soil microbial communities from riparian zone of Yellowstone River, Montana, USA - 531 T | ecosystem: Environmental > Terrestrial > Soil > Riparian zone | place: USA: Montana...
AAACCGCCGCAAATATGCGTTTGTAAGCATTGTCAGCCGCCGGATCAAGACTCCATCGGAATTCAGAATTGGGGCGAAGAAGTGCTGGTCGCCGCTCTTCCAAACACGATCACAGCGACGGGCGGGTTGATACGCTCCAACCAACGGAAGGGCGTTAGTGGACTTGAACGGGAATGTCTGCAAAGACAAGGACTGTGACCTGCCCCTGTTCCTGTGAGGCGAATGATTCTTGATCTCCCCCGACAACGACAGGCACCTCCAAGCGTGGAATGGTCCGCATGCGCATCATGCCGGCGACAGTCGGCATTCGATGGAAGGTGCATACGATGGCCGTAGGCACACCGACAATGAGTTTCATCTGCGGCAGATACCCGGATGTGCTGATCAGATTCGCGATCCGAACCTGATCGGCGTACCTTTTTTCGCCCTGTTCATCAAAGACAGTGGCGAACAAGAGTGGCTCCAGCATTCCCTTTGCGCGGCCTGGAACGATGTTACGATCCGACCCTGTGTTGAGAGCCCGCAACTCAATTTGCAACTCTTCTCCCTGTCCGCTGGCGCTAACAACATCGAAGTAGATCTGATCGAACGTCGCGCGCGTCAAAGGTCCCGTGGATTCCGGTTTCGTTGGCGGATTTGGGGATGCCCCCTGCGACTTCTGATCAGGCCCTGGATGCTCTATTCCGCTTGAAGGTTGCACACTCGAGGGGCGCAACATCGCACCGACCATCCCTACCAGATAGAGCAGCGTGAACACTTTGAACCCAAGGGCCCAGGAGAGTTTCAACATCATCTGCCATTCTCCGAAGACAACGAGGTTTCTTGGATCGAAATATTCCGAAAGACCGGGCGCGAAATAGCGATCGGGTCCCAGAAAGCATTCCGATAAGCCTGATCCGTAGAAAAGATCGCGACGTCGAGCTGCAGCAGCGCAATCTGCCGGAAGCTGAGAGTTCCTCTTACCATGGGCAATTCGCTGTAAAGGAGCATAACCTCGGCCGGAACACCTGATACCACCATGCTGCGCGTTTTTCCAGAATTGGCCTTTGTGTTGGCGATATGGACATCGGTGGGGCGATAGGCTTCTCCACGCTCGTTGTAGAAGAGCGTCTTAGACCACGGCAGAGAAGTGATTTCGATCAGACGGTCCGTGTCTTTATTAAACACTTGGAGACGAATGATCAAACGGTTGCCTTGGGCATTAGCATCGAGCACTCGATACAACATCTGGTCGTGCACGGCTTCAAGAATTGGGTTTCCCGGATCTGGCGGGACAGGTAAAGATCCGGCCGGAGAAACACTAGGAGAAGAGGACGGGGACGCGCCACTCGTTGGTGGCGGCGATGTTGGTATGCCCGTTACCGGAGGAACAGGTGGCGCGGGTATGACTGAAGGGCTGGCTTCCTTTGCATTCACCGTTCCGATTCCGGCCGCAGGCATCGGCTCCGGCAACTGCCCCTTACCAGCCATAACGTAGGTTTTATCCACAGGGGAGAAAACCTGACGTACAAAACTCAATACGATCAGAACTACCACTACAAGAAGAATCAGCTTAAATACGAATTTGGTCATCCACTCCATAAAAATAACCCTCGTTACTGCGTTGCGACTTCGAGCTTCTCTGCTTGGGTTTTTCGGACATGAAGAATCGAAGGCTGCCGGTTTCCGATCTCAACCAGGGCTTCCCGAAGTGCCGGTTCCACCAGTTCTTCAATGCTTGCCTTTACATTGCGGGCGCCGTATTTGGGATCCTGGCAACTAACCAGGTGTCGTACGACATCCCGATCAACGGTGATCGCAGGAGTGTATCTCCGGCGATCGCAAACATCCTCGAGGTAGGCCGCCAGCTGCCTTTCCGTGATCAGCCAGAGTTCCTCGGCGGTGAGTTGATAGAAGGGGATGATGGCGGAGATCCGTGCGACAAATTCTGAGCGGAGCGCACCGCTGGCTCGCAGTTCATCCCGAAGCCCATTTTGGGTCGCGTTCTTCTCAGCCGTGATGTCACTCAACAGGTTGCTGGCGAAGATCACGAGCAGATCGCCGCAGCGCAGCTTCTGCCCTGTCTTTGGATCGCCGAACGTTCCGTCCCTGTCGTCCAGGATAGAGAGGAAGATGTCATAAAGGCGGGGATGCCCCTTCTCGATTTCATCCAAAAAAAGAACAGATCGAGGGTCATTTCTCACCGCCCGTGTGAGCAACCCCTCTTCCTCGTTCACATGGCCCTTAGGCGATCCCAGCAATGTCCATAGTGTGTGATCGTTATTATATTCGCCCATATTGAATTTCACGACAGCCCGCCCGGTGGCCTCGGCGATCAATGCGGCGACTTCGCCTTTGCCTGTACCAGTAGGCCCCGCAAACAAGAACGATACCGGAGCTTGGGACCGCGGCCGAGTGCCCAATGAGAGTCCCTGCAATCGAGAAGAGATCAGATCATAAGCTTGCTTCTGCCCAGTGATTTTCGCAGCAAACTGCCGTGAGAATCGACCAAGAACATCAGGGGGTGAGGATTCCATTTCACCGACTCCCGTGAACTTGGTGCGGGGAGAACTCGCGGGCTGTGCAACGGGCGGCTGCGACGCGGACCCGCCCTTTGCCGACGATTCACGATTCCAACTTTCCCGAAAGCGCTCCCCAGCAAGTACCGCATCTCCCTTCAGATTCCATCTTTCGTCGCGCCATGCAGCGATTGAGAGGCAACCGATCGCGCCAATCGCCATAAGAAAGCAGAACCCGCTGTCGAGGACCAACGCCAAGAACAGCATCCCTATGGCCAACCAGCAAGCCACCGAATCAACGCGACTCCAGAACAGGATCACCCGCTTCACGCTTTGCGCAATCATCGTGAAGAAACTCCAGCAAGCCTCCGTAAAGAACCTAATTCCACCTGATGTCGCTGTCATATTCAGTACTCCTCTTTAATGGTGGATCCCGCTGTCATTGGGAATGAGGGAGAAGTCATCTCCCTTCGAAGGTCCGTGATCTTTCCCCAACTCGTCCATTGACTCCGAGATGTCTTGAGAGATGTTGTCCAAAATAGAAGGAGCGGAGTCGTGCTCCTCTTTGACCTCGGCGCTGCCTACGGCAGGGCCATTTTCGTTTTCTCCACTCTGCTCCTGTTCTTCTTCTGGTTCCGTACTTGGGGCCTGGCTGAACAAAAACCCTACGACCGCCTCCGCCGTGGCGTTGCCCAACCTCTGGAACAAGTGAAGTAGCGTCTCCAAGCATCACCTCCGCCCGATTCCGCCGCGCTCGTATCCCTGCACCGGCTGATGCTGCATTGAACCGGTATGGCGATTCCATTCCTCGGTGGCCGAAGTCTTTTCCTGCCCCCGGCTCAATACCTGAGATAGCCGTCGTGCGTTGTCCGTATAGATTCGCGAATCATGTGACCCGCGTGACACCGCCACGTAGGCATACCGTTCGTTAACGAGCTGTCTCGATTGCGCGCTATCCACATGGATGAGAACTCGACGCGCGGTCAGCCCTTGTGAGCTGTAGCTCGTGACGGCGTACCCATAATCAATATGCTTCGCCTCCGCAGAACTGAGATGGACCTTCCTCCCAGAATCCAGAGCAATCTGCAACCGGCCATGAGAATCGATTGACTGCACTGTCGCTTGCTCCCGGTTGGCAATACGCGACTCCTTCGCTGGCGCCGTGAACTGAATCCGGTCTCCTTTTGCCACTTCCCGGATCTGCGATTGATAGACGGCCACGCCTTCGAACCGGCGCGGATCGTAGCGAATCTCTTTCCCTGCTTCATTTTGCACTGTCAGTAGATTGGCATCCGCATTCTTGGCCACAACTGTCAGATATTCACCGGCTTGGACGCCAAGCCGATCACTGCCTTTGCTCGCTCGGATCGTGTCACCTGGTTCGTACCGGGCTGCCAGCCGACGATCCGCTCCCGTTAGATCCTGCCGGGGAACTAAGACGCGCAACCGAACTTCCGTCTTCTCGACCCACCCATCATCTTGCAGGCTGGCTCGAATCATGCCGTTGAGCGCTTGCCGCGACGCATTGTCCGGGGAAACAACCAGTGTGCCTTCCGGCCGCGCGCGATAATCATCTGCAATCGCGCGCATTCTTTGGGTCGGATCTTTAATTTCCTTAACTCTTCCCTGCCCCTCGAGAAGTTGAACTGCCGAGCGCACATCCTTATTAGCCAAATGACGCACCGCATCCCGAAGACCTTCATCTTTTTGCCGAACAACGGTGTCCAGCCGAGCGGTCGTCATCCCCCTTGATTGCGCCTGGGCGAATGGACGACCGGCTTCGACGGCCTCGTGCTGCTTGGTGTCACCGACAAGGATCACCCGATCCTTGCTGCCCAACCGATGGAGGAACGCATTCATTTGCCTTGTGCTGGTGAGGCTGGCTTCATCAACGATATAAAGCGCAGGCCGATTCCCCTTTCCGTTGTCGCCACTCACCAAGTGTTTCTGCAGCGTCTGAGAACTCACTCCTGCTTCCGCCAGTTGCTGAGCCGCTCTCGTCGTCGGTGCCAGTCCGCGAACATCATATCCAGCTTTCTCCGCTCCATCGCGCACGACCGCCAGCGTCGTCGTCTTCCCTGCCCCGGCATCCCCCTGTAATCCCACTACCCGATCGCGACTTCCGAGCATCATCTGGACGGCCCGACGTTGCCCGTCATTAAGGTGTTCGGCTTGCAGCGAATTTCGCATCCCCTCCGGCATGATCGAACAACATTGGTCCCGTCCTTTGACGATGAGATTGACATTGCTTTGCTCGAGCTCGATCATCGCCGGCGTGGTATAGCGCTGACTGGGAGAGGAAGGCCGCTCGCGGGCCACTTCGAGCAGTCCCCCTTCGGTCCTACGGTGATCAAGCGCCCGGCGCGCTGCCTCCAGGTCCGTGTTCCCGAGTCCGTAGCGTAGGGTGTCCCGTAACAGGTGGCGCTCATCCACCACAGCTTCCCTCTCCATGTTGCGATCCCGCGCATAGGTAAGCCCTTGATCAGCCGTCCTATTTAACTGTTCCGTCGATATAGATTGCACGCTACGCTCGCGCGCCTGTTGGGTGACGTGCTCTGGTTGATCGCCGAACTCTCCCGCTCGAACTACCCACAGTTGACGCACCTCCTCTGCCGACCGGTCGATTTTGGTTTGCCGGGTGCGATGGGCGGCGATTTGCGCCGCCCCAGCGCCATCGATTCCCTTCTCCGCTAAATAGGCGCGGATCTCGCCACTTCGCAGGCTGTTGGCGGATAAATATTCCTGGGAGTATCCGGCGATCTCCGGCGCTCCGTTCTTGCCGGCCTCGATCGTATAACCAAGCTCCCGCAGCCTTTTCCCGAGCTCTGCCTGATAAACTGCCGAGCCAAATTGTTGGCTGCGGAACAACTCAATTCCATCTACTGCCCGAATATCCCCGTTTTCCCGTCGCGTCATATTGAAAACGACCGAATGTGAGTGCAGCTGTGGCGCGATGTAGTGATCCTTCTGATCTGGTCTCGCAGTGTCGTGGTGGAACTTTGCCACAATCCACCGGCCCGTTGTCTCTGGATTGTAGTTGCCACCGAGCCGGGCTTGGGTGTAGTGCTCCAACGCATCGAGTGCGGTCGCAACGCTCTCCTTATGCGCATCGACAATCCTATGATCTCCTCCCACGAGCGCGGTTATCGAAACGGACTTGGGAGCGCTAAAGGTAAAGTCCCAGCCCGCGCGATGTTCCATCGTCTTCACCTCGTCTCCGTTGTCCGTTTCATAGCTAAAGGAACGCCGGTGATGGATTAGCTGCTCACCGGAGTGCGGGTCTTGTCCCTGGCTGAGCCTGGCGAACTGTTCCTGCTCAACTGAACCCTTCAACCCCCACTCGCTAGCGAGGTTGCCCTGCCATTCTCCGAGAATTCGTCGATCCTCGGTAAAGTAGTTGGTCTCAGCATTCGAGAACTCTTCCCGGTGATATCGGATCGCCTGTCCGGCTGCCAAAGGTTTTGAGATGGTCAGCATGTCCTATCCCCACAACTTCAATTTCGGCTGTTCCACTTCCTCCGGCTTACTGCTTTCGTTCCTGTTAGGCGGAACAAGAACCGGTGCTGGCTTCGCCGCCGGCGGCGCCTCTCCCCCGATTGGCCTAACGAGGAACGGCTCCGCTCTGGCGGGGCGATTCTTAGGCTCGTACGCGATCTCGACAACATGTTCCAGGAACTTGAAGTAGCCGCGAAGGTTTGGCAGGCTTGCGATCACGCTGTCGAGGACTGTTGCTTCAATACGCCGTTCCGGCGTGTAGTTGACCGAATCCCGCCAATCCTGAATCCCGGAAGTGACCCCCTCGCGAACCCGCTCCAGCGCTTGTACCCCGATACTATCTGAGATCCACTTTGCGGCTTTGGGTTCACTGGTACGCAAGAAGATCTTCGTCACCGGCTGGGACAAAATCACCTCGGCGCCATTCTGACCATACCGCTCATCCAGTTGTGCGCGTCCCTGGAGTCCGATGATCAACGGGACATTGCATTCGCGGCCCAGCGTCATCAGTTTTTGCAAAGTGGGGACTTGCCGCAGAACGGGAAGCTCGTCGAGGATGAACCACACCCTTTTGTCGAACCGTTTCGCCAGGACCCGGTTGATCAGAAGATCGAGCCAGACCGCATAGAGCGTCTGCAGCGCCGAGGATTGATCTTGCTTGCTCGAAAGAAACAGCCATCCCTGCGGGTTCGCCGCCCATTGAGCCGCACTCCAACGGCTCTTTGCTTCCCGCTCCGAGGGCAACCACTGCAATACTTGCGCGAGTTTCGTGAGTTCCGAGATGACACCATTCCTTTGTCCCGGCGACTTCGGATCGATCACCGACGCATATCTTGAACCAGCCACGATTCGATCAAGTTCATTTTCGTCCTGAAAGAGCCTCGTCATCTCGGCGGCGGAAAGACGTTTCTCGAGAAATACCGTCATCAGTTTTCGAGGACTTTCCGTCCAGAAACTCTCTTTATCCCCCGGCCGGTCGGGAAAGAATGCATTCGCTACCATCTCGACATCGTGACGTTGCAACACTTCATCGATGGGATTCCAGAATGGGCTGCGGCTGTCGAGGGGATTCAAAACGACATCTCCCCGCTTGGCGGCGAAGTACGTTGGAAGGTAGTCGGCCTTTGGGTCATGAATCACCGCCAGATCACCACGCTTTTCGATCTGGTCAATCAACTGCTTGAAGGCTACTGTCTTCCCCGCCCCGCTGTCCCCAACGATAACCATAGATTGTGGTTCATAGCTCTCAGGAATCCGAATATGGACAGTTCCTGCGGCGCCTCTTACAGCGAGGCCGATTCCGTTTCCATGGTGAATCTCATTAAACTCCTCCGGCGAGATCAGACGTGACCCTTGCTCAACCACCCCTGACTTCTTGGCCTGTCGGTCCGCATAGTCGCGCCGGATACCCCAGGCCAAAACACCTACGAAGACAAAAAAGCCAGCCAGACGAGGAACACGCAAAAGCTGCCAAACTGATCTTCCGTCATAAATGTGATCGCGGAGTTTCCAATATCGTTCACCATAGGAGGCATTTAGATACTGCCGCACCCCAACCGTCGTCGCTCCCCGGCGGCGGGCATCATCGGTCAGAGCAAAAACGCCGTCCCTCTTCACAACGTCGGTCGACGTAGCCAAGAAATCCCGGCCTGGCGGTGCGCTGACTACGATCATCTGAACGGGACTTGCCGAGGACAGAACGCTCGGCGAGGCCACCCATAAATAAGGAGAAAGATAATACCGCTCGAGGTCCGACCAAGTCAGGCGGTACGCGGCCAAAAACATCACGGTCGACACAGCAATTCCGGCGAAGGCGGCGAAGACAGCAAGAAGACACACACGTCGAGCCCAGTTCCGCGACTTGCTCCAGCTCTCTTCCGAAAGCATCCAGTCTGTCATGGCGGACCTCCTTACTGCCGGCCCGGGCCGGATCGTCACCTCTGTCTTTGGATCAATGCATCTGCCCGTTCATTCTTAATGGAGTCGACGTGCTGCAAAATCTGGTCGACCTGATTCTTCGTCAGGTCAGGATGCGTATTGCCGAATAGCGTTACCAGCAAAGCGCGTAGGCCGACGATTTCTTCAAGACCAAGTCGGAGCAACTTGGCCGAACTCTCATCATCGTTCCGGCCGTTTCCGCGTGCGGACCGAAGCGCTACATCGCGAATCCACTCTCCGATTGGCATCCCTGCCTCCTCGGCCGCGTTCAGTAGCTCATCATGTTCCTGAGGCCGGACACGGAATCCAACGGACTTGGTCCGTTGGACGTTGGCGCGAGAGTCAAAAGCGGGGCTAGCCGCACTCATACTGTCAACTCATTGATTCTGTTAGTGTTCGCAATTGCGAACACCCGTTCGCATATGCGCGCATATGCGCGCATATGCCAACCCAGCATGGGGTGACGTGTCACCCGTGATTGCTGCCGGCGCGATAGCGCCGCCCTTCCAGGAGCGGTAATTCCACTTACCTTATCGATCTGCATCTTTCACTCTTGCCGCCAACTGCTTTGCGAGATCTCTCGCCTCGAATGTCTCGAGATGCCGGACCACCTCCAAAGCTTTCTCGCGCTGGGCTGTAGCGACCAAGGCCAAACCATATTGATAGTGAAGCTGGGTATCTAGAAAGTTCAATTGAACCGCTCGTTCCAGCGCCCTCACCGCAATTGTGGGTTTTCCCAATTTGGCGTATAGGAACGAAACCGTCCGATAGTCTTCGTCGGGGTTAAACACGTTCGGCCCTTGCGGATTCGCCAACTGCAAAGCTTCCTCGTAATTCTCGATCGCAGTGCGGAGATTTCCGCCCCCGGCATGGTAAGCCCCCAACCCACGATAAGCTTGGTCCTCCTCCGGGTCCATCCTGATCGCTACCTCAAAAAGCTCCCGGGCAAGCTCCCGATCACCCTTCCGCAACTGAGCCAAACCCAAAAGACTAAAGACGTCCGCTCTGGATGGGTGCATCCGGAGGATCCGGCGAAAAGCCGATATCGCCTCGTCTACCGCGCCTTCTTGGAGTTTGCACCGTCCAATGGTCTCCCACGCTGGCTCATCCCGCTCGTTCTGTCGGACTTGGTTCTGCGCTTCCGGCAGCCGTACAACACAAACGGGAAGACGGCGCTCATTCCGTTCACGAAGTTCCCGGACCCACGGAGCGTCACTAACATTCTCCCAGAGCCGAGAAAACTCGCCTTGGGCCATGGCTAGAGCAGGGGCCAAAAGAATACCCACCGACACCTTGCGACAATAACGTGGGATCAACGCAACCTCCGCGGTTCGATCCATTCCCCGAAAAAGGGAAATATTCCTCCGCAAATCCATTCCTCGAACCAGTCATCCCCGCGCCCACTCGCAATACCTTCCAACATTTGGAAAAGTTTGCCGAGGACTTCGAAAGATTCGGCGAGAGAAAACAATAATAATCCCACACCACTTGTGAGAAATAGACGGCGGGTCAGGGCTATCATAGGTGCCCTCTTCCAGGCCGTATCGGCGTTTTTCCGCGACGGAGACCTATCCGCTTCTGGATTCGTCCGTTATCCGGCGGTCCCTCCTGGAATGCAGCAAGAAGGTCCTCATCCGGATCCGACCGCCAACCGAGCTCAGCAGCACGGCGGCAGTGAGCTTTCGCAGCCACATCGTCCTTCATGGCTTTATGCAGAAACGCCAGGTCCGCATGGCGACGGGCATCATTGGGGAACTCTTCGAGATTAGTACGGGCATGAAGAAGAGCGGTCTTCAACTCCTTAGCCGCCTTTTCGTGATGTCCTTGGGCTGTGTAGGCGATCATCAGATATCCACGGGGCCGGACCAAATCAGGAATCTGAGAGAGAACCTTGCGCAAGACACGCACAGCTGCACCGAACCGGCGAGCGAGCAGATAAGCCCTTCCCAACGCTTCCAGTTCTATCAACAAACGGGCCTTGTCGAGTGCCACAGCACCTGAATCTGCCTGCTCATCCTCCTCGAACTGCGTCAAGAACAAATTGAGAGCAATTCCGACTGCATTCTCGTGCGCAACGATGGCCTCTTTGTGATGCCCGAGTTTGGTGTGGCAGCGGCCGAAGAGTGGGTACACCGCTTCTCCATTGCGCTCCGGGCTCATTGTCAGCAGGAGCCGATAAGTGTCCGCAGCCTCCTTATAATTCTCCAGGTTGAACTGGCACTGCCCTTTCCACTTCAACAGCGTGTCTGGGGTTACCTGATTGACGGAGGCGGGCGCCCCCACTTGAAGACGGATCGCGGTCTCGCAAGTCTCCAGGGCTTCCGTCCAGCGATCAAAAGACCCATAGGTCTGACTCAGCCGGAAGTGGAATACGTCGGACTCAGGGCAAAGTTCGATACAGCGCAGAAGGAGATTCAATGCCTGCTGATGCTGACCAAAATTGTTGGCCACAGCAGCCAGGCTGAACACACGGTCCGGGTCCCCGGCGCACGCTTCGAGCCATTCAATTAGTTTCTGCTGCGCGTCGCCATCTGCTGCCCTTAATGCGGCAGCCGCTGCGAGTCTTCCGTGTGGATCGATTCCGGTAAGTGAGTGAAACACGAGTGCATTTGCCCAGGAGCCGGCATAAACATCTCCGTTTTTTCGATCCAACAAAATACAGTTCGTTGCAACATCGGACTCCATGCGACGAGCGTCATCTTCGCTTGAGAAGAGCATCGAGTCGGCAAGCGGCACTATCTTCGAGGAAAAGTCCAAGAGTTCAGATCCCTTCCCATTGACAGCCCAATCCTGCAAGTGTGGCGCTACGAAGGGATGGGCAATAAACCGATGCCAGATCGCACAATCGGAAAAGTATTCCCGAAACAGACCGTCACATACAAAGACTCGATTCTGCTTCGGGGACCAGTGAAAAGATACGTACTGACGCTTTCCTTCGTAGCCAAGCGCCCGTTCGAGCATGTTGCGTGGGATCCATAAAGATGTCCGGCGCAATCCACTCATATCAAGAGTGGACAAGGCGAATGGATCGTCGCCTGGATTTAGCCGCTCATTAAGATCTTCTTCATCCATGAGGCCACTTCCTATACGGGCATGCGTTCTCGCTGAGAAAGCAACGGGTTTACGGCCGCGTCAGCATCCTGATGTTGAGTTCCAGCCGATTGCAATACAACCAGCTGCCCATTCGCATAAATGGGATGCCTGCCGTGCTGCTTGTGCCACACAGGGAGCGAAGCGGTCTGATATGTTTTCTCTACGATTTGACGCCAACCCCCGGCATTGTACGCACAGAAGGAAATTTCTCCCTGCTGAGTTGCAACCGGCGTCGTACTCATCTCGACATTCTGAAAATCGAAGTTGAACAGATCCTGAAACCACATTCCACTTACGTTTAGAAGGCGCCACTCACTCCGCCCTTCAACTCGGGCCCTAAGCGGAGAAGAACTACTGATCCTGGCGATGTACTGATGAAATATGTCAAAAAGATCATTCACCGTGAAACCATCCGGGGCTCGGTCCGGTTTGAAGTTTCGCAGAATCGAGATTCCTACTTGCACTGATGTCACTTTGGCCATGCGCCCAGCTACACAAATAGCGCCAATGTCAGCTAGGAACGTCTCCAAATCGAAGAAC
>Ga0190274_10002165_pt1 | contig 11560 bp, 8 predicted proteins | sample Popmic531T_FD_133002 | JGI IMG/M metagenome (GOLD analysis project Ga0190274, IMG submission 133002) | Populus adjacent soil microbial communities from riparian zone of Yellowstone River, Montana, USA - 531 T | ecosystem: Environmental > Terrestrial > Soil > Riparian zone | place: USA: Montana...
ACCGATCGCTCGCTCGTTCCCCTGTCCGGCTCCCCGCAGCCCGCGCTTTTCTGATGCCGGCGATCAGTCCTTACGGCACCTGGGCATCGCCCATCACCGCCGCATTGGTGGCGGCCGGCTCCATGCGTCTGGGGTCGGTGGCGGTCGACGCCGGCAACATCTACTGGCTGGAGGCACGGCCCCTCGAAGGCGGTCGCACCGCGCTCATGCGGCGCGAGGCGAGCGGTGCGATTGTCGAGGTCACCCCGCCCACGAGCAACGTCCGTTCACGTGTGCACGAGTACGGCGGCGGCGCGTATGTCGTCTCGAACGGCCTGGTCGTCTTCTCGGAGTTTGCCGACGGCCGCCTCTACGCATGCGAGGCTGGCATTGAACCTCGAGCCCTCACGCCCGCGGGCCTGTGGCGATATGCCGACGCCAACGTCGACCGCCTGGGCGACTCGCTCGTCTGCGTGCGGGAGGATCACTCGCAGCCTGGACGCGAGCCTGCGAACACCATCGTCAGGATCCCGCTCGCGGGCGACGCGTCGGCTGGCGAGATCCTCGTGTCCGGTCACGACTTCTACGCGAATCCGCGACTGAGTCCGGACGGCTCGCGTTTGCTGTGGCTCGCGTGGCGTCATCCGCAGATGCCGTGGGACGGCACGGAGTTATGGGATGCCGAGGTCGGGCTCGACGGCCGCGTGGTGAATGCGCGCCAGGTAGCAGGTGGCCCGCGCGAGGCGATCTTTCAGCCGGGATGGTCGCCCAACGGACGCATCTACTTCGTGTCGGATCGCACGGGCTGGTGGAATCTCTATCGCGACACGCCCCGGGGCGTCGAGGCTGTGTGTCCGATGGAGGCCGAGTTTGGCCGCCCGCTCTGGCAGTTCGACATGAAGACCTGGAGCTTTGCGGGCGATCGCCTTGTGGCGGCCTACAAAGAACGGGGTGCCTGGCGGCTCGGCATCGTCGATGAGGACACGCGCAAAATCGTCCCGCTTGCCTCGTCGATCGAGCCGGGATCGAGTCTCGCCGCGGATGCCAGCGGCGTCGTCTGCGTGTCGAAGTCCCCCGTCGAGCCTGACGCGGTGGTGCACATCGACCTTGCGAGCGGCGAGGGTCGCGCCATTCGACGAGCGTCGGAACGGACGATCGACCCGCGCTATCTTTCAAGGCCCGAAGCATTCGAGTTCCCAACCGTCGACGGCATGACGGCGTACGCGTACTACTATCCGCCGCGCAATGCCGACCTCGTCGCTTCGGACGGCGAGCGCCCACCGCTCATGGTCTTGAGTCACGGCGGACCGACGACCGCCGCCGCGGCCGAGTTCAACCTGGGGACGCAGTTCTGGACGAGCCGTGGCTTCGCAGTGGTGGACGTCGACTACGGCGGCAGCACCGGATACGGGCGCGCGTATCGCGAGCGCCTGAACGGCCGATGGGGTGAAGTGGACGTCGAGGATTGCATCTCGGGGGCGCGGGCGCTGGTCGATCGTGGCGTGGCCGATGCCGCGCGCCTGATCATTCGGGGCGGCAGCGCCGGCGGCTACACCACGCTCGCGGCACTCGCGTTTCATCCGGGCATTTTTGCAGCGGGCGCGAGTTATTACGGTGTCAGCGATCTCGAGCTGCTCGCGCGTGACACCCACAAGTTCGAGGCGCGCTACCTCGAGTCGCTCGTGGGCCCCTATCCGCAGGCGCGCGAGCTGTACGTTGCGCGGTCGCCGATTCACGCCGTGGACCGACTCGCGTCGGCGATGATTCTGCTGCAGGGCCTTGATGACGCGGTCGTGCCACCCGATCAGGCGCGCCGGATGGCCGATGCCGTCCGCGCCAAGGGCTTGCCTGTCGCGCTGGTGTTATTCGAAGGCGAGCAGCACGGCTTTCGAAAGGCCGACAGCATCGTCCGCTGCCTCGAGGCCGAACTGGCCTTTTACGGTGCCGTCTTCGGGTTCACACCCGACGACAACCTGCCGCCCCTTCAGATCGACAATCTCAGGGCGTGACGGTCGTAGGCCGGGCCTTCAGGCCTGGCGGATCCGGCGGACCTAAAGGTCCGCCCTACGACTCGAGGAGTCGCTGAGGCATACTGACGCCATGCAGCGCGGACGTCTAGCTCGGGGCGCGGCTGCCGCATGGTTGTCGGCGGTCGCTCTCGGGTCGGTCGTCTCCCTGGTGTGTCTGATTGGTGTGCCGACGCGCGCGCAGGCGCCCATAACCGTGCTTGCCGACGAGTTCTCCGCGCCGGCCCTCGATCGTGCGAAGTGGAACGTCATCGTCACCGGCCGCACGGTCAACAACGAGCAGCAGGCGTACGTCGATTCGACCGAGACCATCGACATCGTCAGCGGTGCGGAAGCCGAGGGTGCCGATGGTGGCGCGCTCCGGATCCGGGCGCGCTACCGCCCTGGGTTCAAGACTCCCGAGGGCCGCTCCTTCGACTTCACGTCCGGCCGCATCGACGGCAGTGGCAAATCCGAGTTCACCTACGGCACCGCCGCCGCGCGAATCAAGCTCACGGCGGGGGCCGGGCTCTGGCCCGCGTTCTGGGCGCTGGGCGCCGGACGATGGCCCGACACCGGCGAGTTCGACATCATGGAAAACGTCGGCGATCCGACGTGGACCAACGTGGCCATGCACGGTCCCGGCTACTCCGGCAACACACCGCTCGGGATGCGGCGCCCGTTCGGATCCGGACCTGACATCACTGCATGGCACATCTATTCGGTGGACTGGACCGCGGACGCGCTCGACTTCAAGGTGGATGGGACGTCTTTCTACAAGGTCACGAAGGATATGGTCGAAAGGTACGGCCGCTGGGCCTACGACAACCCGAAGTTCATCATCGTGAATCTTGCCGTCGGGGGTCAGTACCCGGCGGCAGTTAACAAGGTTCACACGCCGTACGTCGGGCTGGCCGAGTCGACCGTCGACATCATCAAGGCGGACAAGGCTGTGATGCTTGTGGACTGGATCAGGGTGACGCGGTAGCAACGTTTCACGTCGTGCGATGGCGCCCATCATCCCGAATCCTAAGAAGATCAAAAGCTTTCGAACACAGGCGGCGTTCGAGAAGTGGCTGTCCAAGAACCACGCCCGCGAGACGGAAGTCTGGCTGAGGGTCTACAAGAAGAATTCCGGGGTGCCGACCGTGACGTACGTGCAGGCGCTCGATGTCGTGCTCTGTTGGGGCTGGATCGATGGCATCAAGAAGTCGTTCGACGACCGATCGTTTCTGCAGCGGTACACCCCTCGAGGACCGAAGAGCAGATGGAGCCAAATCAACAAAGGCCACGTCGCGCGACTGACGAAGGCGGGCCGAATGACCCCGCACGGACAACGTCATGTGGATGCCGCGAAAGCCGATGGCCGCTGGGCCGCGGCCTACGGGCCGATGCGTCTCGCAACTGCAGCGACGGTTCCCGCCGATCTCCGTGCCGCAATCGATGCGAATCCTCGAGCGCGTGAGAGGTTCCAGACGCTCGGACGCAGGCATCTCTTCGCGCTCGCCGTGCGCACCAACGACATGAAGACGCCTGCCGGTCGCGCGCGGAAGATCGCGGAACTAGTTGCGGCGCTCGCGCGCGATTGGCCGCCTGCGCCAGCACCCTCAAGTCGCAAGTAGACGGAAGTCCTCTCCTGTGAGCCTTTAGCTCAGCCCGAACAGGCGCAGCGCGTTCTCCTTCATGATGAGGGGGCGCACCTCGTCGCGAATCGCGATCTTCTCGAAGTCTGCCATCCACCGATCCGGCGTGATGAGCGGATAGTCGGATCCGAACAGGACCTTCGTCTTGAGCAGCGTGTTGGCATACTGAATCAACGTCGGCGAGAAGTATTTCGGCGACCAGCCCGACAGATCGATGTAGACCGTCGCCTTGTGCAAGCAGATCGAGATCGCCTCGTCCTGCCACGGGAACGACGGATGCGCCATCACGATCGGCAGTGTGGGAAAGTCCACCGCCACATCGTCGATGTGCATCGGGTTGCCGTACTTCAACCGCACACCACCCCCACCGGGCATGCCCGTGCCGATGCCGCTGTGGCCTGTGTGAAAAAGCACCGGTAGTCCGGCTTCGGCAAAGACTTCGTAGAGCGGATACGCCACGCGATCATTGGGAAAGAACTCCTGCAGCGGCGGATGGAGCTTCAGCCCGCGCACGAGCCCTGCATCGACGAGCCGGCGCGCCTCGCGAACGCCCTCGGCCCCGCGCGAGGGGTTGATGCTCGCAAACGCGATCGCGAAATCTGGATGGTCGGCGGCAAACTGCGCGACTGTGTCGTTCGAGACATGCGGCCGTCCCGTCAAGTCCTCGTCCACGGTAAACACGACGCAGCCTAGATTGCGGGAACGGTAGTACTCCGCAAGGGAGGCCGCGTCGCGGCCGGCGCCGCTCTCCCCGAAGTATTTCCTGGCCGCCGCGTCCGACGCGGTCTTGCCCTCGTCGGGCGCCTCGAGATGCACGTGGACGTCGATGGCTGTGAGCTGCTCGTGCTTGATACGAATCGGTGTCTTCACGTGTCCATCTCTCCTCTATTTTGAGCCGCAGCTCTCCGGGCGCGGTCGCTACTATACGCGCCGCCCGGGAAAAGCTTCGACGGAAACCGGTTCCGCGCGCGCCGACGGAACCATCGTGGCCTCGGGGTGGAAGCGGTCCCCGGCGTCAGCTCGATAAGCGCGCAATGTGGGCGTTATCCGGTATTGACAGGTTCCTAGGCCCGGCCTAACGTTAGCTGCTGACTGCACCAGCAGACGGTCGACCCGCCTTCGAACTCTGGCGGCGCGACCTCGGCGGCCTCGTGTTTCGGTGTCCCTGCGACCCGGCACGGCGCGCGTCCGTTCTTATTCCCGAGGTGATGAGATGCGACGAATATTCCTGTTCCTGACAGCAATGACGTGCGGGTTCTTTGCCGCGGGCGTCCTGTCCGCGGAAGGCCAGGCGCCGGCGGGTGCGGCGCCAGCAGCCGGCCAGCGGGGCGCCGGTGCCGCCGCTCCGGGCGGACGTGCTGGCGGCGGTGGCCGTGGACCCCAGGTGGTCTCGCCGGAAGTTGGCGCCGATCGCTCGGTGACGTTGCGCTTTGCAGCGCCTAACGCCACGTCCGTAACGGCCAGCGGCGAACTCGATGGCAAGCCGCATCCGCTGACCAAGGGCGAGAACGGTGTCTGGTCCGTGACGGTCGGTCCGCTTGCGCCCGACATCTACACCTACTCCTTTAACGTCGATGGCGTCGTCGCGCTCGATCCGCGCAACACGAATACCAAGATGGGCTACGGCGGGTTCGGTCCGGTGTCGGTCGTCCAGGTGCCGGGCGACGCGCCGCAGTTCTACGACGTGAAGCCCGTGCCACATGGTGCGGTCAGCATCCTGCCGTACGTGTCCAAGTCGATGGGCGTGGCCCGCACGGCGTGGATCTACACTCCACCGGGATATGAGAAGGGCAAGAACTATCCGGTGCTCTATCTCCTGCACGGCGCAGGTGACATCGAGTCCGGTTGGACGCTCATCGGGCGTGCGAACAACATCCTCGACAACCTCATTGCCGAGGGCAAGGCCAAGCCGATGGTGGTCGTGATGCCTCTGGGCCATGCGATTCAGAGCTTCTACGCCGGTCCCGCCAAGAACGCGGTGCAGCCTGCGGCTCCGGCGGCTGGCGCGGCGCCGGCCGGCGGCGCGCCTCCTGCGGCGGCGGCGGCGCTCTCACTCTTCGGGCGCGACCTCATCGAAGACCTCAAGCCCCTTGTCGAAGCCAACTACAAGGTCTCTACCAAGCCTGACGATCGCGCCATCGCCGGTCTTTCGATGGGTGGCGGGCAGACAGTCAACGTCGCGTTCAATAGGCCTGAACTCTTCCGCTACGTGGCGCTCATGAGTCCCGCCGTCAACGCCGGAATGGAACAGACGTACGCCGCGTTTCTCGACAACGCCGCGGCGGCCAACAAGCAGTTCAAGTTGTTCTGGATGGGGATTGGGAAGGACGACACACTCACGGGCACGGGCACGAAGGCCTTTGAGGAGATTCTGACGAAGAAAGGCATCAAGCACGACTTCAAGCTCCGCGACGGCCGTCACGAGTGGACGGTGTGGCGGTATCACTTGAACGAGGTCGCGCCGCTTCTGTTTCGCTGAGCGTCAACGATTCCAGGATGCCGTCGTTCGACGGCATCCTGGAGTTGGTCGTGCCAAGCAGAACATGTCCAGATTAGAGAGTTTGCAGTTCGAAGTTCGCCCCTCGATTGACTCGGGGCGACGGGAGACTGTCGAACATCGCAGTTCGAAATTAACGCGGCTGCGTTTTTCAGCAGCCTTTTAAGCCTTATGTCCGCGTCCGCGCCCAAGAAATCTCCCGTGCTCCATGCCGTCGGATCGCGCGTGCCCGGCGCCCCCGGCGATCCCGACTACATGCTGTCACTTGCGCGAGGCCTATCGGTCATCCGCGCCTTTGGAGAGGGACGGGCGCGGCTCTCGATCGCGGACGTTGCCAAGGCGACCAATATCTCGCGTGCGGCGGCTCGCCGCTGTCTCTACACACTCGGTGTGCTGGGATATGTTGCGTCGGTCGAAGGCGCGTACGAACTGACGCCGACCATTCTGTCGCTGGGCTATTCGTATCTGGGGTCGGCCTTGGTCGCCCGGACCGCGCAACCGATTCTCGACCGGCTCTCGGATGAGCTGCACGAGTCCTGCTCGCTTGCCGTGCTCGATAGCGACGAGATCGTGTATGTGGCTCGCGCCGCGACGCGCCGCATCCTGTCGATTCGGCTTTCGGTTGGCAGCCGGCTGCCCGTCGCGTGCACGTCGATGGGACGCGTCCTCATGGCTTTTTCCGAGGATAGCGTTCGCGCCCGGTACCTGTCGCGCGTGAAGCTGGTTCGCAATACGCCGCACACGATCGTGGACAAGGCACAACTTCGCGCCGAGTTCGATCGCGTCCGCGCCCAGGGCTTCTCCATCGTCGATCAGGAACTCGAGCTGGGGCTCCGATCGCTGGCGGTTCCGGTCCGGCGTGCCGACGGCGCCGTGATGGCCGCGCTCAACGTCGGTGTGCACGTGGCACGGGCGGACCGACAAGGCCTGCAGCGCGAGATGCTGCCGGCGCTCCTCAAGGCCGCGCGCGAAATCGGCGCCGCGGCTGGTCACGCGCTGTAACATCAGTCAATCCAAGTGGGCCGGCGCCCGCCCAACCTTTCCGAACATGACGTCTCAAACGGCTTACATCTGTGATGCAGTCCGCACGCCATTCGGGCGTTACGGCGGCGCGCTCGCGGGCGTGCGCGCTGACGACCTGGCCGCGATCGTGCTCCGCGAGTTGTGCGCGCGGCACGCCGGTATCGACTGGCGCGCGCTCGACGACGTGATTCTCGGCTGCGCCAACCAGGCCGGCGAAGACAACCGGAATGTCGCCCGGATGGCACTGCTTCTGGCGGGATTGCCACTCGAGGTGCCGGGCGTGACGGTCAACCGGCTTTGTGGATCGAGTCTCGACGCGGTCGCGGGGGCGGCCCGGCTCATCGCCACGGGAGACGCCTCGCTCGTCATCGCTGGTGGCGTCGAGAGCATGTCACGCGCGCCGTTCGTCGTGCCGAAGTCGGATGCACCGTTCTCGCGATCGCTCAAGCTCGAGGACACGACAATGGGCTGGCGCTTGGTCAATCCGGCAATGCAGCGCGCCTACGGCACCGAGTCGATGCCGGAAACCGGTGAGAACGTGGCCGCGGACTACAAGGTATCGCGCGCCGATCAGGACGCGTTTGCCTTCCGCAGCCAGCAACGCGCGGCGGCGGCCATTGCGAGCGGCGCGATGACCGAAGAAATCGTGCCGGTGACCCTCACGACGAAGAAGGGCAGCACGGTCGTGAACGTGGACGAACATCCCCGCGCTGATACGACCCTCGAGGGACTTGCCAAGCTGAAGCCTGTCGTAAAGACCGACGGGACCATCACGGCCGGGAACGCATCCGGCGTGAACGACGGCGCGTCCGCAATCCTTCTGGCATCCGAGGCCGCAGCAAAGGCGTTCGGCCTCACGCCGCTGGCGCGTATCGTGACCTCGGCGGTCGTGGGCGTCGCACCGCGCGTGATGGGAATGGGGCCAGTGCCTGCCACGCGCAAGGTTCTCGCCCGTGCAGGCCTGCGCCTCGACCAGCTGGACGTGATCGAGGTCAACGAGGCTTTCGCCTCGCAGGCCGTCGCGGTGTTGCGCGAGCTCGGCGTGCCTGAGGACGCGCCGCACGTCAACCCGAACGGCGGCGCCATTGCCATCGGACATCCGCTTGGCGCGAGTGGAGGTCGGCTGGTGGCAACGGCGACCCGGCAGCTCGTCCGTGCCAACGGCCGATTCGCCCTCTGCACCATGTGCATCGGCGTCGGTCAGGGCATCGCGCTCATCATCGAACGGGTATGACCCAGGTTGGCATCGTCGGCGCCGGACCGGCGGGCCTGATGCTCGGGCATCTCCTGCACCTGCGGGGTATCGACTCGGTCATCCTCGAAAACCGAAGCCGTGAGTACGTGATTGAGCGAGTGCGGGCTGGAGTGCTCGAGCAAGGCACGGTCGATCTGATGCGGGAGGCCGGCGTCGGGGCCAGGCTCGACCGCGAAGGCATGCGCCACGAAGGGGTGTACATCGCGTTTCGCGGGCGCCGCCATCGCGTCGACATGGCCGATCTGACCGGCGGCCGGGCGATCACGGTCTACGGCCAGAACGAGGTTGTACGAGATCTGATTGACGCGCGCGTCGGGACCGGCCGGCCATTGGACTTCGACGTCTCGGATGTGCGCCTCGAGGGGATCGAGACCGGGCGGCCCGTCATTCACTATCGGAAGGCGGCTGGGCCGCAGAGGATTACGTGCGAGTTCATCGCCGGCTGCGACGGATTCCACGGCATTTCGCGCGCCTCGATTCCATCGGATCGACTCCAAACCTACGAGAAGATCTATCCATTTGCGTGGCTTGGGATTCTCGCCAACGCCCCGCCTTCGTCGCCTGAACTCGTCTACAGCCTTCACGAACGGGGCTTCGCGCTGTTCAGCATGCGATCAGACACGGTAACGCGCTTGTATCTGCAATGCAGACCGGATGATGATGTCGCCCACTGGCCGGACGATCGGATCTGGTCCGAGCTGAACGCACGGTTGCGCACCGACGACGGCTGGCAGCCGAACGAGGGCGCGATCATGCAAAAGGGCATCACCCCGATGCGCAGCTTCGTGGTGGCACCGATGCGTGACGGTCCTTTGTTTCTCGCTGGTGATGCCGCGCACATCGTGCCGCCGACCGGTGCCAAGGGATTGAATCTCGCCATGGCCGATGTGTGGCGCCTCGCCGACGCGTTCGGGCATTACTACGCAACGGGTCGGGACGATCGATTGAAGGACTACAGCGCGCGAGGACTGTCGCGAACGTGGCGCGCCCAGCGCTTTTCGTGGTGGATGACCTCGATGCTGCATCGGAACGACAGCGAGAACCCGTTCGACCACGAGCGGCAACTGGCGGAACTCGAGTACCTTGTCAGTTCGCGTGCGGCCATGACGAGTCTCGCGGAAAACTACGTCGGCACGCCGCTGGAGTGATGTCATGAGCCGCGACCCGTCCGTGCCCCTGTCCCGCAACAGTCATTTGCTGCGCTGGGTCGAGAAGATGCGCGCGCTGACGCGGCCCGCGGCCGTGCACTGGGTAGACGGATCGCAGGCCGAATACGAAGAGCTCTGCGAGGGGCTGGTCCGCTCCGGCACGTTTACACGCCTCAATCCGGAAACCTGGCCCGGGTGCTTCTACGCACGCTCCGATGCCGACGATGTGGCGCGTGTCGAACAACGGACGTTCGTCTGCGCGCTCTCGCAGGATGCCGCCGGTCCCACGAACAACTGGGTCCCGCCATTCGAGATGCGGCGCAAGCTGAAGGAGCTCTTCAGCGGCGCTATGGCGGGACGCACCATGTACGTCCTGCCCTACAGCATGGGCACCATCGGCTCGCCGATGTCGCAGATCGGCGTCCAACTCACCGATTCGCCCTACGTCGTTGTCAGCATGCGCATCATGGCGCGCATCGGCTTGCCGGTGTTCATCGAGATCGACCGCGACCAGCGTCGCGTCGTGCCGTGCATGCACACGATTGGCGCGCCGCTCGCGTCCGGCCAGTCCGACGTGCCGTGGCCGTGCAACCGCGAGAAGTACATCGTCCATTTTCCCGAGACGCGCGAGATCTGGTCGTACGGGTCCGGCTATGGCGGCAACGCCCTGCTCGGCAAGAAGTGCTTCGGTCTGCGCATCGCTTCGGTGCTCGCCCGCGACGAGCGATGGATGGCCGAGCACATGCTGATCCTCGGCGTGGAGGATCCGCACGGCGAGAAGACGTACGTCGCCGCGGCGTTTCCGAGTGCCTGCGGCAAGACGAACCTGGCGATGCTCGTGCCGCCCGATGCCATGAAGGGCTGGAGAGTGTCGATGGTCGGCGACGACATCGCGTGGATCAAGCCTGACGCCTCGGGTCAGTTGCGTGCGATCAATCCCGAGGCCGGTATCTTTGGCGTGGCCCCAGGCACGTCGCGAGACACCAATCCCAATGCGCTCGCCACCATTTCTCGTCACACAATCTTTACGAACGTGGCACTCACGCCAGAAGGCGGCGTCTGGTGGGAAGGGATGACGCCGGAGCCGCCCGCTGAGTGCCTCGACTGGCGCGGCCGCCGCTGGACTCCGGAGATTGGCCGCGCGTCCGGTGAGCCCGCCGCGCATCCGAACTCACGCTTTACCGCGCCTGCCGCGCAGTGTCCCATCATCGACTCGGACTGGGAATCGCCGGAGGGTGTGCCCATCAGCGCGTTTGTCTTCGGCGGACGCCGCGCCACGACGATGCCGCTCGTCTATCAGGCGTTCAACTGGACGGCCGGCGTGTACATGGGCGCGACGATGGGATCGGAGACCACGGCCGCCGCTGTCGGCCAGGTCGGACGCGTTCGTCGCGATCCACTCGCCATGCGGCCGTTCTGTGGGTACCACATGGGCGACTACTTCCGGCACTGGATCAAGATGCAGCGGTCCCTCAGTCAGACGCCACGAATCTTTCACGTCAACTGGTTTCGCAAGAACGCCGACGGCCGGTTCCTCTGGCCGGGCTTCAGCGAGAATATGCGCGTTTTGCGCTGGATCGTGGATCGGGTGCGCGGTCGCGCCTTCGGCCGCGAGACGCCCATCGGCTGGATGCCCGGCTACGACGACATCGACTGGACGGGTCTGCCGTTTTCGAAGCAGCAGTTCGACGAACTGCAGGCGGTGGACGTCGCGGCGTGGCGCCGTGAAGTGATCGATCACGAGGAACTGTTCATCGAACTTCACGACCATCTGCCGCCCGAGATGGTCTACGAGCGCGAGTTGCTGATCTGTCGGTTGTAGAACGACCGGCAAACCTAAGAGTTTGCGTGCTGTCAGCTATGCGGCAGGCCTGAAGGCCTGCCCTACGACTGAGTTGAAGTCTGCGTCCTGTCGTAGGGCAGACCTTTAGGTCTGCCGGACTCAGCCCTGTCGTAGGGCAGACCTTTAGGTCTGCCGGACTCAGCCCTGTCGTAGGGCAGACTTTTAG
>Ga0190274_10002166_pt1 | contig 11559 bp, 5 predicted proteins | sample Popmic531T_FD_133002 | JGI IMG/M metagenome (GOLD analysis project Ga0190274, IMG submission 133002) | Populus adjacent soil microbial communities from riparian zone of Yellowstone River, Montana, USA - 531 T | ecosystem: Environmental > Terrestrial > Soil > Riparian zone | place: USA: Montana...
AGCTATTCAAGCGCAAACAATCCGGGATCCACATACCTGTGGACATTCCCCGGAGCCAATCCTGCATCCAGCACCGATCAGAACCCGTCGAACATTTGTTATATATCAAGTGGATTGTACAATGCCAGCCTCATCGTTACAAATGCATTGGGTTCCGATACTGTCACGTACCAGGATTACATAGAAGTATACAGCGTAGCGTCACAGGCCATTACACAGTCCGGCGACACACTGTTTGCCAATGCAGGATTTGTAACCTACGTATGGTATTACAATGGAAATATTATATCAGGCGCGACAGATTACTTCTATGTAGCTACACAGAATGGCGATTACCACGTCATCTCCTGGGATGCAAATGGCTGTGATGTGGAAGCAGCGGCATTCAATGTGATGACTTCCGTGGGTGATATTACAGGATCATCATTTGCCGTGTATCCGAATCCGTCAGGAGACTGGTTCGAGATCCGCGGACCAAAAGCCGATGCTGTTTCAGTTTACAATGTTCTTGGAGAGCGCGTTCTGAATATTCAATCGGGCTATGGAAAGAAGGTACAGGTAATTGATATCAAAACGCTTCCGATGGGTACATATGCTGTTGAAATCATCAGCGGCGATAAAACGTACCGGACTTCAATCGTGAAACAGTAAAATTTGTAGTGAATAAAGTTAAACCAGAAAAGAAAGCAGCCTCCAAGGTTGCTTTCTTTTTTTAAGAAAGGACTTATGCGGGAAGATAATTCTGAAATCCAGGAATTATCATTGCAGAAAATCATCGATGGATAATTATTGATTTGCTCCTCTCTCATAAATATTTTCACCTACATTTTTTGTTTACCAGAGGTTCTGAAATGTACATTCACCAAAAAAAACAAACGATCTCATTCTGCCATAAATATTACTTCTACATTCGCAAAAACTAAAAACCACCGCAATGAGAAAACCAATACTGTTAATTCTCTTCCTATTTACGGTCTTACAAGCGCAGTCCCAGATACAATCTATCAATCCGGATACTGCAATGCGTGGACAGGTCCTCAATACCACCGTTACCATGGTAAATGGAACCATTGGTACAGGTTCGGGTCCATGGCAGTCGTCAGATATTTTTCTGCAACAAGGTGCCAGCATTATTAATTGTACCTGGCCAAACTGGAACTGGGGTAGTGACAACGGAACTCCCAGCTGGAATATACCTACAAACGCTGCACTGGGACTGTACGATTTGCACGTAACTACCTACGACTTCAATAACAATCCGATCTATTGGACCGCGACAAACTTTTTCTTCATCAGGCCTTTTGCAGGATCCATTGAAGGTGATTTGTATTTTGACATCAACCAAAATGGAATCAGGGATGGAGGCGAGCCGGACCTTGATGGTGCTGTCTCAATGAATGGCGGGTATGTATATACAAATTGGTACAGCGGTCATTATAAAGCTTATTTAGATACGAATACTTATACGATTGATTATGTACCATGGGGCACTTTTGCGCAAACTTCACTGCCGGCTAATTATACTGTGCCTGTACCGCCGTCTCATACAGGACTTGATTTCGGAGCTTACTCAGCACAAGCAGCCTATTCACATTACCTCTCCACTTGGAGACATCCGTTCAGATGCGCGCCTTTCATGGGTTACACTTATATTGACTGCAGACATTATGGACCGCTTCCGGTAAACGGAAAAGTAACAATGGTTATTTCGTCTACGCTCACGGTTGACTCAATCAATCCTGCACCCGATTTGATTGTGGGAGATACAATGATCTGGTATTATGATTCGCTCTCATATGGTGAAAGATTTCATGTAGGCGGCGGCGGCGGTCAGGGAACCTGCATTTCGTTTTTTGATCCTCCTGCAGGTATCTTAGGTTGGTATGTAGTTACTGATAGCATATTTGACTATACAACTGGAGCTTTTGTGAAGGCATATGTTGACAGTTTCGGATGCGTAGCTTCATGTTCTTATGATCCTAACGATAAAAATGTTTCCCCGGTTGGAGATGGTCCGCAACACAACACTCCTCCGAATACACTTCTTACATATACAATCAATTTCCAGAATACAGGAAATGATACGGCTTTCAATGTGATCGTAGTGGATACCCTTGACCCTGATTTGGACTGGAGTACTTTTAGGGTAATTAGTTCTATCCACTCTGTAAATACACAAATGGATGCCAATGGTGTTGTCAAATTTACTTTTGAAAATATCCAATTGCCGGATAGCAACGTGGACGAACCTGGCAGTCATGGTACAGTGGTTTATCAAATAATGACAGATAGCCTTTTACCGGATCCGACTGAGATTACAAACACTGCTTACATTTACTTCGATTACAATGCCCCGGTCATAACAAATACCACGTTGAGTACGATTACCGTCTCAGGGCTGCCTGTGGCGTCATTCTCGGCCAACGATGTAACCGTATGTCCTGGCTACTGCATTAACTTTACAAGCACGCCCAATCCGGGATCTTCATATCAGTGGACTTTCCCGGGGGCCAATCCTTCATCCAGTACGGATGAGAATCCATCGAATATCTGTTACATAGCCGGCGGTACTTATGATGTAAACCTGGTTGTAACAAATTCTTTTGGATCTGATTCAGCAACATACCCGAATTACGTAAATGTGTACACTGTGGCTTCACAGGCCATTACCCAATCAGGTGATACACTTTTTGCCAACTCAGGATTTGTAACCTATGTATGGTATTACAATGGAAACATCATATCAGGTGCAACGTCGTATTTCTATGTTGCTATGCAAAACGGAGATTACCATGTAATATCATGGGATGCCAATGGCTGTGACGTGGAAGCAGCTGCATTTAATATAATGACTTCCGTAAATCATAGCATTGAAGAAGCATCAATCAGTATTTATCCGAACCCGGCAGGAGACTGGTTCGAAATAAGCGGACTGAACGTCGATGCTGTTTCTGTTTACAATGTACTTGGCGAGATTGTACTGTACAATGATATCACGGCTGGTGGTAAATCGCATGTCATTGATATTACTGCGCTGCCACCTGGAAGTTATTCTGTTGAGGTAATCAGCAATGGTAAACCTTACCGCAGCTCAATTGTAAAACAATAATTTAATTTTGTGAAAAGATAAATCAGAATAGAAAGCAACCTGCCCCGGGTTGCTTTCTTTTTTTAAGAGAGAAACTTTATGCGCGAGGCAACCCAATTACGCATTGTCAATGAGATCATTACTTCATACAAAGGCAAGGAACCGCTCAGCCGGTATTTGAAAAAATATTTTAATGCCAACAGGCAGCTTGGAAGCCGTGACCGCAGGCTCATCCAGGAATTTATTTACAACTATTACAGGATCGGGAAAATGTTTTCCGACAAACCCATTGAAGCCAGACTTGCCTTGGCCAATAAACTCTGCAGGGCGGAACCGGGACCGCTATTTGAATACCTGATCAGCCGGCATCCGGAAATTGAAAAGATGCAGCTTCAAAGTGAGTTGGATAAGTTGTTCGTGCAAGGCCGTCATCTCAGTGATTCCATTGGCAAGGCAGACTTCATTCGTTCCTTCCTTGTCCAGCCTAAAGTCTGGATACGGGTACGGGATGAATTTAAGAATGAAGTAGAGAAGGAGCTGAATGAGAAAAGTATTTCGTTTGAAAAAGACAATGATCAACCCAATGCCTGGTCAGTGAAGCAGGCAACAGCACTTGACCAAATGGAATCTTTCATCAAAGGTTATTTCGAAATCCAGGATTTGTCGTCGCAGAAAACGATCCGGTATATCACGCCTGCGAATTCGGAATATTGGTGGGATGCATGTGCAGGAGCAGGAGGGAAGAGCCTGATGATGGCTTCCCATGAACCATCCATTAAACTTTTTTGTACAGATGCAAGAGAAACTGTCCTGAAAAATCTTGAACAAAGATTTAAAAAAGCCGGTGTGAAAAACTATTCTACAAAGATGTTAGACCTTACTTCAGGCTTGAAGCCGAGGATCAAAGAAACCTTTGACGGGATCGTAGCAGATGTTCCTTGCAGCGGATCCGGAACATGGTCAAGAACTCCGGAATGGCTTACGCATTTTGAATCAAAAAACATTGAAAAATACAAATTACTTCAACGGCAAATCGTTTCAGCTGTGGTTAATTTTCTACCTGATAATAAACCTTTTGTGTACATTACCTGTTCTGTTTTTAAAGAGGAAAATGAGGGTAATACAAGCTGGATGTCAGAAAATCTTCCGCTGAAACTTCAAACCCAATCCTACCTTGAAGGATCTTCAAAAGGTGCTGATACTATGTTTGTTGCACGCTTTACCAAAAGCGATAAATAAAGAAGAAGGAAGTTCTCTTCTTCAGCCTTTTTCCCTCTCATAATGAGTAACTATTGGACTGTCAGCTAGTATAAAGTAGCAAGTTCAATCCAGCCACATGATCACAGGGAAGCGCATATTGTTTTCGCTTGCATTGTTATTCAATGCCGCTGTGTCCATTGCACAAAAATCTCCCGCTTCAGAAAGTGATCTTAAAAAACAGGCTGAGAAACTTTTCGAAAAGGAAAGTTACCAGGAAGCGATTCCCATGTATTCACAGTTGTTAAGTCTTTATCCCCGTGAGGCGGTTTACAATTACAGGTATGGGGTGTGTTTGCTAATGTCAGGACAGGATAAGACCGGGGCAGCAACCTACCTTGAAGCTGCTGCCAAAGTGAAAGAAACGGATGCTGACGTTCACTTGTACCTGGGAAGAAGTTATATGTTCATGGATCATTTCAATGAGGCGCTTGCAGAATTTTCGCAATTCAAAAAAACCGGATCATCTGCGAAACAATCGAAGCTTGGTGTTGACAGGCTCATCCAAAACTGCAACAACGCAAACGTACTCCGCATGGACAGGAAAAATGTTGTGGTGCTGGAGAAGAACAAAGTTAGCCGGATTGCTTTTTTTGCTGCCTATGATTTCACTGATGGTGCAGGCAAGCTTCTCACCACACCTGACCGTTTCCTCACTCCAATCGATAAAGCTAAAATGCCTAACCCGGTTATGTTTATAACGAGAGACGGCGAGACCATTTATTTTGCCAGCTATGGTAAGAAGGGTGAAAATGGGAAAGACCTTTACAAGATTGTGAAACTCTCTGATGGCTCCTGGGGCGAGCCGTCAAACCTTGGAGGTACAGTAAATACAAATGCCGATGAAGATTATCCGTACCTCGATAAGGACGGGCGGACACTTTACTTCAGCAGCACCGGTCATAACAGTATTGGCGGATACGATGTATTCAAAACGCAATATGATTTTAACAGCGGCCGCTGGAACGATCCTGTAAATATGGGAATGCCGATCAATACTGTGGACGACGATCTTTTCTTTATGCCTTCAACGAAAGGTGAATCCGCAGTGTACTGTACAGCGGTAGAAACGGAAACAGGAAGAATCGAATTCCGGAAAATCGGACTAGGAAATGTAGCCGGCAACCTGGCAGTAATCGATGGTCAGTATATTTCAGAAGACCAGGTAACGCGCAGGGATGCACGTATCACAGTGATCCGCACCAAGGACAATGGAGTTGTTACTTCGGTAAAGACAGACCGTACCGGGCAGTATGAACTTGTATTACCAACCGGTGAAGAATACTTGCTGGTGGTTGAAGGCGGAAGTTATCTTCCTCACTCAGAAAATTTTTCAGTCCCTTCTGGCAAAGCGATCCCGAGAATGCAGCAGAAGGTAGTAATGAATAAAACTTCGGAATCTGAGATGCTGACGATGTCGAATTATTTTACGCCTTCATCTATAGATTCATCTATTGCATCTCTTGAAAAACCTTCACAGGTTAAGAAGAGCGAGTTTGACATGAGGGATACTTCCACATCTAGAATGCAAGCCATCACTTTTGAAGGAAGAACCCTCTTCGTAACTCCGCCCTCAATGAAAACACCTGATGTGAAAGCAGTTGTTGTGAATGAACTGGCTGTGAAAGAAAAATCGGATGCACCGGATTACAAGGAACCAGAAGCGCAGACACCTGCTAATACTGCAACAGAGAAAGAGCCGGCTGGCAATGCGAATGCACCATCAGAAAATAAAAAAGAAGCTGCTGTTGTCTCTTCAGCTGCGAACGAAAAAACTTCAAATGCCGAAATTGTAAAAATGTCTTTTGAAGATGCGCAGTCATTGAAAGAGGAAGCAACTGTGCTCAGACAGGAAGCTGTTGAAATGCGTTCGGAAGCACATGCACTGGATAGTCTTTCGAAGATTCAGCTTAAGCAGGCCAACCTTCTTCTTGCTTCTGGAGACAAGGAAATGTCGCAATCGGTTTTTAAACAATCCCAGGAAAATGTGATTGCATCGGAGGTAAAAAATAATGAAGCAAGAAAGCTGGATTCAGAAGCTCATGAAAGGGAACTGGATTATGAAACATCTCACCAGGAAGCAGTACAGTTGATGAAGGAATTCAAGGTCGATACAAACGCTGCTTCGTACCAGGCTATTGCTGTAAAAGAAAAGGAACAGGAAAGTCAGGAAATTCATGATGAGGAAATAGCTGCCAATATTAATAACAATGTACACGCTGTGCGATCAAAGCAACTTGCAGCTGAAGCTGACAGCCTTTTTGCAGAATCAAAATATACTGAAGAGCAATCAACTGCTTCGAAGGATAAAAAGCAAAAGGCATTCTTAAGTGAGAAAGCAAAGGAATTAAGTGAACAGGGGGAAAGCAGGCTGGCAGAGTCGAAGCTTGAATCTGATCTTGCAGAAAAGGATAACGAATCATTGGCAGCAACCTCAACAGAAGAAAAAAATGTTGTTTCTGCTACACCTAAAAATGAATCTGTCAAAACAACGGATAAGGAATCATCTCCGGAAAAAAATATTGAACCTTCAACCGACAAAAAAACTTCTGCCAGTGAATCTTCCACAGCAGCACCGTCTGAAAATAAAAGTTCAAATACTGCTGTGAAGAATGATGCGGCTCCGGGGGTGAAAGGCGAAAGTTCCACTGCAGTAGCGCCTTCATTGGCTGTACCGGGATCAGTCGCCGTCCAGGGTAATAATAAGGTTGAGGCAAATGAAAAACCGAAACAAAAATTAGGTCCAGTTGCCAACGTTGAACCTGCAGCACAACAACATTTCGAAAACTATCGCGAACAGCTCGATGAATCAAAAAGACTTGAAGCTGCATCCAAGCAAACAGAAACAAAGCTGCTTACCGGTAATTCACCTGCAACCCGCGACAGCCTGGAAGCCAAAACGGTTGAGCTAAACAACGAGTCGATAAAGCAATGGCAAAGTGCGAGCAAGGAACTTGCAATGGCCAAAGAAATAGATCCTAAAATAGAGGAGAAGATGGCTGATGCAGAAAAAAATGTTGCGATGAATGTTGAACCGGTCGTGCAGCAACTAAAGAAAGCCGAAAGCAGTTCCGTCAATAGTGAACAAAAACCAGGAGTTGAAACAGGGAATGTTTCGCAGCCCGTAACTGAATCAAAACCCGGAGCACCTGTGAATGCTCCGCTTGCAGAATCGAATTCTGAACCTGTGAAAGATGCAAAGACCACAGCGCCATCTGAAAATATTCCTGCTGCAGGAAATACAAGCCAACCTGCAACTGTGACCGAAGTGCTGGATACCACCCGGCCGGCATATCCTGAATATGTGGCAACACAGAAAGAGATTACTGTAAAGCAGACTGAGACCGTTGACATTTTTGTAGAAGGCATGCAGTTAAGCAAGAGAGCTTCCGCAGTTAAAAAGGAAGAATTTAATGTGCGTGACCAGGCAGCAGTCAGTACGGATAAAAAAGAAAAAGCAAAACTTGAGGAACGTGCAGATTCATTGGCAATGGAAGCCGATGTACTTGCCGGAAAATCCAAAGCGATGTTGACTGTTGCTCAAAAAAATACGACTGAAGTAAAAGCGCTTAAAGTTAAATCCGATAACCTGAAATCAGAGTTGATCGTGAAGAATGCACCTGAGGAGCAAACACAAACTACAGCATCCGCTGTTTCAACAGGAAATGCAAAGGGTGAACAGCAGCAGGCAGGTGAACAAAAACAAGCCGGCAATTCCGGACAATCTTCTTCTACAGTTCAGGAAAAATCCACTTCACAGCAAGAGGCAATAGCTGAAAATAAATCCGGTGAAAGCAAAACACAGAGTGGGCAAGGAGCTGAAAATGAAACAAAGACGGTGGCGCCAGGCCTTCCGGGGGCCGGTGTTTCAAATGAAAAAACCGAAACAGTTCCTGCTCCTTCAACGACAGATAAAACTCAGCCGGGAAATAAAACTGGAAATGAGAATCAAACTTCAGTTGAGCAAACTCCTTCAACCAGGGAAATCAATCTTGCACAGGGAGAAGAACCAACAGCAATCATAAGCGAAAAAGGTGTTGAAGCTGAACCTGCTGATGCTGCACAAACAAAGGTTGAAAAAGAAATGAATGTTACTGGCCAGTCATCGCAGCTGGTATTTGAGAAAGAACCTACCGATGCAACAACATTCTCACTTGCAAAAACAAATTCCAATTCTGAATCGAATGTAATACCGATGGATCCCGCACTTCCGGAAGGACTTGTTTTCAAAGTTCAGATCGGTGCCTTCAGAAAACCGTTGCCTGCAAATTCCTTTAACAACCTTCAGCCGCTGAGCGGAGAAACGACGAGGCCGGGATGGATCAGGTATTGTCTTGGTTTGTTCAGGACATTTGAACCAGCCAATCTCCTGAAGAAAGAAGTAAGAACGATGGGATATAAAGATGCATTCGTTGTAGCCTATTACAATGGCAAACGCATCCCGCTTTACGAAGCTTATGCAATCATCAGCAAGGCAAATGCAACCGACAAGCAAACTTATTCTACGGTCACCACAAACGAATTCAAACAGCTTGAGAAATTTGAAATCAAAAAATCAAGTTATGATCTGAAACCGGATGCAGATACAAAAGCATTCTACGGTACTTCAGAAAATGTTCCTGCAGAACTGGTTGAGTACGCTGTCCAGGTTGGAGTTTATAAAACATCGCGTACACCTTCTGCACTGCGTACGCTTGAACCGCTGAATACAGAACAAATGTCGTCGGGATTGTACCGTTTCACTACAGGACGATTCGACAACAGGGCCAGTGCAGACTCGATGAGACGAATTGCAGTCAATACCGGAATCAAAGATGCATTCATAGTAATTTATAAAGGCGGGAAAAAAGCAGGACAGCGTGAAGCCCAGCAGATCTTGACTGCCGCAAGAAAAGAAGCGCCTGTTACTGTTGCTCCAACTCCGCAATCTGCTCCCGTTGCACAAACTACGAATGAGGTCATCAACCCTTCAGATGTAGTGTTTAAAATTCAGCTTGGTGCTTTTAAAGAGAATGTCCCGTTTAGTGCAGTTTCATCCTTCCTGGCTATAGCCGATAAAGGGATTACGCAGGAAACTGATGCGCGTGGGTTGCATATTTTTTATGCAGGACAGTACAGTAATTTTGATGAGGCTGTTGCTGCGCGATCTGAAATCGCCTCTAAAGGTGTGAAAGATGCATTTATTGTGGCTTTCGTGAAGGGTAAGCGCACCAATGCCACAGAAGCCTTGAAGCTCTTGAATCATAACTAAATTAGGTTTATTTTTGTAACCTTAAATGTTGCAAAAAATGATTCAGAATTCAGACCAGGAAGTATTAAATGTTCCAGTAATAACCGAGGATGTCGTAGAGGCACGCGTCCGTAACCTGGTGCTATACAATGACGACTACAATACCTTCGATTTCGTAATCGAAGCGCTTATTGAAGTTTGTGAGCATGAAGCCTTGCAGGCTGAACAGTGCACCTATATCGTTCATTATAACGGAAAATGTTCAGTAAAAAATGGATCATATACTGACCTGAATCCCATGCGGGTTGCACTTTGCGACCGCGGGTTGAGTGCCGTTATCGAATAACTTCCACATTTTTTCGTTTTACTTTGCAGGTCCATTAATTGAAAGTGGTACGATTTTTCTTTTCTCTACCTAAATACTAGTCCATGAAATTAAAATTCCTGAAGGCATTTGCCATTGTATTACTTTTAAATGCCTGTGCCAAGGTTCCGATTACAAACCGAAATCAGATGACACTCTTGCCGGAGAGCGAAATGATTTCCATGTCATTGACCAGCTATAGAGAATTCCTGCAGCAGAATCCCCCTGTGATCGGCAGCGCTGATGCTGCAATGGTCAAAAACGTTGGAATAAAAATCCAGAACTCTGTGACCCAGTATATGCGGAAAAATAAAATGAGCGACAGGATTAAAAATTATAAATGGGAATACAATCTTGTAAACAGCAAGGAAGTAAATGCATGGTGCATGCCCGGCGGAAAGGTGGTTGTTTATTCAGGACTACTTCCCATTACACAAAATGACCAGGGACTTGCCATTGTAATGGGACATGAAATAGCACATGCCATTGCACGTCACGGAAATGAACGGATGAGCCAGGCATTGCTCGCTTCGGCAGGCGGCATGGCACTTGATCTTTACCTGTCGCAAAAGCCTGAGGCAACAAGAAATTTATTCATGGGTCTGTATGGGCTGGGAGCTACCGGCGGAATACTGGCATATTCACGCAACCAGGAAACTGAAGCGGATAAGCTCGGATTGGTGTTCGCAGCGATGGCAGGATATGACCCGCGTACAGCGATTAGTTTCTGGCAACGGATGGCGCAGAAAAGCGGATCAGGCAGCAGCGGCGGTATTGATTATTACATCAAGAAATATACAAGCACTCATCCACCTGATGATGTTCGCATCAAGGATCTGCAGGAGTTTATGCCGGAGGCGATGAAGTATTATAAACCGGCGACAGCGGCCAAGTAGACAATAGACAAAAGGAACCAAGAACCAAGAGTCAAGAATCAAGTAAGCCAATAATTGGCAATAAAAAAAGCGAATCAAACTTGATTCGCCTTCGTGGTCCCAGAGGGATTCAAACCCCCAACCTTCTGATCCGTAGTCAGATGCTCTATTCAGTTAAGCTATGGAACCATTAAATTTTTTAGGGCTGCAAACCTACGCTATTTTTTGCAAATATCAATCGAATGAATGACATCAAAAAAAGCTGAATTCTAATTTCTGCTTAGAAATCAATAGAGATCCTGAATCTTGAATTCACTAATTCTGCAAAAGGAATTTTTCAGTCAGATGAAAATTATAGATGGGGTCTATTACATCAATGATAAATAATTCATCAAATGCAGTTCCGGTTGGTAGCACTATTTTATTCCCTTTCACATTACCGCTTGCAATTTTCTCTCCTATAAGATTGTATAGAGTATACAGGGCATTGTCTGATACTTTTCCGGTAAAAGAAATCACCCCATTTTTTTTCAATGGATTAGGAAAAATTGAAACAGCCGTTAGATTATTTTCAAGCACACCCACAGGAGCGCAGTATTCCCAAAGATCAGGTATTTCATTATTCAGTGAATCCTGTCCGTTACCCATATAAGCGCATTCGCCGATTGAAAAACCAAAACCGCCTTTCCTTACACCTGGGGGAAAAGAAGCGGAACCACTCCATGCATCGAAGTAAGGATTATAA
>Ga0190274_10002167_pt1 | contig 11555 bp, 14 predicted proteins | sample Popmic531T_FD_133002 | JGI IMG/M metagenome (GOLD analysis project Ga0190274, IMG submission 133002) | Populus adjacent soil microbial communities from riparian zone of Yellowstone River, Montana, USA - 531 T | ecosystem: Environmental > Terrestrial > Soil > Riparian zone | place: USA: Montana...
CATGATGTCGTACACCATGCTGTGCACTTCCTTGTGCGTCAGCGGTGGCATGTTCACGCGCTTGACGTCGCCGTCCACGCGGATCATGGGCGGCACGCCCGCGGACAGGTGGAGGTCAGACGCGTTGTTCTTGACTGCGAAAGCCAAGAGTTGGGCGATGTCGACGGCCATCAGGACTCCCTGGCTCGGTGCACGACGCGAGATCCCGCCGCGCCGCCTGGCGGTGCTGCGGGACCGGGGGCAGTATAGCCCCGGTAACCTCACACCAATATGTTAACTGCTCCGCAGAATCCGGCTGACGGGCTGTCCGCGGTGCGGGAGCGCATCACGATCGCGGCACGTGCCGCGGGCCGCGACCCCGGCTCCATCACCCTGGTCGGCGTCTGCAAGTCGCAGCCGGTCGAACGCGTGAAATCGGCCCTCGCCGCGGGGCTTGCCGACCTCGGCGAGAACTACGTGCAGGAGGCGCGCACGCATTTCGAGGCGCTCGCGGAGATCGGCTTTCGCCGTCACCTCATCGGCGCGCTGCAGACCAACAAGACGCGCGACGCCGCGACGCTCTTCGACTGGGTTCACACCGTCGACCGCATCCGCGTCGCCGAGCGGCTCTCGGCCCAGCGCCCCGAATCGCTGCCGCCGCTCGCGGTGTGCATCCAGGTGCAGCTCGGCGGCGAATCGACCAAGTCAGGCGTCGCGCCGCAGGCACTCGCCGCGCTCGCGGGCGAGGTCGCCTCGTTGCCGCGGCTCGCGCTGCGGGGGCTCATGGCGCTCCCGCCCACGGAGGCCGATCCGGTGCGCCAGCGTCACTGGTTCGCGGAGCTGCGACGGCTGTTCGAGGGCCTGAACGCCGCAGGCCACCGGCTCGACACGCTGTCCATGGGCATGAGCGGCGATTTCGAGGCCGCGATCGCCGAGGGCGCGACGCACGTGCGAATCGGCACCTCGATCTTCGGCGCGCGGCCGTGACCGCGGCCGGCCGGTCGCACTAGAATCCCCCGGTGGACGCCCTCTACTTCCTCGTCGACTCGCTGCTGACCATCGCGGTGTACGCATTCCTGCTGCGGGTCCTGCTGCAGCTCTCGCGCGCCGATTTCAGGAACCCGCTCGCGCAGGCGGTCCTCGCGCTGACGAACTGGCTGGTGATGCCGCTGCGGCGCATCCTGCCGCCCGCCGGCCGCTTCGACACGGCCTCCTTCGCGGCGCTCATCGCGGTCCAGCTCGCGGCGAGCCTGATCCTGTTCCGTTTCCGCACCGGCGCCCTGTTCCCCCTGGTCCCGCTCCTCGTGTCGGCGCTGCGTTCGCTGGCGCTGTCGACGCTCCTGCTCTACACCATCCTGATCTTCATCTACGCCGCCCTCTCCTTCATCGCCCCGGGCGCGCGCAGTCCGGCCACGGCGCTCCTCGCCTCGCTCTGCGAGCCGCTGCTGCGCCCGTTGCGGAGGGTGCTGCCGGACATCGGGGGCATCGACTTCTCGCCGCTGGTCGCGATCCTCGGGCTGACGGCCCTGCGCATCCTGATCGGCTAGCGATGTCCCGGGGCCTCACCCGCGCGCTGGCCGCGACCGCGGCGGCCTTGCTCCTCTCCACCGGCTGCGGCGGCAATCCGGAACCCGTGGCGGAAGCCGCGCCATACCTCGATCCCGGCTACGTCGAGGCGGGCGGCTTTCGCCTGCACTACGCACTCACGCTCTCGGGCGACCTGCCCGCTGCGATTGCAGGCGCTTACGGCATTCTGCCGAGAACCAATCTAGCCGTGCTGACGATCGCGATCGCCCCGCTTGACGGCGGCGCCGGGCCTGCCCTCGCCGGTGCGCGGGCCGAGGCCACCGCGATCAGCCTCACCGGTGCGCGCACGCCGCTCGCGCTGACGCGACGCGGCGAGCCGGGCGGCGCGACCTGGCTCGGGACGGTCGACGTGCGGCATCGCGTCCCGATCACGATCGAGATCGTGGCGCACGCGACGTCGGACGGCCCGCCGATTCGCGCCCGCTTGACAAGGGAGTTCCGTCTCGAATGAATTCTCGCGCGGCGCGCCGACCCTATAAAAACCGCTAAAAATCGCTGTCGACCCACTTATGCAGCGGGATCTTCCGTGGTATGGTGCGCGCCGTAAAACGATTTGGCGGGATCGCCCCGTCGCTGACAGAACCAGAGGAGAATACTCAATGGCGAAAAAGAATGCGGCTCCGACGAAGTCGCAGATCGTTGCGGCGGTCGCTGCCAAGACTGACCTCAGCAAGAAGCAGGTCGGGTCGGTGCTCGAGTCGCTCGGAGACCAGATCAAGAAGTCGCTCAAGTCCAACGGCGTGTTCACGCTGCCGGGCCTGTGCAAGATGCGCGTCGTGAAGAAGGCCGCCACGAAGGCGCGCGAGGGCGTCAACCCGTTCACGGGCGAGAAGATGACCATCAAGGCGAAGCCCGCCTCGAAGAAGGTGCGTATCCGCGCCCTCAAGAACCTCAACGAGATGGTCGGCTAACACCCGGTCCATCCGTTTCCGCGTTCGAAAGCAGACGGGGCGGCCTTGCCGCCCCGTTCGTTTTTCCGCGGGATTTCAGCCGTTTTCGGCCGCGCGCGCGCCCAGCCAGGTGCCGAGCACGGTCCTGAGCTCCGTCAGCCGACCATGCAGGAAATGCTCCGCGCCCGGGAGGATCCGCACCTCCGGCGCAGGCGCGAGCGTGCGCGTCCAGGCGATGACGCGCTCGTGGTCGACCAGTTCATCGGCATCCCCCTGCGCGACGAACCACGGACAGCGCGGCACCGGCAGGCGCGTGAAATCGAAACGCTGCACCGGCGGCGCGACGGTCACCAGCGCTGCCGTGTCGCGCAGCGTCGCGAGGCGATAGGCGACGAATCCGCCGAACGAGAAGCCGAGCGACCACAGACGCGAGGCACCGGTCGCGGCACGCGCATGGTCGGCGACCACCGCCGCGTCGGTGCTTTCGCCCTCGCCGTCGTCGTGCGCGCCGGCGCTCGCGCCGACGCCGCGGAAGTTGAAGCGCGCGGTGGTGACGCGCTGGTCCTGGCAGGCGCGCGCGAGCGTGTGCACCACCTTGTTCTGCATGGTCCCGCCGTAGAGCGGGTGCGGATGGCAGCACACGGCGACGATGTCGCCGCGCGCTCCCGGCGGCCGCTCGATCAGGACCTCGATGGCGCCTGCCGGCCCCTCGATGACGACTTTCTCGACGCTGGGCGCTGCCGTGCTCACCGCTTGTAGATGACGCCGTCCTTCATGACGAAGCTGACGCGCTCGAAGACGTGGACGTCGTCGAGCGGGTTGCCCGGCACGGCGACGATGTCGGCCACCTTGCCCGCCTCGACGCTGCCGAGACGGTCGTCGATCCCGAGATACCGTGCCGGGACGATCGTCGCCGACTTGACCGCGTCCATCACCGGCATGCCCGCCTCGACCATGTAGCCGAATTCCTTGCCATTGTCGCCGTGCGCGCAGACGCCGCAGTCGGTGCCGAACATGATCCTGACGCCCGCCTTCCAGGCCTTGCCGAAGGTCTGCTGGATCTGCGGCCCGACCGCCAGCGCCTTGGGCCGCACGATCGCCGGGAAATACGACGGATCCTGGGCCTGGTCGTAGACCCAGCGGCCGGCGGAGATCGTCGGTACGTAGTGCGTGCCCTTCTCCTTCATGAGCCGGATCCCCTCGTCGTCGAGGAACGTGCCGTGCTCGATCGAGTCGATCCCGTTACGGACCGCGCGCTTGATCCCCTCGGCGCCGTGCGCGTGCGCCGCGACCGTCATGCCGTAGTCGTGGGCGGTCGCGATCACGGCCTCGAGTTCGGCGTCCGTGAACTGCGGGGCGCTGCCGGACTTCGCGATCGAGAGGACGCCGCCGGTCGCAGTGATCTTGATCGAGTCGGCGCCGTCCTTGTAGCGCTGGCGCACCGCCTCGCGGCAGCTGTCCGGACCGTTGCACACGGTGTCGAGGCGCGGATCGTCGCTGCTGAGAAAGGGACCGAAGGAGTTGGTGGCATCCGCATGGCCGCCGCGCGTTCCGATCGAGCGTCCCGCGGTGAAGATGCGCGGGCCCTTGACCTTCCCGGCGTCGATCGCGCGCTTGAGGGCGATCGAGGTGTTCCACTGGTCGCCGAGGTTGCGGACGGTGGTGAAACCGGCCAGCAGCGTGCGCTCGGCGTAGACGACCGAGTCGAAGGCGCGGTCGGATTCGCCCTTCTTGAGGCTGTCCAGCTCGCTGGTGCGGCTGTGCTCCGAGGTCAGGTGGACGTGCATGTCCATGAAACCGGGCAGCACGGTGGCGGCGGAGAGGTCGACGAGCTCATCCCCGGCGCCCGGGGTCGTGAAGCCTTCCTCGACGGCGCGGATGCGGCCACCGTCCACCACGACGGTGACGCGCTGCCGCGGCGCGTCGGCGACGCCGTCGATGAGCCGCCCGGCGTGGATCAGGGTCGCCGACGAGGCGGCGCCCGCCGGCAGGATCGCGGCCACGACCGCGAGACGGAGTGCGTGTCGCATGAGCACCTCGGTGGTGGAGTTACTTGTCTTCGGTCAGCGTGACGGTCTCGACGGCGAGCAGCTCGACCTCGAAGACGAGCGTCGCGCCGGGCGGGATCACGCCGTTTCCCGCTCCGCGCGTGCCGTAAGCGAGCCCGGGCGGGATGACGAGCCGGCGGGTACCGCCGACCTTCATGCCCGGGATGCCCTGCTCCCAGCCGCGGATCACGCGCTGTCCGCCGAGCGGGAACGAGAACGGCTGGCCGCGGTCACGCGAACTGTCGAACTTGCGGCCGCGCTGGTCGCTGGCGGCCGGATCGAACAGCCAGCCGGTGTAGTGGACGATGACGACCATGCCCGGCAGCGCCTCGTCGCCGATGCCGGTGACGAGGTCGGTGACGAGCACCGTGGGCTCCGGCGGCGCCGGCTCTGCGGCCGGCGTATTCGCGGGCTGCTGTGCCAGGGCGTGGAAAGCCAGGGCCAGGGCCGCGCAAGCGGCAATGCATGCTCGCGCACCGGTGCGGCGCGTGCGGGGGAATGAAGGTTTCATGCCGTTACGATAGCAGCGATGGCTATCGGAGGGGGACAGTGCCCCCGCGGCGTCGATCAGCGGTTGCGGCCAGGCCAGAGGCCGAGCTGGTGGCGGACCAGGCTCACGAAGTCCTCGAGCTCGTCGAGCAGCTGGGCGATGCGTTCCACGACCGACCTCAGCGGTCGGCGGAACGGCGCGAGTGGTTGGCGCCGTTCGGGCCGGGCAGCTCGGGGTCGGCGGCGAACGCGCCGCGCGCCTTCTCGGCCCAGGTCTTGTAGCTCGAGTACTTCGTCAGCTCGCGCGAGATCGCGCCGTGGCGGCTCACGGAAGTCAGGCGCGGCAGGCGCGGCGCCGGGTCGGCGGCCGGGCGCGGGGCCTCGGGAGGCGTGACCTTGATGTCGCTCACGGGATGGAGACCTGAGAGGGCTTCATGCGCTGCAAGTTACGCGGCAGCAGGCGCGCCAAACAGGAACTGCATCACAGGTCCCGGGCCGAAATCCCGGGGGCCCCGGCAATCAGGCGATGCGGTAGCTCGGCCGGTACTCCCCGACCAGCTTCATGCGCCTCTCGGCGACGAAGGCGCGCAGGAGCTCGTCGAGCGGCCGCGCGATTTCCGGTGCGGCATGGATCTCGAACGGGCCTTTTTCCTCGATCAGGCGGATGCCGCTTTCCTTCACGTTGCCGGCGACGATGCCGGAGAACGCGCGCCGCAGGTTCGCCGCGCGCTGGTGGACCGGCTGGTCCATCGTCAGCTCGAGGCCCGCCATCGCGGCGTGGCTCACCTCGAACGGCTTCTGGAACGCGGGCGGGATCCGCAGCAGCCAGTTGTAGTTGTAGGCGTCGCCGGCCCGGCGGCGCGAGCGGCGCACGGCGTCGAACCCGCGCTGCATCTCGCGCGCGACTTCCGGCGGGTCGTCGATGATGATCCGGTAGCGCTGCCGCGCCTCCTCGCCCAGCGTGTGGCCCAGGAAGCTGTCGAGCTGGCGGAAGTAGCCTGCGCTCTCGCGCGGACCGGTGAACACCAGCGGCAGCGGCTGGCTCGCGTTGGCGGGATCGAGCAGGATCCCGAGCAGGTAGAGGATTTCCTCCGCCGTGCCGGCGCCCCCGGGGAACACCACGATGCCGTGGCAGAGGCGGACGAACGCCTCCAGGCGCTTCTCGATGTCCGGCATGATCACGAGCTGGTTCACGATCGGGTTCGGCGGCTCGGCGGCGATGATCCCCGGCTCGGTGATGCCGATGTAGCGGCCGTCCTTGATGCGCTGCTTGGAATGGCCGATCGTGGCGCCCTTCATCGGCCCCTTCATCGCACCCGGGCCGCAGCCGGTACACACCGAGAGCTCGCGCAGGCCGAGCTCGTAACCCACCTGCTTGGTGTAGTCGTACTCCTCGCGCGGGATCGAGTGACCGCCCCAGCAGACGACGAGGTCGGGCCGTCCCTTGTACTCGAGCGCGCGGGCGTTGCGGAGGATGCAGAAGATCGCGTTGGTGACGCTCGCGGTGTCGTCGAGGTCGAAGCGCGCGACGATCTCGTTGTGCGTGTACACGATGTCGCGCAGCACCGCGAACAGGTGCTCCTTGACGCCGCGGATCATCTCGCCGTCGACGAAGGCGCTCCCGGGCGCGTGCTGCATCTCGAGCTTGATGCCCCAGGGCTCGCGCACGATGCGCAGTTCGAAGTCCTTGTAGGCATCGAAGATCAGCCGCGCGTCGTCGATCAGCGTGCCCGAGTTCAGCACGGCCAGCGCGCAGCGGCGGAACAGCGGATACAGGCCGCCCTGGCCGCGGTCGAGGAGCTTGTCGACCTCCTGCTGCGAGAGGTTGTCGAGCACCCCCTTCGGCGACACCCGTGCATGCACGACTGCCGTGAGGTCGAGTCCCGGGTTGCCCGTCACGGGCGGATCTCGATCTGCGTGTCCTGTCCCGTCAGCAGCCAGAAATCGAGCATGTCCTCGTTCGACAGCGCGATGCACCCGTCGGTCCAGTCGGTGGCGAGGTAGCGGTCGCGCGAGTACTTCGGCAGGTTCGGCAGTCCGTGGACCATGATGGCGCCGCCCGGCGCCCAGCCATTGCGGCGCGCGATCGCGATGTCCGCGGCCTCGGGGTAGGAGACCTGCACGGCGAGGAAGAAATCGCTCTGTGCGTTGCGCCGCGTCAGGCGGTAGCGCCCCTCCGGCGTGCGGAAATCACCCTCGCGCTGCTTCTGCCCGACGGGCTGCAGGCCGAGCGAGATCTTGTAGGTGGCGACCACCGCGCCCTCGCGGTAGAGCTCCATGCGGCGGCTCGACTTCTGCACCACGACACGGTCGACCGGGCGCAACATACCGGCGGGACCGGCGAGCGCACCCATCGAGTCGGCGCCGGCCATCGGCGCGAGCAGCGCCGTGAGGATCATCGAAATCAAGAACTTGCGATACATCTCGCGAGACATTATATCGCCCCGCGGCGGCCGCGGCCGTTCAGTCGTCGATCAGCCGGACCGCTTCACAGTTTCGGGCCGTGGCGTCGGCGACCAGGCGGTAGTCGCGGCCGGACGCGAGCTCGGCGTCCACGGTGAAGCGGCGCAGCGAACCGCTCTCGGCGACGCGGCAGTCGACGAGCAGCACGTGGGAGCCCGCGGGCAGCTCGACCTTGCTCGCGGAGAGCCCGATTTCCCGTCCGTCCACGCGGCGGATGCGGATCTGAACCGGCAGCCCCGCGCTCACGACCGGGTCCGCGCGGACGATCGCGCGTTCGCCGGCCGGCAACGACGGGCCGTCGTAAACACGTTCGGTCGCGCAACCGGCCATGAGGACCGCCAGCACCAGAAGGTGCCGGGTCGCACTTATCGCACTTTTGCCTCGAATGCCCATGCTCAAAGAGACCCTGGCCCGGACACATAAGTGCGATAAGTGCGACCCGGCACCATTGGGAAAAAAGGCGGCCCGAAGGCCGCCTGGGAGGTCACGCGCAGCCCCTTTTCAGGAGCCGCCGGGCGGGGACCCGGCTGGCGCGTGAGAAAATTGTCCGGTGGTCAGCCGCACTTCGAATCGGCGCAGGAGAGGCAGGTCATGCAGCCGTCCATCATGACGACCGCCGCCGTGTTGCACTTGCTGCAGAGCTGCGCGCCCTCGGGATAGCTCGACTCCGCGAAAGCGTCCTGCTGCTTGTGGCGCAGTTCCCATTCCTTGCGCTTCGACTCGATGAGCAGGCGCTGCGTGTCGTCCAGGCCCGGCTTCTGCATCAGGCCGATCGTCTGCAGGTGGCGCTCAACGACGTAGCCGATCTCGGCGACGATCGAGGGCATGAACTTCCCGCCCGGCTGCCAGTAGCCGCCGCGCGGGTCGAACACGGCCTTCAGCTCCTCGGTCAGGAAGGCGACGTCGCCGCCCTTGCGGAACACGGCCGAGATGATGCGCGTCAACGCGACGATCCACTGGAAATGGTCGAGGTTCTTCGAGTTGATGAAGATCTCGAACGGCCGCCGGTGCTCGTGCTCCGTGCCCTCGTTCAGCACGATGTCGTTGATCGTCAGGTACATCGCGTGCTCGGAGACCGGCGTCTTGATCTTGTAGGTCGAGCCGACGAGCATCTCCGGTCGCTCGACCTTCTCGTGCATCCACACCACGTTGCTGCCGGTGTCCTTGCGCCGCTTGGCCTCGCGCGCCGCCGCGGCCGCCGGCTTCTCCGCTTCGGGCTTCTCCGCTTCGGGCTTCTGCACGCGGTACTTGACGATCTTCTTTTCGATCTTGATGCGGCTCATGGGTCCCTCGCGGCGCTCAGAAGCGCCCGTAGTAGCCTTCCTTGATGGCGTCGTACAGGTTGGCGGCGGTATGCACCTCGCCGTCGTACTCGACTTCCTCGTCGCCGCGGGCCTCGATCTCGGTGCCGTCCTCGAGTATGAACACGTAGGTCGTGTTCTTGAGGTCGTCCTCCTTGACCAGCACGCCCTGGAACGCCTCGGGGTTGAAGCGGAAGGTGGTGCAGCCCTTGAGGCCCTTCTCGTGCGCGTAAAGGTAGATGTCCTTGAACTCGTCGTAGCGGAAATCGGTCGGCACGTTGGCGGTCTTCGAGATCGAGGAGTCGACCCATTTCTGGGCGGCGGCCTGTATGTCGACGTGCTCGCGCGGGCCGATGCTGTCCGCGGTCACGAAGTAGTCCGGCAGCGCCTCGGCCGCGTTCGTGGCCCCGGCGATCGCGCGCGGGTTGACGAGCTCCCGGTAGGCCAGCAGCTCGAACGAAAAGACGTCGATCCGCTCCTTCGACTTCTTGCCCTCGCGGATCACGTTGCGGAAATAGTGGTGGGCGAACGAGGGCTCGATGCCGTTCGACGCGTTGTTCGCCAGCGAAAGCGAGATCGTCCCGGTCGGCGCGATCGAGCTGTGGTGCGTGAAGCGGGCGCCGACGGACTCGACCTGCTTCACGACCTCCGGCGCCACCTCCGCGAGCCGGCGCATGTAGCGGCTGTAGCGCGCGTGCAGGATGCGGCCGGGCACGCGGTCGCCGACCTTCCAGCCGTCGCGCGCCATCTCGGGCCGCTTCCTCAGCATCGCGCGGGTGACGGGGAACTCTTCGTTCATGATCGGGGCCGGGCCCTTCTCGCGCGCGAGGTCGACGCCCGCCTCCCAGCCGGCGATCGCCATCTCGCGCGACACGTTGTCGGTGAACGCGACCGACTCGGGCGAGCCGTACTTCATGCCCAGCATGGTGATGGTCGAGCCGAGGCCCAGGAATCCCATGCCGTGGCGGCGCTTGCGGGTAATCTCCTCGCGCTGGCGGCCGAGCGGCAGCCCGTTGATCTCCACCACGTTGTCGAGCATGCGCGTGAACGTGCGCACCACGTCGCGGTATTCGTCCCAGTCGAAGCTCGCCTCTTCGGTGAACGGGTGGCGCACGAAGCGCGTCAGGTTCACGGAGCCGAGCAGGCAGGAACCGTACGGCGGCAGCGGCTGCTCGCCGCAGGGGTTGGTGGCGCGGATGTTCTCGCACCACCAGTTGTTGTTCATCTCGTTGACGCGGTCGATCAGGACGAAGCCCGGCTCGGCGAAGTCGTAGGTCGAGGTCATGATGAGGTCCCAGAGCCGCCGCGCCGGCAGCGTCTTGTAGACCTTGCACGCGACCAGGCCCTCGTCATTCGACACGTAGCCCTCGCCGTCCGGCCATTCGCGCCAAACGAAGGCCTGCGGGTCGCGCAGGTCGTGCTGCGCCGCGTCGTACTCGCGCTGCGGCAACGGGAATGCGAGCTTCCACTCGCGGTCGCCGCGCACCGCCTCGATGAACTCGTCGGTCACCAGCAGCGAGAGGTTGAACTGCCGCAGGCGCCCGTTCTCGCGCTTGGAACGGATGAAATCCATCGCGTCCGGGTGGCCGACGTCGAACGTGCCCATCTGCGCGCCACGGCGGCCTCCGGCGGACGACACCGTGAAACACATCTTGTCGTAGATGTCCATGAACGACATCGGCCCGGACGTGTGCGCGCCCGCGCCCGCGACGTAGGCGCCGCGCGGGCGCAGCGTGGAGAACTCGTAGCCGATGCCGCAGCCCGCCTTCAGCGTGAGCCCGGCCTCGTGCACCTTGTTCAGGATGTCGTCCATCGAGTCGTGGATGGTCCCCGACACGGTGCAATTGATGGTGGAGGTCGCCGGCTTGTGCGCGAGCGCGCCGGCATTCGACATGATGCGTCCCGCCGGGATCGCGCCCTTGCGCAGCGCCCACAGGAAACGCTCGTACAGCGCCTCGCGCTGCGCGGGCTCCTCGACGTCAGCCAGCGTCCTCGCGACACGCGCGAGCGTATCGTCCATGGTCACGTCGATCGGGGTGCCGTCCTTGGCGGTCAACCGGTACTTCCGGTCCCATATGTCGAGCGACGCCTCCTGGAACGGGATTTCCTCGACGTCTTTGTGCTCGATCCTGACCGCGGTGCTCATTTTTTCGGCAATGCTCCCCTCGTCCCGGCTGCCCTACCCAATCGCGGAGAAATATCACCCGGGCATGCGCGCGACGGCGCTGCCTGACTGCGATTCCACGTGGCTCCCTGACTTCATCCGCCGGCCTGTCCCGCCCCTCGGCCGGCGACCACAAGATCTTGTGTCAGGGTTGCGAAATTATTTCTGAAGGGCGGTGCTGTCAAGGATTTCCTTATGGAAAAAACTTCCGAATAAATTATCTTTATTTTCAATATGTTATTTATTTCAATTCAAGCAGATTCCGACCGGTTGGGTGGCTGGACCCGGTCCAGTGCGTTTTTCCGCGCAGTACAACATCTGGTATGCAGAAAAATCGCACAAAATACGCACAGTTTGTCCACCGACGCGTCCGCACGCGGGAAAATCAAGGCCCGCGCGCACTGGAACTTGTGGGACCAGGGCCCGGTCTGAACTCGCGCCCCACTGAGGTTGACTCCATGAAAAAAATCCTCGCGGCCCTGCTGGCTGGCGCCGCGCTCGCACTTTCCGCTCCGGTACTCGCGCAAGCCGCGCTGCCTTCCTTCGCGCCGGTCATCAAGCGCGCGACCCCGGCGGTGGTGAACATCGCGGTCCGCGGAACGGTCGCCGCGCCGCGCAACCCCTTCTTCGACGA
>Ga0190274_10002168_pt1 | contig 11553 bp, 15 predicted proteins | sample Popmic531T_FD_133002 | JGI IMG/M metagenome (GOLD analysis project Ga0190274, IMG submission 133002) | Populus adjacent soil microbial communities from riparian zone of Yellowstone River, Montana, USA - 531 T | ecosystem: Environmental > Terrestrial > Soil > Riparian zone | place: USA: Montana...
GCACGCGAACGAGATGAACCTCCCAGCGCCCGGCAGCTTCAGGATGAATGAACGTCACCTCGTGCGTCTCATTGCGATCAGGGAAGAACACACGATCTCCCTTCTGCAGACTGCACTGCTTGATCGGCTCGAACCGGATCGAGAGATGGGTATCGACCGTTGCCTGCCGGTGGATGGAACCCGACGAACCAAAGCCCTCGATGTTGCCGCGACCATCGTCATAGATGCCGACAGCGAGCACCTCGACGCGGTTGGGGTCAGGCACGCGCTCGCGATACCCGCTTTGCTGCGTCATCATCGGCTTGAAAACGACAGGCTCGCCAAACACCGCATCGACGCGGAGATCAACCGGCTTGCTGTCGTTAACGGTGCTCATCAGCCATGCTCGATGGTTGCCGTGACAATGGTGACTTGCTTGCCAATCAACAGCGAGTTGTCATCGAGCACGATCTCATAATCGTGGATTTGGTCTGGCGTCATATCCACGCCGACCGTCATGTTGTCGATGATGATGTTGCCAGCGCCATCGGAGACGGTGGCGAGCGTTGCGAACCCTTCGATTGCAACGAAGCCTGTCGTAGGAGCGCACAGCACCAGATCATCACCCACGAGGTAGAACGAGGGCATGGTCAGCACCAGCGTGGCGAGGATCACGCGCTCATCATTGCGAAGCTCGATGACGCCGGGCGAGCCGCCACCATCGATAGAGTTGAGCACCATCGTCATGCGCAGACGTTTTACGGGGAGCGAGTATTCCATTTAGATCACCGCGACATGAGGAACGTTGCGACGAAGGAAAGACAGGTAGAGGTTGCCGTAGGGCGAGGACTCCCAGAACTTGCTGGAGGAAGTCGTATAGCTCCCACTCGCCTGTTGCTGGCCTTCGTTGGTGCCGACGCGATCATAGGTGACCATGCGATCTCGGAAGCGCACGCTCTTGACCCAGATCAAACCAAGCTCGGGGTCCTGAACTGGCGGCGCACCGCCACCAGTACCACCGCCGCCCGTGATCATGCCGCCGCTCGCCTTGTCATGCAGGTAGAGATAGTGGGCGGCGGCATACATCACGGCCATCTTTGCATCTGGCCAGAACCACCACGTGTCAATCCAGACCATGCCGGTGTCGATGGCCATCTGGATTTGATCGTCGGTGGCAGAGACGAACTCCGGAAACGCGTTCCGGAATTCTTCCACAGTAGGCGGCATCGTTGTGGTGAGGGCCATCTGACCTTACCTCTTGGGCTTTTCGTCAGCCTTCGGGTTCTCGACGCGGTTGCCCGTGGCCGAGACCGTAGAGGTCTGGGCCTTGCCGCCAGCGCCGCCGCTGATCTCGAAGGACGGCGGCTTGTCCTTCGGAGCATTGGGATCGTTCTCCTGCGTCTCCTTCTCCTTCTTGAGAAGCTCCACAAGATTGTCGTAGTCGGCTTCGGTCAGATTGACCTCTGCCTCGCCACCGGGCGGCACGGTCACTTGCGCCCCCTGATCATCGATGAAGCCACGCGGCGCGTTGCCGGTGTTCTTGATCTTCGCCATGTTAAGATTCTCCAGTTGAATTGAGGCTCTCACCGGGTGAGAGCCGATGATGTTAGATGCCGTCGAGATACCGCATTGCAGCGGGAATCCTGATCTCAACGCCACCCAGACGGAAGATACCGGGGACATCGAACACCAGCGGCCCGCGCTGCCATACTGGCAGGAAACGATGCGGCATGGGAATCCACATCTTCAGCACCTGCGGATCGCGGCGATAGGCCACCATGCGCGAGATGCCACCGAGGCCAGCCGTCTCAAGGCCGCGCACGCCTGCGATGGTGATCGGTCGCCCGGTCTGCACCGTCAGGACGTTGTAGGTCTTGATCCATTCCAACAGGGTGATGTTGGTGTACTGGATGATGCGACCAGCCAGACCAACCAGAACGGCTGGCGGGAGCAAGATCGTGTCGGCGTAGTACAGCCAGTTCGAGCCGGTCGCGACACCCGTCAACACGTTGTTGATGTCGCGAATGACCTGATCGTTGGTCTTGCTCGCGAACGAGGTGCCCGAGCCAGAACCGTCTGCCGGTGCTGTCGTTGCAGTGACCAATGACGAGTTGATCAGCCCCTGCATGTTCTTGCCGACAGAACCGCGCAGCGCGATGTTGTCAACGAACTCCTCATAGGCGCGACGGCAGGCAACTGCCTTGTCACTCGTGAGGTTGAGGCCGGGCGTGTTCATCGCCTGCGCCACTTCCTCAAGAGTGTAGCGATAGCCAATCGCCGCCATCTCCATCCCGCGCTCGAATTTCTCGCGGGTCAGTTCTGCCAGCGGGACATCGAGGGCAGTGTGATGCATCCAGTCAGCGCGACCAACCATGTCGGCGCTGTAATAAGTGATGCTCTTCACCCACTCATTGCCCGTGGCTGTGTCCACTGGCACGAGGTCCGGATACTGCACATCAGGGTATTGCACCTTGATGATTGCAGTCTCGATGGCTGTGGTCTGATTGACCACGAAGTTGTACGCGCTTTGCTGCGCGTCTCTTCCAAACATGCTCTGGTAGTTCATCTGTCCGTCCTCCTGACGGTAAGGGTTAAATCAAACGTCGGGGATGACGCTTAACGCTGGATACCGAGTTGAACGACATTGAGGTCGCCAATCGTCGGGCGGGCATACTTCCATCGAGCGCCGGGGATCGGGCCGATGCCACCAGTGTTGGTGAGCGTGCCGTCCGCTGCGATGAAGTGGACGGGATCACCGGCAGCAACAGCAACCGGAGCGACAGCGAAAATCTCGCCGCTGGTCAGGACACCAAGCTCGGCGTACTGCGGAGTCGTTTCCGGAGCGAGGCCAGAGCCCGCCGGGACAACGATGGTGGGATCGAGGATGGTGATCCCGAGGAAGCCAATCAGCGTTCCGCCGATGACTGCGCCGCCGTCCCACGTGCCTTGCGAGACAGCGCGGCAAGCCGGAATGCCTGTAGCGGTGTCGCACGAGCGCGAGACCGCGTTATAGGCGACCATCCGGTTGATCATACCGGGGACGCCAGCACGCATGTACTCGGGGAAGGTGGACTGCACCACCGCCTGCGGCGTAGCTACAACCTCACGCGTTGCAACGTCCTTGCCGGTGCGGTCATCCTTGCGAACCTCGTGCTTCGCAGCTTCTTCTCTCTCTTTGGTGTCGGCCATTATGGTAACTCCTGTTGAATGGGTTTCGGGTAGCCGCCTTCGTGCTTACTGCGGGTTGCGCACGCCTGCGGTTTTCCAGCGTTCTTGGATGCCGCTGGTGTAGGCGCTGTAGGATAGCTCCCTCTGGTCGCCGCCCATGTTGTTGCCTGCGACCACCTGAACGACATGACTGAGACTGCCTGCGCCGTTGTTGATGCCGGTGTCCGCAACACTCAGCGTGTTGAACGAGGCAGTGATCATGTCCTCGGTCCAATCCTTGGCGGCTTCACCGAGCTTGGCGAGAACCACCTGCCTGCGCATGTCGGCATCGGTCTTGCCTTCGATCACGATGGCATCGCCAATGATCGCCTTGGCGCGAGCAACCGTGTTGGCGCGATCAGCCACCATCTTGTCGAGCTTGGCCGGTGTGATCTTGGCATCGGCAAGCTGAGACTTGAGCGTGGTGATCTCGGCATCCTTGGTGGACACCTCTGACTTCACGTTGGCGAGCGCGGTCTGCGCCGTTGCCGTGTCGTTCTGCGCGGTGGTCTGCGCCGCAGCGAGCGCGGTCTGCGCGTTGGCGATCTCGGTGGCGAGCTTGGCGAGCGTCCGCTCGACAATCTGCGCGTCCCGTTCTTCGAGTGTAACCGGCAGGCTGTCTACCGTGATGGTTCTCGTGGACATTTCAACTCTCCTGTTGTCTCCCATACGCAACTGAGGTCCACCGCGTGCGGTATGGGTGATCGCAACGTGGTTGGCACGGATTGCTGTCTGCTTGGCGTGATACTTCTCGCCCTTCGGCGTCACGCCATCGGCCCACTCGACAATCGCGGAGTATCCTACCGACAATTGCGAGCGCCCGCTCTTCACCTCCTCGACGGCCTTGGCGTCCATCAGGTGCAGAGGCACGCGGATGAACTCACCGTCGCGGAGTATCTCGTCTCCGACATGGCCAACCGCAAAGTCGCGCCAGTTGTCGGCAGTGATCGGCACGTCAGGATGCTCGATGGTGACCGGCTTGCCGACCAGCGTCTTGATCGCATCCTTGGAGAACACTTCGCCCTCGGGGCGATAGACGATCACCTTGTCAAGCTCGGGCCTGCCCATCTCGATGCCGAGATATTCCTGAAGGCCGGTGCGTGCGATGCGCGGCATACAGACAACGTAGCCGTCGCTGAGTTGACGCAGTGCGAAGTTCTTGTCCTTCAGCATGGCTGAGTCCAGCGACACGCTCTCCATGAAGTCGGTTCGATTCATGCTCGTAATCCTCACTTTGGCCTGCTGCCGTCTTTCAGGTATTGCTCAACGATACGCTTGATCGAGTCCTCGTTGTTCTCGATCTTCTGTTCGAGAACCGTGATCTTCTGCGACATCGCATCCATACGCGCGACACTGTAGGCAGCGCCGCGCGTCTCAAGGATGTGGACTCTGGTCTCCAGCTTGACCGAGTAGGAAAGGATGCTCGCTGCGCCCGCACCAATCGCGATCAGTTGCGCGATCAGGAAGTAGATCAGTGTGGAGTTTTCTTTGAACCACGATGTTTTAACCTGACCTCGCGCATCGATCATCACCTCACTCCATTCAGTGCGACTTCTCCCGGTGGTGACCGTTACTCATGGACGGTCGCGCCGGATCAGGTACGGGTGAGCGGTTTGGCGATGGCGGCGGAATATCCGGCGATGGCCCCGGCTGTCCCGGCTCATGCGGCTGCGGTGTCGGATTTGGCTGCGGCTTGCTCGGTTGCTCGTCGGGATGTTGCTGCATCTCCAGAGCCGTCCGCAGGATGATGATCTGGATTGCCTGATCACCAATCAGTTGTCTCGTCTCGCGCTCGATGCGCTTGATCATCTCGTCTGATGTTGCGGTCACGTCTCTCTCCCTTGCTAGAAACCCAGCATCGGCATGTTGAAGCCGCTCGCTGGCAGTATGTAGTCGAACAGATTTATGGCTGATCCAGTGCCGTAGACGTTGGCAACGGAGACGCTGACCAAGCCCGGCGCGTGCGGTCCCGTCCGGCACGTCACCGTATTCGCATTGACCACAACGACATTGGTCGCCGCCACGCCACCGAATACAACGGATGTCACTCCAGCCATGTTCGCTCCGGTGATCGTGACATCGGTGCCGCCAAGCGTCAGGCCCCTGACGGGATTGACAGCCGACACCGATGGCGGCGTCACATAGGTGTAGGCCCAAGCACTGCCGCCGCCGTAGCCATTGTAGACCGCGACATTGGCCCCGCCCGCAGCGCCCGCTGGCGCGTAGCAAACGCAGTAGTCGGCAGCGGCACCGATGCCGGTAGCGTTCGCACCGTTGAATTGGATGACGCTGACGCCGCTCATGTTCGCGCCGCGAATGATCACGTAGTTGCCACCGCCTGTCGGTCCTGAAGTCGGCTCGCAACTCGAAACTGTTGGTGGAGCGACGTAGGTGTAAACCCAGCCACTGCCGCTGCCGTAGCCGTTGTAGACCGTGATGTTGCAGCCGCCCGCCGCACCGGCTGGTGCATAGCACTGCACACCATTCGCATCGATATTCGAGATACTGGTCGCCGCCACACCGTTGAAGTAGATGCCGGTGACGCCGCCCATGTTAGCGCCGTAGATCGCAACGTAGTTGCCGCCGCCTGTCGGTCCAGATGATGGCGAAGCCGAGCTAACTACCGGCGGTGGGACGTAGGTGAACGCGCTGCCGAGGACACCGGGAGATGGACCGCCGCTGCGATGGACGCTGACATTGTAGGTGCCTGCGCCGCCCGCCGCTGTGGTGCCGTAGACATCGGTGCCGTTCCAAGACACGCCGGTCAGATACGCGCCGCCGATGTCTGCGCCGGTCACTGCGGTGTAGCTGCCGTTGATCCTGACCGCTGTGCCGCCTGCAGTCGGGCCGTTGCTGGGCGATATCCAATAAACCGTTGGCGCGTATTGCGGCTCGTACCTGATGACGATTAGACCGCCAGCGCCATTGCCGCCGTACTGGTGCCAATAGATGCTTCCGGGTTGAGAGGCAGCGCCGCCGCCGCCGCCATAGGCGGCACCATGACCGCCGACAATGCCATTGACCGCCGAGTAAGCGCCAGCACCACCATTGCCCGGTCCCCAAGGACCATAGATTGCACCAGTGACGCCTGCGTTTGAAGCACCACCTCCCGTGGAGGTGTTGGGAGGAGGACCATCACCACCAGCGCCACCGCCGCCGTTGGGGCCAGCCGCGCCGCCTGCGCCTGTGGTGCAGTTACCACCAGAGATATTCCCGCCACGCCCGCCAGCATGTCCAAAGGCGCCAGCATCCGCACCACCACCACCACCGCCGCCGATTGCTGACTGTCCCGGTGCGACATTGCCGCCACCGGCAGCGTGAGCACGCAACCCCGGATTCTGTTGCTGCCAGAACCAAGTGTGCGCTGTGCCGCCGTTGCCGCCTCTGGCGTCCGGAGTTGCAGCACCGCCAGTGCCACCTTGGCCAACACCAAAGCCAACGCCGTAACCTGCCCATATCGGCAGGCTGTAAATGCGAGCGAAGCCACCGCCACCGCCACCTGTGCAGTTGATGCCCGCGTTGCCAGCGCCACCACCGCCGCCGGGACCGATGGCATCAACGAATTCACCAGCGCGGTTGGCGAGACCCCAGCAATCGCCGGGCGCGTACCAAGTGCCGTCCGATGGTCCGATGCCGATGTTGGACACCATGTTGTACATGATGCCGTACTCTTCGAGTATCTCCGGATCGAAACCGCCGGGAGCCCAGATCGGAATCTGCCGCTGATCGAACCTGTAGCAGTAGATCGGCAATCGCTTCAGGTATGGATCGGTCTTGAGCGTGCCTGAGTAGAGCGCCCACATAAATGCGTCGGCATCATCGCGATCATAGAAGTGCCCATGCCAGACCATCGAGTGGTCTGAGGCGCGGTACGCCTGCGCGATCCACGTGTTGAATTCGAGTTTAACATCGGGACCATAGGGATGCGGCCCGTACCACTGCTGACGAGGTATCGGCTTCAGATACTTCGTTGGACGCGCGATAGTTCTGTCAGGCAGTATGATCATTGCAGAGCCTTGATGACGTAGGTCGAGACGCCAGTGATGCGCCGGAATGAGATGATGAAGCGGTGGCCATTCGTTGTGGTCAGCAAGTCTCCCGTGTTTGCACCGACAGTGAACCCGACGAAGTTGATGCCGCCAGCCGTTGGGCTGTTGGTCACCATGATGTCAACCGCGCAATCACTCGCTGGTGCACTGATGTTGAACGGCGCGTTGTTGGTGATGTGCTGATAGTTGCCGAGCAACGGATTGATCACAACGCTGCCGGTGGGCAACGCATACGGCGCGATCAGAAACCCGCCCGTGATGGTCTGACCTCCGCTGGTTGACATCCTTGTGGTGTCGGTTGGATGGACGTGATCCTCGCGAGAGTACGGGATCGCAGTGCCGGGCGCAGCAACGCCGTTCATCTTCGGATTGGCTGTGCTGCCCGGTGCAGCAACGATATCGGGTCCGGCAATCACCCACTTCTCGCCGTCCCACGTGTAGACGGGCACGCCAGCGACAGGTGGCGCGGGATATTTCTGGTTGATGCTCGGTGCTGATGGGAAGTTCAGCATTCAGATTCTCGACATCGCTTTGAGCCACTGAAGATAGACGTACACGCCAAGCCCGCTCGAATCACCAGACAGTTCGCAGTTCAACGATGTGATCTGGTTGGCGGTCGCAGTGGCTGTGCCATTGCTGACGCTGGCCATCGTTACTACTGGCGGTGCTCTCATCTCCGGATGAAACTCGTACCAGCGGCGTCGATAGTTTGCGCTGCTTTCAATGGGATGCAGCCACATCGCGCTGCTTGTTGTCTGGTACTGGAAGTAGCGTCGGCACAGATGCTTCTCGATCACAACATCCGGCACCGTGTATTCTGAAGGCGCGGTGGTGCCCGCGTACATCGCGACATCGAACAGTTCAAAGACGTTGCCAGCGGTGCCAAACAGGTTGAACTGATTTGGTGACCCGACAGAGTTGAGAGTGCCCCACGTGCCGGGCGCTTGCGCGTAGTTCGATCCGCACCTCACGCACCAACGCAGTTGCATCCCTCTGGTGTTGTCAATCGCCCACACCCCGGCCTGATCACCCGGAATGGTGGTGCGCCTGACGATGTCGGTGTTGGCTTCGCCGGGCAGAATTGTGAACTCCGAAACGAACGAGCGTGTCAGGTTGCCGTTTGAAAGCACAACACAGTAGGTGCCTGCCGGTCCTCGACATCCCCACCGCAGCGTAATGGCTTTGGCTGACACTGAGCCGAATCTAAGATCGAGAGTTCGCAGTCCCTCTAGTCCCTGCGTGATCGCCCCATAATCGCCAACAGCCAAAGCGGCAGCGGTCGTTATCGTGAGGCGAACGCGGTTTGGTGATCCTCCCGGCGTCGGTGATGCCACTTGTGCGATGGAGAACGCGCCACCGCCGCCAATCTCGCCCCAGAACATATCGACAGGATAATACGGGACCACCGTGCCAGCGGTCGCGCCGTTCTCTGCCGACACCATCATCGCGCCGTTGATGACGTATTGCTTCATCCACCCGCTCGGTGAAGCACTGATGTTGTTCCGCGCTTGCTCCTGCTGTGGTGCCGTTAACGACTGCGGACTGTAGAGCACCGACGCGCCGATGAGGCCAGCGAGCACTGCGTCTTGGGAGTCGGTGTAAGCCTTTGCCGCTGCATCCCCGGCGTCTGTGTAGGACTTCGCAGCAACGTCGGCAGCATCGACGTAGGTCTTGAGTGCAGCGTCCTGCGTGTCGGTGTAGGTCTTTGCCGCAGCGTCGGCAGCATCGACGTGAACGAGAGCTGCGGCGTCGGCTTCATCGACGTGGGTGAGCAACGCAGCATCTGCGGCATCGACATATGACTGCGTCACGATCATCGAGATGTCGGGGACCGGAGACGCCACCACCCACTGCGAAGATGTCCCATCATTGAACCAGAAGAACAGCACCCCTGTCGCTGAATTCCACCAGAACTGACCATCTGACGGACTTGGTGGCGGCGTGTCGCCAACCGTCACCAGCGCATCGCCCTTGCCGGGCTTGATCTGCAGAAACCACTTCTCACCATCCCACTCGTAGGGTGGGTGCACCTGACCGATTGTCGGCGCGTCAGGAAAGTTGAATCCCATCACATGAACCTGTGCTTGGTGAGAAACTCCTCCATCGTCATCGCCGGTTGACCCTCCAGCTTGCGGATGCGGTTCTCGTGGTCGAGCATCAGGTCGTTCCCCGGCGGTGGAGGTTGCGTGGGCTCTGCCGGTAGCCGCTCCACCTCTTTCCACTCATCGGGATAGGTCATCTCGTTCTCATCGAGCGCCTGCTGATACAGCCTGCCACCCTCTGCGGTGTGATCCATCGGGCGGTCGTTCTCGATGTCCCACGGGATCGCGCCGTGATCGGTGTACACGGTGGATTTATCGGCGCTGAAACTTGGTCGCATGGTCATCTCTCGCATGGTCACCCTCGAAATTGCTGTGTGCCGGGCGGCGTCATCATCTGCTTCAGGACTTCTTCGTTGCGCTGCACGGCATTCAACAGATGGGTTGTCATCACGATCTCATCCTTGGTGCCAGAGATCGATCCGCCCTTTGCCAGCGTCTCGTTGATGTGGGCCTGCACCATCTCCTCGATGGCGAGACGCGCACGCTCGTGCACCGCGTTCTGAATCCAGAAATCGACATCGGTCGCGATGTACTCGAACGCCTTTTGCTCAACGTCGCTCAGTGTGATCGTGTAAGTCGGCATGTTCTATCCTACGAGCCAGATGGTGCAGGTGTTGTGGTTGGCCTGATATCCGCCAGCATTAGAGCCAGCGTCTGGACCGGGAGCGATGTTCATCGCCCACGTGACGTAGTCACCCGCGTTCAGGTTCAGCATGATTTCCAGATGGTGTATTTCCCACGTGCCGACCGTGTCCTTGTACGAGAAGTACCAGTTGCCGCCGTTGACGATGACGGCGAAGTAGCCGTTGTTTGCGCTCGGACTGCCGTTGCCGATGATGCCCGACCACGAAGTGTAGTAGATGCCAGCAACCGGCGCGGTGAATCTGAAGTTGCCAGCATTCCACGGCGAGCCCGTGTTGAGGTTCACGTTGTTGACCGGAAACGGATGAACCTTGTAGGTGCCATCGGCTGTTGCAGCGCCGAGGAAGCCCGGCAGCACCGGGTCCTTGATGCCGTAGTTCGCCGCGTTGATCCTCGTGCCAGATGCGCCAAGCGCGAGACCGGCATTGTTTGAGAGGACGTATCCATTGATGTCTAGCGGCATGTCACGCCAACAACGCGATTGAGTACATGGAATGGTTGCCGTTGCCGTGCACGCCTGCGGTCGCCGGGTTGTAGCTGATCGTGCGGAAACTGAGCGTGTCCGATGCGGCGCACAGAATGATGCCCGAGATGCTGATGTAGTGCCAACTGGAATTACAGTTCCAGTGGGTGAAGTGCATACTGCCACCGTTCTTGAAGAGGTGCGGATAGCCTGACGATACTGGACCGGCGATGCTCCCCCACGCCATCATGTAGTAGCCAGCAACCGGACAGGTCCAAAGACCGTTGGCGTTATTCCAGCAATTGCCAGTGTTCACATCAGCGGTGACCAACAGCGGATTGCCGCCAGCGTTATAGGTGCCTGCCTGTCCCGAAATCTGTCCGCGCATGTATGGCGTGATCGAGCGCGTGAGGATGCCGCTTGCGTTCACCCTCATGACGTTCGCAGCCGTACCATCCAGCGACAGCGTATTGCCGCCGGGCGCAGTCAGTGTCGCAACGCCGCCGATGTCTATCCCCATGCATCACCCAACCAGCCTGCACCACACCGCGTGATGGTTGTTTGGATACATCCCCAAGTTCTGGGCGATGGCATCAGGACCAGCCGACACTGGAGGCCGATTAACGAACAGCGCCAGCGTGTCTCCTGCCTGACACGAGAACAGTGCCGAGGTGCCGCCTGTATTCCATCCGGCGGCGGTCCAGTTCCAGTGCACGAAATAGGACATCGCGCCGTTCTTGGCGAACGCGGAATAACCGTAGGTGTTGCCTGAGATGCCAGAGCCGCCGTTGTGGATGCTGTTGTAACCCATCGCGTAGAAGCCAGCGACCGGACAGGTGAAGATGCCGTTGCCGGTGTTGAGGCCGGATTGCCAGTGCGCGGCGTTGACCTCCCAGCCGGACGGTGCCGAGTAGTAAGTGTCGCCGCCTTTCCAGCCAGAATATCCGGCGATTGAGTTGGCGCTGCCATGACCCTGCGGACTGAACTCCAGCGTGTTCATCGAGACGAAGCCGCTGGCATTCTTGATGATGGTGTTGCCGCCGATGTCGAAGCCCATTGCCTCACTCCATCTTCGGAGGTGCTGCCGATGGATCGACCTCGATCAATGCGA
>Ga0190274_10002169_pt1 | contig 11546 bp, 8 predicted proteins | sample Popmic531T_FD_133002 | JGI IMG/M metagenome (GOLD analysis project Ga0190274, IMG submission 133002) | Populus adjacent soil microbial communities from riparian zone of Yellowstone River, Montana, USA - 531 T | ecosystem: Environmental > Terrestrial > Soil > Riparian zone | place: USA: Montana...
TAAGCATGATAATTAACGAAGCGTATTTTACTTTAGAAGAAAATGTAAGTACGAAAGAGGAGATCGATATTGCAATGAAACTGGGAACAAATTATCCTTATGGACCTTTTGAATGGAGTAAAAAGATTGGCTTGAAAAACATTGCCGACTTGCTCACAGAATTATTTATAACCGAAAAGAGATACCAGCCAGCATCTCTTTTACTAAAAGAAGCATCCGAACAATAATGGCCCTGATATTAAATATTGATACGGCAGTTGATGTCGCTTCCTTATGTCTTGCAAAAGATGGAAAGTTTTTATCTATTGCGAAAAACGAAAGTCAAAAAGATCATGCTTCGTGGCTTCATATTGCTATTAAGGAAATTTTTGAAAAAAATAATTTGGAGTTGAGTTCGATTGATGCGATTGCTGTAACTGGTGGCCCCGGTTCATATACTGGTTTAAGAATTGGAATGGCAACTGCAAAAGGAATTTGTTTTGCATTGAATAAACCTTTGATTAGCCTGAATACTTTATTGGTAATGGCAAATGCTGCTAAAGATGAAAGTGCAGATCTTCTTTGCCCAATGATCGATGCAAGAAGAATGGAAGTATTTACAGCGATCTATACAAAAGAACTGGAAATTGTAAAAGACCCTGCCGCAATTACTCTAAATGAAAATAGTTTTGCTGAATACCTTTCAAGTAACAGTATTTGCTTTTTTGGAAACGGCAGCGATAAGTTCCAGGCGATCGAAAAAAAATCACAGGCTTTTTTCAGCAATATAAAAACAGACGCTTCATCAATGATCTTATTATCTGAAAAAAGTTTTACTGAAAAAAAATTTGCTGATCTTGCCTATGCTGAACCATTATACCTGAAAGAATTTTATACGCCGGCAAAATGATCATTTTACAAAATGAAAGCTACTTTTGCTTACCCTTAACGCCTAACCAACTGACATGAACAGCTACTTACATACTATTATTCCGGCAACGGAATCGGAACCTGAATTAAAAATTGATACGCTCGATATCAAGAAAGCCGCGATCATTCTTCGGGCTGTTAATCATAAACTGAGACAAGTAATTCTAAAATATATTGGAGAAAAAGGCCAGGTAACAGTAACGGAAATTTTTGAGCATTTGCTGCTTGAGCAAGCGGTGGCATCACAACAGCTTGCCATACTAAGAAGAACAGGGTTTGTAAAAACAAAGAGAGAAGGGAAATTCATTTATTATTCAGTAAGTAGGCAAAGGTTGCTGGATCTCAATGGGTTTGTGAGCAATCTATTAGAGCAATAGTATTGATTCTTGTTAATATTTTCCGTTACTTTCATAGCTTCTTTTATCTCAATTATCTTTGCATTTAAACTAATTGAACATGTTTATCGAACAACTATATACTGGCTGCCTGAGCGAAGCTGCTTACTATATTGAAAGTGAAGGTGAGGCTGCAATTATTGATCCACTACGTGACATTGATGAATACCTCCATCTTGCCAATGAACGCAAAACAAAGATCAAATATATTTTTGAAACACATTTTCATGCTGACTTTGTCAGCGGTCATATTGATCTGGGTAAAGTAACAGGAGCACCAATAGTTTACGGACCAAAAACTGAAACAAAATTTCCTGTGCTTGTAGCTAAGGATGGTGAAAAATTTTCGATCGGTAAAACAACGATCGAGGTATTGCATACTCCCGGTCATACACTTGAATCTTCCTGTTATTTATTAAAAGATGAGAACGGAAAAGATCATTGTGTGTTTACGGGTGATACTTTATTTGTTGGTGATGTTGGCCGTCCTGATCTTGCGCAAAAAGGTGCAGACCTTACCATGCAGGATCTTGCAGGCATGATGTATGACAGCATTCATACTAAATTATTTCCTTTAGCTGATAATGTGATCGTTTACCCTGCTCATGGTGCAGGTAGTGCTTGTGGTAAAAGTTTGGGTAAAGAAACATTTAGCACGATAGGTGAACAAAAGAAACATAACTATGCATTAGACGCTAAAACAAAAGAGGAATTTATTAAAGTTGTTACGGAGGGCATTGCTGCACCACCACAATATTTTCCAATCAATGCACAAATAAATAAAGAAGGATATGAAAGCCTGGATGAAGTGCTTGAGCAGGGATTAAAAAGTTTACCTGTTAAGGAATTCAAGAGTTTAATAAATGATGATATTATAGTTCTTGATACCAGGGCAGAAACAGAATTTGTAAAGGGATTTGTTCCAGGTTCCATTAATATTGGCTTAAATGGACGTTTTGCAGAATGGGCTGGTAGTCTTTTATCATTTGATAAATCTATCATTCTTGTAACTGATCCCGGAAAAGAAAAAGAAACGATCATTCGATTGGCAAGAGTTGGTTTTGAAAAAATTCATGGTCACCTAGCAGGTGGGTTTGAAGCATGGAAGCTAGCTGGAGAAAAAGCAGATATGATTGTTGAAGTGGAGGCTGATGAGCTTTTGATGGATCAGCAATTTGATGAAAGTCTTATTGTGCTTGATGTAAGAAAAGAAAATGAATTTGCCGAAGGTCATTTACAAGGAGCAATGAATCTACCGTTAAATGAAATGATCGATCCGGGAACAATGGCAAATATTGAAGATGGGCATAATCTTTATGTACACTGCGCCGGTGGTTACCGTAGTGTTATTGCCTGTTCATTATTAAAACGCCAAGGCATACATAATCTTCGCAACATTGCCGGTGGATGGAATGCGATCAAGCAACAAGAGAAGGTTGAGATAGTGAAAGAGAAGAGTGTATTGAATTAGTTTACCCCCTATATTTCTTTAAAGGGCTGACTCACATCAGCTCTTTTTTATTTTCCTAATAAAAAGTTAACGCCCCTATATTTTAACCACTCGTCAAGCAGGTAATACCATTCAACTAATTGATTAGGATTGCTTCTGTTTGTGCCATTATTTTTACTCTACGAAAATTTTAGTATTCATAACATTTTAGCTGTAACAAATCTCAATTTCAGTTCGTTGTAAGGCATAACTGTATAACCATGAACCACAAAACCAACTTGTCCCTTGCGGGTATGCTATTGCTTACTTTGTTTGTAAATGCACAGACAGTTTCCCGAAAAGATTTACCGGCTAAAAGAACTACCCAGACTGTAAAGATCGATGGCCTGATCACTGATGCTGCATGGAAAGATGCGGCTTTGATGACCGACCTCGTTGAGTTTCGTCCAAAGATGGGAACCGTTGAACCTCATGATGTGAGAACAGAAGCTTACCTGATGTATAATGATGAAGGGATCTTTTTTGGCGGCTATTGTTATGAAAGAACAAAAGATAGCATAGCAAGAGAATTATCAGGTCGTGACGGTTTTGGCGCTAATGATTATATCGGAGTTATTTTCGATACATATTTTGACAAATTGAATGGTTTTGAATATTTCGTTACTCCATTGAATGAGCAATGGGATGCAAAAATGTCGCCGGGTGGTGATAATAATGGTGGTGAAGATTTTTCATGGAATGCAGTTTGGAAAAGTGGCGCTGTTATTCATAATGATGGTTGGAGTTTTGAAATGTTCATTCCCTATTCTGCAATACGTTTTGGAAAAAAAGATATTCAAAACTGGGGAATGAATATTACCCGTCGTCGCAGAAAAACCGAACAACAATCTACCTGGAATCCAATTGATATAAACGTAAATGGTTTTCTTACACAAGAAGGTTTGTGGACCGGTATTACAAATATCAAACCACCATTACGCTTACAATTCTCTCCTTACTTTTCTACTTATGTAAATCATTACCCTCACAATAAATCCGGCGTTGAAAACACAACAACTAGTTTTAACGGGGGAATGGATGTTAAATATGGCATCAACCAGGCATTTACACTTGATGTTACATTGATCCCTGATTTTGGACAAGTACAAAGCGACCCTCTTGTTCTAAACCTAACGCCATTTGAAGTAAAGTATACTGAGAATAGGCCTTTCTTTACCGAAGGAACAGAATTATTCAATAAGGGAAATTTATTTTACTCGAGAAGAATTGGCGGCACACCAATGCATTTGTACGATGTATATGATCCTAACGTTGTAGGATCCGATGAAAAAGTGATCAGAAACCCAACTGAATCAAAGTTGATCAATGCATCAAAAATATCAGGACGAACACAAAAAGGTTTAGGCATTGGTTTTCTGAATGCGATTACAAGTCCTCAACATGCTACAATTGAAAATGTAAATACCAAAGAACAATGGGAGTACGAAACTAACCCGCTTACTAACTACAATATTTTTGTTTTGAATCAAAGCTTAAAACATAATTCCAGTGTATCACTTGTAAATACCAACACATGGAGAAGCGGGCCTGATTATGATGCAAATGTAACTGCAGGGCTTTTTGATTTCAATGACAAGAAAAATATGTGGAATGTAGGAGGTAAAGCAGCCGTAAGTACCCTGGTTGGTTATGAACCAAATGGCGATTCAAAAACTGGTTATAGTCAACAACTATATTTTGGGAAAATCAGCGGCAGGTTCAACTTTAATGTTTCGCAGGAACTGACTGATACAAAATTCAGCAGTAATGATCTTGGTTACTTTACAAATGATAATTTCCTGGATCATAATGCATGGGTTGGTTACCGGTGGACGAAACCAAAAGGCTTTTACAACAGGATCGGTATAAATTTCAATTTCAGCTTAAGTCATTTATTTACTCCTATTGGCACTATTGAGGAAAAATATCAACGATCAAATATTAATTTCAATGGGCATGTTCAAACCAAAAAATTACTTTGGTTTGGATCTTTCTGGAATTATACTCCATATCAAAATGATTTTTATGAACCACGTACTTATGGCTGGTTTTTTCGAAGAGGTTCAAGTCTTTCAGGTGGTGCATGGTTGGAGACGAACTATGCAAAAAAATATTCCGCTTATTTTGAAGCAGCAGCCCGCAAGTATTTTAATTTCTATGATCAAACTGCGGTGGATCTGCTATACAATCAGAATTATCGTTTCAGTAATAAATTCTCCTTATCATATCGCATCAATTATCAGCCTCGTTTTAATAATATGGGATATACCTGGTCAGATCCAACTCAAATAATTTTTGGAAAAAGAAAAGTAAACACCATCGAGAACATACTCGGCGCCAAATATAATTTCAATAATATGATGGGCATTACTTTACGGATCCGACACTATTACAGCAGTGTTGATAATAAAGAATTCTTTACACTGCAACAAGATGGATCATTAGTTCCGAATCCTTCTTTTGCCACAAATAAAGATCAAAATGCAAACTTCTTTAATGTGGATATGGTGTACACCTGGCAGTTTGCACCTGGCAGTTTTATAAATGTAGTTTGGAAAAATGCCGTGTATGATTATACTAATATAGTTGAGCCGAGTTATATCAAAAACTTAGGCAATACAATCGAAGCCGATCAGAACAATAATATTTCGCTCAAAGTGATCTATTTCCTGGATTATCTCCAGTTGAAAAAGAAAAAGACTAAAAGCTAGTAGTTTTGTGTAGTGATGAAAAACAGCCCCTGCTTTCTAGTGGGGGCTCTTTTAATTTATGATCTCACCATATTCTGGTTTCCATTCCCATTTCCAGCGACGATGGCTCCATAGCCACATTTCAGGATGTTCTTTTATAAAATCACGCAGGAATGAAGCATACTTTTTTGTGAGTTCTCCTGGTTGAGTGTTTGCCGGATACTCCTCTCCCATTTCAAAAAAGATCTTATAATAACCCCGTTTTAGTTTTATGATCTTGCAAAAAACAACCGGTGTATTTCCCCTTCTTGCTCCACTCTCGGGGCCCTTAACAAAGGGTGTTGGTTTTCCAAAAAAATTCAACCAGTATGCACTTTTTGGATAGCCAGGATTTTGATCAGCAACTAAAGCAAGCCCGTAGAGTTTATTTCGATAAGGAATGATTGCATTTCTCATGTCCGTTGCAGGAAGCAATTCGGCTCCTGTCTTTGTACGGACCTTCATAAAAATTTTGTCAAAGGCTTTGTTGCCGATGGGCATATATACTACAAGAAAAAGATGTTTTATATTTTGCGCTACAGCCAGGCAACCAAGTTCCCAGTTAAAATTATGAGCAAGCAAAAACTGGCATTTTTTACTTCCATCAAATAGTTTATCAGGGAGCGAATAATCGCCGGTGAAATGTTTATTAATAAAAGTTGGCGAAGCTGAAACAAGCTTTATAACCTCAATAAAATTATCAGTGAAATTGAGATAAAATTGTCTTGCAATTTTTTTTCTTTCCTGCTCTGTCTTTTCGGGAAAGGCCTGCAGCAAATTACCCATCACTACTTTCTTCCGATAACCAAAAACATAATAAAGAAGAAAATAAACAAAATCAGAAAGGATGTAAAGAACTCTAAGTGGCAATAATGAAACGGCATACAATAAGCCGTAAACGATATAATACATGATGCGCAAAGATAAGAACGCTGAAGTGTGCCACGTAACAGAAGATGACAAGAATTACTGAAGTCGATTACATATCCTTTGCTTCGCTCAGGTGACAAAATCACAACACAATATTCTGCACCATCTCACTCTTACCCGGATAGTCAGTGTTAAAATGAAGACCACGACTTTCTTTACGGAAGCTTGCTCCTTTCACGATCAAATAACCAACAGTGATCATATTTCTTAGTTCAAGCAACTGCGGAGATAAGGTGCTTGTTTGATAAAGTTGTTCGGTCTCTTCCCAAAGCAGATCGAGACGGCGTGAGGCTCTTTGCAAACGAATATCATTACGAACGATACCAACATAATCACTCATCACCAATTGAAGTTCCTTCAAACTTTGTGTGATAAGGATCATCTCACCTGGTTGTGATGTGCCTTCAGCATCCCAATCGGGAATATTATTCTGAAAAGAAATTGTGTTTACTTTTTCTGCTGCATCCACGGAACAACGATGCGCAAATACCAAACCTTCAAGCAGCGAATTACTTGCCAACCGATTGGCGCCATGCAATCCCGTAGAAGCACATTCACCACATGAATATAAATTATTGATGCTGCTTCTCCCCCATTCATCGGTTTTTATTCCACCGCAACTATAATGCGCCGCCGGCGCCACTGGTATCATCTGTTGCGTAATATCAATGCCTATCGACAAACATTTTTTATAAATGTTGGGGAAATGCTCAACAAATTTTTCCTTACTGAAATGACGGCAATCGAGATAAACATGCTCTGTACCTGTCTTTTTCATCTCACTATCGATAGCTCTTGCCACAATATCTCTCGGCGCCAGGTCTTTTCTTTCATCATACTTCGCCATAAACGCTTCGCCTTTGCTATTTCGAAGTATGCCGCCATCACCACGCACCGCTTCGGTAATTAAAAATGCATGTCCACGAACTCCCGGCTCATATAAAGCAGTCGGATGAAACTGTATGAACTCCATATTTTCAATTCTTCCTTTTGCACGATAGACCATTGACACGCCATCACCCGTAGCGATCGTTGGATTCGTAGTGGTTCTGTATACTTGTCCATTACCACCGGTCGCCATCAATGTGATCTTGGAAAGAATTTTTTCTATTTGATTTGTGACGTGATTCAATACATACACGCCATAACATTCCACATCGGGAGTAGCTTTTGTAACCAGGAACCCAAGATGGTGTTGTGTAATAATATCAATGACAAAGCAATGTTTAATGACCTCAATATTTTTTTGTTTGCTAACCGCATCCAGCAAAGCTCTTTCCATTTCCCAACCGGTAATATCTTTATGATGCAGTATCCTGAATTCAGAATGTCCGCCTTCACGGCCACGTTTGTAATCGCCATCTTTTTCTTTATCAAATCTTGCACCCCACTCAATAATATCATTCACTCTTTCCGGCCCTTCTTTCACCACGATCTCCACCACTTTTTCATTACATAATCCATCCCCGGCGATCAATGTATCATCAATATGCTTTTCGTAACTGTCATTCTCAAGATCATTCACAACAGCAATACCGCCTTGTGCATATTTTGTATTGGTTTCATCCGCCGCTGCTTTTGTCATCACCAATACCTTTTTATCAGGAAACCGTTCAGCAACCTTTAATGCATAGCTTAACCCAGCAATACCCGACCCTATAACAAGAAAGTCTGTTTGTTGCATGTTTTAAATATTATGTATCCGGCTTTATCAATCCTATTAACTTTTGTTGCACAGTTTGCCCATAGCGAAGCGCAGGGCACTCTTGTACGTTCAGTAACTCTATTCAGCAAATTTATTGTTTTGAGGTGGAAGTAATGTATCTAACAGCCCCAAGTGTAATTAATAATTGTGCTATTCCATAAGTCAGCATTATAGCGATCCCTGCATATTTAAATGGCTCATAAAATTTATTAATAGCAAGAATTGAATCGGAAGTGATAAATAAAACGGCGCCGGCGATCATTAACGTTGCTGCACCAAGGTTTTTTATTCCACCTGTTTGCAATGCTTTTATCAGCATATAACTGATCACAATTCCATAAATGCGAACAGGCCATTTCATATCTCCAAGATTTGGCGACAGAAAATAAATTAAAGCGATATAATAAATAATAACAGGAAGAAACCACCAGTAATTCTTATTTAACCCTTCTTTACGAATAACATTTTCATAAAACAGGATATAAAAAATATGCGCAATAAGAAAGGCCACTAATCCAAAAATGAAAAAATTACTGCTCGTTGATTCAAAAATTAACAACACATCACCAGCCCATGAAAATACAAGAGCAAGTGTTACCCATTTTTTTAAAAAGGAAGCAAACTCCCTTGTTTGGAAAATAAAAAAGGCGATCAGTAAAGGCATTAAGAGAGGCTTGGTTATATAGCGGAGTGTTTCATTGCCATTATAAACTGCGAATAGATCTGCACCAAGAACTACATAATAAAGTATGAGCCAAAATTTTTTATTCATGAAAATCTAAAATTTAACCTGGCTCTATCCACGCCTCACTTTCTTTCAAAAGGCCGATCAATTCATCTACCGCGACTTCACTATTTACATTTCTCTTTACAACTTCTTTTCCGCGATAAAGGGTGATCTTACCCGGTCCGCTGCCGACATAACCAAAATCTGCATCTGCCATTTCACCCGGGCCATTTACAATACAGCCCATAATAGCGATCTTCACTCCTTTCAAATGATTTGTTCGTGAACGGATCTTTGCAGTTGTTTCCTGCAGATCAAAAAGTGTCCGGCCACAACTTGGACAGCTGATATATTCTGTTTTTGAGATTCTTGTTCTTGTTGCCTGTAATATTCCGAATGAAGTGCTATTGATAAACTGTTCAATTGATAAATTGTTGGTGTAGTTTCTTCCACTTGCATTCATTTGTTGATAACTCGCGGCTAATTGATCATAGCTTTTTTTTGTCATTCCTAAACAAATCCCATCTCCCATTCCTTCTAATAGCAATGCTCCTGTTTCAGTGGCAAAGTGAATTAAATGTTCATCGGCAGTTTGCCAATTGCTATCAGTAATATTAATTACAGGGTTTTTTATTCTGTTATTCATTAACTCAACATACATCCTCCTTACAGACTGCATTGCATTTTTATTACTACTGCTTAAGCAAATAACAACTGTGGGATCATTTCCTAATTGATCAAGATATGTAAAGGATTCAGTGCCGTCATTAAAGCAGTCGATCATTACAAAATTCAGTTGATCGCTTTTTATTTCCGATTCTACATAGCCACTATCCTGGAAAATTGGAAAATATTTCGTTTTATCTTCTGCTCTTACCCATGTTTCAGGATAAACAATCACTTTCAACGTTCCCGGCAATGAAAAACTGAGTAATTGATTTGCCGTAAATATATAATCAGCAGCGGCATCACTTATATTCCATTTATCCGTTGCTTCATCATAAGTATAACCTACACTTTCTAAATATTTTTGAGAAATTTTTTCAATTTTACTCAAATCAGCAACTACAACGGGTACGTGTTTGGCACCAATATTTCCAACTTCCAAGGTCTCTCTTCGCTGGTAAATGAAGGGATCATAAGAGATTTTTCCAATTGAAGGTATTTTTTCACGATTCACGTTTGATGTCTCACTGCTCGTATATCTCTTCACCAAATCTCTACACACCGGAATCTCCAACTCGGGATCTTCCGTTAATGAAACGCGGATTGTATCTCCTAATCCATCTTCTAATAAGGTACCGATTCCAACGGCGCTTTTGATTCTTCCGTCTTCACCATCGCCTGCTTCCGTAACTCCCAGATGCAAAGGGTAACATTCGGCAAATTCATCAAACATTGTTTTTACCAATAAACGATAAGCCTGCACCATCACCTGTGGATTACTACTCTTCATGCTCAATACAATGTTATGGTAACTTTGATTTCTTGCTATACGCAAAAATTCCATGGCACTTTCAACCATTCCCATTGGGGTATCACCATAACGGCTCATGATACGATCGCTTAATGAACCATGATTAGTGCCGATCCGCATAGCAGTCCCATATTCTTTGCAGATCTTTATTAACGGTGTAAAACGTTCGCGAATCCGATCAATCTCTTCGGCATAATCAGCATCGCTGTATTCGATCAGTTCGAATTTTTTCTTGTCAACATAATTACCAGGGTTTACTCGCACTTTCTCAACAATTCTCGCAGCGATCTCTGCAGCATTAGGAGTAAAATGTATATCTGCAACCAGTGGCGTATGATAGCCTCTTTTTCTTAATTCATTTTTTATATGCAATAAATTCTCTGCATCATTTTTTGAAGGAGCAGTAATGCGAACCAATTCGGCACCAGCTTCTATACAACGAATAGATTGCTCAACCGTTGCCAATGTATCCATTGTATCCGTTGTTGTCATCGTCTGCACACGGATAGGATGGAAATTGCCGAGTAACAGATCGCCGATCTTTACTTCCTTTGTTTTTAACCGTTTGTATTCCGCCAATGAATCACAATAGAATTGCATAGAAATTTCAGTATATCAATTACTGCAAAACTAACAAAGAAAGAGTGCTAAGGTTTGATAAATTTTAAAACTAACTGTTACATTTTGCCCTTGAAAAAATTGAGTTGTGTCAGTATCCCCTTTAATATTTTCATTCTTATTGCAGGTATATCTGCATTTGCATCTGGAGATTCAAAGTTCAACACAAAGAAATAAGGATGGTTATTCTCTTCAACCCAGCCAACTGCCCATGCCAGGTGATTGCCATTTTCTTTTCTGCCCCACCCGGTTTTATAAGCAAGTCGGTACATTGTTGTGTTTTCAAAAAGCATTGCTTTTTTTACTTTCTCCTGGTAGTTTTTAAAAAAAGGAAGTTGATCGAAGTATAACATTTTTACAAGACCGAGTTCTTCGTCGGGGGTTATCTTTAGCGTATTATCAAGCCAGAAAGTATCAATAGCTGTGCTGATCCTGAAAGCCGTGTCTTTGGAGCCTGCGCCATAGTTAACAGTATCCATCCAGTATTCCATTCTCTCCTTACCGACTCTTCTCGCTACTTCCTGGTAATATGGAACAGCTGAAACACGGAATTCTTCATACATTGAA
>Ga0190274_10002170_pt1 | contig 11546 bp, 11 predicted proteins | sample Popmic531T_FD_133002 | JGI IMG/M metagenome (GOLD analysis project Ga0190274, IMG submission 133002) | Populus adjacent soil microbial communities from riparian zone of Yellowstone River, Montana, USA - 531 T | ecosystem: Environmental > Terrestrial > Soil > Riparian zone | place: USA: Montana...
CGGGCACGGGGAAGAAGGACTTCGGCTCGAGCTTGCCCTTGCGCATGCGATCGCCCATCTCGAGCAGCTTCGCGAGCACGACCGGCGACTTCAGCACCGAGCGGAACTCGTCCTCCTCACCCGCCTCGATGCGCTTGGCGATTTCGACCTCGCCCTCGCGCGTGAGCAGGGAGACGGCGCCCATCTCGCGCAGGTAGACGCGGACCGGGTCGTTCGAGCGGTAGCCGTCGTAGTCCCCACCGCTCGACGAAGAAGAGGCTGCAGAGGTGGGGCGGCGGCGCGTCTCCGTCTTGCGCAGCGGCGTCGGCGGCTGCCAGTTGCGCAGCGACACACCGTTGCGGCTGAAGAGAGAGACCACCTCGTCCAGCTTCTGCTCGGACTTGGTGATGTGCTCCGGCAGGGCCCGCAGCAGGAGCTTCCCATCCACCTCGCCCGTCTCGCGACCGCGGCGCAGGAGCTGGCGCAGGCTCAGCCCGTGGGACGCCGCGTGCTCGCCGTTGCCATTCGAGTCGCTCAGCTTCCCATTCGACTTGCCGGCGCCCTGCGCCGCATCTGCACCGTCATGGGAGGCCTTGCGGGGCCGTGCCTTGCTGGCGCGCGTCGGACGAAGCCTGGTGGAGGAGGCTCGGGGCGTCTTTGCTTGGGCCATGGTGGGGGGAACTCCTTCGCCAATTTGGGAACTTCAGTCAGACTCCGAGAGCCTGACCCCAGAGCCGATGCCTTTCCGAAATCCCGCGCTGTCTTCGCTCTAGAAGCTGCTGCTTCCTTTCGAGCAGAGACTGCTGTTCGCGAGGGTCACTGCACGATTCGAGCCTGATTTGAAGTGCCCGGGACTCGCGTTCCAGGGCCTCCAGAGAGAGGCGGGTTACACAGTCCCGGAGCGCCAGCTCCGCTTGCTCGCGGGGTGCATCCGAGTTGCTCGCAAGCTCGGCCAGAAGAGTAGCGAGTGGCCCTGCCAGGTCGGAAGTGGGGGAGAGCAACGCAGCCAGAGCCCCCGCTCCGCGCTCCCGCGCGGCCCCACACAGCGCGGCGAGCAGCTGGCCGGCAGAAGGCTCGGCGATCCAGGCGGGCTCGAACGGCGGCTCCAGCCCGTCCAGCACGTCTACCAGGTCTGGGTGGGCAGCCAGGGACTCCAGCAGCACGCGGGTCGTGCGGTCCAGCTCGATCTCGACGTCGCCCTCGGGCCGCCGGGCCGGCCGCGCAGCCGGCGCAGGCTGCGCGCCCGAGGCCTCGCGCACGGCCTGCTCCACGTGGTCGGGCTCGATCTCCAGGCGGGAGGCCACGCGCCGAATGTAGCTGTGGCGCTCGATCGGATCTGTCACCACGGAGAGCAGCGGCGCCACTGCGCGCGCGCCGTCCGCGGCCTTCCAGGCATGGGCCCCGCCGAGACCTAGGGCCTGGTCGATCTGATGGTCGAGGAGCTTCACGGCGCTGTCGACGCAGGCGCGCAGGGCCGCCGGCCCCTGCTGCAACAGCAGAGTGTCGGGGTCCTCGCCCTGGGGCAGGAACGCGGCGAGCACGTGCAGACCCTCGCTCGTGAGGATCGGCAGCGAGCGCTCCGCGGCGCGCTGCCCGGCCTCGTCGCCGTCGAACAGCAGCACGACCTCGCGCGTGTAGCGGCGCAGGCGCCGGGCGTGCTCGGCGGTCAGCGCGGTGCCGCAGGGCGCCACGGCCTCCTCGAGACCCGCGCAGTGCAGCGCCATCACGTCGAAGTAGCCCTCGACCACGATCGCGCGGTTGCGCTTGCGGATCGCGTCGAGCGCAGCGTGCAGGCCAAAAAGAACCCGACCCTTGCGGTAGATCGGGCTCTCGGGGGAATTCAGGTATTTGGGCAGATCGTCGCCGAGGCCGCGGCCGCCGAATCCGACGATGCGCCCGCCGGGCTCGATCAGCGGGAAGATCACGCGGCCGCGCAGCCGGTCGTAATGGCCCTCGCTCGTCTGGCGCCGCGCCACGAGACCAACGGCCTCCGCAGCGCGCAGCGCCTCCGGCTCGCGGGCGATCTGCTCGAGGAAGCCGTCCCAGCGCGGCGGAGCGAAGCCGACGCGGAAGCGCTCGAGCAGGTCGGCGGGCACGCGGCGGCCTTCCAGATAACGGCGACACGCCGCGCCCTCGGGCGAGCGCAGCACGTTGCGGAAGTAGCCGAGCGCGCGCTCGTTGATCTCGAACAGCTGCGCCCGCTGACCTTCGCCCGCCCCGCGCGCGTCCGGGATCGCGACGCCGCACTCCTCGGCGAGCGCGCGCACCGCTTCGGGGAAGTCGATTCCCTCCTGCCGCATCCGGAAGCTGAACACGTCACCTCCCGCACCGCAGCCGAAGCAGTGGAAGATCCCGCGCTCGGGCAGAACGCTGAACGAAGGCGTCTTCTCGTCGTGGAAGGGACAGAGGCCCCAGAAGCGATTCCCGGTCTGCTTGAGCGTGACCACCCGACCCACGACGCGTGCGAGATCTGCGCGCTCGCGGATTTCCTCGACGACGTGATCGGGGATTGCAGCCAATCTTCGCTCGCTGCCTCTCTTGGGCGGAACCGCTAAGCCTGCCCCGCTGCCTTGAGCTTCTTGATGGCGCGCTTGCGAGCCGCGATTGCCTTCTTCTTTCGTCTCACGCTGGGCTTCTCGTAGTACTCGCGGCGGCGCAGCTCATACATGAGGCCCGCCTTCTCGCACTGCTTCTTGAAGCGCTTCAGCGCAGATTCGAAGGACTCGTTTTCCTTGAGCTTGATACCAGGCAGAAAGAGGCCCTCCAGCGCGTGATCGATTTGCTCCGGCCCACCGACATCCGATCGCGGTTCCGGATCGAGCGCCCGGATCGAATCCGGTACGAACGCCCACGGTCATATATACGGACCGAGGAAACGCTCTCGCCTCGACCCTCGCCGCTTTGCGGCTCCACGGCGTTTCGTGGAGCTCACATGGTTAGCACCGCGATCGCGTCCCGCACACTGCGGGAGTCGGACACGGGCCGGGAAGACCGGCCAAAACTCCTTGAAAATCAAACACTTAAAGCGGCGAATGCGACGCGGGAGGCTAGCATACGCCCGACGTGGTCCGCAATACACTCAGGAGGTGTCAGCGGCCCTCTCTGGCAACACGAGTCACTGTACGAGCCGCCCTGGCTAGGCGTCGAGCCAGCTGCCCGTTGGCGTACGCACGAGAATCCCTCGCTCTCCCAGGTACTTCTTCGCCTCGGGCACCGTGTGCTGGCCGAAGTGGAAAATACTTGCCGCGAGCACGGCCGAGGCGTGTCCGCCCGCTGGGCCGTCGTCCAGGCCCTGGGCCAGATGCGCAAGATCGCCCACACCGCCCGACGCGATCACGGGAATGTCGACGGCAGAGGCCACGGCGCGCGTGAGCTCCAGGTCGTAGCCGTCGCCCGTGCCGTCGCGATCCATGCTCGTGAGCAGGATCTCGCCCGCGCCGAGCTCCGCTGCGCGCGTCGCCCATTCCAGCGCGTCGAGGCCGCGCGCGCGACGTCCGCCGTGAGTGTAGACCTCCCAGCCCGTCGCATCGGTGCGTCGGCGCGCGTCGATCGCCACGATCAGGTTGGCTGATCCGAGCTGCTCGGCAGCCTCGCGGATCAGCTCCGGTTGCTCGACCGCAGCGGAGTTGACCGAGACCTTGTCCGCGCCCGCGCCGAGCAGCGCGCGCACGTCCTCGAGCGAGCGCACGCCGCCGCCGACGGAGAACGGGATCATGATGCGGTCGGCCACGCGGGCGACCAGATCCAGAATCGTGCCGCGCCGCTCGTGCGAGGCGGTGATGTCGAGAAAGCAGAGCTCGTCCGCTCCCTGGGCGTCGTAAGCGGCCGCCGCCTCGACGGGATCGCCCGCATCGCGCAGGTTCACGAAGCGCACGCCCTTCACGACGCGACCGTCCTTCACGTCCAGGCACGGGATGATGCGCTTGGTCAGCACGCGGCGACCCGCTCGAGCGCGCTCGCCAGGTCGAGCGTGCCGGCGTGGAGCGCGCGACCGACGACGGCGCCCGCGACGATGCGCGTGCGCGCCAGGGCCACGAGGTCCTCCTCGCTGCGCACACCGCCCGAGGCCAGCACGGGCAGCGACGTGCTCCGCGCGAGCCGCGCGGTGCCCTCGACGTCGGGACCGCCCATCAGGCCGTCGCGCTCGATGACCGTGTGCAGAACCGCCGCGAGCGGCAGCTTGGCGAAGCGCTCGAGGACCGCAGCCGGGCTGGCGTCCCCGAGCTCGCGCCAGCCGGCGACCGCCACGCGGTCGCCGCGCGCGTCGAGCCCGAGGATCAGACGCCCGGGATGGCGCTCCGCGGCGCGCTCGAACAGCTCGGGCTCGCGCAGCGCGAGCGTGCCGAGCACCACGCGCTCGAAGCCCCGGCCGAGCGCGGCATCGATCTGCTCGAGCGAGCGCATGCCGCCGCCGAGCTGCACGGGCACGGAGCCCGCCGCCGCGAGGATCGCCTGCGTGGCCGCGCGGTTGGGCTCGCCGCCGTCGCGTGCGCCGTCCAGGTCCACGACGTGGATGCGCGGCGCACCCGCGCGCACGAAGCTGCGGGTAACCTCCGCGGGGTCGACCTCGAACACCGTCTCGCGCGCGTAGTCGCCCTGCTCGAGGCGCACGACGCGCCCCGCGCGCAGATCGATCGACGGGATGATCTCCATCAGCGCGCGCCGACTCCGCTCTGCGGCAGCTGGCGCACCAGCTCGCGGGCGCCGAAGCTCGCGAGCGCATCCGCGCTGACCCAGCGGAAGCCGCGCTCGGACGCCCGGCCCAGCGAGCCCAGGTCCTCGCTCAGGCTGCGCTGCGTCTCGTCGTACGAGCCGGTCCAGAGCAGCGCGCCGTCCGGCGCGCGCAGCTCGAGGTCGAAGCTCACGGCCGCTGGGCGCTCGCCGCCGTCGCGCTCGTCGAAGCGCCGCACGCGGCCGAGCAGCAGGGCGTCCGGGTCGAACGAGCTCACGACCTTCTCGCGCAGCTGCTGGATGCTCACGCGCTCGCCCAGCTCGGCGATGGCGAGGCGCACGTCGCCCGGCGGGATCACGGTGAAGCGGCCCGACTGGACGAGCGCCTCGAGCACGCGCCCCGTCACCAGCTCGGCGGCCGCGGGATCGACGGCGTCGCGCGCGCTCGAGACCCGGTTGGCGGAGGGCAGCTCGAGCGGCAGCAGCACGATCTTCGCGATCGGGCCGCGCTGGGCCGCCTCGGGGTACTGCTCGACGCGGCTCACCGGCGACAGGCAGCCGAGCGCCAGCGCGCACGCGAACAAAGCGAGCAAGCTGCGCGCAGCGAGCCGCAGGCGAGCGGAGGCGGGTGGCGCGGGCCGGCCCGCGCCGGGGTCCCGCAGTTTCAAGGTGCCCACGTGCAGAACCTCTCGAGCAGTGCGAGCCCGGCCCGCTGGCTCTTCTCGGGGTGGAATTGAATGGCCACGCAGGCGTCGAAGCCGATCGCCGAGGGGAAGACCTCGCCGTACTCGGTCCGCGCCAGCGCGAAACGCTCGGGAACGGCCGTCGGCCGGTAGCCGTGCACGAAGTAGAAGTGGTCCTGCGCGATCAGCGGGTGGTCCCGCACGGGCACGACCTCGTTCCAGCCCATGTGCGGCACCGGACGACCCGGAGCGGGTGCGAAGCGCGCGACGCGCCCGGGAATCACGCCGAGGCCGCGGGCCTCGCCCTCCTCGCTCGAATCGAGCAGGACCTGCATCCCGAGGCAGATCCCGAGGAACGGCCGGCCCTCCGCGATGCGCTGGGTCAGGGCAGTGTCGAGCCCGTCCCGGCGCAGCGCGTCCATGGCCGAGCCCATCGCCCCCACGCCCGGCACGACGACGCGGCCGGCGCGCCGCACCTCGTCGGGATCGCGCGACACGCGCGGCTTGCCGCCCGCGCGCTCCAGGCTGCGCGCGACGGAGCGCAGGTTCCCCATGCCGAAATCGATCAGCAGGATCTCGGGGGCGGGGCTCACAGCGACCCCTTCGTGGAGAGCGGGCCCTGGATCCGCGGATCGAGCCGCGTGGCGCGCTCCAGCGCGCGGCCGAGCGCCTTGAAGATCCCCTCCACGATGTGGTGGACGTTGTGCCCGTACACGAGCTCGGCGTGCAGGTCGATGCCGCCGTTCATCGCGAACGCGTACAGGAAGTCCTCGACCAGCGCGGCGTCGAAGCGGCCCACCCAGTCGCGGGGCAGCGCGACGCGGTACACGAAGTACGCGCGGTTCGAGAGGTCGAGATCGACCTGCAGCAGCGCGTCCGCCATGGGAATGCGGGCGGAGCCGAAGCGGACCAGGCCGGAGCCGTCGCCGACGGCTTCGCGCAAAGCCTGCCCCAGGGCGATGCCCACGTCCTCGACCGTGTGGTGCTGGTCGACCTCCAGGTCGCCGGTGGCCTGCAGGGTCAGATCGAACAGGCCGTGGCGCGTGAAAGCGGAGAGCAGATGGTCGAAGAACGGGATCCCCGTGGAGACCTCGCACACACCGGTCCCGTCGAGCTGCAGGCGCAGCTGGATGTCGGTTTCCTTGGTCTTTCGGGCGGCTCGGCCTACGCGTTCCACGGCTCTCTACCTCCGGGCGTCCGTTAGTCTGAGGGCTCGCCCGCGGGGGCGTCCAGTCGAAGCCGGAGCGCTCGGGCGTGCCCTTCCAGGCCCTCGAGCTCTGCGAGACGCACGCCCGCGGCGCCCACCTGGCGCACGCCCGCCTCCGACAGCTCGATCAGGCTCGTGCGGCGCAGGAAGTCCTCGACCCCCACGACCGAGAAGAAGCGCGCGGTGCCGCCCGTGGGCAGGCAGTGGCTCGGCCCGGCCACGTAGTCGCCCGCGGGAACGGGACTGCTCGGGCCCAGGAACACCGCGCCAGCGTGGCGGATCCGGTCGAGCCAGCGCCCGGGGTTCTCCACCATGACCTGGAGGTGCTCGGCGGCGTAGCGGTTGGCGATCTCGAAGGCCTCCTCGAGGTCGCGCGTGCAGACGACGGCGCCGTGCTCGCGCAGCGCCTGGCGCGCGACCGCCTCGCGCGGCAGTCCCACGAGCTGGCGCTCGAGCTCGGCGCAGACCTCGCGGGCGCAGCTCTCGCTCGGGGTCACCAGCACGACGCTCGCGCGCTCCTCGTGTTCGGCCTGGGCGATCAGATCCGCCGCCAGGAAGCGCACGGGAGCCGCGGCGTCCGCCACGATCAGGACCTCGCTGGGGCCGGCCTCCGCATCGATCGCGACCTGGCCGAACACGCGCCGCTTGGCGGCCTGCACCCAGTTGCTGCCCGGACCGACGATCTTGTCCACGCGCGGGACGCTGGCCGTGCCGTAGGCGAGCGCCGCGATGGCCTGGGCTCCGCCGATGCGGAAGACGCGCGAGACGCCGGCCACGCTCGCGGCCCACAGCATGGCGGGGTGGAGCTCGCGGCCGGGCGTCGCGAGAACGACCTCGCCCACGCCGGCAACCGCTGCGGGCACCGCGAGCATGAGCACGGTCGAGGCCAGCGGCGCCTGACCGGCCGGAGCGTAGATCCCGACGCGCTCGAGCGGCCGCACGAGCTGGCCCAGCCGGCCGGTGCCGTCCTCGAAGCTCCAGGACGCCGGCACGTGGTGCGCGTGGAAGCGGCGCACGCGATCCGCGGCGCGCTCGATCGCCGCGCGGTCCGCGTCGGTCAGGCGGGCAGCGGCTGCGTCGATCTCCGCGCGCGTGACCTCGAGCTGGCCCGGCGTCAGGCGATAGCCGTCGACGCGCTCGATCACGTCGAGCACGGCCGCGTCGCCGCGCTGCCGGACGTCGTCGACGATCCCGGCGACCACGCTGTCGACCTCCTCGAGCGAGGCCGTGCGGCGCGACTCGAACGCGGCGAAGGCGCGGTCGAAGCCCGGGTCGCGCGTATCGAGCCAGCGCAGCAGCTTGCGAGCGTCCATCAGCGCAGCCTCCTCAGTCGAACCGCGCGAGCGCGACGCGCTCGCGGCCGGTCAGGTCCGGGTGGATCTCGACCGCGGCCGCCCCGCCCGCCCGCAGCAGATCCTGCGTGCGACCGGCCTGATCGGCGGCGATCTCGAGCAGCAGGTGGCCACCCGGCACGAGCTTCTCGCGCGCCGTGGACGCGAGCTCGCGGATCACGTCCAGGCCGTCCGGGCCGCCGTCGAGCGCGATCCGGGGCTCGTGGCGCAGCTCGGGCGCGAGGCGCTCGAGCTCGCCGCTCGGCACGTAGGGCGGATTCGAGACGATCACGTCGAAGCGGCCCTGCAGCGGCGCGAGACCGCGCCCGCACGCCAGGCTCACGCGCTCCGCGACGCCGTGTGCGGTCAGATTCTCGCGAGCCACGGCGAGGGCGGCCTCGGACACGTCGACGCCTGCGATCTCGACCTCGGGCAGCTCGAGCGCCAGCGCCAGCGCGATCGCACCGGAGCCGATCCCGATGTCGGCCGCGCGCCGCGGCGCGAGCTTGGCCGCGAGCTGCACCAGCACCTCGGTCTCGGGCCGCGGGATCAGCACGTCGGGCGTCACGCGCAGCGAGCGCGACCAGAACTCGCGCGTGCCGATCAGGTAGGCGACCGGGACGCGCTCGCGCGCCCGTCGCCGCACGAGCTCGCGGAAGCCCGCGCGCTCCTCGGCCTGGAGCGGCTGGTCGAAGCGCAGGTACAGGTCGATGCGCCGGGCGCCGAGCGCGTGGGCGAGCAGCAGCTCGGCGTCGAGCCGCGGCGACTGCACACCGTGGGTCTTGAAGTACTCGCCCGTCCAGCGCACGAGCTCGAGCGGCGTCCAGACCGTCTGCGCGGGGGTCCCGGCGTCGGCGCTCATTCCAGCGCCTCGCTCTGGAAGTGCACCTGGGCCGCCTCGGACAGCTCCGCGAGGTCGCCCTCGATGACCAGGTCGAGCTTGTGCAGCGTGACGCCCATGCGGTGGTCGGTCACGCGGTTCTGCGGGAAGTTGTACGTGCGGATGCGCTCGCTGCGCTCGCCGCTGCCGATCTTGGAGCGCCGGTCGCTCGCGCGTTCCTCCTGCTGCTTCTGGAGCTCCAGGTCGAACAGGCGCGAGCGCAGGATCTTCATCGCCTTGGCGCGGTTCTTGTGCTGCGACTTCTCGTCCTGGCAGGTGACCACGAGACCCGTCGGCAGGTGCGTGATGCGCACCGCCGAGTCGGTGGTGTTGACGCTCTGCCCGCCCGGGCCGGAGCTGCGGTAGCGGTCGATGCGCAGATCGGACTCGTTGACCTGGACGTCGACCTCCTCGGCCTCGGGCAGCACCGCGACCGTGACGGTCGAGGTGTGGATGCGGCCCTGGGCCTCGGTCACCGGTACGCGCTGCACGCGGTGCACGCCGCTCTCGTACTTGAGCGCGCGGTAGACGTCCTTCCCGGAGATGTTGGCGACGACTTCCTTGAAGCCACCGCCGTCCGTCTCCGAGGCCGACATCATCTCGACGTCCCAGCCCGCGCGCTCGGCGAAGCGGGCGTACATGCGGAACAGGTCGGCGGCGAACAGGGCGGCCTCGCTGCCGCCCGTGCCGGCGCGCACCTCGAGCACGACGTTCTTGGAGTCGTTCGGGTCGCGGGGGATCAGCAGCGTCTTGAGCCGGGCCTCGAGCTCCTCGAGCTCGGCCTGGAGGCCGGCGATCTCGTCCCTGGCCATGGCCGCGATCTCGGCGTCCTGGTCCTCGAGCAGAGCCTGGCTCTCGTCCAGACGCGCACGGACGCCTTTCCACACCTCGTAGGCCTCGGCCAGGTCGCGCAGGCCGGCCAGCTCGCGGCCCGCATCGCGCAGCCGGTTCGGATTCGCGGCGAGGTCCGGCGTACCCATGAGCTCTTCGAGCTCGCGGTAGCGGTTCAGGGCAGCGTCGAGACGATCGAACATCCCGGGCTCCTGCCAGGCACCGAGGCGCACGAGGGCCTCATGGCCCTCCAGGGCGCCTCGCTGCGGCTAATGGAAGGCGAGAAAGGGGCGCTGCTCGCGGTCTGAGCGCGCCCCGAAGCTCACGCCGGGCCCTTGCTCTGGGCGGCGTAGCGACGGCGGAAGCGCTCCACCTTGCCGGCGGTATCCACGATCTTCTGCTTGCCCGTGTAGAACGGGTGGCAGGCCGAGCAGATCTCGACGCGGATCTCGGGGAGCGTGGACGAGGTCTGGAACTCGTTCCCGCACGCGCAGTGGACCGTCACGACGTGGTAATCGGGGTGGATGCCGGGCTTCATAGGCGGGGCAGCCTAGCCCAAGCAGGACGCCTACGCCACCAGAGTCCGACGCGCGCCGTTGCGCCGCCAGGAGCCTTTGGACGCGCCGTCGGGGCCTCTGGAGGCGCGCCAGGCGCGCGGCAGGAGTCCTTGGAGGCGCGCGGGAGCGAATCTTTGGAGGCGCGCGCCAGCGCGCGTGCGGCAAGGCGAGCGGCAGCTCGCCGTCAGGCCGCTAGTGGGGTCAGTGGTTCATCGAGGCGAGGAACTCGGCGTTCGTGTCGGTGGCCTGCAGCTTGTCGAGCAGGAACTCCATGCAGTCCACGGTGTTCAGCGGCGACAGCACCTTGCGCAGCACCCACATGCGGTTCGTGGTGGCCTCGTCCAGCAGCAGCTCCTCGCGCCGGGTCGAGCTGCGGTTCAGGTCGATGGCGGGGAAGGTTCGGCGATCCGCGAGCTTGCGGTCCAGGTGGATCTCGCAGTTGCCGGTGCCCTTGAACTCCTCGAAGATCACCTCGTCCATGCGCGAGCCCGTGTCGACCAGGGCCGTGCCGATGATCGTGAGGCTGCCGCCCTCCTCCACGTTGCGCGCGGCCCCGAAGAAGCGCTTCGGCTTGTGCAGCGCATTCGCATCGACGCCGCCGGACAGGATCTTGCCCGAGTGCGGGATCACGGTGTTGTGTGCGCGCGCCAGCCGTGTCACGGAGTCGAGCAGGATCACGACGTCGCGCTTGTGCTCGACCAGGCGGCGCGCCTTCTCGATCACCATGTCGGCGACCTGCACGTGGCGCGTGGCGGGCTCGTCGAAGGTCGAGGAGACGACCTCGGCCTTCACGTTGCGCTGGAAGTCGGTGACCTCCTCGGGCCGCTCGTCGATCAGCAGGACGATCACGTAGGCGGTGGGATGCGCCTCGCTGATCGCGTTGGCCAGGTGCTGCAGGATCATCGTCTTGCCCGCCTTCGGCGGCGACACGATCAGCGCGCGCTGGCCCTTACCGATCGGCGCGATCAGGTCGATGATGCGCGACGTGAGCCCACCGGATTTCGACTCGAGCTTGAACCGCTCCTGCGGGTAGAGCGGCGTCAGCGAGTCGAACTGGATCTTGGTGCCTACGGTGTCGGGTGGCTCGTGGTTGACCTGATTTACCTTGAGCAGGGCGAAGTAGCGCTCGCCTTCCTTCGGCGGGCGGATCTGACCCTCTACGGTGTCACCCGTACGCAGGTTGAAACGGCGGATCTGGGAGGGCGACACGTAGATGTCGTCGGGACCGGGCAGATAGCTCGAATCGGAGGAGCGCAGGAAGCCGTAGCCGTCCGGCATGCGCTCCAGAACGCCCTCGCCGTAGATCTCCCCCTCATTTTGAGTCTCCGCCTGCAGGATGGCGAAGATCAGCTCCTGCTTGGTCATGCCACCGATCGACTCGATTCCCCGGTCGGTCGCCAGTTCTGC
>Ga0190274_10002171_pt1 | contig 11545 bp, 10 predicted proteins | sample Popmic531T_FD_133002 | JGI IMG/M metagenome (GOLD analysis project Ga0190274, IMG submission 133002) | Populus adjacent soil microbial communities from riparian zone of Yellowstone River, Montana, USA - 531 T | ecosystem: Environmental > Terrestrial > Soil > Riparian zone | place: USA: Montana...
CCAGATCACCGTCCGGTGGATCGATGAAGCTCGTTCCCCGGCCCAGCACCGCGTCGCCCGTGAACAACGCGCGGTCGCGGGGCACGTGGAAGGCCACGTGGTCACTCGTGTGCCCGGGGGTGTGGATCGCCACGATGTTCATCTCCGGCACCGGCAGCCGCTGGCCGTCCCGCACGTGCTCGGCGCCGGCGAGGCGGAAGGCGAACAGCGGCGCACCCACCATCGCAGCGAACGCCACCGCACCCGGAGCATGGTCGGGGTGATCGTGCGTCACCGCCACCGCCGCCACCGGGCCCGTTGCGGCCGCGGTGTTCGCGACCTCCTCGAGGTGCGCCGGCTCATCGGGACCGGGGTCGATCACCACGACGGGGCCCTCGCCCACGATCCACGTGTTCGTTCCCTCCAGCGTGAACACGCTGGGGTTGGGAGCCAGCACCCTCGTGACCCGCAGCATCGGCTCAGTCCTGCCAGAACACCGAGCGCGGCAGGCGTTCCACCTGGGCGTCGTCGGGCTCACGGGTGTCGAAGGTCAGGTCCAGCAACGCCTCGGCGGTCTCACAGGCCGCCAGCTGCGTCACCGTGTACCAGGTGGGCCAGTAGAGCTTGCGTTCGCCTCGCTCCCACTCGGCCATCAACCGGCGAGGTTCGACCCACCAGGCGCGGACCGCCTCGTCACCGTCGGGGGTGGGGTCGAGCTCGCCCGGCGCGTGCAGGGCGAAATACCGCGCGTCGAACCGGACCGGGACATCCTCCGGCGCGATCCAGTGGCAGAGCGCTCGCAGCTGTGAGGCCTCGGGTGGGAACGCTTCGACCGGATCCATCGCGCCGGGCGAGCCCGCGGGGACCAGGCCGTTCGCGGTCAGCGCGAGCCCCGCTTCCTCCACGAGTTCGCGCACGGCTGCGGCGCGCGGAGCCTCGTCCGCCGAACCGAACCAACGCCCGGCGAGCACCGCGTCGTCCTCGTCCACCGCCCCGCCCGGGAAGACCACGTACGAGGGGAGGAACCGGCTCGCGGCACTGCGTTCGAGCACCAACACCTCCGGCCGGTCGCCGGCATCCCTGACGGCGACGACAGACGCGGCCTGCCTGATCCGATCGGTCACGGCGCGATTCTCCCAGGTCACGCACCTGTCGCCGGAACGGGAGGATGTCGTCGCCCGCCCGGCGCGCCGATACTTCGGGGACATGAGCCGACCGGTGTTCGACGCCGTGGCCGCGCTGATCGGCGAGCGCGGGCCCATCACCTTCGCCGAGTACATGGACCTGGCCCTGTACGGCCCGGGTGGCTACTACGAGCATCCACCGGTGGGCTCGCGCGGCGACTTCGTCACCAGCCCTCATGTCCACCCGGTGTTCGGGACCTTCGTGGCCGACGCCGTTCGCGAGATCTGGGAGCAGCTGGGACGGCCCGACCCGTGCCACCTGGTCGAGGCCGGCGCCGGCGACGGCACCTTGCTCAGTCAGCTGCTCGAATCCCTCGACGATCTGCCTATCCAGGCGGTCGCGGTCGAGCGCAGTGCCGGGGCCCGGGCGATCCTGAGCACGATCGACGGCGTAACCGTGCTCGATCGCATGCCCACCGAAGGCGCGGGCATCGTGGTGGCCCACGAGCTCCTGGACAACCTGGCTTTCCGGAGGGTCCGCGGCACCGAGGACGGGCCTCGAGAGGTGCGGGTCACCGTCGCTGGCGACAGCCTCGTCGAGCTCTTGACGCCGATCGAGCCCGGCGAACCGAACGCGCCCGCCCCGATCGAGCCGGAGCTCGGCGAGGAGACCCTGGTCCCGACCGGGGCCACCTCGTTCGTACTCGAGGCCCTCGCGGGCCCCGACCGGCGAGCGTTGCTGGCCATCGACTACGGGACCGAACACGGTGCGGGCGGCGCCGTCCACGGGTACCGACATCACCGCGTGGTCGAGGACGTCCTCCGAGACCCGGGCGAGACCGACATCACCGCGGGCGTCGATTTCGGCATCCTTCGTGCCACCGCGACGTCGGCCGGACACCGGGCGTTCCCTACGATCTCCCAGCGCGAGGCCCTGACGGCGCTCGGCTTCGAGCCGTGGCTGCTCACGCAACTCGAGCGGCAAGGAGACCTCCTCAACACCGGCCGGGGCGGCGACGCCGTGCGGGCATGGGGAGGGCGGAGCCGCGCCGTCATGCTGATCGACCCCGCCGGTCTCGGACGCTTCCGGTGGTTCGTGGCGGCGAACACCGACATCGCTGAGCCCTCGTGGCTCGCCGACGGTCGAGCCCTCGCCGACTAGCGCGCCACACGTCGAGCGGGCCCGCCACCATCGTGGGTCAGCGGCAGACGGAACTCACATGGAACGGAGCCGGCGAGCGCCGGGCGATTCCCCATCCGGATCGGTGTGCTCGGCCTCGGCGATCGTGAGATCGATCGCCATCGTCGGCTCGTCGCCCGCCGTGAACGCTCGGCGCAATCTGGTGGCGAGCCGGTTCAGTTGATCGATCGCCGACGCTTCCCCGTCACCCCAGAACGTGTCCATCTCGTCGGGGTCGAGCGTCCCGGGCGACGGCAGACGCTCCCCGTCCGCCGTCAGCAGCACGCATCGGCCCTCGTGCTCGTTCCTGGCGCCGATGAAGCCCTCGATCCGATCCCACGGCACGTTGCGGGAGCGGACCACCGCGTTGATGGTGATCCCGGCCGGGTTGGCACGGAACCCGATCCGGGACAACCGGAGCGTGAGCCAGGCGCATCCCAACAGGAGCGCGCACCCGGCGGCACGGACCGCGAAGGGGAAAGGGGAGAAGAGGAAGGCGACCCCGAGCGCGACGGGCACCAGCGCGGGGACCTGCGATTCCAGACGCCATCCCTTCGCCCAGATGTCGACGCTGCCATCCTTGTCTACCCGCGTGCGGAACAGACCGATCGTTTCCATGCTCGGATCACCCCTCGCGTTCCCTATCGGCCATCCGGCGGGCAGAACTGGAGCCCCGGAACCGCTCAAGGCAGAGGCGACTCGTGCGAAAGACGACGCAGGGACGCCGCGCGCAGGGCACCGGTCTGGGCTTGGATCAAGAAGAAGGTGGCCTCGCGAGAGAGCCGTTGCGCGGGGTGGGTCAGATCCATCGCTCCACCGCCCGAGGCGGCGACCAGCGCATCGGTGGCCCTCCGGGCGAGATCCAGCCCGTGGTCACGCTCGATGGCACCTCGTTCCAGGACCGCTTCGAGCCCCTCGTCGCTCACGCCCGTCAGGGCGCCCGCCATGCGGTCGGCGCCGCTCTGGCGATGGCCCAACTCCTCGCGGAGCGCGGCCGCAACGTCGGCCGCCATGGGTGATGCCTCCCCCTTGCCCGCGAGCAGATCGATCGCCCGTTCCGCGATCCCCAGCGGTGCCGCCGACGGCATGGCCGAACCGATCCGATCACGTCGTTCCCACGCCTCCGAGGACTGCACGCCGGCGACCGAGGTCTCACCGATCTCGAGCCCGTCGAACCGAACCGACACCGTGCCCGTGGAACCCATCACGGCGAGACGTTGACGCGGGCCGGGGATCAGCTCCGGACGCTCGTACGGTTCGTCGACCACGACGGTGACCACGCTGCCGTCGTCGGCTCTGGCCATGATCACGAACAGGTCTGCCAGCCCCCACCCCGTGATCCACGGTGCCGCCCCCTCCAGCCGCCATCCCGATCCGGACGGCACCGCGCGAACCGCCGGGGGGCCAGGACGACGCAGGTACGCGAACCCGATCCCTGCCAGGAGCGATCCGTCGCACAACGACGGGAGCCACCGGTCGCGGCCCGGACCATCGCTGCCCGTCAGACGCCGGACCGCACCGTGATGCTGCGCCCACACGAAGGCCGTCGCCCCACAGCCGCCGGCGACCGCCGAGAACACGAGCCGGGCGGTCGCATGATCCGCGGCCAGGCCACCCGGGAACCCGGCCGGACCCTGGAGGCCGTTCAGCCCGGCATCGCGTAGCGCATCCAGGTGCCCACGGGGCACGAGCTCCGCCGTATCGGTCTCCTGGGCCTGCGGGTAGAGCACGGTGTCGGCGATGACCCGGGCACGCTCGATCGCGACCCGAAGTTCGGGCGTCAGGTCACCAACCATGACGTGAGCGTAGCGGGGAGCCGATCCACGATGGTGCGGTCAGCGGTCGACGTCGCCGACCACGAAGAAGATCGAGCCCAGGATCGAGATCAGGTCGGGCAGCAGGGTGCCGGGCAACATGGCCGGGATCACGCTGACGTTGGAGAACGACGCGGTGCGCATCTTCAAGCGGTACGGCTCCTTGTTGCCGTCGCCCACCAGGTAGTAGCCCATGAGGCCGAGGGGGTTCTCGGTGCGCACGTAGACCTCGCCGTCGAGCTTGAGCGTCTTGGGCAGCTTCGCCGCCCGGAACTCACCGGGAGGCAGCTTGTCCATGCATTGCTCGATGATGTTGCAGCTCTGCTTCATGCGCTCGATCATCACCCAGAGGCGGTCGTAGCTGTCGCCGGTCTGGCCCACCGGGACCTCGAAGTCCACCTCGTCGTACTTCTCGTACGGCTCGTCCTTGCGCGGATCCATGGGCACCCCACTGGCCTGCAGGACCGGGCCGCTGGTGCCATAGGCGATGGCGACCTCGGTGGGCAGGATGCCGACGTTGCGGCACCGAGCGAAGATGATCTCGTTGCCCATGATCAGCGACTCGAAGTCGCGGATCGACTTGCGCACCGCGGCGAGCACCACGGCGCTCTCCTTGAGGAACCCACGGGGCAGATCGTCTTTGAGGCCGCCGACGCGGCAGTACGAGTGGTGCATGCGCGCGCCGGTGGCGCTCTCCATCAGGTCCTGGATCATCTCGCGCTCACGGAACGCGTAGAAGATCGGCGTCATGGCCCCCAGTTCCAACGGATACGAACCGCTGAACATGAGGTGACTCAGCAGGCGGTTCCACTCCGCGAACATCGTGCGGATCCAACGGGCCCGCTCGGGAACGTCGATGTCGGCGAGGCGCTCGACGGCGATCACGAACCCCAGTTCGTTGTTGAACGCGCTGATCCAGTCGTGACGGTTCATCAGCACCAGCGTCTGTCGGGTGTCGCGGAACTCGGCGAGCTTCTCGGCCGCGCGGTGCATGTAGCCGATCACGGGTTCTGCCCTGGTGATGACCTCGCCGTCGAGTTCGAGGACCACGCGCAACACGCCGTGGGTCGACGGGTGCTGCGGCCCGATGTTGAGGATCATCTCCTCGGTCGCCATGCCCTCGTTCGCGATCTCGACGTCGAGACCGCCTCCCCGGATCATGCTCGTGACCTGGGAGCTCTGGAATGCCGGGCGATCGGACAGGTCCACCATCGTTCCTATCCTAGCGGGCAGCTGAAGATGCACGCACCATAGGCTCGGCAGCCACCCCCTCGGTTGTTTCGGCCGGAGGATGACCATCAGTCAAGGGGTAGGCTCCCCGCATGGCCGACGAGCGTCGCTCCGTGCCCTCGGTGGATTCGCTCTTGCGGACCGTACCGGTTCGTCGAGCTGCCGACGTGTTCGGCCGCCCACTCCTGAAACACACGCTCACCCAGGAACTCGGAGCGGTCCGGCGACGAGCGGCCGACGGCCACGCGGCGCCGTCCCCCGAGGACATCGTGACCTCCGCCATCACTTTGGCGTCCCGGATCGCGACAGGCATCACGCCGGTGATCAACGCCACCGGCGTCGTTCTCCATACGAACCTCGGACGCGCCCCGCTGCCCACCGCGGCGATCGCTGCGGCCGTCCAGGCGGGTGGCTACAGCGACCTCGAGGTCGACCGCGGTACCGGCCGCCGAGGCAAGCGCTCCACCAGGGCTGAGCAACTGCTGATCGCGCTCACCGGCGCCGACGACGCGCTCGTGGTCAACAACGGCGCCGCCGCGTTGCTCCTCAGCCTGGCCGCGCTTGCGAAAGGCAAGCAGGTGCTGGTCTCCCGAGGAGAGCTGATCGAGATCGGCGGAGAGTTCCGGATCCCGGACATCATGCGTGCCTCCGGAGCGCGACTGGTCGAGGTGGGCACGACCAACCGCACGCGCATCGGGGACTACCGAAGCGCGGTGACCGACCGCACGGGAGCGGTCCTCAAGGTGCACCCTTCGAACTACCGAGTGGTGGGCTTCACAGCGACGACCTCTGCGAAGGAACTCGCGACCCTCGCACGCCGGCACGACGCCCCGCTGCTGTACGACGTGGGGTCGGGACTGCTCACGCACGGCCACGGGATGCCGACCGACGAGCCGGCCGTGGTCGATGCCCTCGCGGACGGCGCCGATCTCGTCATGTGCTCCGGCGACAAGCTCCTCGGCGGACCTCAGGCCGGACTGATATTCGGTCGCGGCGACCTGATCGCCAGGCTCCGAAAGCATCCGATCGCGCGCGCGGTCCGCGTAGACAAGCTGCAGGTCGCCGCCTTAGAACAGGTCCTCGCGATGTACGCGCGTGGTGAGGACGACGAGATCCCCGTCCACCGCATGCTGCGCGAATCGGCGGGTTCGGTCCGCAAGCGTGCGCAGCGACTCTCCGAGAGCCTCGGCGGCGACCTCGAGCATGCGCATGTTCACCGCTGTGAATCCGTGATCGGCGGGGGATCCATGCCCGGGACCACGATCGCCTCGTGGGGGGTACGACTCACGGTGCCGGAGCCGACCGCCTTCGCCGCCCGGATGCGGGCCGGCAGCCCGGCCGCGTTCTGCCGGGTCGAGGACGACCACGTGTTGTTCGATCTGCGCACCGTGACCGAAGATCAGGTGCCCGACCTGGCACGAGCGATCCTCTATTCCATCGAGGGCGACGAATTCCTCGAGGAGGACTGACTCAGCGCCCGTACCAGGTCCCTGTCAGCGCAGCCGGGAGATGGGGTCAAGCGCAGCCGTAGGATGGCCCGCATGGACGGACCGGTCGCTGCGCAGTCACGGGTCGTGGCGACCGCCGGACACGTCGACCACGGCAAATCCTCATTGATCGTCGCCCTCACCGGGATGGACCCGGACCGCTGGGACGAGGAGAAGCGCCGAGGGCTCACGATCGATCTCGGGTACGCGTGGTGCACGCTGCCGAGCGGTCGCGAGATCGCCTTCGTGGATGTTCCGGGCCACGAGCGCTTCATCGGCAACATGCTGGCGGGCGTCGGTCCGGTTCGGTCGGTGTTGTTCGTGGTGGCCGCCGACGAAGGATGGAAGCCCCAGTCGGAGGAGCATCTGCAGATCCTCGACGTCCTGGGCGCCAGTTCCGCGGTCGTGGCGCTGACCAAGCGGGACCTCGTCGACGAGGAGACCGCTGCGATCGCCACCGAGGAGGTGCGCGATCGGCTCGCCGGCACGGCCTTGTTCGACGCGCCGATCGTGGCCGTCTCGGCATCGACCGGCGACGGCATCGACGCACTCCGGGCGGCGCTCGACGACATGCTCGAGCGTGTCCCGCCGCCCGACCCCGCTCGGACGCGCCTCCACATCGACCGGGTCTTCACGATCAAGGGCGCGGGCACGGTGGTGACCGGCACCCTCACCGGCGACTGCCTCTCGGTCGGCGACGACGTCGTCCTCTTGCCGTCGAACCGTCGCGCGCGCGTCCGTTCGCTCCAGAGCCACCGCACCGTGCACGATCGCGCGTGCCCCGTGTCCAGGGTGGCCATCAACCTGGTCGGCATCGAACGCGCCGAGGTCGCACGCGGTGACGTCTTGGCCCGGCCCGGTGACTGGCGGCCGACCGACCGGTTCGAAGCGACCCTTCGGCCGGTGCGTGACCTTCGACACGGCGTCGGTGCCCGCGGCGCCTACAAGGTGTATGCCGGCACGGCCGAGGTCGACGCGCGGATCCGCGTCTACGGTGGCGGCCAGATCGCCTCCGGCGACGACGCGTTCGTCCGGATCCACACGTCCTCGCCGCTGGCCCTCGACGTCTTCGATCGCTTCGTCGTGCGCGAGGCGGGGAGGCAGGAAACCGTGGCCGGCGGCCGGGTGCTCGATGTCGACCCTCCGGGCCGCGCCGGACCTGCACCCGGCGAGCGGCTCGCATCGTGGGCACGCGCCGAGCGGGACGCCTTGCCCGGTCTGCTCGCCGACGAACGCGGCGCCGTCCGGTCGGCCGATGCTGCGTTGCTCACGGGGTCCGGAGCCCCGGGCGGCACCGTCGTCGGCAGCTGGTTCGTGCGTCCCGCCCTGTTCGACGAGGTCGAACGCACCGTCACCGCGCGACTCCGCGCCCACCACGAGACCCACCCGCTGGAGGAGGGCGCCGATGTCGGCCCCGTCCGCGCCGCGGTGAAGGCGGTGTTGCGCGCGGATCGCGTTCCGGCCGAGCCCGAACTCGTCGATTCGATGATCCAGGACCTCGCCGATCGGAACGTCGTGGTGATGGGCGGCGCCACGGTGCGCCTGCCCGATCACGGGGTCTCGCTCGCCGCGCACGACGACACGGTCGCGCGACTGCTCGATGCCATCGGGGGCGAGCACGCCACGATGCCGCCCACGGTCGATGAGCTCGAGCGATCCGGCATCGAACGCAGCGTGATCGAGGCCGCGGCACGGGCCGGTCTCGTCGTCCAGGTGTCGCCCGACCTGATCTTCAGCCCCGCCGTCGTAGACCGGGCGATGACGGTCGTGCGCGCGGCACCCGACGGCATCACGGTGAGCGCGTTCCGTGAGGCGCTCGAGACGAGCCGCAAGTTCGCGCTGCCCCTGCTCGAACACTTCGACCGGGCCGGCGTCACACGCCGGGAGGGCAACCTGCGGTTCCCTCGCTAACGGGTCAGCGAGGCCACCACCGCCACCTCGACGCTCGCGCCGAGCGGCAGGGAGGCCATCCCGACGGCGGCTCGAGCGTGCCGGCCCTCTTCGCCCAGCACGTCGACCAACAGTTGGCTGGCACCGTTGGCCACCTGTGGATGCTCGACGAAGTCGGGGGTCGTCGCGAGGTACACCGTGACCTGTGAGATCCCGGTGAGGCGTTCGAAGCTGCCGCCGAGCCCTTCCCGCAGAGCCGCGAGCACCTGCAGGGCGGCCTGCCGCGCTGCGAGCGCGGCGTCCTCCGGGGTCGGGCCGGAATCCGGATCACCGAGCCGTCCGGGATGCACCACCTCCCCGTCGACCACGGGTACCTGGCCGGCCACGTAGGCCACGTCGCCCGCGATGCGCACCGGCACGTACGCGGCCACCGCCCTAGGTGGGTCGGGCAGCTCGATCGACAGGTCGGACAGGCGTTGGAGGATCTCGGCGTCGTTCATGGCGAGCATCCTCGCACGAGGATCGACCGGGCCGCGACTCGCGACGTCGCCTTTCGTCTCAGACGGCTTCGCGGGCGCGTTGCCGCAGGATCGCGCGGCGTTCCATCTCGTTCATGCCGCCCCAGATCCCGTGGTTGTCCCGCGTGCCCAAGGCGTACTCCAGGCACTCGGCTCGCACGGGGCAGCGGGCGCAGATCGCCTTGGCGACGGCCTCGCGGGCATTCTTCTCCGCGCGGCGCTCGAAGTAGCTGGGGGCGAAGAAGTAGGTGGAATCCTCGCCGCGGCAGGCGGCGAGGTGTTGCCACGCGATGGCGAGGTCGTTCTGCATGCCTATCGGGTTGTTCGAAAGCGACGGCTTCGGGGATTCGCTCGCGAGACGATGCAGCGGCTCTGTGACGAGATCGCCACGACCTGAGGCCGGGGTCGACGGTCAGCCGTCGACCGGCCCGGACCCGGCGCCGACTTCCTGCGGCTCGGCCTCGACCTTGAGCACCAGGCCGTCGACGCCTCGGATCCGCACCTTCGTGCCGGGCGGGATCGCGTCGCCGCCCGTTCTCCCGCGCCACATCGCGCCTTTGACGTAGACCGGACCCTCGGGCGCGAGCTTGCCCCTGGCCTCGCCGACCAGGCCGATCAGGCCCTGCTGGGTGTTCACGATGCGATCACGCGACTGGATCGCCACCGTGAGTGCGAACCCGTAGTAGAGGATGCTCGCCACGACGGCGCCGCCGATCAGCCACGGAGAGATCTCGATGGCGGGCGCGACGCCCTTCCACGCCAGGATCGAGCCACCGGCGAATCCTGCCAGCCCCACCCACGTGAAGACCCCGAGGCGGCGGAGCCGGACGTCGAGCATCATGAAACCCACGCCCAGAAGCATCAGCGCCATCCCCGGCCACCACGGTGGTGCGACCCAGAGCCCGTAGGCGGCCAGGCCCAGCATCCCCACGCCCGCGAACCCCGCGAACCCGAACCCCGGCTGGGTGAGTTCGAAGGCGAAACATGCCAAGCCGAGGACGAGCAGGAAGTAGATCATCGACGGCGTGGCCACCCCGTGAGCCACACGCTGGATCGGCCCGAGGTTGTCGAACCGGACGTTGACCGTCCCCTCGTTGGCCTCCTGTTCGGTGGTGGCGATGCGCGTGTGCAGCGTGACGGGCCCCGCGGCCGTCTGGACCGTCTGACCGTCGATCACGTTGAGGAGCTCTGGGACCGACTGCGCCACCTCCGTGGCGATCCCGAGGTCGATGGCGTCCTGCGCGGTAAGGGGACGATCGTCCCAGTCGAGCGAGGTGTCCTTGGCCCGGGCATCGATCCACCCCTGGATCGTCTGGTCGAGGCCGGGGTACGCCTGATCGGGGTGGGCCAGGTCGATCGGGTTCAGCGGTCCCGTCTGCGAGCCGGGGGCGACCGCGCTCAGCGATGAGGCGTACATCAACAGCAGGCCGGCGCCACTCGCGTTGGTGGGCGAGGTCGTGGGGCCCACGAACGCGATGACCGGCACATCCATGTCCACGAGCCGCTGCCCGAGTGCCACCCCGTCCTGATCCAGGGTGCCGGAGGTGTCGAGTTGCAGCACCACGATCGCGCCGTCGTCCTCCGCGGACGTCAGGCGGTCGTCGAGGTAGTTGAGCAAAGGACGGTCGATCGCACCCTCGACCTTGAGGACCACGACATCGGTGGTGGTCGCCCCCGACGCCATGGCCGAAGACACGGATAGCCACAGCGCGAAGACACCGAAACAGCAGAGGAAAAGGGCCGTACGTCGCATGCCCACCCATCGTACCTGGGGGTTGCCCGGAGTATCCTTGGGCGGCATCCCATGCGACGAGCTTCCCCACCCCGCGGGGCCGATCCACGCCCCTTCAACGACCGCCTGGTGTTCAAGCCACTTGCGGTGGTGCTGCTGGTGCCCATCGTCGTGTTGTCGGGAGCGTTGACGGCCATCATCCTCGCCCCGCCGTTCATCGGCGCGGCGATGGGCGTGATGCGGGTCGACGCCAAGCTCGATGCGCTGGGGGCGGACTTCACGCGGATCCCGCGCTTCCCGGAACGCTCGACGATCTACGCGAACGACGCCACCACGCCGCTCGCCACCGTCTACCTGGACAACCGCGAGTTGGTGCGCCTGAACAACGTCAGCACCCCGGCCAAGAAGGCCGTGCTGGCGATCGAGGACTCTGGCTTCTACAACCACGGCGCGCTGAACTGGAGCTCGCTCCTGCGCGCCGTCGTCGAAAACGCGCGGGCGGGCGAGGTGGTCCAGGGTGGCTCCACGATCACCCAGCAGCTGGTGAAGAACACGCTCGGACTCGACCCGTTGGACCGCAGCTTCGAACGG
>Ga0190274_10002172_pt1 | contig 11537 bp, 10 predicted proteins | sample Popmic531T_FD_133002 | JGI IMG/M metagenome (GOLD analysis project Ga0190274, IMG submission 133002) | Populus adjacent soil microbial communities from riparian zone of Yellowstone River, Montana, USA - 531 T | ecosystem: Environmental > Terrestrial > Soil > Riparian zone | place: USA: Montana...
CACTGCTTGCGTTCGCCCCTTTGCGGATGCGGTTTCGTTTTGCGGCTTTGCTGTTGCTGTCAATCGTGGGCATCGAGCTGACTACAAATGCCATGCGCCAGGGGTTGAGTGTCGCTCTTGTTGTAGTCGCCGTCAGTTACTGGCCGCGATATTGGATCGTTTCAGTATTTGCGTCAGTCCTGGCGGCGATTTTGCACACAAGTTCGCTACTCGTGCTGCTTGTGTTTGGGCTGGCACTCCTGGGTTGGTCTGGCTTCCTGCTAGGCAGCATCTCCATGGGCGTCCTCGTAATCCTGGGGCTTATGGGGTCAGCCACGGCTTCGTTTGCAGCTCCCCTGATATTCGAGATATCCAAATACATTGCTCATGAAAATCAGGAGATCTACGTCAGAATCCTGGTGGCGGGCTGCCTGCTTGCGGTGCTTGCTTCACCCTGGCTGGCGTGTCGCACGCGTTCGGATCGCAAAAGCCTGTATTCGCGATGGGAAATGGGCGTCGCATTGCGCCTGAGCTGTACGGCAATCCCCTTCATGTTTCTGCCATACTTTGGCTATCGGTACGTTTATGGCATCTGGCCACTTGTGCTATGGCTCACTGTACGGGCCGTTAATGACGTCGGTGCCAACCCGGTGCGGCATTTTGTCTGGACCGCAGGTCTCAACCTGGCGGCTCTCCTGGTATGGGGCATCGGGTCTTCATACATGCGGGAAGTCCCATTCATGTCGTGGTGAGTGCGATGGCCCGTGTCAGGCCCTTTGGGATTTCAGTTGTGATTCCGAACTACAACCGTACAGAGCAGTTGCGCGAAGCAATTGAATCCGTCATCACTTCGCCCGGTTCGCCGGTTGAAATCGTCGTTGTCGACGACGCTTCTACGGACAACCCCGGGAACCTTATTCCATCCGTGAATTCCTCCGGTGTGCCAGTCCGGTTCGTGACTCTCCGTGACAATTCCGGACCCCAGTCCGCGCGAAATATGGGAATGAGGCGGGCGCGGTATGAATTCATCGCCTTTGTGGATTCCGATGACAAGTTCGTGAGGGATAAGCTCCCGCAGGTTCTCGACGCGCTCCGGGGAAACGAGGTGGATTTGCTTTTCCATGGGGTGCAGGGCATGGAGAAATACGCGCTCCTGTCACGAATTTGGGTACGCTTCCGACGCGTCTTTCCCTTTACCTGGTTTCTGGCGATATGCAACCCAGTTGCCACGTGTTCGCTCGTGGTACGAAACGTGGGGCGCCTTGGGGTGCCAGGGATGAGGTATTGCGAGGACTACGCGTTCCTCCTGCATTACGTACAGGCAGAAACGCGCATTGCGTATCTCGATTCGTACTTGAGTTCTGTTGAACGGCCGCAAGGAAAAGCAGGTGGACTATCCGCTGCAAGGTGGAATATGCGCAAGGGCGAGTTCAAAGCCCGTCAGGTATTGCTCCGGAACTACGCGCCAGGAGCTGTGATTCGATGGTGTCTCGGGGGGGGCATGGGGTGCCTCCGCATCGTTGGCGATATCGTCCGGGGACGATATACAAGGAACTTATGACTGACGTCGTGATTCTCGGTACCCGAGGAATACCAAATAAATATGGCGGATTCGAGCGGCTTGTCGAGGTGCTTGCTCCGTATCTCGCTGAGCGCGGACACGCCGTCACGGTGATCTGCGAAGGCGAAAGTGAAGAAAGCCTGGAGTCAACAGACATGTGGCGGGGTGTGCGCAGACTCTTCATTCCGACCGGGTCTGGAGCGTTCTCCACGTTGAGTTATGACCTTCGTTCCTTCGCGCGCGTACGCGAAGGATCTGTGGCGCTGATTTGTGGCTACGGCACAGCCGTATTTCAGCTGTTTCTCTGGAAGCGTGGCGTTCCGCATTGTGTGAATATGGACGGAATCGAGTGGCGGCGCGCCAAATGGGGCGGTATCGCGAAGCTTTGGCTCCGCCTGAACGAGATCATTGCCACGAAACTGTCAGATGAACTCGTTGCGGATCATCCCGAGATCCAGAGATACCTGTCGGAGAGTCTTCGTGCTCGTTCAACAATGATTCCATATGGTGCCGGAGTGAACGAGGCCATCAATCCAGGCGAGCGGACTGATGCAATCCTGAGTCGCTCCCAAAAGGAGGCTTACTTCCTACTTGTCGCGCGACCCGAACCAGAGAACCAGGTTCACGTAATACTGGGCGCCTACAAGGCGAGCCGCAGGAGAGCCCCGTTTTGGGTAATCGGCGACTTCAGCAGAACGCAATATGGTCGGGCGCTGATGGTGCAGCATCCGGAGGTCGAGTTCCTTGGCCCGATTTACTCAGGCGGCGTGCTGAACGATTTGCGAAGGAACTGCTTGCTCTATTTTCACGGGCACTCTGTGGGAGGGACGAATCCATCCTTGATAGAAGCCATGGCAGCCGGGTCTCTGATCTGTGCGCATGACAATGTCTACAACAGATGGGTGCTTGATGCTGGCGGCGTTTACTTCAAGACGGCCGATGATGCCAAAAGGCATATGGACGATGAGAGCCTGCAGGGGCAACGCGACCTGTTCGTTGCAAGGGCACTGGATGCATGCGCGCAGAAGTTTCGGTGGGAGGATGTCCTGGCCGCCTACGAGCAGGTGGTCCTGAGGCTTGATGCGCTTCGTCGATGACTGCGCGGCTGACCTTGCCTGGTATCAGCGCGCTGATCTCGCTCGTCGCGCGAAAAGTACCAGAACGAGCTCGCGGGGAATGGTTAGTAGTCTGAAGAGGGGTCTCTTCGTTGCCGTCGCGTGGATTGCAGTGGTCGCCTGCGCTGCCCCGAATACGTCCCTTATCCCGAGTCGACCGGGATCCACACTGTAGCGATTCATTACACGCCGGAGACTACTGACGAGCCTTGATAGCCGGAAGCGAAGTCCCGCGCGCGGCGTCGGCGGGGGCGTGCCATGCATCTCAGCCATACGCCTGCACTCGTCCAGGGTCTGGCTTCTGAGATTGGATGTCGTGGAATCAACTGCAACCTGAAGTTGCTTCCCAATGGTTACCTCGAAGCCGGGAACGTGAAGATGCCGGGCTTGCAGGTAACACTCATACAACACGATATCCACTGATTTTCCGAGGATCAGGTCCTTGTGAAACGGGATATTGTCTTCACTTGCGTATCGAAGTGCAGCTCCCTTTTCGTCCTGGGAATTCGTATGGACGGTTGACGCGCCGGTACTGTGTCGGGAAGTCCCGCCGACGGCTATTGGAGTTGCCACCGAGAGATACCGGTCCAGTGACAGGGACAATGCGACGGCGGAATAGAGGTCCGGCGTTTGAGCACGAAAAAACCTGCCGTCGGCTCCCCGGGCTGCGTTGATGGCCCTTATCGAGGCTGTGCCGCCGTTATAGAGCCAGGGGAGGTTGCTATACGGAATCTCACCGGCCAGCGCACGGCGCAACTCGTGCTTTGTACTTCGGACTGCAGCGCCACGCCCCAATGGAACAACAAGCTTCCCGGTTGGATGACTGCGCATATGCCCGGGCCAGACGAAAACGGAATACGCAGCGGTGATTGCCTCTACCGAGGATTGGCTGATCAGTTCGTTGAGCTGTCCGATGGCACCCGGACAGAGGCCGTCATCGTCGCCAACGAACATGACCCATCCGTCCGAGACATGCGAGAGTGCATATTCCCAATGATGCGCCATGCTCAGCCGACGTCCCGGATTCACATACATGATCCGCGGGTCATCGACTGACTCCACGACCGCGCGCGTGTCGTCGTTGCTGCAATTGTCACTGACAAGAATTCTGAGGTTGGCGTAATCCTGGGTTGTCAATGTGCGCAGGCAATGAACGAGTGTGTCCGCCCGTTCCCGGGTGGGAACGATAACCGTAAATCCCGTACCGATGGGTGTCCCTTTGAGCGTCATGGGTTAAGCCTTTCGAAACCACTTTGTGAGCCGAAACAGGAGCTGGCGCGGGCCGGATAGGCAAAGTCCGGTCGCGGCGTACAGGAAAACCATTGACGCCACACAGACAGCCATGGAAACAGGGCGGGACTCGGCCTGCGGCAAAGTCGCAAGCAATATAGCGGCGGTTACCAGCGCAGCCACCAGCGGAGAAGCGACGCACTGGGCATACCACTTCCACTTGATGTCTGGAACCAGAGTCCGGTACATGAAGTGCGCGCCAATCAGTACGTACGACGCGTTCAGGGAAAACCACACGCCAGCCGCACCTGGCGCGCCGAATCGCGACGTTGCCCAGAACATCGCGGGAATCGTGACTACAACCGCGACAACGTTGACGCGCACAGCAAGCCCGGTCCAGCCATGCGCCAGCTGCATTGCGTATGGCGTGCTCATCAGTGCATTGCATAGCGATCCAGCGGCAAGCAATTGCAGCAGGGCGGCAGCGTGTATCGCCAGTTCCTGATTTCCAGACCAGGCAAGCAGGACGTGTTGCGGCAGGGTTACCATCAGAATCGCCGGGGGTACGATCGCGAACGCCATCCACTCGCAGGCCCGAATGTAGATATGGCGCAATGACCCCTGGTCGCCCATTGTCACCAGTTGTGTAAGTCTTGGATAAATCGCCACGTTGATTGGTGTGACGATTTGCATGAGGCCGCCCGCAGCCGCAGCCGCAATGGAGTAGAGACCAAGCTGATCCAGGGGGAGTAGCGTGCTTATCGCGAATCGATCCATTTGGGTCAGTGCAAGGGCGAGTACCGAAACTGCAAACATCCCGGTTGCGTACCTTCTTACCTTGAGCAGAGCGGTCAACGAAAAGCGCGCGTTACGCAGGCCCGGCGGAAGTATGTAGTAGGTTCGCGTAATCAACGTTCCCATGGTTAGAGCCGACACCAGCACCTGCCAGACGAAAAACGAATGGATTGAAGCATCGACATACACGACTACTACGTACGCGCCGCACCAGCGAAGGGTTGCAAAGAACGCCTGGGCAACATTGATCCACACGAAGTCTTCGAGGCCCTGCAAAGCCCCCCTGTAGACCTGTTCCAGCCATCGCGCCGCCAGGAGCAGAGCCATGATTTTCACGACACCCGAGACGGAGCTCTGGGAAAGCGTTTCTGCAGTCAGCCAGTTGCGACTGATGACATCTGACAGTATCCACAGGATCAGTGCCATTGCGGCTGCGATCACCGTGCACGCGACTTCCAGCGATCTCAGAAGGTCGCGGGCGGAATCGGCTGAATGCGCTCCGGCCCGCAGGCGGGCCAGTTCCCGGGTTATCGTCGGAGAAATGCCGAAATCGAGAATGGACATGCAGGCGAACAGGATTGCAAACGCGCCTACGAGACCATAGGCCTCCATGCCCAATGCGGTCGCATAAGCAGGAACGAATAGCAGGCCGAGAAGTGCCGCCCATCCCTGCCCAAGGAAATTGGCGACGACATTACGCCCTAACGACACGGATTTTGCTTTATCGCCCGAACCGTGCAGGCTACCTGATCCGCTTCAGGTAGCCGCCCGGCGCGACCGTAATCAGCAATTTGGATTCCAGGTCCCGGTCGATCTCGAAGCTCGGGTCTTCGCGAAGATAGGTCTGCACGGCTGTGTGCGGGTTGTCACCCACCTTCCACGGACGGCTATCGTCAAAGAATCGCTCTGGCATCAATTCGACCAGCGTGTCCATGACGATGCAATAGCTGTCCCTCGAAACAAGAGGTGCGTACGCACGCAACTCCTGGAGCACATGGTCGTGCGTGTGATTGGAATCCAGCACAACGATGACGCGCTTGCCCCTGGCCAGATCGTGCACTCTGGAAACGACGGCCGCATCCACTGACGAGCCCTCTATGAGCTCCAGTCGCTTGCTCATTGGGTGGGAAGCAATCGCGTCGCGATTGTGCTGCCTGATATCGATATCGATGCCGATCACACTTCCGTGACCCATCATCTCCAGCAAGGACGAATAGTAGAGTACGGAACCGCCGTGGGCCACGCCGGTCTCGATAATCAGGTCAGGCCTGACTGCCCACACGATTTCCTGCATTGCAATCATGTCCTGGGGGAACTGGATGATGGGTCGTCCCATCCAGGAGAAGTTGTAGGCGTACCTGTACGGCGTGATTTCGCGCATCCAGATCCTCGAGAGGGCCTGCACATCGGCGTCTTTTCGCAATCCCTCGATATTGGATTTGACTTCACTCAGGAAGGCGTCATGTGGATTCATTGGGTAAACTCTCTCCAGGAGACGGTGTCTGAACAAATGTACTGGGATCCGGCTTGCCCGCAATTCGCAGCGAGGTCAAGCGCCGAAACAAATGGCGTAAACGCTCCATGTAATTGAGGGTACGGTTTCATGCGATAGCGCATATAACGGACCTGCACGCCGTTGGTTTCAAACATTGCATGATCGAGATACCTGGAAGCGCCATGTCCAGTAATGTACTCGGTGCCTCCCAGGGACTTGACTATGTGCAGGACGCGCTCGTCATTCGACCCGGCAATACCAAGATCCGCCGAATCCATGAATCGACGCCCATGATCCAGTTTGAAATACCGGACAAGGGCCATTAACGATTCGCGGGCGATGTCCCCCACGCTTGAATGGGCCCGGGAGTATACAGATTCAAGCAGCATTGTCGCATCGGATGCATGCGGCGCTTCGCCCAGGCAATCAGCAACCAGGCCCCGATGTGCCGTTCGCCAATCGAGTTTCGCGGACGCCTGAACGTCGGCAATCTTCTGGCCCAGGTGCAGGTTCTGCGTGGGAATGGTCAGCCACTTCTGGCCTGTGAGGGCTTTGAGCTGAACGCGATTTACGAAGCTTCCCTTCGAGAACTGGACGTCGTTGTAATGAACGAACACGTCCGCGAGGCGCACTTGTTCGAGCAATCCCACCCATGGGAACAGCATCGACTGCGAAATCACGACTCGCATGTATCAAGGTCGATCGTCAAGCAGTCGTTCCATCATCACGATATCGCGATAGCTGCCTTCTATGTAGGCATGCGCGCGCAGCAGGGCGCACTTCTGGAACCCCGCCTTTGCGTAGCAGGCGATCGCCGGGTCGTTGTCTGCACGCACCTGGAGCAGCATCTTTCGAACTGCCCAGGTCGATCGCGCGTAATCGCAGATGAGGTTTATGGATTCAAGGCCGCGCCCCCGACCCCTGGAATCCTGGTGGATGCAGATGCCCAGTTCTGCATACCTGTCAAAGCTGCCAAGCTTCGAAAGCTGAACATACCCGATCGCCTCTTTTCCTCCGGCTTCGGCAATGATGAGGAGCGAAGAAGACGGATCACTGGCCTTCTCCGCAAGCCATTGGCGTACATGATCGACACTGCTGCCGCGAGGGCGAGCCAGTAACTGTCCCTGCAACGTGACGTCATTGCGCAGGCTTGTAAGCAATGGCAAATCCTCGTCGCGCCATTCCCTTAGGGAAACAGTAGAACCCTGAATCATGGACGCGGGCTCCCCTCTAGGTATATGAAAGTGAGGTCCCGGCCAGTGAGCGCCGGAAGCTCGGCAATGGCCGCCTTCGCGATGACCGGATTCAGTCCGACATAGACGAGTTTCACCGATTCAGGAAGGCTGTCCGGTGAAAATATCGGACGACCGTGCAGGGTCTTGCCCTGCTGAAACGGGCTGCGATCCAGAAAGCAGATCACATCTTCCTTGTTGAGAAGCAGGGACATTATGTATGCGCCGTAGAAACCTGAACCATAGATTGCACTCTTGAGTCCTGCGGCGGCTAGTTCCGCGGCCTGGATCTGGGCATCGAGATTGCGCCAGAATTCCGCTATCCCGGCGGCTCGGGCGTTGGCATTCGCAACTTCGGCTCTGGTTGGGCGGTCTGGCGTCAATGGAGGAGGGATGCCTGAGGCTCTCTTGATCGCGGTTACGACGTGTGCACCCCTATGCACCGTGCTGTCGACATCGATATCAACGAATCCCGCCGCAGTCAGGAGGTGACGCAAGGACTCTTCCGTGAAGTGGTTTACATGGTCGATAACGACGAAGTCCGCAACGTTGCCAAATGTGTCCGGAATCACGCAATAAAACCGGCCGCCATCCCGCAGCAACCTGTGTATATGAGCAATGGTCTCGGGCGGACGCGGAATATGTTCCAGTGCAAAAAAGGAAGTAATGAGATCGAATCGGGCAACCCATCCGTCCGGCGTCTCGTTAATCGCGTATCGATCCGCTGGGAGGATGCGCTTCCAGTATTCAAGGTACATGTCGCTGACATCAAAGAGATGCAGCTGAACATCAGGCCGGACGCCCAGGAGTCGAGCTGGCGTGGACGCCTTTGCACACCCATAGTCGAGGACCTTGGTGCCATTGGGAATGGCGATTCTCGCTAGCAGCGTCTGCAACTGGTGCTCAGTCCGGTAGACAATTCCGGACGGTCCCGTTTCGTAGATCTGGTCTTCGTCATCGTGACTAAGGAGGATCCGGTAATCAGTGCTGTAGTATTCCTCGGTGTTCTGGAGTGCGGGCGCAAATAGATGCCCGCACTCGGTGCATGACCAGACCTCAACTCGACCAGCTCTCAATTCGCAGAGCGAAGTCAGGGCCGTAGGTCCGGCCGACGCAAATATCGGGTCAATGGCGGTTCTGCTGCAAACGTTGCAATTCATGTCTCGGCCCAATCAGTCCGCACACAATTCCGGATGGACGCTGCGAAAATCCACACCGGCGGCAAAGGATCCTCTCCAGCTATGGGACTTCCCTACGGGCTCAATGAAATTGAAGAAGCGAAATTGCATGGACCAGCGGGATCGAGAGCCGCGATTGTGCCCGGACGCATGCAATGTGAGGAAGTCGATAATGACGAGATCCCCCGGATTGGTCAGGGGGGCTGCCTGGGGAAACGACGCCACCACGCGCGATTCGTCCTTCAACGCCAGAGCATACGCACCACTACGCTGGTCGGTCCCCTCCGCATGCGTGTAGACAGGAAGCGGACCGCCCTTGTGTGATCCCAGGCAGAAAACCACAGGTCCCATGTCCTCGGTTACAGGAACCAGTGGGGTCCAGAAAACTATTCCGTCCAGACTCCTTAACTGGGCTGGATACTCCTGGTGCCACATCGCGCGGAAACGGTCCTCACCGGGGTTGTCAATTCGAATGCCGGAGCCGCCTCCCGCGATACCAGGTACGGATCCCTTTCGCAGATCGCGGAACAGGGACTCATGAGCCATGTGTGCGACGAGCCTTTGGAACGCTGGAAGTTGCTTCACCGCGTCATAAACGACTGATCCGGCACCCCTGTCGGACTTGATGAGTTCCTGGAATCCTGAATCGAAAGTGGCTGGACTGAAGGGTGGGCGATTGTCCGGAATTCCAAATCGATCCATGACCTGTCCAATGATGTCATGCACGCCTCTCTGAATCGGGATGACGTCGGACAGGAGGTCGTAGAACTGCGGAATGACGAGAACCCCGTCCGAATGAAACGCCGTCCGTTGTGCGTCCGTGAGGCTGGAATGTGGCACAGCGGCTATCCTCTGTTGAAGTGCTTGCGCAGGACCGATATTACGCGCAGGCACTCCTCGTCCGTTAGTTCGTGGTAACTGGGAAGGTTTACAGCACGGCCATACGTTGAATAGGCAATGTCATTGTCCGGAGCCGGCGTGAACATTGGGAGCATTGAAAGCGGCCAGAAGAATACCCGTCCATCGATATCGGATTGTTTCATGGCTGCAAGCAACGCTTCTCTATTGAAACCGGAGCCCTCGTTTGCAACGACCGTTGGCATCCAATATCCATTCACGCAGTCAGCCGGTTCCGGATTCATGGTGCAGGGAAGGTCTTGCAGGTGGCGCTGGTATAACTGAAATATGTCCCGCTTTCGCTGGACCAGTTCTTCGACCCGTTCCAGTTGGGCGCAGCCGATCGCAGCCTGAAGATTCGACATCTTGTATTTGAAGCCAACCACGTCGGGCCAGAACTGCTTCTGTTGGCGTCGACTGCGACCGTGATTGCTGAACATGAGGACGCGTTCGAAAAGTTCCGTATCTTGCGTTACGAACATGCCCCCTTCGCCGGTAGTGATGGTCTTGGTTCCATGGAATGAGAAAGTGCCAAATCGACCCATTGATCCGGCGCGATTGCCATGCCACCTGGAGCCGATCGCTTCGGCGGCGTCCTCTATGACCGGAAGGCCATGACGCTTCCCGATATCGAGGAGCGCATCCATGTCACACAGGTTGCCGTACAGGTGCACGGCGACTATGGCTCTGGTGCGCGGCGTAATCGCCTTTTCGACTTCGCGTGGATCCAGGCACCAGCTGTCGGGGAGAACATCCACGAAGACCGGAGTGGCGCCCAGGTAGGTCACGGGCGCGGCTGACGCTATCCAGTTGATGTCGCCCAGAATAACCTCGTCCCCGGCGCCAATGCCCAGAGCCGCAAGCCCAAGATGCATCGCGCCCGTGCAGCTTGAAGTGGCGATGGCATGCTTTACGCCGAGGTGTCGCTCGAAGGCCCGCTCGAATCTGTCTATGAACTCGTAGCAACGTTCGCCCCACCCAAACGTGACGGCGTCAGTCACATATTTCAGTTCGAGATCGCCTACGGATGGCTTGGTGTAGTAAATGCGGCTCACAGGATCTCCAGCTGAGGCACCGCAACAACCAGTTTGCCCCCCCATTCCTTGATGTATTCCAGTTGCGACGTGATCTCGTCACGCAGATTCCACGGCAGGAGCAACACGAACCCTGGCCGCGCACGTCGAAGGAAGTTCTCATCCACTATGGGTATCCGGCTTCCAGGAAGATACTTGGCCTGTTTGGCGGGGTTCTTGTCGACCACGAAGGGCACCAGGTCGCCACGGATACCCGCAAAGTTGAGAAGAGTGTTGCCCTTCGCGGCAGCCCCATAGGCTGCCACAGTCGCTCCTTTGCGGCTGGTCGCGACAAGAAACTCGAGCAGGTCATTCTTGACCTTCTGAACCCTCTTGCCAAAGCCCCGATAGTAGCTCTCGGTAGTTATTCCCGTCGCGCGCTCCCGGTCCAGCAATTGCTGCACCCTTGGGGTCGCCGGGTATGAACCGGCATCGGTTCTTTGTGCAAATACCCTGAGACTCCCGCCGTGAGTCGGCAGCTCTTCAACATCAAATACGGAGAGCCCGCAGTAGGTAAAGACGCTGACCACGGCCGTCAGGGACAGGTATGAGAAATGCTCGTGATAGATCGTGTCAAACTGACAATGTTCCACCAGGCGAGCAAGGTGAGGGAACTCGAATGTCGCGACACCTTCAGGCTTCAGCAGAGCCTGGACGCCCCCAACAAAGTCCCGGATGTCGGGCACATGCGCCAGGACGTTGTTTGCGATTATGAGGTCTGCCTTGCGCCTGCTGGTCGCGAGTTGTTCCGCCAACGCGAGCCCGAAGAACTCCTCTATAACCTCGATGCCGCGATCGCGTGAGGCGGCGGCGGTGCTGCGCGTGGGCTCTATCCCCAGGCAGGGGATCCCGCTTTGCCTGAAGTACTGAAGGAGGTAACCGTCGTTTGAGGCCAGTTCCACCACAAGGGAATCCGAGTCGAGCGAGAAGCGCTTTGACACCTGCCTGGAGTATTCGAGGCAATGTTCGAGCCAACTGGAAG
>Ga0190274_10002173_pt1 | contig 11532 bp, 9 predicted proteins | sample Popmic531T_FD_133002 | JGI IMG/M metagenome (GOLD analysis project Ga0190274, IMG submission 133002) | Populus adjacent soil microbial communities from riparian zone of Yellowstone River, Montana, USA - 531 T | ecosystem: Environmental > Terrestrial > Soil > Riparian zone | place: USA: Montana...
GAGGTCGCCTGCGCCACGTCGCACTCCACCGCCAGCACGTCGGCGCCGTCTGCGCGCAGTGCGTCGGCCGCGCGCGCGAGCGCGGGTGCCTCGATGTCGGCCAGCACGACCTGCATGCCGCGCGCCGCGAACGCGTGCGCCATGCCGAGGCCGATGCCACTCGCCGCTCCCGTCACGACCGCCACGCGTCCGCGCAGCTCCTTCACGCCGGACCTCCGTCTCGCTTCGCGTCGTCGCTGCGCGTCGACCAGTGTACGAGCTTCTCCGCCATGGCGCGCAGCGACACGGGCTTGCCCAGGTGATCGTCCATGCCGGCGGCGTAGCAGCGCTCGCGATCGCTCTGCAGCGTGTTCGCGGTCAGCGCGATCACCGGCGTGCGCTGCAGGCCGTTTGTCTGCTCGCGGCGGCGCAGCTCGCGGGTCGCCTCGTAGCCGTCGAGGATGGGCATCTGGCAGTCCATCAGCACGAGGTCGAAGAACTGCCCGGCCTCGGCCATGCGCTCCAGCGCCTGGCGGCCGTCGTTTGCGACCTCGGCCGTGACGCGCAGCTTGCGCAGGAAGGCGAGGGCGATGCGCTGGTTGACCGGGCTGTCGTCGACGAGCAGGACGCGCAGCCGTGCCAGAGCCTCGGTGTCGATCTCGAGCTCGTCCTCGAGCCGCACGCGCCGGATGGGCAGGTGCTGGCCCGTGAGCGCGACGGCCACGCCGTCGAGCAGGCTCAGGTGGCGCACCGGCTTGGCCAGCACGCAGCCGATGTCGCGGGCCGCCGTCAGGTTGGGATTGGCAGGGTCGGACATCGGTTGGAGGATGAGCACGCGCCCGGGCGGCAGATCGGCTGCGCTGGCGAGCTGCGCGGCGAGCTTCGTCGCATCGACATCCGTCAGTGTGGAGTCGATCAGGATCGCGTCGGGAGCGGTGCCGGCCTCGACCAGCGCCTCGAGCTCGGTGCGTGCGTCGACGCCGGTCTCCGCCAGGCGCACGCTGATGCCCGCGGCCTCGAGCTGGCGGCGCACGATCCAGCCACAGGTCATGCTGTCGTCGACCACCAGGACGCGCCGTCCGCCGAGCACGCGCCGCACGTCGGGCGTGTCGAGGAAGCGGGTCGCGCCCGCGCCGTCGCGGCTCACCAGCGGGATCTCGATGACCACGGTCGTGCCGAAGCCGGGCTCGCTGGTCACCGCGATCGTGCCCTCCATGAGGTCGATCAGCTGCTGCGAGATCGAGAGCCCGAGCCCGGTGCCGCCGAAGCGCCGCGTGGTGCTGGCGTCCGCCTGCGTGAAGGCCTGGAAGAGCTTGGCCTGCGCCTCGCTCGAGATCCCGATGCCGGTGTCCTTCACGGACATCACGATGTGCCGGCTCTCGGCATTCTGTGCATTGGTCACGAGGTCGACGCGCACCACGATCTCGCCCTCGGACGTGAACTTGACCGCATTGCTGACCAGGTTCGCGAGCACCTGGCGCAGCCGGGTCGGATCGCCGCGCACGATCTCGGGGAGATCGGGCGACACCCAGCAGCACAGCTCGAGACCCTTCGACTGCGCGCGCTCACCGAACAGCAGCGCCGTGTCCTCGACCGTGCGCCGCAGGTCGTAGTCCACGTTCTCGAGCGTCATCTTGCCCGCCTCGATCTTCGAGAAGTCGAGGATGTCGTTGATGATCGTGAGCAGCGTCTCGCCCGAGGAGCGGATCGTGCCCGCGAAGTCCTGCTGCTGGGGATTGAGCTGGCTGCGCAGCAGCAGCTCCGTCATGCCGAGCAGGCCGTTCATGGGCGTGCGGATCTCGTGGCTCATGTTCGCCAGGAACATGCTCTTGGCCCGGCTGGCCTCCTCGGCCGCCTTGCGCGCGGCCTCGGCCTCGATGCGCGAGCGCTCGAGCTCCTCGGTCTGCTGCTTGAGCAGCGTCTCGCGCTCGTGGAGCTCGGCCAGGTGCCGATCGGTCACCTTCTGCATCGCGATTGCCGACAGCATGATCGCGACCAGCAGCATGAAGCGGAACGTCACGATCAGCGGCACCGGCTCGTGTTCGAGCTCGATGTACGGCCAGAACGGATGCGCCAGCGCGACCACCAGGATCCCGACCGCCGCCGCCACGGTCCAGCCGATCGCCACGCGCACGCCGTCGAGGTGCATCATGACCAGCGGGAACAGGCTCAGGTACCACAGCCCGGCCGCCTCGATGCCGTTGTTGAACAGCGAGCCGAGCACCGCGTCGACCAGCGCCGCGCCGCCCATCAGGCGCGCCGCCTTCTTCACGCGCGCGTGTGTGATCTGCGCGCCGCGCAGCACCCACTCGCGCGTGCCCATCGTGGTGATCAGCAGGCCGATGTTCACGCAGGCCGTGAGTGGCTGCTTGACCGCGAGGCCGGCGACCACGAGCGGGCCCCAGATCTGGATCACGAACACCCAGGCGTTCAGGCGCCGCAGGTAGGTCGCATCGTCCGGTGCAAGGTTCGACGTCCCGCGCGACAGATAGCCATCTACGAGCTGGCGCAGGAAGTCCATTCTCGTGGGCTATCGGCGCCGGCCTTGCATAGCTGAACCAATTTCTAGCCAGCTGCGCGGTGCCTGCGCAGTACCTGCGCGTGCGAGAGGGTCCGACCTAACCCGTGACGTCGTGCGGGACTGAGCGCACCCAGGGCTCGTAGCGCGGGGTCTGCGTGTTGTGTCGATTCCTGCGCCGGTCGTGCACGCTGGCGTGCACCACGGGCCGCCCCTGATCTGCCGGCCAGCTGCGCACCTTGCGGCGGTAGAGCTGGCCGAGCCTGCCGGCGCGGGAGTCGTGCATGGGCGCGTCCGCGTCTGGCTTGATCGACACCGTGTGGCGTGGATAGATCTCGAGCCCGCGCGCCGTCGCTTTCTGCAGCATCCACTCGAGCGAGATGTCCGGCAGGCCCGACGCGGCGTAGCCGCCGCCGACGTCGCAGTGCGCCCCCGCGAACCAGACCTGCTCCATGCGCTGGTACGACTTGAGCTCCGGGTCCCAGAGCACGGGCTCGAACGACTCGCGCTCCTCGTCGAGCGCCAGTGCGTGGTATGCGACCTCGACGCTCGGGCTGAGGCGCAGGTCGTGGAAGCCGTGCCGCAGCAGAGGGATCTTGTCGACGAGCCCGGCGTCGAAGGCCTTGAACGGCACGCCGAGCGCGGCAACGCTGTCCCACGCGCCGAGGAAGTTGATGCGCGTCCAGATGTTGTGGTGGCGCGCGAGGAAATCCGCCGCAGCCTCCTTGCGAAGCTCGGCGTTGCTGATGCGGTAGATCGCGTAGGCGCGGTCGATCAGCTCGGGCCGGCACTTGGGCAGGATGCCGAACAGGTGGATGAAGCCGGAGAGGCTGCGAACCGTGGTGGCGCCGCGGCTGAAGCCGAACAGGAAGATCTGGTCGCCCGCCTCGTAGTGGTCGAAGATGAAGCGGTAACAGTCGCGGACGTTGCGCGAGATGCCGAAGCCGCCGAGATACCCCGCGAGCCTGCGCACGCCCTCGCCCAGCCCGCGGTCGTAGAACGCGACCTGCTGCGCGCTCCGGTCGACGACCATGTTGAACAGTCGGGAGACGTTGCTCGGGGGGCCTTCTCCGCCCTCTTGCCCCGTCCCGTCCGAGAACACCACGATGTTCTTCGCCAGGGAACTCTCCTCACGCCGGTCACTGCGGTCATTCCGGTGACGGTGACTGTGCACCGGAGCCGTGCGACCGGCAAGGATCGACTGAGGGGGTGGGCCGACCCGCGCCTGCGACGAGACTACTCGCCGCAGACGCCGGAAATCAACCGCTAGCTGTCGAGTCCGAGGCGCGCCGCGAGCCCGCGCACGCGTTCGTGGAAGTCGTAGGGGTAGACCAACGGCAGGGCCGACACCTCATCGAGTCGCTTGAGCGCCTCGTCGTCGAGGCGGAGCTCGGCCGACGCGAGGTTGTCCTCGAGCTGCTCCAGCGTGCGCGCGCCGAAGATCGGCGAGGTGACGCCGGGCTGCTGGTTGACCCAGGCGAGCGCGACCTGGCTCGGGCTGCGCCCGATGCGCTCGGCCACCTCGATCACGCGCTCGGCGATGTCGAGATTGGTCTCCGACTCGAGCCGCGCCTTGCTCAGCGGGCTCGTGGCCAGGCGGCTGCCCGCCGGCGGCGGCGCACCGCGGCGCACCTTGCCCGTGAGCAGGCCTCCCGCCAGCGGGCTCCAGGGAATCACGCCGATCCCCTCCTCGCGGCACAGCGGCAGGTGCTCGCGCTCGATGTGTCGGCAGGCCAGCGAGTACTCGGGCTGGAGCGCGTCGAAGCGCGCGGCAGCGCGCTCCCGGGCGAGGGCATTCGCCTTCATGACCTGCCAGGCGGAGTAGTTCGAGCAGCCGAGGTAGCGCACCTTGCCCGAGCGCACGCAGTCGTCGAGCGCGCTCATGGTCTCGTCGAGCGGCGTGGTCGGATCGTAGAAGTGGACCTGGTAGAGGTCGATGTAGTCGGTGCCGAGCCGGCGCAGGCTCGCGTCGACGCCGGCCAGGATGTGGCTGCGCGAGAGGCCGACCTCGTTGGGGCCCGAACCCATCGGACCTGCGACCTTCGTCGCGATCACGACGGAGCTGCGGCGCGCGCCGAGCGCGCGGCCCAGGATCTGCTCCGACACGCCGGTGGAGTACACGTCCGCGGTGTCGATGAAGTTGCCTCCGGCGTCCAGGAAGCGGTCGACGATGCGCTTCGAGGTCTCCTCGTCGCAGCCCCACTCCGCATTGCCGAAGGTCATGGCCCCGAGGCACAGCTTCGAGACCTTGAGACCCGTCCGTCCGAGCTTCCGTATCTTCATCGAGCATCCCTCCGCTTCGAGGGCGCCATGATAACCCGCTGCGCCGCGCGCGCGTCGCTGGCGCCCCAGCTCCGGCCGGGCTGCCGCTCGCGTCGAGGACGTGCGCGGGCCCGTCGCCGTCGCCACAGCAGCCAGCCCGTGACCGCCAGGAATGGCATGCCGAGGCTGGCGAGCAGATACACCACGCGCCCGGCCAGGCCGAAGAAGCTCCCGGTGTGGAGCGCGAAGATGCTGGCGACCAGCCGCGCGCCGAGCGCCTTGTCGGCGTAGCGCTCGCGCTCGAGCACGCGGCCCGAGGCGGCGTCGAGCAGCAGCACGTCGAGGGCCCGGTCGTGTGCGGCCGCGCGCGGCAGGTAGCGCACGCGCACCGCGGTCTCGGCACCGCGCGGCGCCGCGAACGTCGCCGTCGCGAAGCCGGGCTCCTGCGCGCGCCCCCGCTCCCGCTCGAGGGTCAGGAAGGCCGTCCAGGCGCGGGCGAGCGCCCGTGCACCGTCGGGCTGCGGCTCGGCTCGCTCGTCGCGTCCCCGCTCGGGCGGCGCGACGCCGGCCAGTGTGTACAGCCCGGCGCGGTAGCTCGGATACGACCACTGCAGCCCCGTGAGCGTCATCAGCAGCAGCGGGACGAGCGCCCAGGTGCCGATCACGGCGTGCAGGTTGAACAGCTGCGGCGTACCGCGCAGGCGGCCGTCTGGGATGAGCCAGCTGCGCGCGCTGCGGATCCGGCCGGGTCGGCGCAGCCACAGGCCCGACACGAGCAGCACGGCGCCGAGCGCGGTGCACGCACCCACGATCTGGCGGCCCAGGTCGCGGTCCTGGAACGGCCCTGCGAGCAGCCAGCGGTGCAGCTCGCGCACGCGGCGGTAGAAGCTCTCGCCGCGCGCACCGCCCTCGAGCAGCTGACCGGTGTAGGGATCGAGCGCGCGCCGCTCGCCGCGCTCGCCGCCGCCGGCCAGCGTCGCGCGCACGGGCTCCGCGGGGTCGCTCGAGATCTGCAGCGAGAGCACGGCGCGGCCCGGAGCCTGCTGCTCGAGCGCGGCCAGCAGCGCGAGCGGCTCCAGGGGCTCGGCGCCGCCTGCCGGGGCTGCGCGCACGTCGCGGTTGAGCCAGGGGACGACCGCGTCCTCGCTGGCGAGGAGCGCGCCCGAGAGGCCCACGACCGCGAGCACGCTGCCGGCGCCGAGCCCGAGGAGCTGGTGGATGCGGACCCAGAGCTTGCGCAAGGTCAGAGCTCGGCGAAGACGCGCAGCAGGTTGTGGTAGCAGTGCGTCAGGCTGAGCAGCGCCGGATTCTCGGGCACGCTGCGCCGCACCTGCTGGATCGCCAGGTCGAGGTCGAAGAGCAGCGCGCGCTTGGCGTCGTCGCGCACCATGCTCTGCACCCAGAAGAAGGCGGCCAGCCGCTCGCCGCGCGTCACCGCCCGCACCTGGTGCAGGCTGCTCGCCGGGTACACGACCAGGTCGCCGGCGGCGAGCTTCACCGTGTGCGCGCCGTACACGTCGTCGATCACCAGCTCGCCGCCGTCGTACTCGTGCGGCTCGCACAGGAACAGCGTGGCCGACACGTCCGTGCGGATGCGGTGGGCCGTCCCCGGGATCTGGCGGACGGCGTTGTCGACGTGCGCGCCGAACTCCATGCCGCCCGCGTAGCGGTTGAAGAGCGGCGGGAAGACGCGGAGCGGCAGCGCCGCCGTGACGAACAGCGGGCTGCGCTCCAGGGCTCCGATCACCAGGTCCCCGAGCTCGCGCGCCTCGGGGCCGCCCTCCGGCAGCTGCTGGTTGCGTTTGACCGCTGCGGACTGGTGGCCGGCCGTGACGCGGCCGTCCACCCAGGCCGCGCGCTCGAGCACTTTGCGCGCGTGCTCGAGCTGCGCGGCATCCAGCAGACCGGGGACGTGGACGATCATACGGACCTCGTGTGTCGACTCAGAAGGTGAAGCGGGTGCTCAGCACGAACGAGCGGCCCGGCGCGGGGATGGCGTGGCCGCCGCCCGCGCTCTCGAAGAGCTCCGCATCGGCCAGGTTCTGCACGTTGAGCCGCAGCTCGACCGTCTCGCTGAAGGCGTAGGCGAGCGTCGCGTCCCAGCGCAGGTAGCCGTCCACGCGGTTCGTGTTCTGCGTGTTCGAGAAGCGGTGGCTCACGTAGGTGGGCCCGCCGCCGAGCTGGATGCCGTCGAAGAGCGCGAGCGTGCTCCACAGCGTGGCGCTGTGGCGCGGCGTGCGCTGCGGCTCGTTGCCCTCCGACAGCGGGTCGGTCGTCTCGGTCACCTCGCCGTCCAGGAAGGTGTAGCCGGCGAAGACGTTCCAGCCCTCGCGCAGGCGGCCCGCGGCGCCGAGCTCGAAGCCGCGCACGCGGCGCTCGCCGTCGAGCACCTGCAGCCCGGACACGGCGTCCGTCTCGCGCGCGTCCGTCTTGTCGATCTGGAACACGGCGCCCTCGAGGCGCAGTGCGCCGTCGAGCACGTCGACCTTGGAGCCGATCTCGAGGCTGCGGTTCTTCTCGGGATCGGTGCCCTGGTTCGTCGCGCTCAGCGACAGCGCCTCGGCCGACGGGTTGAACGAAGTGCCGTACGACACGTACCAGGTCTGTGCCGGCAGCGGCTTCCAGATCAGCCCGCCGCGATAGCTCAGCATGCGGTCGCGCCGGTCGAAGTCCGGCCCCGTGGTCGACGGACCCGTCGGGAACTCGTCCGAGTAGCGCGTGCTGAACACGTCCCAGCGCAGGCCGCCCACGATGCTGAAGCTGTCGCTGAGCGCGATCTCGTCGGCCGCGTACACGCCGAAGCCGAGCGCCGTCGTGTACTGGTTGGCCGACTGCACGCGCGGGCTGTCCGGCACGTTCGGATCGATCGCGTCGGGGTCGAGTCCGACCGAGAACGGGCCGTTGTCGGTGAAGCGGTCGATCGAGAAGGTCTCGCGCGACAGCTCCACGCCCGTCACCGCGCGGTGCTCGAAGCCGCCCACGTCGAACGCGGCGTTCACGTCGAGCTGGTTGCTCAGGATCGTCTCTCGCGCGTCGCGCTCGGGGCGGCTGCGCCGGATGCCGTCTGCAGTCGAGCCCGGGCACATGCTGTTGCCCGCCGCGCACGGACGCGGAGCGGTCGGTGCTGCCGCGCGGTCCACGTGGCTGTAGCGCAGCGTGTTGCGCAGGCGGAGCTGGTCGCTCCACGCGTGGTCGAGGCGCGCGGTCAGCACGTTGGTGCGCGTCTTCTCGAAGTCCTCGTCCTCGAGCCCGTAGAACGTGTCGCGCTCGACGCGCGCCGGCTTGCCGTCGACGTAGGGCAGGCCGTAGTCGGGAAGGTTGTCCTCTTCCTGGAACAGGTAGCCGAACGTCAGCTGCGTCTGCGTTCCGAGGCCCGTCGCGAACGAAGCGGCCAGACCGCGCCGGTCCGCCTCGACCTCGTCGCGGTCGACGACTTCTGCATCCTGGAACATCACGTTTAGCCGCAGCGCAGAAGTGTCGCCGAGCGGCTGGTTCAGGTCGGCGGTGCCGCGCAGCAGCGGGCCGTTGCCTGCGCTCAGCAGCGCGCTGTAGCCGGGGTCGATGCGCGGCGCCTTGCTCACCTGGTTGATCGCGCCGCCCGTCGAGCCGCGGCCGAAGTACGTGGCCGACGGGCCCTTGATCACCTCGACCGCCTCGAGGTTGAAGCTGTCGCGGAAGTACGAGCCCTGGTCGCGCACGCCGTCGATGAAGACGTCGCTCTTCGCGCTGTAGCCGCGCAGCGTGAAGTCGTCGCCCTGGGCGCCGCCCTCACCGGCGCTGATGCCGATGCCGCTCACGTTGCGCAGCGCGTCGCGCAGCGTGGTCGCGGCCTGCTCCTCGATCAGCTTCTGCGGGACCACCGTGATCGACTGCGGAGTGTCCTTGAGCGAGCCGAGGAAGCGCGAGACCGAGGGCTCTTCGACGGCGTACGGGTTCTCGGAGCGTCCGATGACCTCGATGCGCTCGTCGTCGGGCTTGGACGTGGCCGGCGGCGGGACCTCGGGCTCCTGTGCGAGCGCGAGCGAGCTCGAGCCGAGCAGGGTGGCCACGAGCGTGAGCCAGCGCGCGATCAGGCGCGGGCTCCGACGCGCCCTTCGGGCGCTCCGGCTGCAGATGGGGACGACGTTGCGCATGACCAGCCAACCTCCGAGAGCTGTTGAGCATTTCTCGCTGGCGAGCCCTGCAGGTCGCGAGGCTGGCTGGCTGTGTCCGATTACTTGAGAATGATAATCAGACTCAATACGAGAAGGCAAGCGAGGAATTTTCGGCCCCGGCCCCGGCAGGCATTGATAATGAAAGTCAGGATCATCTAAAGTGATCGGTGCCCCTGGTGGGCAGAGGACGTGACCCCCATGCGCGACACGCGCGGCGACGCGAAGGGCCCGCGCCCGCAGGGCGACGAGCCCGGCGAGCGAGCGGGCGACAAGGTTCCGGTGCTGCTGGCCTCGCACCTGCTCGGGGCGGGCGGCATCGTGCACATCGAGCACGCGGGCGAGCTCTACACGCTCCGGCGCACGCGCAACGGCCGCCTGCTGTTGACGAAGTAGCGGCTCGGCTCAGCGGCGCGGCGGGTAGGTCGCGAGCTTGCGCTGCAGCGTGCGGCGGTGCAGCCGGAGGACTGCCGCCGCGCGCGAGATGTTGCCGGCGCAGTCGCTGAGCACGCGCTGGATGTGCTCCCACTCGACGCGCTCGAGCGATGGGGTCTCGATCGACCCGGCCGGCGCCGCGCTCGGCTCCGCCGCTTCGACCCCGATGCCGAGCGCCGCCAGGATCTGGTCGGCGTCGGCCGGCTTGGCCAGGTAGTCGACCGCGCCGCTGCGCACGCTGGCCAGCGCCGTCGCGATGCTGCCGTAGCCGGTGAGCACCACCGCGCGCAGTCCGGGGTGCACGCGCCGCAGCTCGTCGAGCAGCTCGATCCCCGAGCGGCCGGGCATGCGCAGGTCGATCACGGCGTGGCTCGGCGCGTCGCGCGTTGCGCTGGCGAGCGCTTCGTCGGCGCCGGCCGCGCCGTGCACGTCGAGACCGCGCGCGGCGAACGCGCGCAGCAGGCGCTCGCGCAGGCGGTCGTCGTCGTCGACCACGAGCAGCTTGGTCGCGGTTCCCATGCTCAGCCCGACACCGCCGCGCGGCGCGGCAGCGACAGCGTGGCGTCGGTGCCCTGGCCCTGTGCGGAGCGCAGCCGCAGACTGCCGCCGAGGCGCTCGGCGATCAGGCGCACGACGTAGAGCCCGAGGCCCGTGCCCTGGCCGGGCTCCTTGGTGGTGAAGAACGGCTCCTCGGCGTGTGCCAGCACCTCCTGCGACATGCCGGTGCCGCGGTCGCTCACGGTGATGGCGATCTGCGCGTCGGACTGGCTCACGCGCAGCTCGACGGGCTCGCTCGAGACGTCGAGCGCGTTGCGCACCAGCGCCAGCAGCGCCTGGTGGATGGCGCGCGGGGGGGCGAACAGCAGCGGCGGCGGGGTCGGCAGCCGCGTGTGCAGGCGCGGTCCGTCGGCGCCGAGCGCAGCCTGCAGCTCGGCCACCACGTCCTCGATGCGCAGCGCGCGGCTCGTGTCCTCGGCCTCGCTCGCGGAGCCGCTCATGCGGTCGAGGATCTCGCGGCAGCGCTGAACCTCGTCGCGGATCAGCCGCGCGTCGTCGCGCACGGGACCTGCCGAGCCGCGCTCGATCTCGCGCGCCGCCACGGCGATCGTGCCGAGCGGCGAGCCGAGCTCGTGCGCGGTCCCGGCCGCGAGCGTGGTCAGCGACGCCAGCCGCTCGTTGCGCTCCGCCAGCGCGCGCGCCTCGGCGAGCTGCTGGGTGAGCCGCGCGATGAAGAAGGCGATCACCGCGGCGACCACCGCGAGGGCCAGCCACATGCCGACCAGGTGCGCCTCGACGTGCGTGCCCGCGTGGCCGCTGGCCCCCTGCCAGAGCGGCTGGGGCACGTGCCAGTAGAACAGCGCGCCGTAGCTCGCAGCCGACAGGGCCGCGATGCCGGCCGTGCCGCGGGCCGTCACTGCGACCGCCGCCAGGGCGACGTGTACGACGTAGAGCGCGGTGAACGGATTGTGCGGGCCGCCGCTCAGCGCGAGCAGGCCGGTGAGCAGGACGGTGTCGAGGACGAGCACTGCGGGCAGCCAGCGCTCGAGCAGGCGCGGCTCGCCGCGCGCCAGGGCCAGGTTGCTCAGCCCCTGCAGGGCCACGATCGCCCACATCGGGGTGTAGGGCAGGGTGGGCGCCAGCCAGCTGGCGGCGAGCATCAGCAGCCCGCTCTCGCCCGCGACCAGCAGCCAGCGGAGCTGCACCAAAAGAGGGAGTGCAAGGCCCCGAGCCGCATCGGCGCGGGGCAGCGCGGCGGGCGCGCCGGACTGCTCGGATTCCACCACCCGAGTCTACGCCAGGCCGGGCGCCCGCCGCATTGCGCGGCTCAGAAGTAGAAGTGCAGACCTCCGCCGAGGTACTCCAGGCGCTGGTCGAAGAACTGGCCGTTCGGCGAGAAGCCGTTGTAGTACTCGGCCAGCAACTCGAGGCGCCGACCCCGGAGGAAGCGCGGGTTTTCGAATGCGAACCCGACCTTGCCCGAGTAGTCGCTGCGCCAGTCGTTCTCCTCGGTGCGCTTCACGTCCAGGTAGGCGACCGGCCGCATGACGCCGAAGAGCGCCCACGGGCTCCCCAGCTCGATGCCCGCCTGCAGGGAGCGGCGGTCGATCGTGTCCGGGTCGCGGTGCACCAGAATGCCGGCGCCGCCGTAGATGCGGAACCACTCGGCGAAGTCGATCGAGATCAGGC